>Ga0268266_10002230_pt1 | contig 21166 bp, 21 predicted proteins | sample KBSS13metaG_FD_190356 | JGI IMG/M metagenome (GOLD analysis project Ga0268266, IMG submission 190356) | Switchgrass rhizosphere microbial communities from Kellogg Biological Station, Michigan, USA - KBS S1-3 metaG (SPAdes) (version 2) | ecosystem: Host-associated > Plants > Roots > Rhizosphere... | reverse complement strand
CCCAGCAGGGGCGTGAGCGTGCCTCGCAGTATGCCGAGCAAGGCAAAGAGCAGATCAACGAGTATGTCGACCGCGGCAAAGAGTACTACGATCGCGGACGCACACAGTGGTCACAGTACGTCGAGAAGGGTAAGGGGCTGGTGCAGGAGCAGCAGAACAAAGTCGCCTCCGCCATCGATGCTGGCAAGCAGGCCTATGCCAGCGCGACCCATGGGGATCGGGAACCCTCCTCCTCGTCCTAACGATTGAGTAGTTTTTGCGGAGGATCCGATCTGAAAAGGTCGGCCTCCGTTTTGGAATTATGCTTGGTTTTGCAGGAGAAGCTTCATGATGACCTTTGCGTTGTGGCTGGAAGATCCGGGTTCGCTCTCGTCCGGCAACTCGCGCCTGTTGATGATCTTCGTTGCCATGGTTGCGGTGGCAATGGTCGCGCAAGCTATTGCTGTGATCGCCGCAGTCATCGCCGCAGCAAAGGCGAGGAAGCAGCTTCTAGCGATCGCTGAAGAGGTTAAGGCCAAATCGATTCCTGTCATCGACGGCGCACAGTTTATGGTGCAGGATCTTCAGCCGAAGTTCAGGATGCTGGCAGACAACCTGGTCGAGACCAGTCATGTGGTTCGAGCCAAGGCAGCCGAGTTCGATGAGACGATCTCCGAGGTCAATCGCCGCGCGAGAACGCAGACCGCTCGCGTGGACGACATGTTCACTTCGGTTCTGGACTCGACGGCAGGAATTGCTTCCTCGGTCCAGAAGACGGTCTCCACTCCCGTCCGCGAGTTTCACGGCATCATGAACGGGATCAAAGCGGGCTTCGACGTCCTGACCGGCCGTAATGAGAATCATCGCTCCACGTCAGGCTACTCGGAGTATCCAGATCCGGACGAAGTGTCCGGGCCAAATCCGTTCGGTTCCGGCGCGAAGCCTTACGGCAAAGACGGCGAGCCTCGTCTCTAAGTTTGTCCTGACTGCAGGTTAGAGGATCCAGCCTCCGCCCACGACATCATCTTCCTGATAGAAGACCGCAGCCTGCCCGGGCGTGATGGCTCGCTGCGGCTCATCGAAGACCGCCCTCACCAGATCGTCGCCGGCTCCAACTAGAGTTGCGGATGCGGGCGTGTGGCGATGGCGGATCTTGGCGGTCACGCGAAGCTCTTCGCCTTCGGCGAGGCCGGGAATTGAGATCCAGTTGAGGCGGTTCGCGGTCAGGTCGCGGGTGAGCAAACCTTCGTCGGGGCCCACCGTAACCTGGTGCGAGTCCGGATGGATCGCGAGGACGTAGAGCGGGTTGGGCGAGCTGACTCCGAGTCCCTTGCGCTGGCCGACTGTGAAGCTGTGGATTCCCTGATGATGGCCGATGACTTCGCCTGAAGTGGTGACGAGCTCGCCGGAGAGATCGGGCATCTCTTCGTTCTGCTCGTCGAGGTAGGCCTTCAGAAAGTTGCTGTAGTCGCCGCCGGGGATGAAGCAGATCTCCTGCGAGTCGGGCTTCTGGGCCACATAGAGTCCCTGGTCCTCCGCGACCTTGCGGACGGCGGGCTTCTGCATCTCGCCGAGAGGGAAGATGGTTCGGCTCAGCTGCTCCTGGGTGAGGCCGAAGAGAAAGTAGGTCTGATCCTTCGTCGTGTCGGCGGGACGGGCGAGGATCCAGCGTCCTCGCGCCTCGTCGTAGCGGTTGCGCGCGTAGTGGCCGGTGGCGATGCGGTCGGCTCCGATCTGGCGGGCGGTGAGAAGGAGCTGGTCGAACTTGAGGTGGTTGTTGCAGAGCGTGCAGGGAATCGGCGTGCGTCCGTGGAGGTACTCGTCGACGAAGGGGCGGACGACGTCGGCCTCGAAGCGCTCCTGCTGGTTGACGACGTAGTAGGGGATGCCAAGCTGCTCGGCTACGGCGCGGGCGTCGTAGACGTCGTCGAGGGAGCAGCAGCGTCCCTGAACCTGCTCGGGCATGCCCTCTTTTCCGGCGAGACGGCGCTGGTTCCAGAGCTGCAAGGTGAGGCCGACGAGCTGATGGCCTTCCGAGCGCAGGATGGCCGCGACCGTGGAGGAGTCGACTCCTCCGGACATGGCGACTGCGATCGTGTTGTTCAGCTCCTGCGGCACAGTTCTATTTTCTCACCTCGGGAGAGATGGGTACCCCCTCCCCCGTTATTTGCGCAAAGTATTCCATCAAAAATACTTAGGTCCGGACCAGGTGGGTAAGCGGGGTATTGTGGCACCTCGTCGATCCCGCCTTGTCACTCGACGATTCCGGAGTTTGACCTCTTTCTTTAAGTGTAGCGAATGAGACCAGGCAAATCGGCACGCGGTAAGCAGCTTATTTTGTTTGGGTTGAGTGAGATTAGCGCTTGACAAGAGATTTCCAGCACTTCGAGTAATGAAATTATGTTGACAATGTACTAGTATACTAATACATTATTTTTGATGAAGTCACCTAGCCAATCCGCTCGTCTCGAGTTCACCTTCCGGCTCGATCATCAGAGCGGGGTTCCTGTCTATCGCCAACTGATCGACCAGGTGCAGGCGGGAATCGCTACGGGCGCTTTGGCGACAGGAGATCAGCTTCCTACGGTTCGGCGCGTGGCCGTCGATCTGACGATCAATCCGAACACGGTAGTTCGTGCCTATCGGGAGATGGAGGTTCGGGGAATTCTCGATACCCAGCAGGGCACGGGAACGTTCGTTGCCGAGGGTCGGGTTGAGCGCTCGAAGGATGAGCGCGAGCGCATGCTTTCGCAACTCGTGACAGAGTTTGTGGCTCGGGCAGGATCGGTAGGTTTCAAGATCCAGGAGCTTCTTGAAACGTTGCAGCAGATGTCTTCGGAATCCGAAGTTGAGGGTAAGAGGAGGTAGACGTGTTCCAACGCAATCCGTTCAGCAATGTCGGTCTTCTGGCTTTCTGTGTATCTCTACTCATTGGGTTGGCCGCATCCTCTTTCATCCATTCAGGCGGCCCGCTTCTGGTTGGAGTTCTGATTGGGGTTTACTTCCTGTTTGCCATCAAGGTTATCGATCAATGGGAGAAAGTCGCTGTTCTTCGCTTCGGACGCTATCGCGGTCTGCGCGGTCCCGGGCTCATCTTCATCATTCCCGTGCTGGAGAGGCTCAGCCGTTACGTCGATCAACGGGTCCGGGTAACCACTGTGAGTGCTGAATCGACCCTCACTCGCGATACGGTACCTGTGAGTGTCGATGCGATTATCTTCTGGCTGGTGTGGAATGCCGAGAAGGCGATTCTCGAAGTGGAAGACTTCACGCAGGCGATCGGTCTTGGATCGCAGACAGCGCTTCGTGAGTCGATAGGCCGCCACCAGCTTGCGCAGATGATTACAGAGCGCGAGACGCTGGGGCGTGAGCTACAGAAGATCTTGGATGAGAAGACGACCCCATGGGGAATTACGGTGCAGTCGGTGGAGATTCGGGATGTGAGGATTCCACAGTCGCTTGAGAACGCGATGTCGCAGCAGGCCCAAGCAGAACGAGAGCGCCAGGCTCGGGTGATTCTGGGTGACGCTGAGGTCCAGGTCTCAGAAAAATTCGCCGAAGCCTCACGCGTTTACGAAGATAACCCGGGAGCTCTGCATCTTCGAGGGATGAATATGCTTTACGAGTCCATGCGTGAGAAGGGTTCGATGGTGATTGTTCCGTCTTCTGCGATTGAGAGTATGGGGCTCGGCGGAACGCTTGCCATGGCCGCAAACAGCAAACAGGCGTAGTGCACTGAGGTGTAGGTAGGTCTGTATCTGAGTTTCTGGGATTCGAGGATGGAGAAAAACGAACCGCAGGTCCTTCGACTGCGCGTCTCGCGATAAAACCGCGAGACGCTTCGCTCAGGATGACACGTTTATTTCAGGATGACACGTTTATATAGAAGCCAATCCATTACGGTTGGCTTCTACGTCGATACAGCTGTTTGAGAAAGGGAGGATTCACTATGAAGAAGCTTCTTGTTGCCCTCGGTTGTGCGGTCTTTCTTGTTGGCTCTTCGCTACCGGCACAGCTGAGCAAGGCTGCTCCCGTCGGCGTGTGGCGCAGCTTTGACAATGGCTTGCCTACCGTCACTCTTACAATTGCGAAGGATTCAGGAGAGATCGGTGGTGCAGTTGTCTTCTATGCGATCGATAGAGAGTCGCGACGTATTCTTTCCGTTGAACCTCATACCTTGTTACAGGCAAAGCTTGAGGGCCAGAGGCTTACCTTTCAGATGAGACTTGGCGGAAACCGAACCGGTCTGGTGAGAGTTGACGTTGCCTTTGGGGCAGATAACAAGGCAACGCTACACTGCCTGGACTGTGGGCCTGACAGTCCTACCGTCGAGATCATCCGGCAAGCTGAATAGCGCACTCTGGCGCTATGGATCGGGCGGAAGGCCACGGTATCTTTCCGCCCGATGTACTTAGCTCCTGGGCTATCAATTTATTCTCAAGAGCGGCGCAGTCGACGCATGCCTAGCGAGATGCTGGTGCAAAGTACTCCTAAGACTCCTATCCATGGAAGTTCACTGCCAGTCTTGGGTAGCTGCTTCGGTGCAGGCTCTGCTGCCGGCGCCGTGGAGGCAACCTGCTGTGTTGCCGGTTGTGCTGCTGGCTGTCGAACGACGACGAGGAGGATCGGCTGATCCGCAGGTGGCGGAGGCGGCGGTAACGTCCCGGTCACGCGCTGCGTTTGTGTGACGACGTTGACTGGAGACTCCACGACCTTGGTCGCCGAAACCTTCATCCCTTTTTTCAAGCCCCAGGCATCGACCATCTGACCATCGATGTTGAACTTCTGGTTTTTAGGAATGGTGAACTGCTGGTTGGACCCATCCTCCAGCGTCAAGATAACGTGGGACGGCGGTTGTACGTTCCACACTTTACCCGTGACAGTCTGCACGGTTGTAACTGTCTGAGGAGTGTGGGTCACATTGATGGTTCGTTGCAGCTTCATCCCCGGCTGCAGATCGTGAATACCATATTGCTTGCCGTCGATCGTGACCCGCGCACTCTCCGGAACGTTTGGAAAGTGGCGAAGCGAGCCGTCTTCCATCTTGACGTAGAGGTCGTTCCCATTGACGAGCGCCACGGTTCCTCGCTCTACGGTCACCTCATGGGTCGGGGTTGCACTCGTTGTACTGGTTGATGTTTGCACTTGGGTGTGCCCCGCTGCGGCGGAGGTTAAGCAGACTCCGCTCGCTAGGAGTAATTTGAAGATGATTGCTGATGTAGTCGGTTTCATTCTGTCTTCTCCTGTTGTCTTTGTCTGTCAACTGCAGAGACATTTTGTTTGGTTGACGCGCCCTCCGAAGGCGCAGGGCTGATAAGAGATGCGTGAACGATGTACCGCTGTGGCGCACTTCCGTTGAAATAGAACGGATAACAGGTAACAAGGGTCAATGAAGATACAGAACCGGATTGCAGTACGCTGACGTTGCTGGGATCTACCACCTGAATCCTGTCGATGACAAAACTCATTGTTCTGTCCGCGAGAACCAGATCGATCGTGTCCCCGTTCTGGATGTCCTTTAGGCCCCGGAAGAAGCCGTCTCGATGGCCAGCGATGCCTATGTTGCCGTTGCTATCGGGATCGAGATGAGCAGTGCCTGTGATCCGACCCACGCCGCGGTTTAACGTAAGGTCATCGGTGCCCTCAAACACAGGCACCTCAAGATGAATCTTCGAGATATGGAGTACCGCTTTAGGAGGACTGAAATGTCGGGTCAGGCTCTCTTTGAACGCCGCAATTCTCTTCTCGGACCAGAGATCAAAATCGACACCCGGGACGATCTGTTTGTCGGAACTGGAGTGTGCGGAGTGAAAGACCAGGAGAGACAGGCGGGACGATAGCTCACCCTGTAGTCGTATACCGAAGTAAACAACGAGGAGAGTAATACCTATCGCAAAGAGGACCCGCTGTATCGTTCGCATAAGGCCTCCACACGTGCGTTGTGGCCTCAACACACTCCAGAACTCGGAGCGGTAACCGGTAGTCCCGGCAGAAGAGCAGCAAGAGATACATTTTGCGAGAGCTATTATGCTCCTAGCGGAAGCACCTGTGTACTAGGGAAAGCGATAGTTCATGGAAGCTGGACGCAGCGCAGGAGATGCGGTGACCAGGGTTTTCCCTAGTTGCATGATTTGCTGCCGTTTGGTTAGGGCGGCATGTTAACTGCACGAGGGGAGAGGAAGTTGGGAGACATGGTTCATGACCGCTGTCTAATCTATTTGTATCCAGAGATACGCAGTCTGATGTCTGAAAATGCCGAGATGTGGGAAGAGATGAGAAGATGCCTAAAGCAACACCAAACAGGAGATTGCATAATGAAGAAGCTGTATTCGCTTGTCCGGAAGCATGCGCTTGTGCTGGCCGGGGTGATGACCGTTTGTGTCTCGGGCAGTGCTTTGGCTCAGAACAAGGCCATCGATTTTAAGCAGGGCATGCCCTTTAGCGATGGATTCGTGGCGGGCAACACCCTTTATGTTGCCGGTCAGCAGGGACCGGACGCGAACGGCAAGGTCACAGGGACCGACATTACTGTACAGACCACGAACACGATCGCCGCGATCAAGAAGATTGTTGAGAAGGCCGGTTTCAAGATGTCGGACCTGGTCTCGGTGACGGTGTATGTGACGGACCTGAATGATGTGAAGAAGATGAACGAGGTTTACATCAAGGAGATGCCGGATCCGAAGCCGGCTCGGGCTACGGTGCAGGTGGCTGGGCTGATCGGTGGGGCAAAGATCGAGATCTCTGCGATTGCGGTTAAGCACTAAGATGTGGATGCCTGCCCTGGCGCTTCGGCAGCAGGGCAGGCGTTGTTCTAACAGCAGGCCCTTCGGCTTCGCTGATGGCAGGCACTTCGACTCGCTCCGCTCGCTGGGGATGACACTCTTTTCCGGACTGTCGTAAGTTGAAAGCATGCATAAGCTTCTTTGTCTTGCGCTGCTGGTTGGCGGAACCTTCCTTTCTGCACAGACTCCTGATCCGTTGAAGCTGGTTGATCCGATGATCGGTACCGGGCCGGAGGGCCATACGTTTCCGGGAGCGGCGGCTCCATTTGGCATGGTGCAGCTTTCTCCTGATACGCAGATACGGCCTTTCAAGCAGAGCTATAAGTGGGCGGCGGGATATCGGTACGAGGATAAGACGATTCTCGGGTTCTCGCATACGCATTTCTCCGGAGCGGGCCACAGCGATCTGGGCGACGTGTTGATGACGCCGGTGAGTGGCGAGAAGGTTCCGCTGGAGCCGGGAGATGTGGATGGTAAGGATTCGGGGTATCGCTCAAGGTATTCGCACTCGAGCGAGATTGCCGAGCCCGGCTACTATGCGGTGACGCTGGAAGACTCAAAGGTGAGGGCGGAGCTCACCGCGAGCGATCGTGTGGGTGTGCACCGTTACACGTTTGCGGAGGGTGCCAAGAGGCATCTGCTGCTGGATCTGCGGAGCAGCATCTACAACTATCCCGGCAAGGTGCTGTGGTCGAGGGTGCGGGTTCGCCGCGACGGCACGGTGACGGGGATGCGGGAGACGCGTGGGTGGGCTCCCGGGCGGCAGCTGTATTTTGCGATTCGCTTCTCGGAGGCGATGACGGGACATGCGCTGTACAACCGGGAGGAGAATCCTCCGCCCTATCGCGGCTTCAAGACGCCGGGCACTTCTCCCGAGGATACGCAGAGTATTGAAGGTCGCGGTCTGGAGGCGGTGTTTGATTTTGCGGCGTCGAAGGGGCCGCTGATGGTGAAGGTGGCGATCTCGCCGGTGAGCGAAGAGAACGCGATCGCAAACATGGATGCGGAGGTTCCGCAGTTCGACTTCGATAAGGTACGTGCTACGACGCAGCGGAGGTGGCGAACGGAGTTGGGTCGTGTGGAGCTGCATGCGTCGGCGGCGATGGAGAAGTCTGTTTATACGGCGCTCTATCACGCGATGCTGGCTCCAAGCACCAGTATGGATGTGAACGGGGAGTATCGAGGGCCTGATAACCAGGTGCATCATGCGGATGGGTTTCGTTTTGTATCATCGCTTTCGCTGTGGGATACGTATCGGGCCGAGCAGCCGTTGATGACTCTGATCGAACCGGAGGAGCGCACGAATGATCTGGTTCGTTCGTTGATTGCTTCGCAGCAGGAGAGTCCGTTTGGGATTCTGCCGGTATGGCAGTTTGCCGGAATTGAGGCGTGGTGCATGATCGGCTATCACGCGGTTCCGATCATCGCGGATGCGTATATGAAGGGCATTCGTGGATACGATACCAAGGCTGCGCTAGATGCGATGGTGGCGAGCGCAACGTATGCTCCTTATGGAAATCTTGGGGCTTACATGAAGCTGGGTTATGTGCCGGTGGACAATGACGGCGAGGCAGCTTCGAAGACGATGGAGTATGCCTTCGACGACTGGACGATTGCGCGAATGGCGAAGGCCATGGGCAACGAGGCAGTGGCGTCGACGTTTAAGAAGCGCGCTGGATTCTGGCGGAATAACTTCAATGCTGCGGATGGATTTGTGGAGCCTCGATTAGCGAATGGGGAATACCGCAAGCCCTTCGACCCGGCGAGAGCGGGAGCGGAGAGCGGATTTACGGAGGGCAACGCGTGGCAGTACTCGTGGTATCAGCCGCAGGATGAGCAGGGACTGATTGATCTGCTGGGAGGCAACGAGAAACTTGTTGCGAAGCTGGATGCGATGTTCGACCAGAAGGTGGATGTCTCGCGGTATGCGGATGTGGAGGATATCTCGGGGATGATCGGGCAGTACATTCACGGGAATGAGCCGAGTCACCATCTGCCATATCTGTATACGTATGCCGGGGCTCCGCTGAAGACGCAGGCGAGGCTCAAGCAGATTGTGGAATCGCAGTACAGGCCGGCTCCGGATGGGCTTGTGGGCAATGACGACCTGGGGCAGATGTCGGCGTGGCTGGTGTTTACTTCGCTGGGGTTCTATCCAGTGGCTCCGGGATCGAATGAGTATGTGTTGGGGCGACCGTTTGTGGATCGCGCTGTGATTCATCTGCCGAATGGCAAAGTGCTGACGGTCGCGAGTGTGGGCATGGATGATGCACATGGTTTTCTCAAGGACGTTTTATTGAATGGACGATCCCTTGATCGGAGCTATGTGACGCACGAGGAGCTGATGCGGGGCGGCGAGTTGAAGTTTGTCTTCAGCGATGAGAAGAATGCGGCCTGGTCGCATCGCGCGCTCAAGATGCCCTACTCGGAGACGTCCAGAAGGTAAGAGATTATTTGCTCTCTAGTCGGCGCGAAGCGTTTCTACCGGATTCGCATAGGCGGCGCGAATCGCCGGTAGCAGGCATGCTATTGCAGATCCGGCGAGCAGGAGAGAGGTCACCGGCGCAAAGATCCACGGCGATTGATTGTTACCGGGCATCCAATGCTCGAGCATTTTGTGCAGGGCGAGATCGAGGGCTACTCCCGCGATGATTCCGAAGGAGATCGTCCAGAGAGTCATCCGTGAAACGGTCCAGACGATATGGCCTTTTTGAGCACCGAGTGCCATGCGGATCCCAAGTTCGGTTCTGCGCCGTCCAGTTGCAAACATTACAGTGCTGGCGATACCGAATAAGGAGAGCGCCAGGGCGAGGCAGCCGAAGAAGGTGAAGAGGATGGAGAACATGTGCTGCTGGATCCACAAGGGCTGGACTTCGAGCGCTCCATCGAGCGTGCCAATCTCATTCCCGATGCGCTGCTCGGGGTTGAAGTTATGAAAGGCAATGCGAAGCTGATGCTCCATACTCTTCGGGTCTGCCTGGGAGCGGAAGAACATATGCGTGGAGTTCCACATGAAGGTGCTGTAAGGCACGAAGATCGCCGGGAATACAGGCCTTTCGAGGCCATCGTTGCGTGCGTCTCCGACTACGCCCAGGATCTGTCGCCAATCCGTGCTATGCGGTGACGTGATCGTGGCCGGCCTTCCGTCGTTCTTGAGGCCTTCGGAGCGAACCTGCTGCCCAATGGCGTTGCGTCCAGACAGATATTGACGAGCGAAGGTTTCATTTACTACTGCCACAAAGTCTCCGTTACGATTCTCGTCGGGGGTCCAAAGGCGGCCTCTCAGCAGTGGAATCTTCAATGTCTCGAAGTATTCAGGGCTCACCATGTGCACGATTGTGTGTTGAGGTAGCTTCGATTCCACGCCCAGCATCTCGAAGTTATAGGGCCTGCCGGCACCGTTAAACGGCTGGGAAGGAGGAATCGAATACGATAGGACTCCCACGGATGAGATGCCGGGCACAGATGCCACAGCCTGGCGAAGTTGATCTATATAGTTGGCATACGCCTGTTGGTTCTTCTCCGGGTCGCGCTTCAAAGGAGCTGAAACGAATCCAACATGATGCGGGTCGTAGCCCAATTTCGTGGAAGTGACACGCATGAATCCCGCGACGGCGGCTCCTGCAATCCCCAGTAGAACGAAGGTCATTGCGATTTGCGTCGCAATAAGAATGTTCAGGGATTTACTGCCTGTTCCGCTCAACGTTCTTCCTTGCGCCGCCATCATCTGGGACACGTCCGGGCGCGAGAAGCGAAGCGCGGGGGCAAGCCCAAACAGAACCCCTGTCATCAATGCCAGCGCGATGGAGAAGCCAAGCACAGGCCAGTTGATCGTGATGACGGCTTCCTGGGGAAACATGTTTGGCATCAGCTTGAGAGGTATTTTTGCCAGCCAGTACGAAATCGCAACGCCGAGTGCAGCGCCGGTCATGGCAATGACACAAGATTCAATCAAGAGCTGGCGTATCAGGCGAAACCTGCCGGCCCCGATCGCCGCGCGAATGGATAGTTCATGCTGGCGAGCCTCTCCGCGAGCCAGGAGCAGGACAGAGCAGTTGGCGCACCCGATCAGAAGGAGAAATATGACTGAGACAAACAGCAGCGTCAACGTGCGTCCTGTCCGGTGGATGTAGGGCTCCGCGATCGGCTGAACATTGACGCGGAAGTGATCCGGAAACTGCAAGGGCGATTGCAGCTTGAATTGCTTTAGATATATCCAAAATTCTTCATTCGCGGTCGCAACTGTAACACCGCGCCGCAGCTTGATCCACGGAAGCAGCGCCGGACTCCGAGCTGGGCTCCACGGGACATAGGCATCCACATTACCCACGGTTTCGGTGAAGGTGAATCGTAGGGGCATTACACCGATGATGGTCAGGCTTTGATGGTTCAGTTCGAGTGTGCGTCCGATCACAGATTTGTCGCCACCAAAGCGACGCTGCCAGTACTTGTAGCTCAGCACGATGACGTTCTGCGAGGCATCCGACATCTGTAACCCTCGGCCTATCAGCGCAGGCACCCCGAGAAACTCATTCATGTTCGGGGTTACAAAGGCTATGCCAACGTCCTGAAGCAACTCGCCTCCTGTCTCCGGCTGCGAGGTCACCGCGAAGCCCAATATGCTTTCGATCGATTTTGCCTTGATGAAGGTTTCGTGTTGTGCCGGTTCGAGATGAAACCAAGTGGGGAGCTCTGGCTGCTTCTCGTCAATCAGGGAAGGATTCACGATACGATCCGCATCCGCGTAGGGAAACGGATTGAGCAACGCGGAGTAGATGACGTTGAACATTGCCGAGGTGGCTCCGATGCCGAGCGCGAGTGAGAGGATTGCGGCAAGTGAGACTGACGGATTGCGATAGAGCGAGCGGATGCCATAGCGAAGGTCTGCGCCAATTTCATGCAGCGGCCGAAGTCCGATGGCGGTTCGGTATTTTTCCTTTTGAACCTCGACGCGGCCCAACTCCATCTTTGCCTGCCGCACGGCATCCTTCGGAGACAGGCCAAGTTCTATAAGATCCAAGGTGCGAGCGTCGATGTGAAACTGCAGCTCGTCTTCGACATCGAGATTCGTCTGCGATGGATGGAAGAGAGCACGCCACCAGGAGCGGATTGGAGCAAGCAGGTTCATAGCGTCTCCGGTGTGGCGATGAGCACGGAGCTGACGACGTCTGTCATCTCAGTCCACTTCTCGGTCTCTTTCTTGAGTTGCTTTCTCCCTGAAGCAGTGAGTTTGTAAAACTTAGCGCGCCGATTATTCTCCGACTCTCCCCATTCGCCTTCGATGAGGCCCTTGTGTTCCATGCGGTAAAGTGCGACGTAGAAGGAGCCTTGAGGAATCTCCAGACGGCCTTGTGAGATCTGTTGAATTCGCAGCAGAATGCCGTAGCCGTGCTGGGCTCCCAGCGAGACCGACTTGAGAATCAGAATCTCGAGCGTGCCCTGAAGCAGATCGACTTTGTTGCCCATGGCGTTTCTCTCCTATTTGGAATAGGAGAATACGAATGGCGGGCGCAGATTGTCAAATGGAAGGTGTCAAAAAGAAAGCGCCTCATCGCGTTGGCGACGAGGCGCGGGATTCGACGAACCCTAACTTATGCGGTTTTCTTAGACGGCGACAGCACGACGGAGGCTTCGCTGGTAAGGACGCGGAAGACGAAGGTCTCCTGTAGGTAGAGGCGCACGGCAGAGTCGGTGTGGCTGAGATAGCCGATGGAGACGTCCTGGCCGATAGTGAGCTCGAAGTCTCCTCCACGCGTGGTGAGGACGACTGCGCCCTCGATGGCTGGCGCCCATACGATGTTGCCATCGACGATGCGCTTGACGTGCTCGAGGACAGGATAGCCGTGGTCGCGGGTTTCAGCGAGCGCGGTGTATTCATCGGCTCCAAGCAGGACGGAGTAGGGGCCGTTGACGCCTACGAGACGAAGCTGGCTCAAGGCACGTGCTACGGCATCGGGATAGTCGCGCACATCGGCAGGAAGTGTGTCGATGGGATTGCTGGTGGCTTCGCGAATACCCTGAATGTCGGCTGCGCTATACCCGGTGAAGATGGCGCGGTCTTCGGCGAAGGCCAGCTTCTTTGCGGCTTCTTTCGCAGGCTGCCAGTCGGAGTCGTCGGATCCGCGCTCGACATCGTCGATGGCCTGACGGGAGAGCTCAAAGGGAACACGGACTTCGACGAGAGGCTTGATCTCGCGCTGGTTTGCGATGATGCCATCCGCGGGACCCGTGATGGCGCGCAGATGGCCAGTTCCGACACCAGGGAGAGCGAGTCCCTCTGATGAAGGAACATCGACTACCCTTCGCCCGGCGAGATACCGCTTCAGTGTCCTCTTTGTTTCTTCCTCGATCTGTTCCCATGCTGCGTCAGAGATGGGTGCCAGCTCCCGATGGAGGTTATTCATCTTTCTCTCCTTTTAGTGATCCTATTCTGAGTGAAGTGTCTGGTGCGGGCGGGGCCGCAGGGTCGGCGGGTTCCGGAGACGCCTCTGTTTCGGCCGGGGCCGGATCCTCTTCGCCGATGTTGTCGAGAAAGGATGCCGACGGCACGAAGAACAAGGCGCCGGTGACGGCACGGCTGAAGTCGAGCAGGCGATCGTAGTTGCCTGGAGGATTGCCGACGAACATGTTCTGCAGCATCGTCTCGGTGGTGCGAGGCGTGCGGCTGTATCCGATGAAGTAAGTTCCGAATTCCCCGTGACCGGGACGGCCAAAGGGCATGTTGTCGCGGAGAATTTTTACTTCGCGCCCATTCTCTTCGATGTTGGTGAGGGCGTTGTGAGCGTAGGAGGGCTTGTCGGCATCGCTCAATTCGATGTCAGAGAGCTTGCGACGGCCGATAATCCGCTCCTGAGTCTCGGTGGGGAGCGCGTTCCATCCCTTCATGTCGTGAAGATACTTCTGCACGATGACGTAGCTGCCGCCTGAAAACGCGGGATCTTCGTCGCCAACGATGGCGGCGAAGCTGGCTGCGTTGCCTCGAGGATTTTCGGTGCCGTCGACGAAGCCGATGATGTCGCGATCGTCGAAGTAGCGGAAGCCGTGAACCTCGTCGGCAACGGTCACGATGTCTCCGAGGCTATCCATGATGTGCGTGGCAAGCTCGAAGCACAAATCGATTCGTTTGGCGCGAATGTGGAAGAAGATGTCACCCGGCGTGGAGACAGCATGGCGAGGTCCGGAGATGATCTCGCGAAAGGGATGCAGTTCCGCTGGCCGTGGAGAGCCGAAGAGTTTGTCCCAGGCATCGGAGCCGAATCCTACGACACAGGTCAGGCCGGCTTCGACGTCGCGAAACTCAACGGCGCGCACGAGCCCGGAGAGACCGGCACAGAAGTCGCGTAGAGGAACAGCCGTGTCCTGGCCTGGGCGGATACAGACGGTCAGAAAGATGGCTGCGCGTGTGAGTGGACCGACCACAGTTTGGGGCAGAACGATCTCGTTGAGTTCCTTGGGGGGCGTGTCCATTTCGTCGATCTCGATCAAAGGGAATTGTTCTTTTATGAGTATAGGGTTTCGGCTGCTTCACAGATTTGGCTTTTGATCCATAATCGAAAGAGTTCGCCTCGTGGGCCTAATTAAAGCGATTAACTCATCATTCACAAAGGAGAACACCCATGCCATTTGTTAAGACCAAAGATGGAACCGATATTTTCTACAAAGATTGGGGCAAAGGGCAGCCGATCGTCTTTCACCATGGCTGGCCTTTGAGCTCGGATGACTGGGATAACCAGATGTTGTTCTTCATCGAGAAGGGATATCGTGTGATCGCTCATGATCGGCGTGGGCATGGCCGATCGACGCCGACTGCAGGCGGTCATGACATGGACACGTATGCGGCCGATGTGGCGGAGTTGACGGCTGCTCTGGATTTGAAGGATGCGATTCACATTGGCCACTCCACAGGCGGCGGAGAGGCGGTGCGGTACGTTGCTCGTTATGGACAGCCGCAGGGGCGCGTATCGAAGGCTGTGCTGGTGAGTGCTGTGCCTCCGATCATGGTGAAGAGCGAGAAGAATCCCGGCGGACTTCCGATCGAGGTCTTCGACGATCTTCGCAAGCAGCTGGCCGCAAACCGCGCGGAGTTTTATCGGCAGGTTCCACTGCCGTTCTATAGCTTTAATCGTCCGGGCGCTAAGGTGATGGAAGGTGTTGTGGGCAACTGGTGGCGTCAGGGAATGATCGGCTCGGCCAATGCGCACTACGAGTGCATCAAGGCGTTCTCGGAGACGGACTTTACCTCAGACTTGGAGGCGATTACGGTTCCCACGCTGGTGCTGCATGGAGACGACGACCAGATCGTTCCCTATGCAGATGCGGGAGTGCTCTCGGCGAAGATCCTCAAGAATGCCAAGCTAAAGATCTACCCGGGGTATCCGCACGGAATGCTGACGATTCATGCGGACGTGCTCAATCCTGAGTTGCTGGAGTTCATCCAGAGCTAATGAAACTCTTCAGCCGGCAGGCCAGCGTGCGTGCGGGTCTTGCCGGCTAAAGTTTTTAAGAGGGATGGCCGCCGGTGCCTCTATGAAGTGGCGACACTGTTCGTGAGGACCTGAATCGCCTTCGGCTGAGGACGTACGAGCCAGTAGAGAGCGACGATGTGCGTGATCATCAGCACAGGTACATAAAGGATTGGGATCGCATAGGTGGAACCCAACTGTCCCGCCACCTGAGGAAGACCGCTCTGTATGGCGTGGTAATAGGCAAGAAAGAGATCAGCCGCGCCAACCAGGTTGAATGCGACTACAAACGACCAGAAGAGCGGACGTGCCCGCACCGTCAGCAATGCGAGGATAGCCAGTATTCCGGTCGCGAAGTCTCCATAGGCAGCCGATGTGGCGAAGCGCGCAGGTAGATTGGGTCCGACGACGCCTGGAAGAAGAAAGACAAGGCCGAAAAAGCGAAAGCTGTGGATGGTGGCGATGAGGCGGTGTGCTTCGAACCGTTCCATCGATTTGAGTCTGGGTAGAGCGTATACCCGGAACCAAAGCAGACACGCGACATAGCCCAAAATAAGTTGGAGTTGAAAGAGCATTTCTGGCGGCATGGAAGTGTTCTCCTGCGTTATGGGATTATGATCATCATCCTATGGACTCAAAACTTTCTTCAAGAGAGCCGGAAGGTCAGGTTCGGGGTGAGATGATGCTTGAAATCCTATAATGGACTATGCGTTATCCGCCCGCTCATAAGGCTGAAGTCCACCAGAAGATTGTGAAAGACGCCTCACGGCGGATTCGCACGGAAGGCATGACAGGCGCTGCGGTTTCGTCGGTGATGCGCGATACAGGTTTAACCCATGGCGGCTTTTACAAGCACTTCGAGAACAAGGATGAGTTGCTTCTCGAGTCTCTGAAAGAGGCTTTCGAGGAGATCCTTGACCGCCTGACACGTGCTGGCGAAGCTGCTCAACCTGGGACAGCGTGGAAGGCTATCGTCAAGACCTATCTCAGTCCGGAGCATTGCGAGCAGGCCGGGAGCTGGTGTCCATTGACAGCTCTGGCGCCGGAGTTGACGCGAACCGATGGCAGGATGAAGGGGCGGATATTCCTTGAGTTGAAGGAATATAAAGACCGCATGCTTCCGCTGATGCCGGGCCGAAGGACAGCCGACAAAGAGCGTGCGTTCTTTGTAATCTTTTCGACGATGATCGGGGCGGTTGAGATCGCCCGGCTGATGCCTGATCCTGCGGTGCGCGACAGCGTGCTGGCCTACGCACGAGAGTTTCTGTTGCAGAGCTTTTGATTTGGGAAGGGAAGCTCAGTTCTCGTTAAGTGTCCTGGAATAACTAGTCAAATCAATACTCGGTAAAAGCTGTCGACCATTGCGCACCGATTAATTCTCTTCAGGAGCTGAATCCACGCTCCGTTCGAAGCATCAATTAGACGTTTGCCTAAATGTCGTCGCATGGCGGCAACGGAGGAGATCGATGGGAAAGTTAGCGAATAAAGTTGCGGTAGTTACGGGAGCAAGCAAGGGAATCGGCGCGGCTATTGCGAAACAGCTTGCGAAGGATGGCGCCAGCGTCGTCGTGAACTATGCGTCGTCGAAAGAGGGTGCTGAAAAAGTAGTCGCTGAGATTAAGGCTGGTGGCGGCAGTGCAGTTGCCATAGGCGGATCGGTTGCGGACAGCGCCCAGACGGTAAAGCTCTTCGAAGAGACAAAGAAGGCCTACGGAAAGGTGGATATTCTCGTCAATAACGCAGGTGTCTACGCCTTCGTTCCCATCGAGAACTTTACCGCAGAGGAGTATGCCCGCCAATACAACACGAACGTTCTTGGCCTCCTTCAGGCCACGCGTGAGGCGGTCAAACTCTTTCCCACCGAGGGCGGCAGCGTGATTAACATCAGCTCCATTGTGAGTACCTTTGCACCTCCGACGACCAGTATCTACAGCGGAACGAAAGGTGCTGTCGATACGATCACCAAGGTGCTGGCTAAGGAACTGGCACCTAAGAAGATCCGTGTTAACTCCATCAATCCCGGCTATGTCGTAACAGAAGGGACGGAAAGGGAAGGCATTACAGGATCTGAGCAGGAAGCGTTCTTCATCTCGCTTACTCCGCTTGGTCGAGCCGGTCAGCCCGAAGACATTGCTCTTCCCACTGCCTTCCTGGCTTCTGACGACGCGCGATGGATTACCGGCGAGATCATCAAGGTCGGCGGCGGCGCAGGTATGTGATGTCGGTCCCGGACATGTCCGCATGTCTGTTTTGCAGATAAGTCTCCGGGCCATTTTCTTTCGATGACGGCCCGGAGACGATACATTTGCAGGACGACAACGAGCAGGACAGATTAGCGTGGAATGGGCGGCGGCGATGCGAGGACCACTGTTTTGGCGTTTAGGAACTCGCGCATGCCTGCAGCTGACAGCTCGCGGCCGTAGCCGGATTGCTTGATGCCTCCGAAAGGGAGTCGAGGATCACTGGCGACCATGGCGTTGATAAAGACGGCTCCAGCCTGAATCTCTGCGACGAGACGCTGCTGCTCCGCGGGATCGCGGGTCCAGGCGGAGGCTCCGAGACCAAAGGGGGTGTCGTTGGCGACCTGGATGGCCTCGTCGAGAGAGGCGACTTTGAAGAGCATGGCGACGGGGCCAAAGAACTCTTCACGATAGATGGCGCTGGTGCGTGGGAGATCGACGAGAACGGTAGGTTCAAAGTAATTCCCTTCGCCGATCATGCGCTGGCCCCCGGTAATAACGCGAGCTCCCGCCTGAACCGCTGAGTTGACCTGAATTTCCAGATTTTCAGCGATCTTCTGAGTGGCGAGCGGTCCGATGTCGGTGTCTTCCTTCATGGGATCGCCGATCTTCATAGCCTCCATGCCTGCGACGAAGCGTTGCTCGAAGATGGCATAGATGGACTCATGCACGATGAAGCGTTTCGCGGCGATGCAGGATTCGCCGTTATTAACGAGGCGGGCTCGCACGGCGGTCTCGACGGCGGCGTCAAGGTCGCAGGAGGGAAGGACGATAAAGGGATCGGAGCCGCCGAGCTCGAGGACGGATTTTTTGATGAGCCATCCGGCTTGCGCTCCGATGGCTTTGCCAGCGGTGACCGAACCGGTAAGGGTGACAGCGGCGATGCGCGGGTCGGCGAGGATTCGTTCGACCTGATCTACCTCGACGAGCAGAGTCTGGAAGGAGCCGCGGGGAAAGCCGGCGCGGCGCACGAGGGACTCGATGAGCAGGGCACACTGCGGGACATTTGGAGAGTGCTTGAGGAGACCTACGTTGCCAGCCATAAGGGCAGGTGCGAGGAAGCGGAAGACCTGCCAGAAGGGGAAGTTCCAGGGCATGACGGCGAGGATGACGCCGAGTGGATCCCACCGGACATAGCTGGAGTTTTCGGTTGGGATCGCTTCAGGAGCGAGGATGCGCGCAGCGTTTTCCGCGTAGTAGCGGCAGCCGGTGGCACACTTGGCGATCTCCTGCCGTGCGGCGTGGATGGGTTTGCCCATCTCCAGAGTCAGAGTGGGGGCGATCTCCTCGGTCTCCTGCTCGAGGAGAGAGGCGAGCTTGTTCATGCAGAGGGCTCGGTGTTCGAGCGGGATAGAGGGATAGGTACGGAAGGTCTCGGCGGCCAGTGCGATCTTCTCGGAGATCACTTCTTCGGTCAGGGCTTCGAAGCTGCGAAGAAGTTTACCGTTCGCCGGGTTGATGGATTCGATGGCCATTCTACTTAGGAAGCAGATTAGCAAAGATGCGTCTATGAAATAATCGAGATAGTCCTTTGAGGATTGTTTTGTTCGCCGGTGCGTCGGCGTGCACAGCAAGAACGCGGAGCCAAATGCAGGGCAATCCAGAGTTCATGAGGCAGGCGATTACGCTTGCTGTGAAGAATGTAGGCTCGGGGCACGGAGGGCCGTTTGGCGCGGTGGTCGTGCGCGACGGCAAGGTGATTGCCACGGGTGTCAACCTGGTTACAGCGACGAATGATCCGACTGCGCACGCAGAGGTGGTTGCGATTCGCAATGCATGCAAGGAGCTGGGGGATTTCTCGCTGCTGGAGTGCACGATGTACACAAGCTGCGAGCCTTGTCCGATGTGTCTGGCTGCAATCCATTGGGCGCGTATGGAAGGAATCTTCTATAGCGGTACAGCAGCGGATGCAGCGGCAGCTGGATTCGATGACGCATTTATCTACGAAGAGATCAGGAAGGTTGTCGGCGAGCGGACGGTTCCCGAAGAACAGATGCTTGCGGAGCTTGGGAACGAGAGTTTCGATGCGTGGAGAAAGTTTGTCACGCGAGTGGAGTATTGAGGCAAGCGACGGAAGAGGCGAATGGCAACGAAACAGAAGAAGCAGGCAAAGGTGACGGCGAGCAAGAACAGTGATGCAGTGAAGGTAGCACTGCTCGGCTTTGGCACGGTGGGCAGCTCGGTAGCGAAGGTGTTGGCGGAGTCGAAGTTTCCCGGAGTTACACTGACGCACGTGTACAACCGCAACGTTGCGCGCAAGCGCGAGTCGGCGGCGGCGAAGTATGTCCCTCCCACTGCAAAGTGGACGGAGAACATCGACGACGTGTTGAAATCGAACGTCGATGTTGTCATCGAGCTGATGGGCGGGCTGAATCCCGTGGAGGGATGGCTCAAGAAGGCTCTTTCATCGGGCAAGCACGTGGTAACGGCGAACAAGCAGCTGATTGCGTATCGCGGAGCAAGCCTGCAGAAGCTGGCTGCGCAGAATGGGGTTCAACTGGTGTACGGAGCCGCCGTTGCTGGCGGCGTTCCTGTGATTCCGGGGATTCTGCAAGGGTTGAGCGGGGACCGCGTGACGCGATTGAGCGGGATCGTGAACGGGACCTGCAACTACATTCTGAGCCGGATGGAGACGGGCGCCGACTATGCAACCGTATTGAAGGACGCGCAGCAGCTTGGGTATGCGGAGGCGAATCCTTCCGCCGACGTGGATGGCTACGATGCGCGGGCGAAGCTTTGCATCCTCTCGAAGATTGCACTTCATGCGGAACTGAATCCGGATGAGGTGGCGACACAGACGATCTCGACGGTCGAGGCGATCGACTTCGTCTATGCGAAGGAGCTGAACTCGACGATCCGTCAGGTGTCTCGGGCGCAGGTCGACGGCGCGGTCGTGCATGCGCGCGTGGCTCCGATGCTGATTCCATTGACGTCACCGATGGCCTGGTCGCATGGGACGCAAAACATGGTGGTGACGAGCGGGAACTATGGAGGCGACGTGGTGTTCTCTGGCCATGGCGCAGGTGGAGAGCCTACGGCTGTGGCAGTGGTCTCAGACCTTCTGGCAGTTGCTCAGGGAGCGAAGGCGGTGGAGCTTCCGGTACGCAAGCGGAAGGTGACGAGCGAGTTCCTTGCTCCGCACTACTTACGGTTTGTTGTGGATGACAAGCCGGGAATCGTCTCTTCCATTGCGGGTGCGTTGGCGAAGGTAGGAGCGAACATCGATTCGCTGCTGCAGCGGCCGGGGTATCCCAAACACAGACTGCCCTTCGTGGTGACGACGGAGCCATGCCTGACGAACGTGATTGAAAGAGCAATTAACTCAATTGCAAAGCTGGATTGCATGCTGGAGCGACCTCTGACGCTGCAAATGCTGGTCCCGGAAGATAAGCCGGAGTAGGTTTCCTTGAAGATTTCCAGGACAGACGATCTCGAGTTATAGAATTGCTGCGAGTTTCCTGGAGGTGCGGAATGCAGGCTGCAGCGGGAGCGACAGTCGTCGTTGTGGCATATCGGCCAAAAGTCGGCAAAGAGGCTGATTTATTGCAACTGACTCGGGAGCATATTCCCTTATTGCGCTGCGAGGGTCTGGCTACCGACCGACCGGTGGTCGCAGCAAGAGCACAGGACGGCACGATTGTGGAGGTCTTCGAGTGGGCCGACGGTGGAGTAGAGCGAGCTCACTCAAACCCTGAGGTCC
>Ga0268266_10002228_pt1 | contig 21176 bp, 23 predicted proteins | sample KBSS13metaG_FD_190356 | JGI IMG/M metagenome (GOLD analysis project Ga0268266, IMG submission 190356) | Switchgrass rhizosphere microbial communities from Kellogg Biological Station, Michigan, USA - KBS S1-3 metaG (SPAdes) (version 2) | ecosystem: Host-associated > Plants > Roots > Rhizosphere... | reverse complement strand
GATCGACTCGCGCAGATGGGAGTTAATGTTCCGTTGGTCGGTGACTTTCATTTCAACGGCCACAAGCTGCTGCGCGAGCATCCGTCCTGTGCGGAAGCGCTCGCGAAGTACCGCATCAACCCGGGCAACGTCGGTCGCGGCAGCAAGCGCGATCCGCAGTTCGTGGAGATGATCGAGATGGCTTGTCGCTACGAGAAGCCGGTGCGTATCGGCGTCAACTGGGGAAGTCTGGATCAGGACCTGCTGGCCCGGTTGATGGACGAGAACAATGCACGTCCCGAGCCGCTCAGTGCCCAGGAAGTAATGCGCAGTGCGGTAGTGACCTCCGCGATCGAGAGTGCACAGCGCGCCGAAGAAGCGGGCATGCGTCACGATCGCATCATCCTGTCAGCGAAGGTCAGCGGAGTTCAGGATCTCATCGCGATCTATTCGGCGCTGGCGGCGCGTTGCGACTACCCGCTGCATCTCGGTCTCACCGAAGCGGGCATGGGCTCGAAGGGCATCGTTGCCTCAACAGCCGGCATGGCAGTGCTGCTGCAGCAGGGTATCGGCGACACGATTCGCGTGTCACTGACGCCGGAACCCAACGGCGACCGTACCAACGAGGTAATCGTTGCGCAGGAGATACTGCAGACGATGGGTTTGCGATCCTTCACGCCCATGGTGGTCGCATGCCCCGGATGTGGTCGCACGACGAGCACGGTCTTCCAGGAATTGGCGAAGCAGATCCAATCTCACATCCGACACCGCATGCCCGAATGGCGTCGCCAGTACGAGGGCGTCGAGGATATGACGGTTGCGGTGATGGGTTGCGTAGTGAACGGTCCTGGGGAGAGCAAGCACGCCAACATTGGAATCAGCTTGCCCGGGACCGGTGAGCGACCGATTGCGCCGGTGTATGAAGACGGTGAGAAGACGGTGACGCTCAAAGGTGACCGCATCGCGGAGGAATTCCAGGATCTCGTCGAGCGCTATGTGGCTCGAAGCTTCACTCCCAAGGACGAAGCAGTCACGGACGCTGACGTCGCGGTCGATGCATGACTGAACTTGCGCAAAAAAAGTGCAAACCCTGTGAGGGGGGCGTCGCGCCTTTGACACGCGAGGCCGCGGAAGAACTGCTGGCGAGCCTCGCAGACGGCTGGAAGCTGACGGCGGACAACAAATCGCTCCGCCGTGAGCTGGCCTTCAAGGACTTCTACCGGACGATGAGTTTTGTGAACGCCGTCGCACATGTGGCCAACATCGAGGACCATCACCCGGACCTCGAGGTCGGTTACAACTACTGCCGCATCCGCTTCACGACCCACGCCATCGGCGGCCTGTCGGAGAACGACTTCATCTGCGCGGCGAAGATCGATCAGATAGCGCGCGTCTGAAGCCGCACCGCGGCAATTACGGGATGACTCGGACTCCCTGCGCAGTGCCGAGAATCAGCACATCGGCCGGCCGCCGCGCGAACAAACCCACTGTCACCACCCCCGCGATCTGGTTGAGCTCGCTCTCCAGAGCGGGTGGATCCTCGATTGTCAGTCCGTGGACGTCCAGGATGTGATTGCCATTGTCGGTCACAACACCCTGACGCCATACGGCACGCCCCCCATAGGTCGCGAGTCGTCGGGTCACGAGTGAGCGCGCCATAGGGATCACTTCGACCGGCAGTGGGAACGTACCCAACCGATCCACCACCTTGCTTTCATCGGCGATGCACACGAACCGCGCCGCAGCGGCGGCAACAATCTTCTCGCGCGTCAGGGCCGCGCCGCCGCCCTTGATGAGATGCAGTGACCGGGTGGCTTCATCGGCACCGTCGACATACACCCCCAGATCATCGACGTCATTGAGGTCCAGGACGGTCATTCCGGCTGCGATCAGCCTCTGAGTGGAGGCGTTGGAACTGGAAACAGCGGCTCGAACGCGGTTGCGGCACGGAATCAGCGCATCAATGAAGAAATTCACCGTCGAGCCGGTGCCGACACCGATCACGGCGCCGTCGATCACGTAATCCAGTGCGGCCTGGGCCGCCAATCGCTTCTTTGCGTCACCTTCAGCAGACATTTGGGCACCTCCAGAAACGACTATGCCCGCTTACGCGGGCATAGTCTCTCGAAGAAGTACTCGGCGGGGTGGTTACCCACGCCGCCGAGTTGAAATTACTTCTTCTTAGCGGCTTTCTTCTTCGCCTTCTTCTTTGCTTTCGCCATGTTGGCTCTCCAAGTGAATTAAGGTTAGTCCGGGGTCGGAGTATATAGATGCGAAATTAAATTACAAGCGAGCGAGAGTGTGGTAGGCGCGCGAGTGTGAACTGCATCCACTGCCTGTCACTCGAGCGCGAGGATGAACTTCCAATGAGCGGGCTCCACCGGCACTACTGACAACCGGTTGCCCGGACGCAGCAGCACCATGCCGCGCAGCTCTTTTGCAGCATGTTTGCGCAGCTCTTCGAGTGTGATGACGCGCGCGAGACGGCGCTTCAACCGCACATCGACCATGTACCAGCGCGGCTTCGCAGGGTCGCTGTCCGGATCGTAGTGGTGGTCCTTCTTATCGAATGCGGTTGTGTCGGGGTAACCCTCCTTCACGACCTCCATCACGGCAACAATGCCCGGTACCGCGGTGCTCGAGTGGTACAGGAAGACCTGGTCCTTCAGCTTCATGTCGTCGCGCAGGGTGTTGCGAGCTTGGTAATTGCGCACGCCATCCCATGCGGTGGTGGCACGAGGAGCGGCGGCGAGATCATCGACACTGAAAGTGTCGGGCTCCGTCTTCATCAGCCAATAGCGCATCGTACGACCCCTTTTTCCGTGACCACCGCATCCATCAGTACGTCGTGTGCGGCGGAAGTGATGTGCTCGACCTGCTGGAACGAGTAGGCGAGACCGATGAGTTGCGGTGTGTGCCACACCTTGCGCCAATGTCGGAACGCGAAGGCGCGATCGTAGAACCCACCGCCGGTTCCCAGGCGCACACCGCGCGAATCAAAGCCGACGAGCGGCAGGAACACCACATCGAGCCAGCGTGCACCGATGAAGGAGGCGCCTTCGGGCTCGAAGATGCCGAGTCGGTTGGATCGGTGACGGCTGCTCATCTCGACGAACCGCATCTTGCGCCCGAGACTGTGGCGATCGATGCGCGGCAGATAGATCCGGCACCCGCGCCGAGTCGCTATCTCGATGAGGGGTGTCGTATCCAGCTCTTCGGCAAGCGCGGCATAGAGCGCGATACGCCAACTCGGGCGCAGATGCAGCCATGAGTCAACGTTGTCAGCGAGCCGCTCCGAATACAGACGGCGATCTTTTGTGGAGAGTGCGCGGCGCTTGGCCCGCAGTGACTTGCGAAGCGCCTTGCGCTCCACCGTAAGGAGGGATGGTTCAGTCATTCTTGCCGGCGCGCCAGCGCCGCTACTCTTCCGGGGTCGCTTCGACCCCGTTGAAAGTTTGCGCGCAGCGCATGAGAAGCATCGCCCGCCTGTGCCGGTGCTGGCCGTTGCTCTCGGACCAGAGCAACAAGTGGGACGAACTGCGGCAGGTAAGGCTTTCCGCTCGAGGCGGACTTGCACAATTCTGACCGCAAGCCCTAGTGTCCCGGGGTATACAAATTAAGGCCCGAGGTTACCCGGCCCGCTGTCGAACACCGCAGGCGACGCCCGATCGACTCTACACTAGTCATGCGTCGCCTGCTGCAGCAGCCGCCTCTACAATTCGAGCTGTTGACCCTTTTCGAGAGCGGCTTCCACGCGCTCGCGCATGGCGCGCACGCGGGGCGCGACCTCGCCCTCGAGCTTCGCGTCACGATTCTTCAGCCGCAACAACTCGTTCGCGAGGTTGAGCGCCACCATGACGGCGATGCGGTCGTGGCCCACGACCTTGCCGCTGTCGCGAATCTCGCGCATGCGGCTGTTCAGAAATTCGGCGGCATCCAGGAGTGCCGAGCGTTCCTCATACGGACACGCGACGACATATTCCTTCTCCATGATCCGCAGACTGATCTGCGCCCGATCCTGGGAGGAGGAATTCAAGCGCCGTGCTCCAGGGTCTTCAGGCGACCGATCATCGCCTCGACTCGTGTCCGAACCTGCTCATTCTTGTGCAGCAGCGAGGCGCGCTCCGTGGACAGCGATTCGTGTCGCTGCCGCAACGCGCGGTTCTCTTCCTTGAGGTGTTCGACCGTGGCGACGAGCTCTTCGATGCGCTTGCCAAGTCGACCCAGCTCGAGATCGAGCTGCGTTTTTGTTGTTTCGCTCATGCGTAAGGACTATAGAGCCGCAGTCTCAACGCGGTCAATCTAGTAGAAGGCCATGAGGCATAATGGCGTCCATATGACCACGGAGAACTACACGGAAATACAGCGTGTCCTCACCGAGGAGCGCTCGCTTGCGGATGCCGCCGAGGCCCATGGAACTTTGGCCGGGTGTCTGTGCGCGGCCATCGGCTATCGCTTTGAAGACTGGCTGCTCGAGATTCTGCCGGAAGGTCATGCGGATCCGCTCTCCAAGGAAACGTTGCGCGAGCTGTATGTCGAGACCTCCGGGTCCCTGGAAGGGCGCGAGATGGAGTTTGAGCTGCTGTTGCCCCTCGACGAAGCGTCTATCGATACGCGCACGGCGGCGCTGGCACAGTGGTGTCAGGGCTTTCTATATGGACTGGGCACGAGCGTCGTCCAGGACGAGTCAGGGCTGCCGGGTGACATCGGCGAGATCGTGCGCGACCTGACCGAGATCACACACGTTGCCGTGGATGCCGAACAGACTCCCGAATCGAATGAGAGCGCCTACGCCGAGCTGGTCGAATTCGTCCGGGTCGGTGTGCAACTGGTGTTCGATGAGCTCGGACCCCTGCGGGATCAACCGGGCCCGCCCAACGTACCCTTGCATTGAAAACCATCCAGAAGACTGAATTCTCCCGACGGCGCCGCCAGTTGACCCGGCTCATGGGTCGCGACTCCATTGCGATCCTGCCGGCCGCCCCGGTCCGGCATCGCAATAACGATGTGGAATATGCGTATCGTCAGGACAGCGACTTTTACTACATAACGGGCTTCTCCGAGCCGGAAGCCGTGGCGGTATTGATCCCGGGACGCGAACAAGCCGAGTACGTCATGTTCGTACGCGAACGCGATCCTGCCCGCGAGACCTGGGATGGCCGGCGTGCGGGGCCCGCGGGCGCGCAGCGAGACTACGGGGCCGATGATGCGTTTCCGATCAGCGACATCGATGAAATCATTCCGGGGTTGTTGGAGAACCGCGCCAAGGTGTTCTACACCATGGGCCTGTATCCGGAGTTCGATCAGCGGGTCGTCAGTTGGGTGAATGGGTTGCGCACTCAGGCGCGCAACGGCCGGCATCCTCCGCTGGAGTTCGTGGCACTGGATCACGTCCTCCACGATATGCGCCTGTTCAAGTCACGCACTGAAGTCGACCTGATGCGCGAGTCAGCTCGTATTGCCGCCGCCGCGCACGTGCGAGCGATGCGCTTCACACAACCGGGACGCCAGGAATATGAGGTCATGGCGGAGCTCGTGCACGAGTTCCGGCGTTATAACGCCGACACCTCGTATCACCCTATCGTGGGCGGCGGTCCGAACAGTTGCGTCCTCCACTATCGGGATAACAACCAGACGCTGAAGGAAGGCGATCTGCTGCTGGTGGATGCCGGGTGCGAGTACGAGTACTACGCCTCTGACATCACCCGCACCTATCCAGTCAGCGGGCGTTTTTCTCCCGAGCAGCGCGCGGTGTATGAGGTAGTCCTCGAGGCTAACGAAGCGGCCATCGCCAAAGTGAAGCCCGGCAATCATTGGAACGACCCGCACCTCGCGGCCGTGCATGTGGTCACGCAGGGCCTGGTCAAACTCGGCCTGCTCAAGGGGCGGGTGTCGAAGCTCGAGCGCGAAAACGCCTATCGGCGTTTCTTCATGCACAGAACGGGCCATTGGCTGGGAATGGATGTTCACGATGTCGGGGACTACAAGATCGGCGATGAGTGGCGCGTACTCGAGCCCGGGATGGTGATGACCATCGAGCCGGGGATCTACATCCCCTCGGGGTCGCGGGGTGTTCCCAAGCGGATGCATAACATTGGCGTGCGCATAGAGGATGATGTCGTGGTGACCAAGTCGGGCGTGGAGGTGCTCACCGCAAATGCCCCGAAGACGGTTGAAGCCATCGAAGCGGTGATGGCCTCTGGCACCGCCTGAGGGCGTGATGACGGCCCAACAGCGAACGGCCCCGATGAATCCCACGTATCCAACGCCGATGCACCGTGGACGTCGACGCCGGCGGCCCACTCCGGCCGGTAATGCATCGCCAAAGGCGGACGCATTCAATGACTGACACGCGGGTGGATGTCGCCATCATTGGTGGCGGGATGGTGGGGGCCAGCCTCGCGGTTGGGTTGGCTGGGACCGGTGTCTCAACCCTGCTCGTCGAGGGAACCGCCCCCGGCTCTCATGCCCAACCCAGCTTCGATGACCGTACCACTGCGCTCGGTAACGCCAGTCGGCGGATTTTCCAGCAGTTGGGTGTGTGGGATCGGCTCGCACCCGAGGCCGCCGCCATCACCGCGATCCATGTTTCGGATGCGGGGCGATTCGGTTTCGCTCGATTGGTTGCGTCCGAGCAGGGAATCGATGCGTTTGGTTATGTCATACCCAACAGGGTCATCGGGGCAGCCCTGTGGGAGAAGCTCCAAGACGCTGAGGGAGTGTTGCTCCGGGTGCCTGCACGGCCTGATCAGGTCGAGATCGGGGCGGATGCGGTGACCTTCCGTGTGGGCGAGGAATCCGTGTCAGCGCGGCTCGTGGTCGCCGCCGATGGGGCGCATTCGGTAGTCCGGGCGGTGGCGGGTATCGAAGCGGATGTTGAGGACTACGACCAAATAGCGATTGTCGCGAATGTCGCCGCGGACCGGCCGCACGATGGAACCGCTTACGAGCGGTTCACTCAGTCGGGGCCGCTGGCGGTGTTGCCGCTTCGGGATGGGAGTTATGGGGTTGTGTGGACGTGCACACCCGCCCGGGCGGCGGAAGTTTTGTCGTTTGACAACAACACTTACCTGCGGGAGTTGCAGGAGCGGTTTGGGTGGCGGGCTGGGCGGTTTGTGCGGGCGGGGGTGCGGGCCTCCTATCCGCTGAAGTTGACGCGGGCCACCACCACCGTGGGTGCCCGCACCGTACTGATCGGAAATGCCGCGCAGGCATTGCACCCCGTTGCCGGGCAGGGGTTTAACCTAGGTTTACGCGATGCCGCCATGTTGGCGGAGGTGATTGTCGCGGGCGCGCGGGGAGATGTTGGTTCACCTGAGCTGCTGCGGCAATTTGCCGCCTGGCGGGAGACCGATCGGCGCGGCGTGGTGGGATTCACTGACGGATTGGTGAAAATGTTTGCCAGCACCCGCCCGGGCGTTGGCGTGCTGCGCAACCTGGGGTTGCTGTTGTTTGATCTGACGCCGCCGGCGAAAAGCGCTTTGGCCCGTGTGAGCGCCGGCTTTGGCGGGCCGACGCCGCGGCTCGCCCGCGGATTGGGACTGACATGACCTTTGACGTCGTGATCGTTGGCGGCGGCCCTGTTGGCGCATGCGCCGGCGCACTCCTCGCCCGCGAGTCCCTGCGTGTATGCATCCTGGAACCCAAGCGCCCACCACCCCCGACCGGAGCACTAGACTCTCGCGTCGTCGCCATCTCGCGCGCCAGTGAACGCATTCTCAATTCTGCCGGCGCATGGACCCAGGTTGCCGGACCTCGCGTCGAAGCCTACGAGCGCATGCGTATTTGGCACGAAAGCACCTCCCCCACCAACGCATTGGTATTTGACGCGGCCGAGGTTGGCGAACCCAACCTCGGTTACATCATAGAAAACCGCTTGCTCCAAACCGCTTTGCTGGACGCATTCACAGCGGCAGGCGGGCATCTGCAGGCCGCGGACTTTCAGCAGTTGCACGTTGGCGCAGATGACGTGACTGTGGATACGAACGCCGGCACGTTGTCGGCAAAGCTGGTGATCGGCGCGGATGGCGCGAAGTCAGCTGTGCGAGAGGCTGTGGGACTGACAGCCAGCGTGTCCGATTTCAACGAGACCGCGATAGTTGCCACTGTTGCAACGGAACGCTCGCATGAAAACACCGCCTGGCAGCGTTTCATGCGCACCGGAACGCTGGCGTTCCTACCGCTCGCCGATGGCACGAGCTCAATTGTCTGGTCCGCGGATAATGGGCTCGCAGCCGATCTCGTTTCGATGTCCGTCACCGACTTCAATACTGAGCTGACACGCGCATCCGATCTCGCGTTGGGACCAACACGATTGATCAGCGAACGCTTCACGTTTCCGTTGAAGCGCATCGGGGCTCATCGCTACGTCACTCAACGGTGCGCCCTCATTGGAGATGCAGCGCATGTTGTTCACCCGCTGGCCGGCCAGGGTGTGAATCTCGGGTTGCTCGATGCGGCCACGATCGCTCAGTTGGTTTTGGATGCCCGCACCGAGCGCGAAGACCCAGGTGCGCTGCGCGTACTGCGGCCGTATGAACGGTGGCGCAAGAGTGAAGTTGCTTTCATGAGCACGGCGATCGATGCATTCGATCGCTTCCTCGCCCACGGCACGGGGCCGGTTTCCAAGCTGGCCCAACGCGGACTGGGTTGGGTGAACCGCAGCCAGGAAATCAAACGGATGTTTGTGACCCGGGCTTTGGGTGTGGCGGGCGAGCTGCCGCGGGCGGCCAGGTAGGATCACCCACTCGCAGAACGGGTGGGCTTCGACCAGGCTGGGGAGCTAGGATTATTCGGCGCCGCTTCGCTGTGCGCCTCACCCGTTCGGGCCGGCCTTCGGCCGTTATCCTAGCCCCTCGCCAAAAACGACGAGGCCCCGCAGTTGCGGGGCCTCTCCGTTTTTGGCTGGGGGACTAGGATTCGAACCTAGGTAAACGGAGTCAGAGTCCGTTGTCCTACCACTAGACGATCCCCCAAGTTCATTGGCAAAAATCGCCGAGGCGATTTTCGCGGATCAGCGCCGCGGTCCATTTAACCCGCGGACAAAGGCGCGACTTTGTCCGCTTGTGCCTGCAGGGCGCTTACGGCCGTTGGCAGGCGAGGCTGAGCAGGGCAACCAGCTGCTGCCCTGCCCACCATAACGCTTTAGCGCTTGGAGTACTGAGGTCCGCGACGAGCTTTGCGGCGTCCGACCTTCTTACGCTCCACTTCGCGGGCATCGCGGGTGACGAAACCGGCGTCGCGCAGCGACTTACGCAGGGACTCGTCGTATTCCATCAAAGCACGGGTGATGCCGTGACGGATGGCGCCGGCCTGGCCGGTGATGCCACCGCCGTCGACCTTCACCGTGAAATCGAACCGGTTCGTCAACTGCACCGTCTCGAGCGGCTGGCGGACGATCATGCGACCCGTCTCGCGGCCGAAAAACTCATCGAGGGGGCGGTCGTTCACCGTGATCTTGCCGGTGCCGGGCTTCATGTACACCCGTGCCGTTGCAGTCTTGCGGCGGCCGGTGCCGTAGTTGGTTTGCTGAGTGGCCATTTAGTCTTCGGGTCCTTACTTGATCTCGAGCGGCTTGGGTTGCTGCGCCTGGTGCGGATGCTCCGTTCCGGCGAACACGTGGAGCTTGCGAAACATCGCACGTCCCAGCGGGTTCTTCGGGAGCATGCCCTTTACGGCGATCTCAATGGCGCGCTCGGGGTGCTCGGCCAGCAGCTTTTCGAGGGCAATCGACTTGATGCCACCGATGAAGCCGGTGTGGTGATAGTAAATCTTGTCGGACAGCTTGCGTCCGGTTACGCGGATCTTCTCGGCATTGATGACGACGAGGTGATCGCCCATATCCACATGCGGGCTGTAATCAGCCTTGTGCTTGCCCTTCAGGCGGTGGGCAATGGCCGTAGCCAGGCGACCAAGGGTCTGGCCCTCGGCATCAATGAGGTACCAATCGCCGCGGATGGCGCCGGCTTTGGCGAAAACCGTCTGGGGGCTCAGGGCCACGCGCGTTTGGGTTGACTGCTGGTTCATAGAAATCGGGCCGCTAAAAAGGGGGGTCGAAAAAAGGCCGGGAAGTGTACTCGAGGAGGTCGCCCAATGCAAAGCCAGACGCAAACCCCCTGCAGCCTTGCTTATAATGACAATAATGGAGTCCGGACATTCTTTAGACCATCTGATTTCGGTAGCCGATCGGGCCTTGCGGGCCATGTTCGCCCCAGCCCACGCTTCCCGTCCCGTTCCCGACGCCCCGCGGGCCCCAGTGCCAAGCGAGGCATCGGCGGCCGGCGCTCCCACCACTGCTGCCCCCAAAGCCCCGGCGACTGCCGCGGCCGATGCCACGTTGGGCACTGCAGCGGCCGGAGTCACGCGAACGCTATCCGATGAAGACCGCCGCAAATCAGCCGCCCTGATGCGCGTCAATCACGCTGGAGAAGTTGCCGCTCAAGCCCTCTACCATGGGCAGGCCCTCATCTCGCGCTCGACTGCAACACAGGAGTTGTTGCTAAAGGCCGCCCGTGAAGAGGCCGATCACCTGGCGTGGTGTGAGACGCGGCTGAAGGAGCTGGATTCCCGTCCCAGCCTGCTCAATCCCGTGTGGTATTGCGGGTCATTCGCCATCGGCGCGCTGGCGGCGGCGGCCGGCGATCGCACCAGCCTCGGCTTTGTTGTTGAGACGGAGCGGCAGGTGGAGGGTCACATCAATGAACATTTGGCGCGTTTACCTGCTGATGATGCACGCAGCCGTGCGATACTGAACGTAATGCGTACAGACGAGATTGGTCATGGTGCAACCGCAAAAGAAGCCGGTGCTTCCGAGCTTCCCGCGCCGGTACGCATGCTCATGCGTCAGGTTGCAAGAGTCATGACCACAGCAGCGTACTGGATTTGAGTCTCTAGAGATCTAAAGCAACACAGCGGCGGGGGCAGCGCTTGCAGTTCTACAAACATATGTATAAAAAAGCGGGCCTTACAACCTGCATAGGCCGTGCAGGCCGCCGCTTAAAGGGCACATTCGGGGAGCCGTGATGGAAGAAAACATCAAACCGCTGAGCGACATCCCGGCTATCAACCGGTTCTTGAGCTATTGCCGCATCCGGACCGTTCCGTCCAAGACGGTGGTCATTCACGCCGGGGACCTACCGGACGTCCTCTACTACATCATCAGCGGCTCGGTCGAGGTGATGATCGAAGACGAGGAAGGCAATGAGATGGTCCTGGCCTACCTCAACCGGGGTCAATTCTTCGGTGAAATGGGCCTTTTCTATGAGCAGCCCACTCGCAGCGCCTGGGTGCGCACGCGCAACCAGTGCGAGCTGGCGGAAATGACCTATCCGCGCTTCCGGCAGATTGCCGCGGAAAGCCCGGGCCTGATTTTCGAGCTGGCGACGCAGCTCGCCACCCGCCTCGACCGGACCAACCGGAAGCTGGGCGATTTGGCGTTCGTCGATGTCACCGGCCGTGTTGCACACGCGATCATGGACCTGTGCGGCGAGCCGGACGCGATGACGCATCCGGAAGGCATGCAGATCAAAGTCAGCCGGCAGGAGCTGTCGCGCCTGGTCGGCTGCTCGCGTGAGATGGCCGGTCGAGTGTTGAAGGTTCTAGAGGAACAGGGGCTGCTTCGCGCCACTGGCAAGACCATTGTGGTCTTCAACGCCCGGCCGAAGATGAAGACCCGTCCGGTCATCGTTCCGGCCAAGCCCGCTGCGGCCGGCGCGGCCAAGTCCACCGCCCATATGGATATGGACGATGACGAGGATGACGACGACGACGATGATGAGGATGACGAGGATTAACCGCGGCGGGTGACCAGCCTTACTCGGGATGGCTGGCTCGCCCGACTACTTTCGCGCTGCTTCGATCTCGTCGTGCATCTGGCGGATGGTCTTCGCGTAATCTTTACTGCCGAAGATCGCTGAACCCGCTACGAACGTGTCCGCGCCCGCTGCGGCGATTTCCCTGATGTTCTCGACCTTCACCCCGCCATCGATTTCCAGGCGCACAGGGCGCTCTATGGCATCGATACGCTTACGGGCCTCCGCAAGCTTGTGCAGCGCTGACGGAATGAACTTCTGGCCGCCGAAGCCGGGGTTCACTGACATCAGCAGCACCATATCGAGCTTTTCCAGCGTGTAATCGAGGTAGTCCAGCGGCGTTGCGGGATTGAACACCATTCCGGCCTTACAGCCGTTCTCGTGGATGAGGCCGATGGTGCGGTCGATGTGCTCGGTGGCTTCCGGATGGAAGGAAATGAATGTGGCGCCTGCGGCGGCGAAGTCCGGGATGATGCGGTCCACCGGCTTGACCATGAGGTGCACGTCAATCGGCACCTTCACGCCATGCTTCTTGAGCGCCTCGCACACCAGCGGGCCAATAGTGAGGTTCGGGACGTAGTGGTTGTCCATTACGTCGAAGTGGATGACTTGAGCGCCGGCTTTGACTACGGCATCAACCTCCTCGCCCAGCCGCGCGAAGTCGGCTGACAGGATGGAGGGAGCGATCCATGGTGTTTGCATGGCGTCAGTCTACGCGGCCCAGCCCGCCCCGGGCGAGCCCGGCACATCTGCCGCAGCGCAGATTCGGCACAGGGTGTGCCGAGTCAGAGCATTTTTACGAGGTCAGGCGGCGCAGGGCTTCGAGGTAGTTCGCGCTGGTCTTGCTGATGATGTCGGGCGGCAACGCCGGCCCGGGAGCCTTCTTGTTCCAGTCCAGCGTTTCAAGGTAGTCACGCACAAACTGCTTGTCGAAGCTCGGCGGACTGGTTCCAACCTGATAGGTGTCGGCAGGCCAGAAACGCGATGAATCCGGCGTCAACACCTCGTCAATCAGCACCAACTGTCCGGCCGCATCCACTCCAAACTCGAATTTGGTGTCCGCGATGATGATGCCCCGGCTGCGCGCGTGCTCGGCCGCAAAGTTATAAATCGCAATCGCCGTATCCCGCACCCGCGCCGCGAGCTCCGCGCCCACCAGCTTTGCAACGTCCGCGTACGAAATGTTCTCATCGTGCTGCCCGGCCGGCGCCTTGGAGGCTGGAGTAAACAACGGCGCGGCCAGGCGCTCCGCCTGCTTCATGCCGGGCGGCAAGGCGATTGCGCACAGCGAGCCGGTTTTCTGATAATCCTTCCAGCCGGACCCGATGAGATAACCACGCACCACCGCTTCGATCGGCAACGCTTTCAGGCGCCGCACGACCATCGTGCGCCCGCGCAGTAGCTCCCGCTCGTCGGCGTCCTTCACGATGCTGTCCACGGACCGGTCCGTGAGCTGATTCGGGACGATATGTCGGGTCCGCCCGAACCAGAAATTCGATATTTCGGTGAGCACCCGACCTTTCTCGGGAATCGGCGTCGGCAGCACCACGTCAAAAGCCGAAAGTCGGTCCGTGGTCACAATGAGCATCGTGTCCGCATCGACTGCGTAGATATCCCGGACTTTTCCCTCGTGAATCCGTTCCAGGCCGCGCAGAGCGGTGCGGAACACCGGGGAATGTGATCCGTTCGATGACATTGACGACGGCATGTTTGCTTTGTGCTTCAGCGCCTGAAGAGGTACGCCGGGCTTGGTACTATAGCAGCGCATGAAGTTCACAGGAAAAGTCGTCGGCGGCGCCATCGGGCTGCTTACCGGGGGACCCATAGGCGCAGCCGTGGGCGTGCTCCTGGGTCATCAGTTCGACGAATTCACAGGCTCGCGCGATGAGCCGCGCCTGCGCAGCGATCCCGACTCCCTGGCTGTCGGTGAGCACTTCTTCCGGTCGGCGTTCCGCGTCATGGGCCATGTTGCCAAGGCGGATGGGCGGGTCACCGAACAGGAGATCGCCGCGGCGCGCGCAGTGATGGCCGACCTGCGGCTGAATGAATTCCAGGTGCGCACCGCCATCGAGCACTTCAACAGCGGCAAACAACCTGAGTTCAATCTGGCCGGCGAGCTGCTGTCGCTGTCCAACGTGGCGCGCAACCGGCCGGCGTTGATGCGCACCTTCATGGAGATACAGGTCCGGGCGGCGCTCTCCGGCAACAACATGGAAGGGCCGGCCCGGCAGTTGCTCGGCTACACGGCCAACCGGCTCAATGTATCGATGGTGGAGTTGTCGCAGATCGAAGCGGTGCTGCGCATCCGCAGCGGCACGTTCCGCCAACACGGACCGCACAGCCAACAGGCGCAGCGAAGCAATCCGGCCGAGCAGTTACAACAGGCGTACGCCGTGCTGGAGTGCTCGGCTTCCAGCAGCGACGGCGAAGTCGTCAAGGCCTATCGCCGCCAGTTGAGCCGCAATCATCCCGACAAGCTCAAAGCCAACGGCCTGCCGGATTCGATGATCGAGCACGCCAAGCAGCGCACCCAGCAGATCATCGAAGCCTACGAAGTCATCAAGATCAAACGCGGCCTGTCGTAGCCGCCAGCGTCAGTCGCAGCCACTGCCGAGCCCATCGCGCCAACAGGCTATGGTCAGCCAGCCCGCGCGGCCCATTCAACAATGACGTCTTGGATCGCCCGGACTCCATCCGTCAACGCTGCGGGGCCGGGCTGCAAAATAATCGACGATTTGATCTCGCGTACGAACCCACTCCGGATCGCCGGCACATCCGCCCAACCGCGCCGGGCCGCCACCTGCGCCGGTTGAAACTTCTTCCCGCACCACGACCCCAGGATGATGTCAGGCGCCCGCCGCGGCACCTCCAGCGGATCGGCCATGATCCGGTTGCGTCCCAGCGACTCCACCGCCAACTCCGGAAACACATCATCGCCGCCCGCGGCGGCAATCAGCTCCGACACCCAGCGGATGCAGGAAATCTGCGGCTCATCCCATTCTTCAAAATAAACACGGGGCCGTCGCGGCAGCGCGGTGGCGCGTTGCTTCACTGCTTCGAGGCCCGCAGTCAACTGCTCAACCAACCGTTGGGTCTTCGACTCACACCCGATCATTCCGCCCAACGTGCGAACCATGCGCAACGTCTCGTCCACGCTCCTGTGATTGAACACATGTACTTCGATACCCACCTTCACCAGCTCGGCGGCAATGTCCGCCTGCAGATCCGAGAACCCCAGCACGAGGTCAGGTCGCAGATCGATGATGCGGCCGATCTTCGCGCTGGTGAACGCAGAGACGCGCGGCTTTTCCTTGCGCGCCCGGGGCGGCCGCACGGTAAAGCCTGAAATCCCCACAATCCGCCAGTCCTCCTCCAGCAGATACAGGGTTTCGGTCGTCTCTTCCGTCAAACAGACGATGCGCTGCGGGTAGCCGGAAGCGAGGTGAGTCATCCGGTAATGTTACTCTCTCTTCATGATGCAACGGATCTGGGCATTCCTCGATTGGTGCTTCTTCGGGCCGGCCGCCACCCGGGCCGACCTGTTCGGACTGCTCATCCGCACGTTGAGTTATCCCTATGCCGTGATCCGCGACCTGTGGCACGGCGACATCAATCTGCGCGCCATGGGCCTGGTGTACACCACCCTGTTGTCGCTGATTCCCCTGCTCGCCTTCAGTTTCGCCATTCTCAAAGTCTTCGGCGCACACCACGAGCTCGAGCCGATCGTCTACGAGTTCTTCCGTCCGGTCGGCGTCGACTCGGCCACCCAACTCACGGCGCGGGTGATGCAATTCGCCGACCGTGTCAGCAGCGGCATCGTGGGCTCGCTGGGATTTGCCCTGCTGGCCTGGACACTGCTCGACACAGTCAAAAAAGTCGAGGACAGCTTCAACTACCTGTGGCGAGTCGAACAACCTCGCAGCTTCGGCCGGCGCGTGATCGAGATCCTGTCACTGCTCGTCGTGGGTCCGTTGGTGCTCGTGGCCTTCATCGGCTTGTCGCATGCGACCATGAACAGCACCCCGGTCCAGGAAGTGGCCAAGATGCCCTTCCTCGATCGACTGCCGGATGCGGCGATCGCAATCTCACCGTACGTCATGGTGACGGTGTTCTTCATGGGCATGTACATGTTTGTGCCCAACACCCGCGTACAGTGGCGGCCTGCCCTGATCGGCGCGCTGGCCGGCGGTTTTCTGTGGGCCGCTGTGGGCAAGATGTTCACAGCGTTCGTCGTCCATGCAACACGACTGACGATCGTGTATGCCGGCTTTGCGATCATTGTGGTCGCACTGCTGTGGACATATCTGGGCTGGCTGATTCTGCTCGCCGGCGCGCAACTCTCGTTCTACATCCAGAATCCAACCTACCTGCGGGTCGGAACCCAGGAGCTGCGGCTCTCCTGCGTGGAGTTGGAACAACTGGCGCTGAAGATGATGTACCTGGTAGGTCAGATGCATCTGACGGGCGGCAGACGCTGGACCATCAACCGGATGTCACGCCAGTTGCAACTCCCGGGAATTGCAGTGGCGAAGATGGCGCGCGCGCTCGAGCGCGGCGGGCTCATCAAGATATCCGACGATTCCGAGCTGCTGTGTGCCCGTGACATCGGACGGATTGCAATCAATGACATCCTGGAAATGGCGCGCAATCTGCGCAGCGGGCACATGCCACCGCGAGATGCAGCAGTGCCGCCCGTGGACCGACTGATCGCCCAACTCGAGGCCAAGCGCCGCGAGCACTGCGGCGACCTCACGCTGAGGGACCTGATCGACGACACGCCGCCCGCACCGATCGCCGAGGGCGCCGACACCTTCGCGCGGCGCATACCCCCGCGCTGAACCTTCCCGCTGGGCGTGTCACGTGGCTCAACCTCAGGCGCCTAGCCTTACGCGCTGAGCATCACCCTGAGCGTCACGCGCCTGAAGATCAGTTGCCGGCGATGGTCATCTCGCCAATCAACACCGAGCCGGTGCGAATCCCGCCCCGCACATCCACATCATTGCCGACCGCAACAATGTTTTTGTACATGTCCTTCAAATTGCCGGCGATGGTGACTTCATGCACGGGGTAGGCAATGACGCCATCCTCAACCCAGAAGCCGCTGGCGCCGCGCGAATAATCGCCGGTCACCCCATTCACACCCTGCCCCATCATTTCCGTGACCAACAGACCCGTCTTCATCCGGGCCAGGAAGCTCGGCATGTCCAGAGCTTTCCCGGGGGCCGCGACAATCAGGTTGTGGATGCCGCCGGCATTGCCGGTTGTCTTCAGTCCCAACTTGCGCGCCGAGTAACTGCCCAACACGTAGCCCTGCAGAACACCGTCGTGAACCAGGTCGCGATCATGCGTTGCTGCGCCTTCACCATCGAAGGGAGCACTCGCGAGACCCTTGAGGATGTGCGGCCGCTCCTGCATCTGCAGAAACGCGGGGAAAACTTCCTTTCCGGCCGCGTCCAACAGGAACGAGGCCTTACGATACTGACTCGCACCCCGGATCGCGCCAATGAAGTGTCTGAAGAGGCCCCGCGCCATGTCAGGCGAATACGCAATCGGAGCCTTGCGAGTAGTCAGTTTGCGCGACCCCAGACGGGCCGCGGCGCGCTCACCGGCGCGACGCCCAATCGACTCGGGCGTCTCGAGCTCAGTCGCATCGCGCGCACTGCTGTACCAGTAGTCGCGCTGCATCTCATCCGCGTGCTGTGCAATCAGAGAGCAACTGATTGAGTGGCTGGTACCCGCGGTACCGGCGAGGAATCCGAGAGAATTGCCGTATACGCCAATGTGACGGTTCGAATTGACCGTCGCACCTTCGGAATTGGTAATGCGAGTATCGACAGCGCGACCCGCCGCCTCACAACGCAGCGCGAGCTCAATGGCCTGCTCAGGCTGCAGCTCCCACGGATGATCGAGGTCCAGGTCGGGGATATCTCGCGCAAGTGCCTCGGGATCAACCAGCCCAGCATAGGGATCTTCCGCGGTGTAGCGCGCAATCGTGCAGGCTTTTTCCACTGTATCCCGCACTGCCTTCATACCCAGGTCCGCAGTGCTCGCCGAGCCCTTGCGATGCCCGAAATACACAGTGACACCCAATCCGCGGTCACGCTGGTATTCGACGGTTTCTACTTCACCGAGACGTGCCGTAACGCCGAGGCCTTGGTTTATGCTGGCATCTGCCGCAGCCTGCGTCGCGCCCTGGCGCGCCGCCTCCTCCAGCACAAATTTGACTACGTCCTCGAGTTGCATCGCGCCTGCTTGAGTTACCGGGTAGTGAGGCACAATTGTAGCAGCCGCGGCTCACTGCAAGGCCGCAGGCGTTATTTGGGGAGAAAACTTGGCCGATCGCGACGACGAAGACCGCTTTCAGTACGACAAGCCCAGCAAGAGTATGCGCAAACGGGAGGCGCATGCGCTGCAGGACCTGGGCGAGGAGCTCATCGAATTACGGGATTCGGAGCTGGTCGCGCTCGATCTCCCGGAAATACTGGTTGAGGCCGTTCGCGAGGCGCGCCGGACTCCATCCCGTGGCGGCGGAGCGCGCCAGCGCCAGTACATTGGGAAGCTGATGCGGGACATTGATCCCGAGCCGATTCGCGCTGCCCTCGCGGCCCGTACCGGTCGGTCGGCGGTTGAGGCCGAGCGTTTTAAACGTTTGGAAGCCTGGCGGGAAAAACTCGTGCTCGATGGCGTTACTGCGCTCGACGAGCTCGAACGCTGGCGCCCGGGCCTCGAGCGCGCGGAATGGTTGCGCTTGATCAGTGCAGCCCAGTCCGAGCGGGACCGAGGCGGCAAGGGGACCGCGGGCCGCGAACTGTTCCGTGCACTGCGCGCACTGTTTGAGGGTGAAGTACCTCGCTGAGGTACAATGTCTAGATGAAACCACTCGTCGGCATCATCATGGGCTCCACGTCCGACTGGGACACAATGCAGTGCGCTGCCGATGTGCTGGAGAAGTTGTCGATCCCACATGAGGTGCGCGTTGTGTCAGCGCACCGGACTCCCGACCTCCTCTTCGAGTACGCCTCCACCGCACGCGAGCGCGGCATCGAAGTCATCATCGCCGGTGCCGGGGGAGCCGCTCATTTGCCTGGAATGACGGCTTCCAAGACCACCCTGCCGGTGTTGGGTGTCCCCGTTCAGTCAAAGACGCTGGGCGGCCTCGACTCGTTGTTATCGATCGTACAGATGCCAGCGGGTGTCCCGGTGGCCACGTTCGCGATAGGTGGTGCGGGAGCAACCAACGCGGCGCTCTGTGCTGCTGCCATCCTCGCGAACAAATACCCGAAGATCGGCGGCACGCTCGAAGCTTTCCGTGAGAAACAGACCGCCGGCGTGCTCGAAACCCCCGACCCACGAACGATCAACAAAGTATGACAGTAGGTGTCGTGGGCGCCGGCCAGCTCGGCCGGATGCTGGCATTGGCGGGCTATCCGCTCGGACTGGATTTCCTGTTTCTGGACCCGGCGAAGGATGCACCGGCGGGACAGGTTGCGCCCGTGCTCAACGGTGCATTCACCGAAGCCCGACTGCTCGATGAGCTGGCGGAGCGCGCCGAGGTTCTGACATTCGACTGGGAAAACATCTCAGTGGATGCATTACGTGCACTGAAGGGTGACACGCGGATCGCGCCTCCGATTCCTGCGCTCGCGACCGCACAGGATCGTGTCAGCGAGAAAAAGCTGTTTGAACGCCTGGGGATCCCAACAACGCGCTGGATGGCTGTCAGCTCACGCGCACAACTCACTCGCGCGATCCGAGACATAGGTCTTCCGGCAGTCATCAAGACTCGCCGATTCGGGTACGACGGTAAGGGACAGGCGGTCCTCCGAACACCCGAGGATGTAGAGAAGGCTTGGGCAGACTTGGGTACCCAACCCCTGCTCTTTGAGGAGCTGATTCCGTTCGACTGCGAGGTTTCCATCATTGGGGCCAGAAGCCCTCGTGGCGAGGTCGTGATCTATCCCTTGAACGGCAACGTTCACTCCGAGGGAATCCTGCGTCTGACGCGGGCACCGTACGGGCCACCCCGATGGCAGAAGCTGGCAGCGGGCTACCTGGAGAAAGTGCTGAAGCACTTCCGCTATACCGGCATTCTGACAATCGAGTTCTTCGTGCGGGGCGGTAAGCTGCTGGCGAACGAAATGGCCCCCCGGGTGCACAATTCCGGGCACTGGACCCTTGAGGGAGCGGCCACCAGCCAGTTTGAGAACCACCTGCGGGCGATCCTGGACCTGCCCCTGGGGTCCACCCAGGCCCTCGGCTACAGCGCCATGCTGAACCTGATAGGGACCCTGCCCCCCCGGGAGGCGATGCTCGCTGAAAGCGGCCTGCACTACCATGACTATGGTAAACAGCCGCGACCCGGCCGCAAGCTCGGTCATTGCACGCTGGTGGAGGCAACTGTCACGGCGCGCGACCGACGGGCACGGCGGTTGCTCGCACAATTGGCGCCCGAGGTAGGCATCCCTTAAGATCACCGCAGGGCGCAGGGAATAGCGGTTGCTGGACTCTTTCGATTTCGAGGCCGGTGATCGCACGCCAACAAACAAACGCGCCGGCCACCCGGCTCCCGACTACGAGCACGCATGTACCTCGATCCGTTCAAATTGAAGGAGCTGCCGTTCCGACTGAGTCCGGACCCGCAGTTTCTGTATCTCTCCAAGCAGCACGCCCGCGCCAAGGCGTACATGGAATCGACCATCTGGTTCACCGACGGCTTCGTCGTGATCACCGGAGAGATCGGCTCAGGCAAGACCACGCTGATTGAGTCGTTTCTGAAGGAAATCCAATCGGACGTGGTGATCGCCCAGATCAACCAGACGCAGGTGTCCGCTGTCGACTTCCTGCAGGCGGTACTGGTTCAGTTCGGCTTTTCGCCCTTCAAGATGAAGAAGGCGGAGCTGATTGCAACGCTCAACAACTTCCTCATTGAGCAGTACGCGGCCGGCCGCAAGGTGCTGCTCATCGTCGATGAGGCGCAAAACCTCTCGATGCGCGTCCTGGAGGAGATTCGCCTGCTCTCCGGTGTGGAGACCACCAAGGAGAAGGTGCTGCGAATCATCCTGGCCGGACAGCCGGAGCTCAACGAGAAGCTCGATGCGCCGGAGTTGATTCAGCTCACGCAGCGCATACGCTTGCGGTTCCACCTGACGACGTTGTCGGCGCAGGAAATGCGCGCCTACATCCAGCATCGCCTGGAAGTGGCGGGCGCCGCGGACCGGCAGATTTTCGCTGAAGACACCTTTCAGGAAATTTTTAAATACACAGGCGGCGTGCCCCGCCTTGTCAACACGCTGTGTGACACAGCGCTGATGGCTGCATTCACCGCTGACCGTGACGTTGTCACGATGTCGGACGTTCATCAGGCCATTGAAGAGTTGCAGTGGGTTG
>Ga0268266_10002227_pt1 | contig 21177 bp, 24 predicted proteins | sample KBSS13metaG_FD_190356 | JGI IMG/M metagenome (GOLD analysis project Ga0268266, IMG submission 190356) | Switchgrass rhizosphere microbial communities from Kellogg Biological Station, Michigan, USA - KBS S1-3 metaG (SPAdes) (version 2) | ecosystem: Host-associated > Plants > Roots > Rhizosphere... | reverse complement strand
TGGCGGCCGGACGGGCAACGTTGCTGGCAGTAAAATAGACAGTCTCTCCCACGGAGTACTTATGCTTCAACGCCCTCTCCATTACGCAAGAACGCCGGCCGCGCTCACGGTCCCGCTAGCTTTCGGCCGACTTGAGAACCCTGTGGCAACCTAGCACAGCCGATCCCCCGAAATCCAGCAGCTTCGGGACATGGCAAATGCGCAAATTCTGCATGTTTTTCAGGGCGATAAATGGCACTTTTTGCGGTTCCCGGGAATCCGGACTTCCCGGCCTTGCAGCCGCCATTCCCAAAATCGGACACCCCCGCCACTGGCCAAATGAGGCACTGCGGGCGGCGCGACGCCGCCGACATCCCCGCCCGGCTGCCGGCCGCGTGCCCGAAATCAGACCGTCTCGAACTTCTCGATGACGAGCGTTTCGGCAAGTCCTGCGCGGGTCCATTCCTGGAACGCCGGCAACGACATCATGGCCTCGAAATAGTGCCGCGCTTCGCCGCGCACCTCGATCGCATAGGTGCGAAAGCGATGCACCACCGGCGCAAACATCGCGTCCGCACCACTGAATGCACCGAACAGGAACGGTCCTTCCTTGCCGTAGCGGCTATAGCAATCGGCCCAGATCTCCTGCACGCGCGCCACGTTGGCGCGCGCGTCGTCGGACAGATCGACTGCGCCGACCGGCCGGTGCAGGTTCATGCCGCATTCATTGCGCAGCGGCATGAAGCCCGAATGCATCTCCGCCGAAATCGAGCGCGCATGCGCCCGGCGCACACGGTCTTCCGGCCACAGCTTCGCCTGCGGAAATTTTTCGGCGAGATATTCGATGATCGAAAGCGAATCCCACACCGTGACGTCGCCATCGATCAGCGCCGGCACCTTGCCCGCACGCGAGAAACTCAGGATGCGGTCCTTGTCTGCCTTGTCGTCGGTGTAGAGCGGGATGAACACTTCCTCGAACGGGATATCGTTGGCGCGCAGCGCCAGCCATGGTCGCATCGACCATGACGAATAGTTCTTGTTGCCGATGACGAGTTTCAACATTTGCGGGGGAAATCCTGTTGCGACCGGCATCTTGCCATAGTGCGCCGCGCGCGTTCAACCTGTACATCACGATGCCTGAAGCCATCTCCGGGATACCGCCACATGCGCACCTATTGGGTCGATATCGCCGCCGTTGCCTTCTTCGTCGTGGAGTGGCTGGTCTACGGCCTCACGCTCGAACACAGCGCCTATGGCCGCGACAGCCTGTCGGCGCGGATGAATCGGTACCGCGAAGTCTGGGTGCGGAACATCCTCGATCGCGAGGCGCGCATGGTCGACATGCAGATCATGGCCTCACTGCAGAACGGCACCGCCTTCTTCGCCTCCACCAGCCTGATCGCGATCGGCGGCGGGCTCGCATTATTGCGAGCGACCAACGATGCGCTTGCCGTGCTGCGTGAACTGCCGGTCGACCTCACCCCCTCGCCCGCATTGTGGGAGATCAAGTGCGTCGGCCTGATCCTGATCTTCATCTACGCTTTCTTCAAATTCGCCTGGTCCTATCGCCTGTTCAACTACGTCGCGATCCTGCTCGGCGCGATGCCGCCCTCGACACAGCGCGACACGGCGGAGGCGGAAGCCCATGTGATGCGCACGACGCGGCTGTTCGAAGCGGCGGGCCGGCATTTCAACCGCGGCCAGCGCGCGTTCTTCTTTGCGCTCGGCTATCTCGGCTGGTTCGTCAGCCCGTGGGTGTTGATGGTGACGACCGCGCTGGTCGTGATCGTCACCTGGCGGCGGCAGTTCGCGTCCAACGCCTGGCGGGCGATGGGGCATTAGTGCGGCTGGACCTCAGCCTCTCGCCGCCGCTTCCAGTCCCGCAATGTCGAGTTTCACCATCTTCAGCATCGCCTCGGTGACGCGCCTGACCTTGTCCTGGTCGGGATCGCGCATCAGCTCGCCGAACCGCTTGGGCGCAATCTGCCAGCAGAGGCCCCAGCGGTCGCGTACCCAGCCGCATTGCTCGATATGCCCGCCCTCCTTCAGCGCGTCCCACAGCCGATCGATCTCGGCCTGGGTGTCGCATTCGACCATGATCGAGAAGCTGTGGTTGAACGGGTCGAGCGGACCCGCGTCGATCGCCATGTAGTGCTGGTCGCCCAGGGTGAAGGCAGCGATCTTGACGCTGCCTGCGGGGCCGCTCGGGGTATCGGCCGGCAACGTCGAAACCCAGTCGACCGACGAACCGCGGACCAGCGAGGTGTAGAAGCCGATCGCGGCTTCCATGTCCTTTTCGAACCAGAGATGCTGTGTAACCTTCATCGTGGTATCCCTTTCGCCTGTCAGATGGACCCGAGCCGTGCGGACGTTCTTGTCCGAGGACGAACGGCCGGGGCCGTTTCCGACAGTGTCGATCGATTTTCTCGCGGGCGGCTCGCGCCGGGCGTCCGACGGCAGGATGCGCGTCAGAAAATCAGGACGCGGAAAAATCCTGCGGCGAGAAGCTGAGGTCGAGCACCTTCCATTCGCCGTAGCGGTCAGCCGGTAGCATGGCATAGGGCTGGCAGGCCTGCAGCGCGCGGATCGCCCCCTGCATCAGCAAAGGTCCCTTCATGGAGGCGCTGGCCTCGATCAGGATCGGCTCGGCAGCAAGCCTGCCGTCCGGCGTCATCAGCACCCGCAGCTTGACCTTGACGTCGTCGGCGGCCGACAGCGACGCCGGCAGTTTCGAGCAGGTCTTGAGGTGCCGCCGGAATGCCGCGACCAGCGAGCTCGCAATATCGGCGGACTCGGTCGCCGGCGCATCGAAATTGTCGTCGCCCTTGGTGGCGCCGCCTGGCGCAGACGGCGGCGGCAGGGGTGAGAGATCGGGCGGCAGCCCGAGCAATACCTGATACTTGATCGAGACATCCGGCTCGGGCGGCTTGTAGGCCGGCGCCGCCGACTGCCACGACGGCTGTGCCACCGGTTGCGATGGCGGCGGCTGGACCGCGGGCGGCGTGGCGAGCGCCGCCTGCTTCTGTGGAGCAGCGGCAGGCGCAGCAGGCGGAGCGGCCGGCGGGGATGCAGTGGCGGCCGCAGGCTTGTCGAGCAGGGAGAAGTCGGGCTGTGACGTCGGTAGCGGTTCCGGCTTGTTTTCGGCGGGCGGCGCTTCGGGAGGCGCCTGCTGCTCGGCAAGCTCTTGCGGGGTGACGATCTCGACCGGGATCTGCTCGGCGGTCACGGCGCCGAACGGATGCACTTCGGAAAACAGCACGAGCAGCGTCAGCAGCGACACATGCACAATCGCCGACGCCGTGATGTCAGAGGGTATGATCCGCCGCAGTTCCATCGCATCGAACGAAGTTCGATATCCCCTTGAAGCCGACAGCATAGCGTCCGCCGACGCGACTCCTCAATCCCATTTCGGCGCGAAACCGAAATCCAGCAGCCGGCCGCCAGCCGTGCCCATGGCGGAAATCTGCTGCATGTCCTCGTCAGACAACTCGAAATCGAAGATCTCGATGTTCTCCGAGAGGCGCTCGAGTTTCGACGTGCGTGGGATGGCCACCACGCCCTGCTGCACCAGCCAGCGGAGGCAAACTTGCGCTGCCGTCTTGCGATAGCGGTCACCGATCCGCTGCAGCGCGCGATCGCCCTTGATACGGCCCTTGGCGATCGGACTGTAGGCCACCAGCGCCATGCCGTGACGTACGCAGGCCTCCCTCACCTTGGCCTGGTCGAGGTATGGATGGTACTCGACTTGGTCGCACACCAGCGACTCCGAACATAAAGTTACCGCCTCCTCGATCAGGGCCACGGTGAAATTGGACACGCCGATATGCCGCGCAAGTCCCTGCTGCCTGACCCGCGCCAGTGCGCCCAGCGTCTCCACCAGCGGCACCTGCGAGCTCGGCCAGTGCAGCAGCAGCAGATCGACCTCGGTCAGGCGCAGCCGCACCAGGCTGTCCTTGACGGAACGCTCCAGATCATGGGGCGCGAAATGCGTCGGCCAGACCTTGGTGGTGAGGAAAACCTGATCGCGCTTGACGCCCGCAAGGCGCAGGCCTTCGCCGACTTCGCGCTCGTTATCGTACATCTGCGCGGTGTCGATATGGCGATAGCCGAGCCGCAAGGCCTGCTCGACGATCCGCGCGCAGGTGCGTCCGCGCAATTCCCAGGTGCCCAACCCGATCGCCGGAATTTTTGCGCCATTGGCTTCAACAAACAGCATTGGTTGTATCCGCAGGACCAGCCCCCATTATGGGCTGCGGCAGCAGCCGTGCCAACAGATGGCGGCGCGGAAAGAGAACGCGGCAAACCGCGAACTAGGCGGGCTCCGGCTCCGTGGCAAGTGCGGCGAAGACGGTCTCCGGCGAGTGCGCGATCACGGCGAGTAGTGCCCGCGCCGGCCCTCGCGGTACACGCTTGCCCTGCTCCCAATTCCGGATGGTTTCGACGGGCACACCGAGACGCGCGGCGAATTCGATCTGCGTCAGCTGCGCCCGGCGGCGCAGGTCGCGCACGGCCGGCAGCGCGCCCGCATCGTCCGCCGCGGCGTCGGATTTGACGGGCGAGGTTGAAGACGCTTCAGGCTCGGGCATGGCAGGCGCAAGCGGGAACTCCTGCCCGTCCCGCAGTTCGACAATCCGTCCGTCCGCCTTCAGCCGCAAGCGCTGCATGTTGACCTCGTGAGCCAACATCATCGGTCAAGCGCCTTAAGGCCCGATTAACGATAAATGACCTTGTTCTTACGGGCTTTCTTCACGCGAACCGGAGATCCGCGTCGCTTGAAAGACGCTACTTCAGCCCGAACCACAGCGTGGCGATGCCGAGGAACGAGAAAAAACCGACCACGTCGGTGATGGTCGTGACGAAGGTTCCCGACGCCACCGCCGGATCGGCGCGCACCCGTTCCAGCACCATCGGGATCAGGATGCCACCGAGCGCGCCGGCAATCAGGTTGCAGACCATGGCAAGCCCGATCACGAAGCCCAGGCCCGGGATCTTGAACCAGGCCACCGCAGCAACGCCGGTGATCACGGCAAAGGCGAGCCCGTTGACGAGGCCGACCATCGCCTCGCGCATGACGACGCGGAACGCATTGTTGGAGCCGAGCTCTCGGGTCGCCAGTGCCCGCACCGCCACCGTCATGGTCTGGGTCGCGGCGTTGCCGCCCTGGCTCGCCACGATCGGCGCCAGCACGGCAAGCGCCACCATCTTCTCGAGCTGGCCCTCGAACAGGCCGAGCACGGAGGATGCCAGAAACGCCGTCGCCAGATTGACCAGCAGCCAGTTGAAACGGGCGCGCGCGATGGTCCAGACATTGTCGGACAGTTCTTCGTCGCTGGTGACGCCACCGAGCGCCTTCAGGTCCTCGTCAGCCTCTTCCTCGATGACGTCGACGACGTCGTCGATGGTGATAACGCCGACGAGGCGATTGGTGGTGTCGATCACGGGAGCTGCGACCAGATTGTACTTGCCGAACATCCGCGCGACCTCTTCCTGGTCGTCCAGCACGGAGACACGGCGGCGGTCTTCGTCGATCAGATCGGCGATCGGCACCGGCCGGCGCGCCCGCAGCAGCGCGTCCAGCGAAACAGCGCCCTGCCAGTGCTTTTCGGAATCCACCACGTAGATCTCGTAAAACCGGTCCGGCAGATCGGGGGTGTCGCGCATGTAGTCGATCGCCTGCCCGACGGTCCAGTCCGGCGGCACCGCGATGAACTCGGATTGCATCCGCCGGCCGGCGGAGTTTTCCGGGTAAAGCAGGCTGCGTTCCAGCGGCTCGCGCTCGTCCGGCGGCAGCTTTTCGAGGATCTCTTCCTGGTCCTCCTCATCGAGACCTTGAAGCAATTCGACGGCGTCGTCGGACTCCAGTTCGCGGACGCCTTCAGCGACCGTCTCCGGCTCGAGCTCCTCGAGGATTTCCTCGCGGACGGCATCGTCGACTTCGTTCAGCGCCGAGAAGTCGAAATCGGCGCCGGTGATTTCGACGAGGGTGACACGGTCGTCGGGTTCGAGGGCCGCGATCAAATCGCCGAGATCGGCCTCGTGAAGTTCCGCGACAACCTCGCACAACAACGGCCGGTCGGCGGCGTGGATGGCGCGGGTGATCTCTTCGACAAACTCATGACGCAACTGCCCTTCGTCATCCCGCATCAGGAGAGGGTCGAGCACGGAGCCCTGCGCAGGTTGCGCCTCGGCCTGGGCAACGTCGATATCCTCGGCCATGCCGCGCCTCGCCGGTTTGACAGATTGCAGGAATTGTCTGAGTTACGTTGCACGCTTACCCAATCGGCAACACCCAGCGCAATGCCAAATATGTCGAACGGCCAATGACCCGAAATTTCAGCGCGGCCCTGTGCTCGGCGGTCACAGTATTGATGATCTTCGGTTCGGCGGCAGAGGCCGCCGAATGCAGCCGCAAGGATGCGCTCGGCACCTCGCGCGTCCTCGCGGTGGACGCTGCCACCTACCCGCGCGTCGGCCTCAAGAGCTTTCCGCAGACGCTTCCGCTTGATGATCACGAAGTGGTGCTGACCTTCGACGACGGACCCTGGCCCGGCACGACGCCCAAGGTGTTGGCGGCGCTGGCGCATGAATGCGTGCGCGCGACATTCTTCCTGATCGGCAAGCCGGCCTCCGAGCATCCCGCCCTGGTGCGACGATTGGCGGCGGAGGGTCATACCGTGGGGCACCACACCTGGACCCATCACAATCTGAAATACATGAAGCCCGAGCAGGCCATCGGCGAGATCGACAAGGGAATCGCAGCGGTCGAAACGGCGCTGCACGGAAAGGCCACCACGATCCCGAGCACGCCGTTCTTTCGATTTCCATTTTTTGAAATGACGCCGGCGACGCTGGATCTCTTGCAGAAGCGCGGCATCGCCGTGTTCGGCGCCGATCTCTGGGCCAGCGACTGGATCAAGATGACGCCGGCGCAGGAGTTGAAACTGCTCACCGACCGGCTGCAGGTCGCCCGCAAGGGCATCATCCTGTTGCACGATCCCAAGGCGCAGACCGCCGCCATGCTGCCGGCCTTCCTGCGCTGGCTCCGCGACAATCGCTACCGCGTGGTTCACGTGGTACCCGCAGGTGCCAAAACCGTGTCCGACAAAGCACATTAGATCACGATCTGTTGCGCCGACGCGGTTATGTGCGTTGGATCATGCCCTTAAGCCAAATTAGATGTAGAATTCAGGTGATTAAGGCGGCATTCATGGTGCCACCATGTAAGTCGTTGCGTGGTCTTGGAATGAAGCCGGGGTTCGATGATCGCTAGCGTATTTACCGAGCTTCGGCGGCCTTGGGCCGCCCTGTGCGTGGGCCTGTTGACCTCTGTTGCCGCGCAGGCCGCGTCGGCTGCCGATTGCCCAGGTCATCCCGACGCGATCGGCACGTCCCGCACCATCGTGGTCGATCCGCGCGCCCATCCCATCATCGGCACCATGCAGTATCGCAAGACGCTGCCGCTCGAGGACCACGAGGTGGTGCTCACCTTCGACGACGGTCCGCTGCCAAAATACAGCAACCAGATTCTCGACATTCTCGCCGCCCATTGCGCGAAGGCGACCTTCTTCCTGGTCGGACGCCAGGCCAACGACAATCCCGAAGGCGTGCGCAAGGTGCGCGATGCCGGGCACACGGTGGCGACACACACCCAGAACCATCCGAGCGGCATGCACAAGCTGCCGCTCGAGCGCTCAAAGCAGGAGATCGAACAGGGCATTGCATCGGTGACCGCGGCGCTGGCCGACGGCACTGCTCCCGCGCCGTTCCTGCGCATTCCGGGCCTGCGCGTCAACGACGGGATCGAGGAGTTCGCTGCTTCCAAGGGGCTGCAGATCTGGAGCGCCGATTTTCCGGCCGACGACTGGCGCAACGTTTCCCCCAATCGCGTCTATGACCTCGCGATCCAGCGGCTGGAGGCCAAGGGAAAAGGCATCCTGCTGCTGCACGACATTCAGCCGCGCACGGTCGCCGCACTGCCGAGGATTCTGCACGAATTGAAAGTGCGCGGTTACCGGATCGTGCATGTGGTCCCGGCGACGCCTGACCGGCCGGCAACGCCGACCGATCCACTGCAATGGCAGTTGCATCCGACCTCGGAGATGGTGGCGATATCGCGCTGGCCGAAAGTTCCGACACTCGCTGTTGCCGGCCCTGCTGCTCTTCCCGCGCCGGCGCTATCCAATCTCGACTGGCACACGACCGACCTCGGCGCGCGCGGAGCGCGGCGCGGACGCGGCGTTCCCCTGCCCGCTGCAACTCTATGGCCGCGGCAGACGGCGCTGCCACCACCTGGCGCGCTGGCCATGCTGCCGGTCCCTGCGGCGAACCTTTTCAAAATCCCGGAATCGGCGCGCGTGACCCTGCTGGCCACTTCGGCGCGCCGGACAACCTCGACCGCGCAGGCACGTCCAACGGAAGTCTCGTCCGCAAAGCTCGGCGGCAAGTCTCGCCGCCACGCCCATGCGGCTCAGCCGTCAGCATCCGCAGGAGAAGCGGCGCATATGCAGCAAAGTGCCGACGCATCTCCGCCCAGGCCCGCGGTGCAAGCCAAGCGAAATGGGCGATCGGTTCGGGTCGCCGGTTTGAAGAAGCGCTGATCTGCCGGTCCTGATCGAATGGATCAGGACCGCCCTCTTATTCAGCTTGCATGATCTTTTTCGAGAACCCCGCGGCGCGATCAAGACGCCAAGGCGACGGGCTCAGTTCGTCACGATCTTTGCGATGCAGAGCAGGATGACGATGGCGAGGAACAGCAGGTCGATATAGGACTTGATCTCGCCGGCATGGCGCAGCGCGCTGACCTCGGTGATCACCTGCCTGCGCGTCGACGTCGAATTCGGCCCCTCGCCCAGCGCCGCCACCAAACGGCGCGCTTCCAGTTCCAACCGCTCAATGCGCTGGAAGAAGTGAAACGACCGCAGCGCCGATGCAGCATGCATGCCCGCATAAGCCAGCACCAGAACCGCGACGACCACGCGGTGCTGGTACTTTTCGAGGAAGTTCAGTGCGAGATAAACCAGCGCCAGGAACACGAAGTTGGACAGGAATCGATAGGCGTAGCTCAGAAACAGCATGTAGTGCTCCGGGTGGTCTTGGCAGGGTCGAACTTTCTGGAAACGCCGAACAGCGGCGGAGCCGGCGGGAATCAGCAGCCGGCCAGCCCGTCCAGTTTACGCGAACGGTGCGGCGGTAGGGGTATCAACCTGTGCGCCGCGTCAAACGATTCGCGCGCCGTGACATTGCGGACACGCGAATACCTCGCAGAATTGTATCGGACCCAAACTGCAACATTGTCGTGCGCACGGAGGGAACCGGAGCAGCCACTATACGAAGCTGTTACGAGCGGCTGCGAACTCGGCTGATCCGCTACTGCGGCCATCGCAGTACACTGCGATGGCTATTCTGACTGTCGGATACCGAAAAAAGGACCCGCCATTCGCGGCGGGTGCAGTCTAGGGAGGAGAGTACAAACTAAGCTGATTCGCGGCACCAGCGTGTGCCGCAATTCACACACGCTGTTCGAAAAGCACGGCCTCCCGTCGGAACGGCAAATCCAGGCGAAGTTCCGGACTTCTCGCGGCGGCTACACCTTGCCTTCGATCATCTTGAGCTTGACGGTCTCGCAGGTCTTGCGAACGTTCTCGGTAAAGATCGAGCATTCCTCGATGCGCTTGAAGATCTTCTTGGCTTCCTCGCGATAGGAAGCTGCTGTGTCGCGCATGAAGGCGATGGCAGTGTGAACTTCGGCGGTCATCGCCTCGCATCGCTTCGCTGCGTCGATCAGCTCTGCTCCCATCGCCTCGATTTCCTTGGCGGCGGCTTCATAGTCACGCACCACAGCCTCGGCCGAGAGCGCGCCGACGCGCGTAACGCCTTCTTCATGTTCGACGTAGTCTGGCATCAGTCCCGATGGCGCCGGCTTGATCGCCGGAACGTTCCCTACGACATCTTCTTCCAGCTTGGCTAAATCCAGCGGCGCGGTTCGGTGAAGTCTTTCAATAATCGCCATCGGCCATTCTCCATTACACAATCAATAAACAACCCCCAGGCGCGCAAACATGGCGACCGATTCGCGGCGAAATCCTGAATCGAAGGAAGCGAGAAAAAGGCGGCCATGTGAATAGACGGAGTCTATTCACGGGAAGCTGCACAGGCCGAACCATTAACCATGCCGGAGCAACCAGCCGGCCGGCGGCCCAGGCTTAAAGCGCGTTTAACAACTTTGCTTCACTCGTAGAGGACCAGCGCAACACATCTCGAGCCGCAAGAATTGCGGGCCGCACTCAACCTCTTCAGGGGGATCGATTGAGGACGCTTCTTATTTGCGCGCTGGCTACGACCCTGGTCGGTTGCAGCCGCCAACCATCCGCACAGCCATCATGCCTTGGCCTGAACCCATTGGCCTGCCTGACCGCGGTCAGTGTGCCGATTGAGCCTGTGTCATATGCCAACGCTTCTGCAGTGGCGAAGCCGGTGCCCGCGGTCATCAGGCGCGACGACAGCCCGCCCCGGTCTCACGCCAGCCACGCAGTCCGTCAAACACCCAGGCCAATCAAGGTCGCGGCGAAAGCCACGCCTGCCATTCCCATTCCGGCTCCTTCTCCGCAACTCAGCCGGCAAACCACGGGCAATACCGTTACTTCCGAAGCGACCCTCGCTTCCGAAGCGGCTCGCGCTCCCGAACCGACTCGCCCTTCCGAAGCGGCTCACGCCCGCTCCATCGATCCGCAATCAACGACCGAAACTGCCCCGACCCGGACGACCCAGGAGCAGGTGGCGGCCGCCTCAGCCGTGGCGGAGCGAATGTCGGCGCCGACGCTGGACGCGTCGCTGGACGCGCTCGTGGCTGTCGTCGTGACGGGTCCCGACATCAAGTCGGTCTCCGACCTCGCCGGCAAGACGATTGCGATCGACGACAGATATTCCGAACTGTCGATCCGCCGCGTCAGGACCGCGATGGTCGCCGCAGGCGCCCTCGACGTGCAACTGAGTACAGGGCAATCCACGGCGATCAATCGGCTGGTCGGCAAGGAAGTTCCGGCAGCGGTCGTCGGGTTGCTCACCGTTAGTGCTGCAGACAGCTTTCCCGATCTCGCGCGATTCAAGACCTTCCAGATCCCGCTGTCACCTCGATCGGGCGCGGCCAAGCCGTGAGGGGATTGCCGCCCCAGAGAGCCCCCACCACGTGACGAAGTGCGGGCCACCGAGCCAAAAACCAACAATAACGAAGCTGATTTCTCGGGGCGGTGCGCTCGGATAAGGTGGCTATCAAAGCTGAGGCACCTTTTGCGAGTTTCGGGAGACCCCACTGCACAATATCGATTTTAGTTCGTGGCAGAGCCTGCTTGCGACATTGATCGGCCTGGCGCTGTTCACGCTGATAGGCGTCGGCATCCGCCTGCTGGCGATGTTCACGATTCAGCAGCGCCGCGAACGCACAAACCGCCAGATCAACGAACGGCTGCGGACGCTGATTGCGGCCTACAAGACGCTGGGCGGCTCGTTCACCGGCAACCTAACCGTCGATCCGACCCATCTGCGCGATCTGCGCCGCAGCAGTGAACCCGTATCCGAAGACGAGGCTATAGAGACCCCGGAATTAGCCGGTGCAAGCGCCGTGAGATCGGACCGCGCTCGACGTATTCGCGATGCGGTCGAGGCGGCCCTGTCGGACATCATCCTGCTCGGAACAGAGGAGCATGTCCGCCTGGCCGAGCGCGCTGCGCGTGAGCTTGTTGCCGGACGCCCCGTCCATACGCACGACCTCGTTGTCTCGCTCCGCGCTTTCATTCGCGAAGCGCTCGATCTCGATCCGATTCCATCCGACCTTTCGATTCCAATGCAGGGGCCTGCGCGGCCATCGGCCTCAGGCGGCCGCAACAAGAACGAGCGCGGCAGGGACGAGTCTCGACAAGGCGGCGGCGGTGGAAAGAGCGGCGGTATGGGCTTCGGCTTCGGAACGGGCGGCGATCCCGAGGATCCTACCCTGCCCGATCATCGCTCGTAGACGTCGGTCGTCGGGGATTTTCCGTCCAGGCTTTGGACGACGCCGGTCCGGGTGAAGGCAACTGGGCGTTACCGGTCATTGGAAGGTGGGATTGACCTCGGCGCATGGGCACGGCCGAGTGGTGTCCTACGCCAGGCATTGCCGAACACGTCGATGCCCCAAAAGGCGATGAGGACCAACGCGAAACTGCAAACGCCAAGGAGCAACAAAATCGCTTCCAGCATGAATCATCCTCGCCACATTTGAAGCATGGCCGAGCGTCCAGAAGTTGTCATCAAACAGATCCGGTAAGTGTCCGGACGAAACCATTTTCCGGGCCGACGAAACCGTCCTGAAACAAGAGGTCCGGTATGCTCGTTCCATAAAAATGGGGACGGCACATGCAGTTTATTTTTGATTTGATGTGGAACCAATCGCGCAGCAAGTTTCTCGCCGAAATGGGTCAGCAGGAGGCCGAGCTATGATCGAGGTCTCGGCAGCGCTTCTGGCGCTACTCAGCATGGCGATCTTCGCGGCTCACGCTCTGGACGCGTATCGCACGGGCTAGCCTTGCAAGGTTACCGCAGCGGCGTGCCGGACACCGCCGATCCGGCAACGCAAAGAAGGCCCCAGCTGCCCCCCGCTGGGGCCTTCTCTGTTCAGGAGCCCGCCACCCGGGAGCAGCCAATAGGTCACTTCAACTGCAGGGCCACTGGCGCATTCGTCGGCCCAAGGCGCGACTTTCTCCGGCATGGCTTGTCAGTGAACCGACACGCGCGATGCGCAAGCTGGAAATACGAACAGTCTATTTTCCCGCCCATTCAAGGTGAGAAAACCCGCCACGGCAAAAAGCCTTGCAATATCAATTGCTGATTTGTGAGGTGGTGCGCTCGGAGGGACTCGAACCCCCACGATTTTACTCACTGCCACCTCAAGGCAGCGCGTCTACCAATTCCGCCACGAGCGCTTGGGATACCGGCTGGAGCGAACAGCCCGCCGGATCAACGGCGCCGATGTAACAAATCGGAGATGGGGGGACAAGGAAGTTTTGCGCCCCGGTAACTACCTGACATCAGGGGATTTCGGCAGCATCTGCTTGACTTCGACCGCGATCCGGTTGCGGTCGACCAGCACGACGCCCGAGGCCACCGGAAGGTTGTTGGCGAGGATCTTGACCTCATCCGCCTCGGTGGCGTCCAGCTCGATGATGGCGCCGCGGGATAGCCGCATCACCTGGTGGATGGGCATGGTCGTGGTGCCGAGCACCACCATGAGATCGACGCTGACTTTATCGAGGGTGGCCACTTCGAAACCGCCAAAAGGGGACTAGATTGGTGTAGTTCCAACTGACCACGTTATGGTTAGCCAATGGTTAATGACCGCCAAAGCCTTGATTTGACGACGTTCGCGCGAGCCCAGGGTGGCGGCGAGGTCGAATGGCGAATCTCGGCAGGCGCCGTCCCCTACCCCGAGGCCGTAGCCGCGATGGAGGCCCGCGCGGCCGATATCGCCGACGGCAAGGCGACAGAACTGGTCTGGCTGCTGGAGCATCCCCCGCTCTACACCTCCGGCACCAGCGGCAAGCAAGACGACCTGCTCGATCCGCGGTTTCCGATGTTCACCACCGGCCGCGGCGGGCAACTCACCTATCACGGCCCCGGCCAGCGGGTGGCCTATGTGATGCTCGACCTGAAACGGCGGCGGCCGGACGTTCGCGCTTACGTCGCGGGCCTTGAAGAATGGATCATCCGCACGCTCGACGCCTTCAACGTGCGCGGCGAGCGCCGCGAAGACCGCGTCGGCGTCTGGGTCAAGCGTCCGGACAAGGGCGCGGGCTACGAGGACAAGATCGCGGCGATCGGCGTGCGCCTGCGGCGCTGGGTGTCATTCCACGGCATCGCCATCAATGTCGAGCCGGACCTGTCGCACTTCTCTGCAATTGTACCTTGCGGCGTTGCCGACCCGCGCTACGGCGTCACGTCGCTGGTGGATCTCGGCCTGCCCGTAACGATGGAAGATGTCGACGTCGCGCTCCGGCGGGCGTTCGAAAACGTGTTCGGCGCAACAGCCGCGCGCCTGCCGGAAGCGACCGTCTGAGACGTGCGCCGCCCTGTCCTGGGGCCTTTCCGCCGGGCGATCGCGGCCCACATATCAAAAGGCAACGGTGCACAGAGGAGGTCGCGATGACGACGCACAGACTTCCCTTCGAGAACCGGTGGAGCAACGACGCGAACGCCCAGCACTGGAATTGCCAACTGGACCATCTCGGCGTGGCGAACGTACGGGCCATGTTCGCAGATCACGAAACGCGACATCCGAACCGGCGCAATGTCGTGCAGGACGTCCCGGTCGGTTTTGTCCGGGACTGGCTGGCGTTCCAGGACCGGCGCGCGGCGCGGCAACAACTGCTTTGGCGCGCAACCGTGATTGCTCTCTCGCTTGTTGCCGCGACGGCAGCCGTGCTGGGCGTGCTAAGGCCGTGGCTGATGGCGGACTGAGCCTGCAGGCGGCGCCAGAAGCGCCACCGCACACTCGCCTGTCTTCACGCCGCCGCCTTCCGCGGCGCGACTTCGAGCTGGCCGGCGATGTAGCGGCGCTCCTGGGTGAGGCCGCCGAAGCCGTAGGCATCGCCCTTGACCTCGTCGACATGGGCATAGCTTTCCTCATGCAGCGGCCCGAGCAGTTCGCCCATTCGCTGGAACATCGCGGCGAGATAGGCCGCCTTCTCGTCCTTGGTGTTGGTGCCTTCGCTGACGTGGACGTCGAGCCAGAAGCTGGCGAGGCTCTGCTCGGCGAGCGAACGGCCGCCGGCAAACCAGTCTGCGGCATCGACCGACTTGACGATGATCGCGGTGACCCTCGGATCCTTGCGCAGGATTCTCGCGGTGAGATCGCTGACGGCTGACGCGATCTCGGCCTTGAGCGACGGCGCCCTGCGGACGCTGGAATAGGTGACGGTGATCAGGGGCATGGTCTTTCTCCTCGATATCTACGCGATGTCTTCGCGCTACTGTCCTATCTAGACCTGCGGCCATCATCTTGGTATCTTATCTCCGTTCATAACAGTGATAACGTATGTTGATGATGCGATGAGTACGCTGGATATCGATACGGTGCGGGCTTTCCTGATGGTGGCCGAACTGCAGAGCTTTACCCGCACGGCCGAGGCGCTCGGCGCCACGCAGGCCGCCGTCAGCATGAAGCTGCAGCGGCTGGAGAGCGTTGTCGGCAAGCGGCTGGTCGAGCGCTCGCCGCGGGCGGTTGCGCTGACCGCCGGTGGCGCGGCATTCCTGCCCAGCGCCCGCGCGCTGATCCAGGCGCATGACCGCGCGCTATCGGACGAGACGGCTTCGCGCCAGCAATTGTCGCTCGGGATCTCTGATCACGCCGCGGGACCTGAGTTGGTGCCGCTGCTCGAGCGGCTGCATGCGGTGTCGTCGCAACTGGCGCTTTCGGTGACGATCGGCTTTTCGCGCGAGATGCTGGATGCCTACGATGCCGGCGAGCTCGACGCGGTGGTGGTCCGGCAGGAAGGCAGCCGCCGCGGCGGCGAGAAACTGACGGAAGACGCCTTCGGCTGGTTCGCCGCCAAACGCCTGACCTGGCGCCGCGGCGAGACGTTGCCGCTGGCGACGCTGGCGCCGCCCTGCGGCGTGCGCGCCGTCGCCATTCGCGCCCTCGACAAGGCCGGCATCGCCTGGAGCGAGAGATTTGTCGGCGGCGGTGTCACCGCCGTTGTGGCCGCTGCTTTGGCGGGCCTGGCGGTAGCGCCGCTGGCACGGCGGATCGCCCCGCCCGGTCTGGTCGATATCGGGCCGGCCGAAGGGCTGCCGCGGCTTGGTTCCTCGAAGGTGCTGCTGCACTCGAAGGTCAGCGACCCGGCCAAGCTCATGGCGTTGCGGACGCTGGCGGCGACGTTCAGGAGTGTAGTTGCCGCCGCGTAACGAACCGTTTCGTTAAAAAGTCGATTTTTTGAGGAACCAATCGGCGCCTTGTGCGTTTGCGCCTCTTAAACAGGCAGTCGGATGTTCACGAAAGATCAGCAACAGCAAAGGGATCTGGCGGAAAGCGAACGTAATTTCCGACTTCTGGTTGAAGGTGTCGCCGACTACGCGCTGTACATGCTGGATCCAACCGGCGTGGTAACGAGCTGGAACATCGGCGGCCAGCGCATCAAGGGCTATTCGCCCACCGAAATCATTGGGCAGAATTTTTCCCGTTTTTACACCGAAGTGGACCGCGCCAACGGCAAGCCGCAGCGCGCCTTGCGCATCGCCCGGGAACAGGGCCGCTACGAGGAGGACGGCTGGCGCGTCCGCAAGGACGGCACGTTCTTCTGGGCCAGCGTCGTCATCGACCCGATCTATGAAGACGGCAAACTGATCGGCTTCGCCAAGATCACCCGGGACATTACCGAACGCCGCGAGGCCCAGCTCAAGCTCGAGCAAATGCACCAGCAACTCGCGGAATCGCAGAAGCTCGATGCGCTTGGTCAGCTGACCGGCGGCGTGGCCCACGATTTCAACAATCTGCTGATGATCATCAGCGGCAGCGTTCACACGTTGAAGAAAGCGGTGGGAGACGATCCCAAATCCCAGCGGGCGATAACGGCGATCGAGGGAGCGACCAAGCGCGGCGCTTCCCTCACTAGCCAGTTGCTGACATTCGCGCGCCGGCAGAGCCTCCATCCGCAGACCGTCGACGTCGCCGAACGCCTCAGCGCGGTGCGCGAGGTGCTCGACACCGGCGTCGGAAGCGCGGTGACGCTGCAATTCGATATCGACCCGGATGTCTGGCCGGTCATGGTCGACGTCGCTGAGTTCGAGACGGCGCTGGTCAACCTGGTCATCAACGCGCGCGACGCCATGTCCGGCGGCGGCGTCATCAGGATCTCGGCGCACAACGACAGGTCTGGCGGCGAAGCCGGCGAAGATGTCGCGATCTCGGTCGAGGACACCGGCTCCGGCATCGCGCCCGATATCCTCAGCAAGGTCTTCGATCCCTTCTTCACCACCAAGCCGATCGGCAAGGGCACCGGTCTCGGGCTGTCACAGGTTCATGGCTTCGCCCATCAGGCCGGCGGAACGGTCAAGGTCGCGAGCGAACTCGGCAAGGGCACCAGGATCACGATCCTGCTGCCGCGCAAGGAAGCTGCTCCCGCGCTCAAGACCGTCGATGCCGTCGAAGCCGGCGGCAGCGGCATCGTGCTGCTGGTGGAGGATAATCCGGAGGTCGCATCCGTCAGCACCAATCTGCTCGAGCAGCTCGGTTACACCGTCCGCCGGGTCGCCAATGCCGAAGCTGCGCTGCGCGAAATCGAACTCGACGGAATCGATCTCGTCTTCTCCGACATCGTGATGCCCGGCAAAATGGACGGCCTCGGTCTCGCGCGTCACCTGAGGGCGGTCAAGCCCGGACTGCCGATCCTCCTGACCAGCGGCTACAGCGACGCCGCGCTGAACGTGCGCGGCGATTTTCCGATTCTGCGAAAACCCTACGAAATCCACGAACTCAGCCAGGCGATCGCGAAACTGCCGCGGTGACCGTTTGGCCGGCTCCCCGTCTCCGGATATCCCCCCGAGTTCCATTTCTGGAACCGGGGCCAAAAACCCAGCCGCTCGTTCTTTTCCCGGCCGATTTGTTAACCGCTTCGGTACCTCTCCCCTTTTAGATTCCGGTTGCGCGATGCCGGCCGACAGGGCCGGGCGCGCGGCCATCAAGGCGAGAAATGCCTGATCTGAATCTCCCGGACCTCGGCGGACCGCTGCGCAGGACATCTCCCGCGGCAGTGGTGATCGTCTTCGCGCTGGCGATGACCGCCTGCGTGCTCGGCGTCGTGGTCTGGAAATCACTAGAGGCCAAGGCGACCACGCTTGCGCGCGGCCAGACCGATATTCAGAACCTCGCGCACTCACTGGCCGAGCATGCGTCCCATACGATCCGATCGGCCGACATCGCGATGGCCGGAATGGTCGATCTGCTCAGATACCGCGACCCGCTGCCGGAGCGGTTCAATCCATATCTGGCGGAGACTGTCAGTTCGTTACCGCAGCTCCGCGAGATCGGCGTGCTCGGTGTCGACGGCCGGTGGCGATATTCTTCGTTGCCGGAAACGCCCAGGCACAGCAACTCCGACCGAAGCTACTTCATCTACCATCGCGACACGCCCGGAAGCGCGCTTCGCATCAACGAACCGATACAATCGCGTTTGACCGGACGGCTCACGATCATCCTGTCGAAGCGCATCGACCGGCAGGACGGCAGCTTCGCCGGTGTCCTTACCGCCGCGATCGACAGCGACTACTTCAACCGCTTCTACAAGACCTTCCAGCTCGGCCCCGACGGCAGTGTCAGCCTGCTGCGAAACGACGGCACCGTCCTGATCCGCTGGCCGTTTTCCGACAAGAGTACAAATCTTTCCGGCACCGATCTGTTCTCGACATACCTGACGCGCAGCTCCGTCGGATATTACAAGATCACCTCCCCCTTCGACGGCATCGAGAAATACATCGGCTATGAGGTGACGCCACACTACCCGACGCTGGTCACCGTGGCGGTTTCGGAAGACTGGCTGTTCGCGGACTGGTGGAAGACGCTGCGGACCGATTCCATCGTTGCCGGCGTGCTACTGTGCATGATCGTGATGCTGGCTGCGCTGGTTTCCCTGCAGCTCCGATCCCGCACGAGGACCGTGCGTGCCCTGCGCCAGAGCGAGGCTCATTACCGTCTGCTCGCCGACAACATCGCCGACATCATCATCCTGATCGATGCCCGTGGCCTGTTGCGCTATGTCTCGCGTTCGGCCGAACCGGTGCTGGGATTGCGCCCGAAGGACCTCGTCGGCAAATCATGCTTTGACCTGGTGAATCCCGACGACCGGGAGAGCGTCCAATCGGCAACTGCGCGGCTCGATGGTGTCGACAGTGTCAGCACGGTCGTGTTTCGGCACCATCGCGGTGACGGAACACTGGCGTGGGTGGAGAGCAAGTTCAAGCAGGCATCGAAAACGGACGATCCGTCGCGGGCCGAATTTCTCTGCGTCATCCGCGATGTCACCGAACGCAAGCGGATGGAGGACGAGCTGACCCAGCTCAACCGCCGCCTCGCGCAGCTCGCCGCGACCGACGGACTGACCGGGCTCACCAACCGCCGCACCTTCGATGGTTTCCTGCGGCGCGAATTCGAATCCTGTGAAACGATTTCGGTGCTGCTGTTCGATATCGACAATTTCAAGGGCTACAACGACACCTACGGCCACCAGGCCGGCGACCGTTGCCTGCAGGCGGTGGCGAAGGCCATCGGCGACGCGACCGTCAATACATCGGGCCTGTCGGCGCGCTATGGCGGCGAGGAGTTCGCCGTCGTGCTGCCGAACACCTCCGAAGAGGCCGCGCTGAAGGTCGCCGAAGCCATCCGGCTGACGGTTCGGGCGCTGGGTATTCCGAACACCGCCTCCAGTCGCGGATACATCACTATCAGTGTCGGCGTCGCTGCACGAAACCGCTCGACGATCGACGAGGCTGCGCTGGTGGGAGAAGCCGACACCGCGCTCTATGAAGCCAAGCGTCTCGGCCGCAATCGCAGCATTGTGTATTCCTCGCTCGACATGCAATACGTCGAGAGCGCCTCGATCCAGCACGATGGCGAGTTCACGCCAGGTGAACGGGCGCGATAGCGCCACCGCAACTTCTGCTGACCATTTGCCGACAAGTGAGCCAGTTCACATTCATGCACAGCCCGCTGCGTTATTGTGTCGCGGGCGCGGACGCATGGAGGTCGCAATTGACTACGATCGAACGGGCGCTTACGCGCGCCATTCTCACCATCAACGACAACGATATTATCAAGCAGATCGCGCTTCTATGCGCGGCCGGCCTGTTCGTTTCCCTGCTGATGCTGACTTACGGTATCGACCTGAGCCCGGGCTTCTTCTAGCGCCCTCCGGGTTCTATCGCGCGCCAGGCCGCCACGAGAGGTCATCGGAAAGCACGTAGATCGTGATCGCAGCCAGGCACATCACGACTCCGATCCAGAAGATCGGGGAATGATGGATCCGTCTCCAGTCGCGTTGCGGGTATTGCGGCTTCATTCGGACCACCTCGTGAGCACGTATCGGCATGGTGCGGCAATCAGACCGTCGATAGCACCGAGAAGCGCTCCCCTGCCCGCCGCAGGTTCAGCATGTCGGGACTGCCTGCTTCGTCCTCGACAGCATTGACCCGCGCGGACGCTGGTCCGCGCTGACAGGCGGCGATCATGCCGGCCACGATGTCAGCCGGTCCGGCAAACGTCGCTTCCACGCTTTCGTCCCAGCGATTGCGCACCCAGCCCTCGATGCCGCGCGCGATCGCCTCATCCTCCACCCATGCGCGATAGCCGACGCCCTGCACCCGCCCACGGATCGTGACATGGCGGATGGTATCGCTCATGATTTCTTCAATCCAAGAAGCGCACTGCTGCGCGCCTTCACATCAGCCTCGCGCATCGCCCTGGCGGTCAGTTCGGACGACGCCAGGCCCTTCAGGTCCTTTGGCGAACCTCCCTCACGCAGAAACTTCAGCGTTTCATAGACGGCCTGGGTAGCGGCCGCGAACGGCGCGTGCCCCTGCAGCGCGATCCGAACGCGCTGGCTTGCGAGATAATCGAGTCCGGTCATCTCCTCGGGCGCGCCACCGAGCACGATCGGCAGCCGGGTTGCGGCTGAAATGGCTTCCAGCTCCCCGCGATTCCTGATGCCGGTAAAGAACAGCGCATCGACGCCGGTGGCCTCATACGCCTTCGCGCGCGCAATGGCGTCATCGAGACCGGTGACGGACACGGCGCCGGTCCGGCCAATGACGACCAGCGACGGATCGCTGCGGCCGTCGAGCGCGCCCCTCATCTTGCCGATCCCCTCATCCAGCGAGATCAGTTGCGTTGCGGCCTGTCCGAACGCCGGCGGCAGCAGCGTATCCTCGATCGTCAGGCCGGCGGCGCCGGCGGCCTCGAGCTCCTGCACGGTGCGGCGGACATTGAGCGCGTTGCCATAGCCGTGGTCGGCATCGACCAGCACCGGTAACGTCGAGGCGCGCGACATCCGGCGCATCTGTTCGGCGAGTTCGGTCAATGTGATCAGCGCAATATCGGGATCGCCGAGCACGACCAGCGAGGCCACCGAACCGCCGAACATGCCGAGTTCGAAACCGAGGTCTTCCGCGATGCGGCTCGACGTC
>Ga0268266_10002225_pt1 | contig 21180 bp, 16 predicted proteins | sample KBSS13metaG_FD_190356 | JGI IMG/M metagenome (GOLD analysis project Ga0268266, IMG submission 190356) | Switchgrass rhizosphere microbial communities from Kellogg Biological Station, Michigan, USA - KBS S1-3 metaG (SPAdes) (version 2) | ecosystem: Host-associated > Plants > Roots > Rhizosphere... | reverse complement strand
CTGTTTATCTGTTAGCACCTGCAGCGGTTCGACCAAAAATAGCGGCGCAGCGTCATACAGCCTGCCCGGGTTACCAAGCTCTGGTGGCGTTTCGTGAGGCAAGGTTCTGTACAGCGACCGTTTACCCCATGCAATCAGGTACCCTAAATCGACTCCAGGCCGATATTCCTGATCCGAAAACGCCTCCCGCACTGCCATGAGCCCTGCCACCACAGTGCCTATACTCGAAGCATGTATCTGTCGATTTTCTTCCCAGTGGCCATCATCAGGGTCCTGCCAATAGCGTATCGACCGTAGATATTTGGCAGTCTGCGCCAACACATCGAGGTCTTCGTTGGTTGGGTGATGTGCACCCTGCTGGATCATATAGCTACTCAGCCACAGGGCGTAGCCAACGGAATCGTTTTGCACACGAGGTTCGGTGTCGTTTTCCAGAGTATTTCCCTGGACACGAACCGGTAGGCGCGCCGTCGAACGCCCCTCAACCACATCGTCTAGGAGCTCTCGGTTGTTGTGCAAAACATGCAGTACAGCCCTTCCTATCCCCTTAGCGAGCTCCACATTCTCAGGCTGACTGCTCTCGTGCAGGGCATGTGCGATATGTGCATTATCGCGCAGCCACGCCATACCCATACCGGTCGCCTCTGCCATTTCAGGGGTTAAGTCGCTAGCCGGAAATAAGCCGCTTGCGTAGGGCCGGAATGTCAAGGCACCTCGCTCCGCAAGTGTCCTGCGCAGTGCCGTCGGATCGGCAGTAAATTGTTGCCATGACAATCTGGTCGCCTCTGTTGGTTCGTGCGTAGCCCCTGATTCAGGATCACTCATAAGCCAAACATAGCATGGCTTACCGCGCTGCCACAGTTAGGCACTCAACAAAAAAGGACCTTTCTCGCAAAGAAGGTCCTTTTTGTGTAGTGCTGGTTAAATATTGAATAGTGCAAACCTCTCCTTGCGGAGAGATAGCGCAGTTCTCAGAACAAACAGATGCAAGCATCATTTGTTCCTACGAAAAGCGCCATCAACGTCAGATTCGTAAAAGTTCAGTTTACTGATGGTGACGTCCTGCAAGCAGGAAATGTAAGTTATCAGTACTGATTTATAACTTACCATCATCGACCTAAGTCTTGGCAGATTGCTCATAACCAAGCTTAGTTTCTCCCTAGAAAGGAGGTAATCCATCCGCACGTTCCCGTACGGATACCTTGTTACGACTTAACCCCAATCATCTCCCCTACCTTAGGGCGAGGCGAAGCTCACACGTCAGGTATTGGCGACTTTCATGGTTTGACGGGCGGTGTGTACAAGACCCGGGAACGTATTCACGGTAGTATAGCTGACCTACCGTTACTAGCGATTCCGACTTCATGGAGGCGAGTTTCAGCCTCCAATCCGAACTGGGACCGGCTTTGATGGGATTTGCTCCGTCTCGCGACTTGGCAGCCCTTTGTACCGGCCATTGTAGCGTGTTTGTAGCCCCAGATGTAAGGGTAATACTGACCTGACATCATCCCCCCCTTCCTCCCTGTTACCAGGGCAGTCTGGCCTGAGAAATACAACAGACCATAAGGGTTGCGCTCGTTGATGGACTTAACCAAACATCTCACGACACGAGCTGACGACGGCCATGCAACACCTGTCACTTGGCTCAATAAAGCACTCTCGCCTTTCGGCAAAATTCCAAGGATGTCAAACCTGGGTAAGGTTCTTCGTTTACCATCGAATTAAACAACACGCTCCACCGCTTGTGCGGGTCCCCGTCAATTCCTTTATGTTTTAGTCTTGCGACCGTACTCCACAGGCGGGATGCTTAACGCGTTAGCTTCGCTACTAGAGGGGTCGATACCTCTAACAGCTAGCATCCATAGTTTACGGCGTGGACTACCGGGGTATCTAATCCCGTTTGCTCCCCACGCTTTCGTGCCTTAGTGTCAGGAATGAGCCAGTTATCTGCCTACGCCATCGGTGTTCCTCCCAATATCTACGGATTTCACTCCTACACTGGGAATTCCAATAACCTCTCTCATCCTCTAGCTTTGCAGTTTTGGTAATGTTTATCCGGTTGAGCCGAACGCTTTCACTACCAACTTACAATGCCACCTACGCAACTCTTTACGCCCAGTAATTCCGGATAACGCTTGGATCCTCCGTATGACCGCGGCTGCTGGCACGGAGTTAGCCGATCCTTATTCATCTGCTACCGTCATATTCGTCACAGATAAAAGCAGTTTACGACCCTAGAGCCTTCATCCTGCACGCGGCGTTGCTCCATCAGGCTTTCGCCCATTGTGGAAAATTCCCTACTGCTGCCTCCCGTAGGAGTCTGGACCGTTCTCAGTTCCAGTCTGGCTGGTCATCCTCTCAGACCAGCTAATGATCGTAGTCTTGGTAAGCCATTACCTCACCAACAAACTAATCATACGCAGGCCATTCCCAAAGCGCCGGAGCTTTAATCCTTAGATCACATGCGGTATTAGACACCATTTCTGGTGCTTATCCCTCACTTTGGGGTATGTTCCTACGTGTTACTCAGCCGTCCGCCGCTCGTGTACCCCCGAAGGGGCCTTACCGCTCGACTTGCATGTATTAGGCACGCCGCCAGCGTTCATCCTGAGCCAGGATCAAACTCTCCAAAAAAGATGTCACTCGCCCGAAGGCTTGTTTCATCAAAAGAATTTGTCTTAACTTCAGTCGAAACTGACTTATTTCTATCGCTAGAAATTACTGTTTAAAAACATCTTAAAACAATTCACATATCGTGAACTGACGTTGATTTGCACTATTCAATTTTTAACGTTCGTCTCAGAGCAATGTAAACCACGCCTCTGAAGCACTGGGGAGTAATTGTAGCGGTTCTTCTCCCTTACGTCAAGAATATAATTGCCCTAATGTGTAGTATTTACGACATCGCCTTTAAAAGAGGTGGCGACACCAAAGCAGAACCTAGTTCGATACACCTAAGATTTTCCCAAAAAAAATGAATGACCCGAGAAATCTCGGGTCATTCATTATAGAGAGCCATATAGTAACTACACTCCAGCGACCGCTTCCAGAACAACTTCGTCCTCGTCCTATGGCTCGTATCCCTACGGGACAGGACAGCGTCGTCGAGGCTAAAGCTCATGCAAGCACGGCTTTAGTCCTCTTCCTCCTCGTCATCGCTCTTGTCTACCAGCGCCAGGCTGACTACTTCGTCGCCATCATTCAGGCGCATGATACGTACGCCTTGGGTAGCACGGCCGAGCGCTGGAATATCTTTGATGCCCAGGCGAATAGTCTGACCGCTCTTAGAGATGATAATCACCTCTTGTCCATCAGTGTCACCCAGCGTCTTCACACCTACCAGCTCGCCAGTCTTGTTGTTGACCACAGCGGAGCGGATGCCCACACCACCACGGGCGTGCGGCGTAAACTGTGCAACCTTGGTCTTCTTGCCGTAACCGAACTTGCTGATGACGAAGATGCTGCTGCCCTCTTCTACCACGTCCATACCGATGACGTGATCGTCGGCACGCAGGCGGATGCCGCGCACACCACGGCTTACCCGACCCATCGGGCGGGCATCACGCTCGTGGAAGCGAATAGCCTGGCCGTTGCTGGTGGAGATAACGACTTCGTTATCGCCACTGGTCATACGAATCCATTTCAGCTCATCACCTTCGTCCAGGTTGATGGCGATCAGGCCGCTGCTGCGCACATTCTGGTACTGTTCGAATGGTGTCTTTTTAACCACACCGTGCGTCGTACACATGATGAGGTTGGCGGCTTTATCGGTCTTATTAATATTAATGACCGCACTAACCGTCTCTTCTGGCTGCAGTTGCAGCAGGTTCACGATCGCCACACCCTTGGCACTCAAGCTGCTCATAGGCAGCTCGTAAGTCTTCAGGCGGAACACACGGCCACGGTTCGTAAAGAACAGCAGGAAGTCGTGCGTACTAGCATTTACTACGTGCTCGATCACGTCCTCTTCGCGGGTAGCCATACCACGGCGACCCTTGCCGCCCCGACCCTGACGCTTGTAGTCAGCGATTGGACTACGCTTGATGTAGTTAGCTGATGTAAGAGTTACAACAACTTGCTCATCCGGCACCAGATCTTCGTCGCTCAGGCGATTGAGTTCCTGGAGCACTACCCTAGTGCGGCGTTCATCGCCATACTGTTTCTTAAGCTCGAGCATTTCGTCCTTGATGATGTCTAAGATGCGCTGCTCGTCAGCCAGGATTGCCTCCAGCTCGCCAATGAGCTTCATCAGCTCCGCTAGTTCGTCTTCGATCTTCTTGCGCTCCAAACCAGCCAGTGTGCGCAGCTGCATCGCCAAGATGGCGCGTGCCTGCAAATCACTCAGTTTGAACTTCTTGATGAGGTTCGCCTGAGCTTCTTCGGTGGTCTCGCTAGCGCGGATGGTAGCGATAACCTCATCGATGTTATCGAGGGCAATCTTGAGACCTTCCAGGATATGCGCGCGGTCTTTCGCTTTGCGCAGCTCAAACTCAGTGCGGCGACGCACGACGATCTGGCGGTGCTTGATGTGCTCGCCCAAGATGTCTTGCAGGCCTAACACGCGAGGCTGAATGCCATCCACCAGCGCCATCATATTAAAATGGAAGCTGGTTTGTAGCGGCGTCAGCTTATAGAGCTGGTTCAGGAGCTTCTTTGGGTAGGCATCTTTTTTAAGGTCGATGACAATGCGCACGTTGCCGCGAGCAGATTCATCGCGAACGTCACTAACACCCGTGATGACCTTATTGTTTACCAGGTCGGCAATCTTAATTACCAGGCTCTCTTTGTTGAGCGCATACGGGATTTCGGTGATGACGATCTGGTGGCGACCCTTATTGCCCTCCACGATCTCGGCGATACCGCGCGTAACCACACCACCGCGACCGGTTGCGTAGGCCGTACGCAGGCTGTCAGCGCCATAAATCACACCGCCCGTCGGGAAATCAGGACCTTTGACGAACTTCAGCAGGTCGTCCAAGCTCGCATCGGGGTTATCTATCTTGTAGACGGTTGCATCCACGATTTCGGTCAGGTTGTGCGGCGGGATGTTGGTAGCCATACCCACAGCGATACCTAGCTGACCGTTCAGCAGCAAGTTTGGTAGCTTGGCTGGCAGCACGCTCGGTTCCTGCTGGGTACCATCGTAGTTATCGCGGAAGTCTACTGTATCTTTGTCGATATCGAGCAACAGCTCGTCGGCCAAGCGCTCCATTTTGGCCTCGGTGTAACGGTAAGCGGCCGGTGGGTCACCATCCATACTACCGAAGTTACCCTGGCCATTCACCAGCGTGTAGCGCATGGACCATGGCTGTGCCATACGGACCATACTGTCGTAGATAGAAGTGTCGCCGTGTGGGTGATATTTACCCATCACGTCACCAACCACGGTAGCACTCTTGCGGTGCCGGGCAGTACTGCGCAGGCCCGTGTCGTTCATAGTGTATAAGATACGGCGGTGGACAGGCTTCAGGCCGTCACGCACGTCCGGGAGTGCACGGTCGATAATCACGCTCATGGAGTAGCGCAGATAGCTGTCTTCCATGACGTTTTCCATAGTGCGACCTTCCACGATGCGGGAGTGGCCGGAATCGAGCACGTCTACCGACGAGCGCTCGGTCATCGCGGGTTGATTTATTATTTCGCCTTCCAAAGGCTCGTTTTCTAGTGGTGTGTTGTCGTTTACGTCTGCCATTACTTAGCTCCTTTGTCGCTATGCGAAGAACAATAATCAATAAACAATAAGCACGACCTCTGAAGCCTGAGTGCGTTTAAGTAAGCCGGTGCATCCGCGAACGAAGGCTGTTTATTGCTTATTGCTATTTGTTTATTGCTGCGGCTCATATGTCCAAATCCTTCACGAACTTAGCATTCGCCTGAATAAAGTTCTTGCGCAACTCTACCTCGGTACCCATCAGCTTGTTAAAAATTGCATCCGCTTTCTCGGCGTCCTCAACTTTTACTTGTACGAGCACGCGCTTCTCTGGGTTCATGGTAGTTTCGAACAGTTGTTCGGCATCCATCTCGCCCAAACCCTTGTAACGCTTCTGTTCGATGAAACCAGCCTGGCGGTAGCGCTCTGCGGCCTCGTCAACCTTCAGGCCTTCTTTCTTGCGGGCAGCAATGACCTCGTCAAGAATCTTATCCAGTTCTGCCTCATCGTAGATGAAGACATTGTTCTTGCGACCCGGTTTTACCAGCTCAAAGAGTGGTGGTTTAGCCAAGTATACGTGGCCGCCATCAACCACCGGCTTCATGTAACGGAAGAAGAACGTCATCAGCAAGGTGGCGATGTGGCTGCCATCGACATCAGCATCGGTCATGATGATGATGCGGTGATAACGCAGACCATCGAGACTAAACGAGTCTTCGATCCCCACGCCCAGCGCCTTAATCAGGCTCAAAATTTCGTTGTTAGCCAGCATTTTATCCAGCCGGGCGCGCTCAACATTGAGCACTTTACCACGAAGTGGCAGGATAGCCTGAGTCTTGCTGTCGCGACCAGTCTTGGCAGAGCCACCGGCCGAATCACCCTCCACCAGGTAGATTTCTGAACTGGCCGGATCCTTGGACGAACAGTCCGCCAGCTTACCCGGCATACTGGCGCCATCGAGCACGCCCTTGCGGATGATATTCTCGCGGGCCGCACGGGCAGCCTTGCGGGCACGGGCGGCGAGCAGCGCCTTGCCGACGATCTTACGGGCTACGTTCGGATGTTCTTCCAGATAGTAGCTGAAATATTCGTTCATCACGCTTTCTACGTAGCCACGGACCTCCGGGTTGCCCAGCTTACCCTTGGTCTGGCCTTCAAACTGCGGATCCGGCAGTTTCACCAAGATCACCGCAGTCAGACCTTCGCGGGTATCTTCACCACTCAAGCTCTCTTCTTTTTCCTTCAGCAAGCCGTTCTTGCGGGCATAATCATTGATGATGCGCGTCAGTGCCGCACGGAAGCCCGTCAGGTGCGAACCACCTTCGGGGTTCACCACATTGTTGGCGAACTGCTTGATGGTCTCGGTGAAACTATCGGTGTACTGCATAGCAATCTCCACCTGGCTGTCTTTGACCTCTTTGTCGACGTAGAACACGTCGTCGTCCACCGGCTCTTTGCCGATGTTGAGGTGCTTAACATAGCTCTGTATACCACCCTCGAAATAGAAACCGTGTCGCTTATCAGTCTTTTCGTCAATAAGTGTAGTGCGTACACCTTTTGTGAGATATGCAGCGTGGCGCAAACGATCCAGAATGGTGTCGTAGTTGAACGTAGTAGTTTCGGTAAAGATCGTGTCGTCCGGGTAGAACGTAATCTCGGTACCATGTGGCCGATCAGCCGGAGCTTTGCCTGTAACTTTTAGATCGCTGTCCGGTACACCCCTGGCATATTCCTGGTGATGGATCTTGCCGTTGCAGTAAATATTAACAATCAGCCGGGTAGACAGCGCATTCACCACACTGGAGCCCACACCGTGCAAGCCACCAGACACCTTGTAGCCGCCACCGCCGAACTTACCACCAGCGTGCAGCACGGTCAGTACGGTTTCCACCGTACTCTTGCCTGTCTTGGGGTGGATATCGGTTGGGATGCCACGACCGTCGTCGAATACGGTAATGCCACCGTCAGCCTGCATGGTCACCATCACGTGCGTAGCGTGCCCCGCTAGCGCCTCGTCGATGCCGTTATCTACGATTTCCCACACCATGTGGTGCAGGCCCTCTACGCCAGTACTACCGATGTACATACCGGGGCGCTTACGAACCGGATCCAAGCCTTCAAGCACCTGAATCTGATCAGCCGAATATCCCTTTTGGTCAGCCACTATACTACCCTCTCCTAAACTTTAGGCGCTTTTCTCAAAATAGTGCAGTTCGATTGAAAGCTGGGTATCCTGAAGCAAATTCAAGACAAGTTCCGCTGCGAACGTACCAGACAGTACGCTGAGTAACGAAGCGAAAGACTATACCCTATAGAATATATTCCATAGGACCCCGAGTTTTCGGCCGAAATGTGCATTTTGGAAAAGTGCCTTTGGTTAACACCTTAATTACTGGTGAATAGTATACCGTGTTTTGCGACACGCAACAAGTTCACTACACCGGTAGCGCTTTATTGCCGGCCAGCCGAACCGTCCGCAAGTGAGTCCTGAGCGTGCAACTGACCTTCATTATCTATAAATATGGTGTCGTCAGGGGCAGGTCCACGAGGCGAAGCAGGTTTATTCAGATGTACGGTTCCCTCTGTAGAATTTGGCTTCGGCACTGGTGGCGCCGGCTGCACCGGAAGCGGCGCCGTCTCGGGCGTGGTAGTAAACGCCGCACTACCCCCCGGCTGCAGGCCTTTTTTAAGCTCCTGTGCTATGTCATTGATCTCGCGCTGGTCCAACTGGGCGCTCGACACGTTTCCGCCGTCCTGGATGCCTTCTAGAGCCTTACCAGGCACCTTTTTCGGCTGCGGATCTACGACAGGCGCCGTAAATGCTGGCGGTTCGCCCACACCCAAGCCAGGCTCGCTGGCCGGCAGTGACGCACGAGCTGGCGAAATCATCGGCGCTGGAGCTTGAGCCCGCTGCTTAGCCATCCATTCATCCAGGAATGATGCCGAGCTGGGAACGGGTGCCGGTGGACGAACGGGAGCTGGGCCAGACATAGGCGCGGCACCAAAGCTGGGCCGAGCTGGGCCAGCCGGCGCGCCAGGTTGGAACGGGCTCTGGAACGTCTTTGGCTCGGGAGCCTTGGTAGCCAAGCGATCAAATATCGCCTTCTCTACCACTACCCGAGGCTTGCCATATTTGGCAGCAGAAAGCTGTTTGAGAGCATCAGCCAGACCCGGGTTTGGATTGCCCAGCGGCGGCAGTGTGGCCATGCTAAACGGCTGTGTCGGCACACCATTCACCAGCGTGCGCACGATGGCGTTGTAGTTCGGCACACGCAGCAGATCATCCCCGTCGAAAGCCGGACGGAAATAGCGGCTCAAAGCCTCCACATCGTTCTGTCCAATTCGGAACGACACGGTAGTACCAATGTTACCAAACACCGCATCCCGGATTTCCTCGGTAAGCTGCGTGGTGAACTGGTTGGCCACGATGAGGTTTAGGTGATACTTTCGAGCCTCACTCATTATGGTAGCAAAGCTATCGGTGCTGAAGTTCTGGAACTCATCCACGTACAGCGCAAAATCTTGGCGCTGCTCTTCTGGCGTATCACTACGGCTCATGGCAGCGGCCTGGAACTTCATAACAAAAATCATACCGAGCAGCTTACTGTTTAGATCGCCGGTGCGGCCTTTGCTCAAGTTCACGAGCAGTATTTTTTTGTTATCCATGATGTAGCGCAAATCAAACGCACTCTTAGTTTGGCCGATTATATTACGCATCATCTCGTTACTCAGGAACGCGCCAAATTTACTCACAAACCAACTCGTAATCTCACCCGCTTCATTGGAGCGCTGGCTAGCCGGATATTCCTTCTGCCAATAATCCAGCACATTAGGATCGACTACGTGTTGTAACTTTTGCTTCAAAAATTCTGGGTCACGGAACAGTTTCGGAATATCTATAAAAGTACCGCCGTTAGGGTCAGCCATGACGGCCAATGCTGCGTTTCGGAAAATACTCTCGTAACGCGGCCCCATGATCCCCTGATGTTGTGGATCGTACAACTTATACAACATATTAATAACTTCCTGGATCAGAAAATCTTTCTGGTCAGGGTCATTAAACTCAAATAGGTTAAGCCCCATTGGGTAATCCATGTCGGACGGGCAGAAATATATAACATCCTCGGTTCGTTCCTTGGGCACCATTGCCAGCAGTTTCTCAACCGTGTCGCCATGTGGGTCTACGAACGCAAAGCCGCCGCCACTCACCATGTCCTGTAGTGCCAAGTTTTCCAGAAATGTAGATTTACCGGTACCAGTCTGACCCACGGCATACATGTGGCGCTGGCGATCTTTGATGTCCAGTCGGATAGGCTTCTTAACGCCACGGAATTCATTAAATCCAAGCAGCAGACCGGTCTCGGGCATGTTGCGCGGCCCGTCCACCTGCTTCGATTCTTGCCGGCTCAACTGCGAGGTCGGTATATTGCCCTGGTCCGGGAAATGGAACAGCGTAGCGAGCTCTACTGAGTTCATAATATTACGCTTGGTACGGCGCGGAAATGCACGCAACAGATAATCTACCGCCAGCTTAGCGTTATCTTTGGCCAGCGCGTACTTGAACCCGTTCTTGCCCGGGCTATCAAACAACGAAAAGCTGGCCACTATATTATTAATAATGGCTTGTGAACGCTGCAGTATATTAGATGATGCCACGATGCGAATAGTCACCTCAAACCCAGCGTAGCGCGTCTTGTCGTCGATAGAATCAAGCACCGACTGCTCGAGAGAGGATAATTCCTTCTTAGGCGCACCCTCTTCTTTGGCATCCGGCGGCTTTACTAGTGCCGTTACCATTTGGCGAGCCAGCAGCGAAGCGTTTACCGACTTGTCCTGACCTTTACGCTTTTTACTGGCATGTGAACTTGCCTCCTTGCGCCAGCCATTATCGGCAGGACGAAAGAGTATCTGTATGGCAGCGCCATCATTAGCTTCCAGGCTTGATAAGGCATTCAATATGGATTGGAGCGCATCACGCTTCAAGTCCTGGTATGTGGCAATCGGGTAGGCAAACGATTCTTTGAGGTTCAACTCGCCACCCACGACACCATTGATGCCACCAACTTCGCTAAAAATATTGTGTTCGGTAGTAACCTCTAAGCGGGCACTTGGGTAAGCACTGGTGACGGCCTGTTTAAGCACATCGAGCATGTCTGCCGGCACTGCAGCGTACAAACGCACGAAACCTTTGGTGCCGATAATTTCAAAGCTAAAGTGCCGTTGGCCGAACCATCGGTTTTTAAAATTCTTCTGTGTCGTGCTCGCGATAATGTTGTAAATAATTTGTGCTTTTGAGATATTTTCGTCAACGATATCACGCACATCGCGACCGTTTGCCTCTGTATCGTCACTGGCCGGAGGCAAGTGTATCAGGACAGGCACCATCTCCACCGCTCGCTCATAAGTCACCGCCATCTGCTTGCCGTTTCGTAGTCGTATAAACAACACTGGGCCAAGCGTGACAAGCGCCGCAACGAATATTATGCCAATTACAACAAGTGCTTCCATTAGTTTTCAGCCGAATTAGGAATGATATGATACTGCTCTGCCAAGTAGTTGCTTTTGAGCTGTTCCAATGCAGCACTAAGCCGGAATGGGTCATTACCATATTGCGCAACTAGCTGCTTAGCCTGCAGGCCGACCTGCGTTACCGATGCGGAGGTGCCCGCCGTTGGCGGCAAAGCCTGGCCAGACACAGTAGGCTGCGTCTGCTGAGGAATCATCGGCAAGTTTGCCGACGTTCCCGGTTGGTTCTGTGGTACATCAGGAAACATAGGTACTCTTAGTATATAACGCCGTGGCCCCTTGTCATAGGCATCGATCAATGTTTAGATACAGTAAACCGGCTACGAGCCAGGTACAGATAGCCAAGAACTACTGTGGCGATCACCGTTACCACGTCCCGGGCGGTTAACTGACCGAGTGATTGCAGCACCAAAAGCAGCACTGCACTGGCAGACACAGCCATCCCGAGCTGTTTATGAGGCCTGCGCTCGTGTTCTTTAGCAAAGTAACGGCTCCGGATCATACCGATCAACAGCCAGGACCCATACAGCGCCGCAAACAGCAGCACGAATGGCACAATCAACCCCACCACCGGTAGCTTATCCGGCTGGAACAACATCATAAACCCCAGTAGCACCACCCAAGTTACTGTAGTTTTTATTAATTGCTGTTTGAGGTTCATGCATGCGGCTCCTGCTTGTTAAAATACGCTCCCGGTAGCCAAGCAGCATACCTCGGGAGCGCATCTTTGATGATAAATGGTGCCGCAGGCGGAGAAAACCGCTCTTATTATAGAATGAATAGCGCTTCCCGCCTTTGGCTATGACTGACCGCTCTTGCTGCCGGTAAGGCAGTTCGAGCGATAAAGAGATTTTGAGTGAGCTGGTTTTTGGTTTCGAACGTTTTTGTTTTTGCTGACTCACTTTCAATGCTACTACAGACGAGCCATTTTGTCAATATGCTCGTGCTTAATGCGAGGGCGGGGTGCACTTCGCCTCCCGGCGAGACTGCAGGCTCGCTCAGGCAAATTGCCTGAGCTACACTCCTCATGGTCTGAAGACAAACCCTAAAGGGTTTTTCTACGCTACGGCCAGGCTTCGCCTGGCCTAGCTACTTTTCCGGTTCTGCAGACCGGGAGCCCGTGAACGCGGCTACATAGCCCGTGGTAGAGTTGGGCTTGGCATCTCCTCTGGTCGGCGACCGAACGCTGGTTACGTTAGGACTGTACTTCTCGGCGCCACTCCCAACGCAATGCGTAAGGCGCAGCCCAGCCCCAAACGCTCCGTGTGAACTGGCCGGTCCGCGATTACCAAGCTTTAGACCGGGCGCAACACATAAGCTTCTAGCCGCATCCGGCGAGTCTTTGGAATCGCCGCAGCAAGATTTTGCCCATGCCGAATACGGCAAAAACTTGCCCAAAAGCTGGACGTTTTAGACAACCCACCCAGCCAGCCGCAAAGCTCAAAAATTGCAGGCAAAAGTTATACACACCCCCCGGTAAAAATGCTTATATTTTGTTGTTGACAGCACGTACTCGACGAACTACTATATCTGTAGCACTGAATAAAAAAAGTGCTCAAAAACAAAAAGCCAAACAGTAAACAACCGCTTCTCGCAAGCGGTTGTTTCATTATATAGCCCCTGTTAACTCCTTAAAACATAGGCAAAAACAGCCCGTATGAACTCAATAACGTACGGGTTGTTTTCTTTTGTTTTTGTTCTACAATCGCTCGTACTATGAGAATCCAGCCCAGCGTCCTAAGCCTCGTAGAAACCGGCCAACATGGCTTGGTAGTGACCATAGAGTGTTCACTCAGCAACAGCCTACCGAACATGGTTATAGTGGGTTACGCCAACAAAGCCGTGGATGAAGCACGTGAGCGAATCCGCAGTGCCTTTGCCGCCAGCAAGCTCAGCCTGCCCCGCAAACGTATCACGATAAATTTGGCACCAGCCGACGTGCCAAAAGAAAGCACCGGCTTCGACCTGGGTGTGGCTACGGCCATCCTAGCTGCCACAAACCAAATCCGCGACCCACTGGCCAAGACGGCCATTATGGGCGAGCTTGGCCTGGAGGGCGACGTCCGACCGATTCGCGGTATTATCGGGAAGATCCTAGTGGGCAAACGGCACGGCATCGAACGATTCATCATCCCCGCTGGCAACCAGGACCAAGCCATCTTAGTACCCGGCGTGCAGCTGGTACCAGTCTCTACCCTGCTCCAGCTGTACACTTATCTGAACGACCCCACCTCTCTAGACCCTGTCGACACCAACACGACAGTGGCGAGCGACACTCAGTCCGGCATTGCAGAGCTAGAGCTAGGGCTGGAGGACGTCATCGGCCAGGAGCTGGGCAAGCGGGCTGTAGAGATTAGCGCTGCCGGCGGCCACAATCTACTCCTTGGAGGTCCGCCTGGAACGGGTAAAAGCATGCTTGCCAAGGTATTACCCGGCTTGTTGCCGAGCTTAAGCCGTGAGGAAATGCTGGAAGTTACCCACCTGCACTCCCTGGCCAGCAACGACTTTAACCGGATCGTACGGGAACGGCCCTTCCGTTCACCACATCACAGTGCCAGCAATGTCGCCATCGTTGGCGGCGGGAACACCATCCGCCCCGGCGAGATGAGCCTCAGCCACCGCGGTGTACTGCTGTTCGACGAGCTGCCAGAATTTGCCCGCGTAACCGTGGAAGCCCTGCGCCAACCACTAGAAACCCGCACCATTACCATTGCCCGAGCTCGTGACACAGCCGAATACCCTGCTAATTTCATATTCGTAGCTACCGCCAACCCCTGCCCCTGTGGCCACTACGGCACCAGCAAGTCCTGTCGCTGCTTACCAAGCCAGATCGTGAACTACCGCCGCAAACTTTCCGGGCCGATTCTGGACCGGATCGACCTGTACGTGGACGTGCACGAGATAGATAATAGCCAGCTACTGGCCAAACAAACGCCCACAACCACCAGCAAAAGCGTGCGGGAACGTGTAACAACGGCGCGGAACGTGCAATCAAAGCGTTTTGGCGGCACTTCGAAACTGAACGCCGATATGTCCAACCGAGACATCCAGGCCAGCGCCCATCTGGAAGATGTCGCCAAGACCATCCTAGACGCCGCTGCCGAGAAATTCGGCCTCAGCGCCCGCGCCTACATGCGCACCGTAAAAGTCGCTCGCACCATTGCCGACTTGGATGATTCTGAGACTATCCAGCCAAGGCACGTCGCCGAAGCCCTCCAATACCGCCCCCACGCCTACCACGACGCCTAGACTGGCATCAGAACAGATGAAGAATTGTGCCACAACACCAGAATCACCAGACCGTCCGGCAATTGTGGCTACATATAAAAGGTTGTATAATTATAAAATGACTAACACACCTGCTGAATTTACCAGGATAACCGGTGAGAACTCTTCTGCAGTTATAGGCCTTGAACCGAACCAAGAGCTACTGCTATCGGTGCCTGATCACTCCGGAGCAATGTCGACAAGACTATCCATCACACATGTAGGGGGTTGGACACTCCGTGCCACACTGATAGCTTCACAACCTATAGACACGAGGCCTCCGGCGCATTTTAACCTAAAGCCATGGATTGTTAAGGGCAACACCGTAGAGTTTGGCGACAATCGGCCTGTCCGCGCTGTTTTATTGGGCCCTACCCTCCTGCATAATGTGCTCTACGCAAGCATAGGGGACCCAGCCGAAGATCTGGTGCGAGCATTTGGCTCCATATCACTTCTCGACGGTCAAGTAGCTGAAGTTGGCACTGAAACGCCGGCTACCCGCTATGCGGGCATGGATGCAGTGTTCTACAGCGTCAATCCCCGCTAGACGGCAACACGGCTGGCGCAAACTCGTTTGACCTCTGTTCGCTCATCTGATACAATAGCAAGGTTAAAAAACCAACACGCGGGCCGCACATTTGAGTACAGTCCGGGATGAAAAGAGAGCACCGGAACGTAGGCGTACTAGAGGTACGACGGAGTGAGGAGCAGAGCTTTTCGCCCGGAATGTGCCAAATGGGTGGATCGCGGATACATAAGGAGATCCTCTATCAGCACTAGCACTCGCCTGAACGGTAACATCCGAGCTCCACAGCTTCGGGTGGTAGACCAAGATGGCAAACAGCTCGGTATATTGAGTCGTGCAGAAGCTTTGAGCTTGGCTGCAGAGCAAGAACTCGACCTCGTCGAAATCTCGCCCAACGCCGATCCTCCGGTAGTCAAAATTGTCGATTGGGGCAAATACAACTACCAGAAGACCAAGCAGCAGCAAGCCAACCGGCGCACCACCAAGGTACTTGATATGAAACAGATGCGTTTCGGACTCAAGATTGGTGATCACGACCTTGGGGTTAAGATGAAGAAAGTTACCGGATTCCTAGAAGCCGGTCACAAAGTCAAAATCACCCTCGTATTCCGTGGCCGAGAGCTAGCCCACAAAGATATAGGATTCAAACTGGCTGAACGAGTCATTGCCGACTTTGGAGATGCAATCGCTGTAGACCAGCAACCGCAGCTCAACGGCAAGCAACTGACATTCGTCATCCGTGGCACCGGCAAGCCTGCCGCCAAGCGCCCGGAGCAAAGCCAAGGGGAACAAATCCCATCACCATCAACGGAAAGCAAAGCGTAGGAGAAATTTATGCCCAAGCTAAAAACCCACAGCGGCACCAAAGACCGCGTAAAAGTCACCAAGAACGGTGTAGTTCGTGCTCGCAAGTCGCACGCTAGCCACTTCTTGCAGAAGAAGAGTGGTGCCCGCAAGCGCCTGATGGCCGGCCTGCTCACCATGAACAAGTCGAACAGCGACAACATTAAGAAGAACCTAGGAGTCTAACAGAGATGCGAGTCAAACGAGGCGTTCCGGCACACGCCAAGCACAAGAAAATCCGCTCAGCCGCCAAGGGCATGAGCCACCCAAACCGCGTCAGCATTAAGCGCGCTAAGCAGGCCGTCACCAAGAGCTTGCAGTACGCTTACCGCGACCGCCGCAACAAGAAGCGTAGTTTCCGCGCTCTGTGGAACGCCCGCATCAACGCTGCTGCCCGCCTGAACGGCACCACTTACAGCCGCCTGATCGCTGGCCTTAAGACCGCCAAGATCGAGTTGGACCGCAAAGTCCTGGCAGAACTGGCCGTAAACGAGCCAAAAGCCTTCGAAGCTGTCGTAAAAGCCGCTAAATAAGCAGCCTCAGCCTTCAAAATAAGACCTATACAAAGGCTTAAAATAGAAAAATACCTCGTTGATACGAGGTATTTTTCATGTATTTATAGTGCCAGATTATCTGTAAGCCGGGTTCTGTCAAGATTGATCATCTATCTAGGCCTACCGTTGCCGATAGGCTCAAGCGGGTTATAGTTGGGCTGGCGGGTTACCAATGGATTGCTCCAGCAAGGCCCATTCCTTGCAGCAGACAGGGTTTACCTCTGATGCACGTCACCGTGCATCACTGTGAGCTTTTGCCTTAGGAGCCGACGCCTTCGCGCCGAACTCCTATCCCGACGAGTCGGGACACTCGTTTCACCGTAGCCTGCGCTTCGCACACCATTATCAATTATCGAATAGCTAATTGCTATGCATTAACCAAGGGCAATTAGCGATTTCGTCCCATCACTACCAATGGCAATGGCTATTCGTAATTTGTTAATGGATAACAGAGTGCGAAGCGCGTCGGCTGTTTCGTTTCTGTGGCACTTTCCCTAGGGTCGCCCCCGGTCGCCGTTAGCGACTGTCCTTCCCTATGCTGCCCGGACTTTCCTCGTGGACACCCCTACACAACCAATGATTGATGACTAGGGCTTAGACTAATTGCATATAACCCTGTTGCCATCTCCCTTGGTCGCTTAGGGGTGTCCACGCGACCAATCAACAATCTGGCACTTATAGTATACCACCCCTGTTACGGTTATGCTAGTCGCACGAAAAACATTGAGCACTGAGCAATAAACAGGGCTCCAGGGCCTTATTGCCCCATGTTTATACTTCGCGCCAAAACCATGACCGTAAGGTCGTGGATTTAGACCAAGTGCGCGGTAGCGCGCCAGGTTTACAGACAAAGTCTGTGAACGCGGAGTTCCAACCATGCCACGACCGGAAGGTCATGGTTGTTGATGGGTATTTGTTTACTACTTTTCGCCCTTGAGGGCTTCATCTAGAGCCTTATTCACCTCATCGTCCGCCAGCTTGTTGAGTTCGCGGGGTACGTGATCAAAGCTAACCTTATCGAACTTTTTGACAAGTTCCAGGCAGGCATTGTGCACCGGCCATAGATCCCGGTTCTTGATTTTGAAGATCCCTTTCATTTGATTCACAACCAACATGCTGTCCATATACACGTGAGCTTCACGGCTTTGGTAGTCGTGCAGGGCGTGTTCCAGGCCGAGTTTGAGTGCCTGGTATTCCGCCTGGTTGTTCGTTGTCACACCCAAATATTGACCCGCTCGTAGCACGATTCGCCCACCCATATCCAGCAGCACATAGCCACTGGCGCTCGGGCCCGGGTTACCGCGTGAACCGCCATCTGCGTATAGTTGTACCTCTGTTATAATCGTTGTTTCTTTATCTACAATCTTCGCAACTTCTTCTGTTGTTGTAGCTTTAACTAGAGTATCAATTGTGTTCGCTAGCTCGTGGTCGCGGTCAGTAATCTGCATTGATTCCTCGTGTGTACTCAGCCATATGTCCACTACATTCCACTCGTTCTGCCAGCGCGGATGATGGTCCATTTTGTTAGCGACCTCTGCCACCCGCTCCATAAACGCCCACGCTTCTTGGAAATCGTGAAAGACAAATTGTTTGTATAATCCGTGTTTTGTTTCTTGCCACATAACTACAGCTTAGCATGACAAAGGGCAATTCGTAGGAAAACACATTGGTGCCCTGTCAATAAACACTCCCCGGGCAGAGCCCCACGGCTTTAGCTGTGGATGAATGAACTTATTTTCAAACATCACGGGTTTAGTCGCGATTGTTTATCTCTGCAAAACGGCTTCGAGCTCCGCGACCGTATCAATCACGTGCTTAACGGCCAGTTGTTCGGCTTCGCACTTTGATAGATGCCCCGTCAGCACCACCACAGGCTCAACCTTGGCGTTACGAGCCATCTGAACATCAGACTTTGCATCACCCACTAAAATAGCCTCGTCCGACGCCACGTGCTGGGCCGACAGTATCTCCTCTAACATATAAGGGTGAGGTTTTTGTTTCCGAGGGTCATCGATGTCGTAGCCGGATATAATCTGATCAAACACATCCGGAACATTGAACCTAGGCATTACGCGCTCACGAAGTACAACCGGATGTGCGCCAGTGGCGATGGCAAGCTTATACTTGTCCTTCAGGCGCAACAGAAGCTCGTTCGCTCCCTCTACATACCTTAGCGAGTCAACAAATGTATCACCAAAGAACTTATCTTCATAAATTTCGCATGCGGCATTGACCAATTGAGGATGTTCGCGCAGTAAATTTTGGAGCTCCGCACGATGCGGTTGGCTCCACGTGGAAAGTATTCGACGATGCTCCTCTGCGGCATCCAACTGAACACCAAGTGCCGCAAGCGTCTCGTGAAGACACCGGATGTAGCCCTCTTTCGATCCCAAGGTGAAGACGTCATCCCAATCAAAGACAATAAGCTTTGTCATATATCTAGGATACTAGACACTAGCAGCTTTGTGGTCACAATGCGGACGATAGCTATGGGCTGGGGCGACAGGACTATCGCGTGCCTGGTGGCACACTCCTCCCTGTGGTACTCGGTACAAATTCGAACAAATTTAACGACTCTACGGGACTAGCGGGCTTTGCCCTTTATCCGGTGAGGCTTTCTAGGTGCGAGCACCTGCGAGAACCTCACCTCCAAGACCCAGCGACTACGATATTTTGCTCTCGCAAAATCTCTGTCGCAGAACCAATTCCAAGCACCAAACCAAGTAAAAAGGACCTCCTGGGAGGTCCTTTTTACTTGGTCGGGGTGACAGGACTTGAACCTGCGACCTCACGGCCCCCAGCCGTACGCGCTACCAACTGCGCTACACCCCGATATTACCAAATACTATTGGAAGCCGATCACATTTTACAGGGCCTACGGTCACGGTTCAAGGTGAACAAGTTCAGCCTTGACCTCGACCCCGCCTCAACTTACTACAAGCATAGCTTGCAATCAGTTTCCGGCCTTGCAACCCGCCACAGGCGGGTCTCACCCCAGCCGTACGCGCTACCAACTGCGCTACACCCCGATGTCCAAACAACTTCAACCGAAATTATACCTTATTTTACACCGACAGACCATTCTAACGACAGATGCTGAGCTTCAGTAATAATTGCCGCTGCACAGACACTAGCGTACATGATGTAATAGTCTTACATAAGCAAGGAGTGAGGCATGAGTCTACATAACAGTCTAGACGAATTGGGTGACCTATTAGGAGCTGCTGGGAGAGAGCTCGCAATGCAACCGGTTGAAATTGGACCATGTGCAGATAACCCGGAAGGTCCCACCTATAATAGCCCCATGGAAGTGACCCGAAGACTTGGTACGGCTGGCATAGCCAACACTGACAATTCCGAGCTCCGACCACCCTACAGTGGCTACCGCATCATACGGAGGTCCATATAGCCACTCCAGCCAACTAGGCAGTATGGCAACACATACTAAACTAAAACCCCAGGACTTGTCCTGGGGTTTTTAGCGCTGGGTGCCGACGTGACTAACCTGAAAAGTTCCAGGTGGGCATCCACCGCCGCAGACCACGGTCATGCAGCATCAGGACTCCCTAATGATTAGTATCAGTTTAATCATTTGTCGGCGAACACTCAGAAAGTATCCATGCCCAGCTGTATCTATTATACCTCTTTAGGGCAGCCAATTCAGCACAAAATTATTAAGATTTCCCAGCAAACCTCCGGCTCCACCCCAGAGCACCAGGGCAAAGATAATGAAAAGCCCATATGGTTCGATGCGCTGCATCAGGTCTTGCAGTGGCTCGGGCGCAAAGGCATAGAGCACGCGGGAACCATCCAGTGGCGGGATGGGTACTAAGTTGAAGACGAACAAGGCCACGTTAAGCTCCACAAAGAACCTGACAGCATCACTCAGGCTAGCACCCAGGTCCACAAATCGGAGTAAGAGTGCCGTAGCAAACGCCAGCGCCAAGTTGCTCACCGGGCCAGCCAGAGCCAACAAAGCCGCTCCATATTCACCGTAGCGTACTTGGCGAGGATCGAATGGTACCGGTTTGGCGGCCAAGATAGGCGCGTGGAATAACAGCAACGTTACCGCTGGCAGCAAGATGGTCATGACCGGATCTATGTGTCGCAAGGGGTTAAAGCTTACCCGGCCGCTCTCGAATGCCGTGTCATCGCCTAAACGATAGCCCACATAGGCGTGCATGAACTCGTGGACGGTCATACTTATGAGCAAGCAGACTATCACCGTCACAATATTGCTAAGCGTTAAACTCTGGAACATCCCTCATAGTATAGCAAGCTTTGGTGCTTAGTTTGGGCAGCCAAAGCCGTGCATTGACTCTTCCCTGTTATTCCGGTACAATACACACCTGAATCTAAGTAATTTATAGGATAAACCCATGCAAAAGTGTGATCTCACCGGCAAAGGCAAGCAATTTGGCAACAATGTCAGCTTTTCGCAGCGCCACACCAAGAAAGTCTGGAAGCCAAATCTCCAGAACAAGACTGTTATCGTCGATGGCAAAAAGATACAGCTCAAAGTCAGCACCCAAGCCATCCGCACCCTCAAGAAAAAGGGCATCATCGCCTAAGTAGGCTACCAGCTAGCAACAAAACCTCCGTCTTGTACGGAGGTTTTGATTTAGCAGCCCCCAGTTCATCCCCCCCCACCCAGCAAACAAAGAACAATAAGCAATAAACAGGGCTTCAGTTCACCCTCTGCTTGCTTTCCTCTGAGGCCCGGCCATTCGGAACATCCCTGGCTCGGTCTGTTGGTGGATAGCACAATACCCCGGCGAGTAGCCGGGACGACGAAACTTGTTTGAGGAGCTATG
>Ga0268266_10002224_pt1 | contig 21181 bp, 18 predicted proteins | sample KBSS13metaG_FD_190356 | JGI IMG/M metagenome (GOLD analysis project Ga0268266, IMG submission 190356) | Switchgrass rhizosphere microbial communities from Kellogg Biological Station, Michigan, USA - KBS S1-3 metaG (SPAdes) (version 2) | ecosystem: Host-associated > Plants > Roots > Rhizosphere... | reverse complement strand
GGAAAGAGTTCGAGATGGAGGTGGTGCGCGACAAGAAGGACAATTGCATCATCGTCTGCTCGATCGAGAACCTCGATCCGATGGGCGTGCACACCGGCGATTCCATCACGGTGGCGCCGGCGCTGACGCTGACCGACAAGGAATACCAGATCATGCGCGACGCCTCGCTGGCGGTGCTGCGCGAGATCGGGGTGGAGACCGGCGGGTCCAACGTGCAATTCGGCGTCAATCCCGACGACGGCCGCATGGTCGTGATCGAGATGAACCCGCGCGTGTCGCGCTCCTCGGCGCTGGCGTCAAAGGCAACCGGATTCCCGATCGCAAAGGTCGCCGCCAAGCTCGCGGTCGGCTACACGCTCGACGAAATCGCCAACGACATCACCGGCGGCGCGACGCCCGCCTCGTTCGAGCCGACGATCGATTACGTCGTCACCAAGGTTCCGCGTTTCGCGTTCGAGAAATTCCCCGGCGCCTCCACCACGCTGACGACCTCGATGAAGTCGGTCGGCGAAGTCATGGCGATCGGCCGGACCTTCCAGGAGAGCCTGCAGAAGGCGTTGCGGGGGCTCGAGACCGGGCTGACCGGGCTCGACGAGATCGAGATCGAGGGACTGGGACGCGGCGACGACAAGAACGCGATCCGCGCCGCACTGGGCACGCCGACTCCGAACCGCATCCTGCAGGTGGCGCAGGCGATGCGACTCGGCTGGTCCAACGACGATATCTTCAACTCCTGCAAGATTGATCCGTGGTTCCTCGCCGAGATGCGCGGCATCGTCGACATGGAAGCCAAGGTCAGGGCGAACGGATTGCCGCCGAACGGCTACGGCATGCGCATGCTGAAGGCGATGGGCTTCTCGGATGCGCGTCTCGCCGTGCTGACGGAAACCACTGAGGCCGAGGTGAAGGAGAAGCGGCACGCGCTCGGCGTCCGCCCCGCTTTCAAGCGCATCGACACCTGTGCCGCGGAATTCGCCTCCCCCACCGCCTACATGTATTCCACCTATGAGGCGCCGTTCGCGGGCGCACTCGCCGACGAGAGCGCACCGTCGGACAGGAAGAAGGTCATCATCCTCGGCGGCGGCCCGAACCGGATCGGCCAGGGCATCGAGTTCGACTATTGCTGCTGCCATGCCTGCTTCGCACTGGCCGATGCGGGCTATGAGACCATCATGGTCAACTGCAATCCGGAGACGGTGTCGACCGACTACGACACCGCCGATCGCCTCTATTTCGAGCCGCTCACCGCCGAGGACGTGCTGGAAATCATCGCCACCGAGCGGCAGAACGGCACGCTGCACGGCGTGATCGTACAGTTCGGCGGCCAGACCCCGCTCAAGCTGGCGCGCGCGCTGGAAGCCGCCGACGTGCCGATCCTCGGCACCTCGCCCGACGCCATCGACCTCGCCGAGGACCGCGACCGCTTCAAGCGCGTGCTCGACAAGCTGCGTTTGAAGCAGCCCAAGAACGGTATCGCCTATTCGGTCGAGCAGGCGCGGCTGGTGACATCGGATCTCGGCCTGCCGCTGGTGGTGCGTCCGTCCTACGTGCTGGGCGGCCGAGCGATGCAGATCATCCGCGAGGAAACCCAGCTCGACGATTACCTGCTCGGCACCCTGCCCGAGCTGGTACCGGCCGACGTCAAGGCGCGCTACCCCAACGACAAGACCGGCCAGATCAACACAGTGCTCGGCAAGAACCCGCTGCTGTTCGACCGCTATCTGTCCGACGCCACCGAGATCGACGTCGACTGCCTGTGCGACGGCAAGGACACCTTCATCGTCGGTATCATGGAGCATATCGAGGAAGCCGGCATTCACTCCGGCGATTCCGCCTGCTCGCTGCCGCCGCATTCGCTCGATGCGAAGATGATCGAGGAGCTCGAGCGGCAGACCCGCGAGCTGGCACTCGGCCTCGACGTCGTCGGCCTGATGAACGTTCAATATGCGATCAAGGACGGCACGATCTACGTGCTCGAGGTCAATCCGCGGGCGTCGCGCACCGTGCCGTTCGTCGCCAAGGTGATCGGTACTCCGGTGGCGAAGATCGCAGCCCGGATCATGGCCGGCGAGAAGCTCGCGGACTTCAAACTGAAGAAGCGCAAGCTCGGCCATGTCGGCGTGAAGGAATCGGTCTTCCCGTTCGCGCGCTTCCCCGGCGTCGACACCGTGCTTGGTCCGGAAATGCGATCGACCGGCGAGGTCATGGGCATCGACAGCTCGTTCGAGGTGGCGTTCGCCAAAAGCCAGCTCGGCGGCGGCACCCGCGTGCCGCGCAAGGGCACCGTATTCGTCTCGGTGCGCGAGACCGACAAGAACCGCATCGCGGAAGCGGTCCGGCTGCTGCACTCACTCGGCTTCAAGGTGATGGGCACTTCGGGCACCCAGCGCTTCCTGACCGACCAGGGCATTCCGACCGAGAAGGTCAACAAGGTGCTGGAAGGACGGCCGCACATCGTGGACGCCATCACCAACGGCGACATCCAGCTGGTTTTCAATACCACCGAGGGGCCGCAGGCGCTGGCCGACAGCCGTTCGCTGCGGCGGGCTGCCCTCTTGCATAAAGTGCCGTATTACACCACTCTTTCGGGTGCTGTGGCGGCCGCCCAGGGCATCCGCGCCTATCTGGGCGGGGACCTTGAGGTCCGCACGTTGCAGAGTTACTTTTCCGAAAACTGATCGTGGCCGGGCCGAAATGCCCGCTAAACGATTGGCAATAAAGCCGTATGGCAGGAACTCACCGCCTGTTTGGATGTTGAATCGGCCCTTGGACGGGCCGATATTTAATAGGCTGGCGGGGCTCGTATGGGGCCATGAAAGCCCGAATCGAAATCTAAAAAGTGCCGCGTGCGCGCAACGCCCCGGGGCGGGTTCGCACGATGGAAGGACCGAAGAGATGATGGAAAAGGTTCCGATGACCGCGAGCGGCTATGCCGCCCTTGAGGTCGAGTTGAAGAAGCGGCAGTCGGAGGACCGTCCGCGCATCATCGAGCATATCGCCGAGGCGCGTTCGCACGGCGACCTCTCGGAAAACGCGGAATATCACGCCGCCAAGGAAGAGCAGTCGCACAATGAGGGCCGCATCGCCGAGCTCGAAGACAAGCTCGCGCGCGCCGACGTGATCGACATCTCGAAGCTCTCCGGCGACACCGTCAAGTTCGGTGCGACCGTGACGCTGATCGACGAAGACACCGAAAAGAAGACGGTGTGGCAGCTTGTCGGCGAGGTGGAAGCTGACGCCAAGAAGGGTCGTATCTCGATCACTTCGCCGCTGGCGCGTGCCCTGATCGGCAAGAAGAAGGGCTCGACGGTTGAAGTCGTCGCTCCCGGCGGCGCCAAGGCCTATGAGATCACCAAGGTCGAGTGGCGATAGTCACCTGCGAGTTACCGTTGCGGCAAAAGCCGCGTTTCGACGCGGCTTTTTTGTTGGCCGCCGTGCCGGCCGCTTTGTCAGTGGCGATACCGCGGGATTACGGCGTACTGATTTGTCAACGGCTGCACATTGTAATCAATCGAAAGACGTCGCCGGCATCGAGCCAGAAACGGTCTTGCTGCGCCGCAATCGCAGCAACGCCGTGGGGCGACGGCGCGCCACGGGAATGATTCAGCTTCACAGGTGTTGTGTCGGCATCACACGCAATCGGCCAACACCGTGTAGTGTTGTGACGCTAAAGTTCTGACTGACCAGACAAGGGGGACGACATGGACCAATTCGACAAGATGCTCGCGAAGTGGCAACCGACGGCGTTGAGCCTGTTTCGCTTCATCACCGGGCTTTTGCTGTTTCAATACGGCGTTGCCAAGATTCTCGGCTTTCCGGTCGTGCCAATGTTCGCAAAGATACCGCCGCTGATCGTGGTAGCCGGCACGCTTGAACTTGTGCTTGGCGCGCTGTTGATGATCGGCCTGTTCACCCGCTTGAGCGCGTTCATTCTGTCGGGTGAAATGGCGTTCGCCTACTTCATGGGCCACATGTTCAAGACACCCGCCGCACCGGTCTTTCACCCGATCCTCAACGGCGGTACGGCGGCGATCCTGTTCTGCTTCGCCTGCCTCTATCTGGCGACCGCGGGCGGCGGGCCGTACAGCGTCGACGAGATGCGCGGCAAGCGCTGAGGCGTCACCACGTCATTGTCCTGGATGGCGGGCACGCTTCGCTTTGCCAGCCGACGAAGTTGATTCCACAAGCTCGTCATTCCGGGATGGTCCGAAGGACCAGACCCGGAATGACTCGCAATTTCAGCCCGCGACCTTCACATCGAGCGGCACGGCGGCTTCATATTTCGAATTGTGCAGCACCAGCGACGTCCTGACGTTGCGGACGTGGGGTGCTGCGGTCAGATGGGTGACGAAATCCTGAAACGTCGCCATGTCGGGCGCGACGCATTTCAGAATGAAATCCACTTCGCCGGACAGCATCCAGCATTCCCGCACCAGCGGCTCGGCGCGGACGAAATCCTCGAACGCACGCAAATCCGCATCCGCCTGGCTGGAGAGATGGACGGAGGCAAACACGGTGACGTCGAAGCCGAGCCGGCGCGGGTCCAGCAGGCCGCGGTAGCCCTGGATATAGCCTTCCTCCTCCAGCGTGCGGACCCGCCGCAGGCAGGGCGGCGGGGAGATACCGACGCGTTTGGCCAGTTCCACATTGGTGATTCGGCCGTCGGCCTGGATCTCGGCCAGGATTCGGAGGTCGATTTCGTCTAGATTCTTCGACACGCGCGTCGGGTTCCCTAATTCTGGCTGCGCTGGCAGCGCCTTACCGGCAACTCTCTTAGCGCACGACGCGCGGCTTGCGCAATTTTATTGCGCGTGCAGCGCCACATTTCGCGATTGTTACCCCTGTTCCGGGGAAAAATCGCTGGGATGAATTGCAATTCTTGCATAGCTACCCAGATATCTTAGACTTGGATTTGACACTTTCAGCGCCGCCGCGACCTCCCTCCGGGCGCTTTCTGACAGTCATAAACAAACCCCCGAACAAGAGAGGGATCCGCCGATGCCCGCGCCTATCCATGCCAAGGTCGTCATTATCGGTTCCGGCCCCGCCGGTTACACCGCGGCGATCTATGCGGCGCGCGCGATGCTGGAGCCGGTGCTGATCCAGGGCATCCAACCCGGCGGACAACTCACCATCACCACCGACGTGGAAAACTATCCGGGCTTCGCCGACGTCATCCAGGGCCCCTGGCTGATGGAGCAGATGGAGAAGCAGGCGGCGCATGTCGGCACCAAGATTGTCACCGATCTCGTCAACAAGCTCGAACTGGCGCAGCGGCCGTTCCGCCTGACCTGCGACAGCGGCGACGTTTATCTCGCGGAAACCGTCATCCTCGCCACCGGCGCGCAGGCGCGCTGGCTCGGCATTCCCTCGGAAGAAAAGTTCAAGGGCTTCGGCGTCTCGGCCTGCGCCACCTGCGACGGCTTCTTCTATCGCGGCAAGGAAGTGATCGTAGTCGGCGGCGGCAATACCGCGGTCGAGGAAGCGCTGTTCCTGACCAACTTTGCATCGCAGGTGACGATCGTGCATCGCCGCGACCATTTCCGCGCCGAACGCATCCTGCAGGACCGCCTGTTCAAGCACCCCAAGATCAAGGTGGTCTGGGACTCGGCGATCGACGAGATCTGCGGCACCGAGAATCCCGGCAAGGTCACCCATGCGCGGCTGAAGAACGTCAAGACCGGCGCTCTGACGGACGTGCCCGCCGACGGCGTCTTCATCGCAATCGGCCATGCGCCCGCGACTGATCTCGTCGCCGGCCAGATCAAGCTGAAATCTTCCGGCTATGTCGAGGTGGCGCCGAACTCGACCGCAACCTCGATCCCCGGCCTGTTCGCAGCCGGCGACGTGGCTGACGAAACCTACCGGCAGGCGGTCACGGCCGCCGGTCTCGGCTGTATGGCGGCCCTCGAGGCCGAACGTTTCCTGGCTTTGCGCGCGAGCGATCGCGCCGCGGCTGAATAATCATGCCTCGAACGCGGGACGGATCAAAGGACATGGATTGGGACAAGCTGAAAGTCTTTCACGCGGCTGCCGAGGCGGGGAGCTTCACCCACGCCGGCGAACAGCTCGGGCTTTCGCAATCGGCAGTATCGCGGCAGGTCAGCGCGCTGGAGCAGGAACTCGCGGTGTCGCTGTTTCACCGCCACGCCCGCGGGCTGATCCTCACCGAGCAGGGCGACCTCCTGTTCCGCACCGCGCATGACGTGTTCATGCAGTTGCAGGCGGCGCGCGCGAAACTGACCGACAGCCGCGAACGGCCAAGCGGCGATCTCAAGATCACCACGCCGCCCGCGCTCGGCATCAACTGGCTGATCCCGCGGCTCGACGAGTTCACCGCGCTCTATCCGGATATCCGGATTTCGCTGATCGTCACCGACGAGGATCTCGATCTGTCGATGCGCGAGGCCGACGTCGCGATCCGCACCCGCAAGCCGACCCAGCCGGACCTGATCCAGCGCAAGCTGTTCTCGATCGGCTTCCATGCCTATTGCTCGCCCGAATACATCAAGCGCTTCGGCACGCCGCGCACCCTCGACGACCTCGACTCACACCGCATCATCATGCTCGGCGATGCACAGGTTCCGCCGCATCTGCAGAACCGCAGCTGGCTGATCGACGCCGGCCGCAACGGCTCGGGTCCGCGCGAAGCCTACTTCAAGGTGAACAACATCCTGGGCCTGGTCCGCGCCTGCCAGCAGGGGCTCGGCATCGCCGCGCTGCCGGACTATCTGGTCGAGGAAAACAACCGTCTGGTGCAGCTGTTCGGCGAGTCCGATTCGATCCAGCTCGACACCTATTTCGTCTATCCCGAAGAGTTGAAGACGGTGGCGCGGGTGCAGGTGTTCCGCGATTTCGTAGTGAGCAAGGCGCAGCGCTGGCCCTCCTGAAACAGCTGATGATTCACCATCCCGCACTGCGGATTAGCTGATTTTATAGAGGGCCCGCTCACCGCATGACTGACATGCGGCTCGGACGGTTGCCGCACAGCACCGATGAGGATCATAGTATTTGAACGCTGATCGGTCGCGTCGCGCATATGTCCCCCTCCTCCAGTGGCGCGGCAGTTCAGTAATCCCTCTTGGAAGGTGATTGTGTCGGCCTCACGTGGCCAATACCTTAAGCCGGGCTCTCTTGGGCCCGGCTTTTTTTCTGTAGCGGTTTCATCGACGAAGCATTTCTCATCGACAAGCCATGTTGCTGCGCGGAATTGACATCGAGCTTCGCGGCCAGCATCATCCGCCAATGATCACGCGTTCGTGCGCAGCTCTGTCGTTGAAAAAAGGTCCCCATCCGGGGACCCGAGATCGACGCGCGCGCTAGACACTGCCGCAACCCGCGATCCGAAACCCCGCCGCCTGGACGGGGTTTTTTATTGGTCCCGTCTCCGGCTCACCCCAAGGAGATGGAACAATGACTGACCAAACTACCAGCGATCTGACTAGCCGCCTGCAGGGTCTGTGGCTGCCGCTCATCACGCCGTTTCGCAACGGTGAACTCGACGAGGCGTCGCTACGGCGGCTCGTCAGGCACTACGCGGCCGGTCCGGTCGACGGCTTCATTCTCGCGGCGACGTCGGGCGAAGGCATGTCGCTGCGCGCCGACGAACTCGAACGGCTGGTGACGGTGACGCAGAGCGAGCTGTCCAGCAGCCGGCGCCACCTGCCGATCCTGCTCGGCCTGTCCGGCGCCTCGACCACGAAGATGATGGATGCGCTGGACGAGACCGCGACCTGGCCGATCGACGGCTATCTGATCGCGAGCCCCTATTACGTGCGGCCATCGCAGCGCGGCCTGCTGCAGCATTTCACCGCGTTGGCCGATCACGCCTCGTGGCCGATCGCGCTCTACAACATCCCCTACCGGGCCGGCGTCAGCCTTACCAACGACACGCTGCTCAAGCTCGCCGAGCATCCGAACATCGTCGGCATGAAGGATTGCGGCGCCGACCGCGCGCAGTCGATCGATTTCCTGAGCCGGCGGCCATCCGGCTTTCGCGTGCTGACCGGCGAGGATGCGCTGTATCACGAAGCGCTCACCGACGGCGCCGACGGCGCGATCCTGCTGTCGGCGCATCTGGAGACCGAAGCATTCGCCTCGGTGCGGACACTCATCAAGCAGGGTGACCGCGCCGGCGCGCTGGCGTGCTGGAAGGCAATTTCCGGATTGACCCGGCTGCTGTTCGCCGAGCCGAGCCCGACGCCCGCCAAGTATTGGCTGGCGCGCAGCGGGCTAATCGACAGCGCCGAGGTTCGCCTGCCGATGGTGGAGGCAAGTGCGGAGCTGGCGGCGTTGCTCGACGAAGAAAACGAGCGGCGCACGCCACAGCAATTGCTCCGCGCGTGAGATTTGCGATCGGCTCCCTCTCACCCCGGGGTTGAGAGGGGGAAGCCGAATTAGCTGACCAGCAGACGATAGGTCAGCACCGGCGCGAAGCCGATTACCATCGCCCAGATGGCGAACGAGGACACCAGCAGAACGTCGTTGGCGCGCTGGGCCAGTTCGCTGGTCGGATATCTCTTGTCGTGCGTGATCATTTGTCATTCCCCCCGGTGATGTTGCTTGGGGAGAATGCCTACAGATAAAATTTTAATGTCACGCTCGGGCCTTCGCTCGAAGTTGCAGCTTCACGCACACCCGCCGTTAACCAGGACACCGCGGTGGTTAATCGGCGGTAGCACCTGCGGTCAAATGCAAGCGAAATCAGAACCTGATCTTAAAACTGCTCGCGTATCCGGATATCAGGAAACAACAAAAAACGCGGGGGCGCGTCGTGCATTTCGAAAACAACAATACGATTTCTGAACAACAGGGTTTTAGCACCGAGGACATCATCTGGGCCGTCGGCATCTGGTCGGTGATCCTGACGCTGTCGCCGGTCGTCGTGTTCTACGTGCTGATGGTGGCGTAAGCCATTTTCACCACACGTCATTGTCCGCGGCAAACGCGGAGCGTTTGCGAGCTCGTGACAAGATTTCGCTTGCGCTCGCAATGACGGCGACAGTGTTTGCCTTCCCACAAAAGAAAAACGCGCGGAGCGCCGCGCGTCTTTATCAGTCCAGCAAGAGAGAAAGCGGCGTTGTTACGCCGCCTGCTTGTGCATCGCGCCCGATCCCGACGCCGTTCCGCGGATCGCCTTGATCGAACGTTCGATCGCGCCCCACAGCCTGGAGATCTCGGCCGCAGCCCGGCCTTCCGCGTAATATTCGCGGGCGCCTTCGCCCTGGCTGAGCGCCATGATCAGATCGGCGCGGTTGGTGATCTGGCCGCTCCACACCGGGGCGCGGAATTTCGCCAGCGCCTCGCGCGCAATGGTGACGATGCGGCTTTCGGCGCCGTCGCGTTCGGCCGGTGCGCCGTTGACCACGACTGCATAGGGCTTGCGCGCCGAGCGGCAGGTCTGAATCGTTTCCTGCACCGCGTTGACGTCGAACACGCCGGGCCGCGCCGGAATGATCACCATCGTTGCGTTGCGGATTGCGTCGTCGACGACGGCCGAGAGATTCGGCGGGGTGTCGATGAATACCCATTCGATGCCGTCGCGCTTGGCGGCAGCGACAATGCCACTCACGGAATTCACCGCGGCCTTGATCGGCGGCTCGTTGGTGCCACGCAATTTATGCCAGAGAGTAAGCGAGCCTTGCGGATCGGCATCGACCAGCAGAATTGGTTTCGTTGCCTTGTGAACATGGGCAGCGAGATGAGCAGCCAGGGTACTTTTTCCCGACCCCCCCTTACGCGAAGCGAAAACTATGACGTTCATACCTTGGCCTCCAGTTGACCCCAGAAGCCGAAAATGAATCAGCAAGCTGATTCGCGAAAGAAAAATTTATTGGATGTCGCGATGAAGCCACGTAATTGCCAATAAGGCTGGTTTTTGAGTCACACGTGTGAGCGCCGTCACAACCGAAAACGGAAGCGGTTGAATGCCTTGATCGCTTTATTGTGGATTGTTCGCGCGCTCGCGCTCAAGCTTCGCACGCTGGCGTTCAAGCCATTTTCGCTCGATCCATCCGAGCCCCTGCGCCATCGGCTTCTGTAACGGCGGGACGTCCTGCGCGAACAAAAGGAGTCCGAGCGGCAACATCCAGAGTCCGAGCACCGGCAGGAAGCTGAGAAAGCCGCCGACGACCAGAAGAAACGCAAGCGGCACCCTCGCATAAATCGACGACGGCTTGCGCAGCCAGCCGACGAACTTCGCCGGTCCCGGCGGTAGTTTTTTCTCGAACCAGGCGAAATGCCGGTCGAGTTCTTTCTGATGCTCGCTCAATGAACCCTCTCCTCCTGGCTAGATGAGATGTTCATTGCAGACGTCGCATACAAGGCGTCGATCTGGCGCGAACGGACCTTGAAATGATGTGATGCTGTCAGGTCGCCCGCGCCGTCAGGTCGCGGGTTTCGCCGGCTTCTTGGCCTTCGGCTTGGCGCTCACCGCCTTGCGCGGTGTTGCAGGACGGGCAGCGGTCGACCGGCCAACCGGCCTGGCCGTAGTTTCACGGGGCTCGGGATCCGGCCCGAACTGTGCGCGGCAAGGCGGCGAGAGCTCGGACTTTCTCGCGACCATGCAGGCCGTCACGCGGCCGACGTCGGGAATCTCCGAACTGCAGAGACGGAACGCATCACCGCTGCAGGCCTGCTCCTGCTCGGGGGTGTAGCCCTGGCTGGCGGCAGGTGAAATCGAAACCGCCAGCACAATGGCCAGCAGCCATCCAAAATTCCCCGCTCGAAAAATTGTCATTCGAACCCCCAGCCCCAAGTCGGGCAGAATTGTGGGTGAACGGATCAGGATTCGCAAGCACGGGCGAACGGCACGCCACAGCACAGATGTCGCGGCAGTTTGGCGGCGATTCAGATTTGAACGGAGTGGAGGCTGGTACAGTTGGGTGGGCTCGAACCACCGACCTCCTGTTCCACAGACAGGCGCTCTAACCAACTGAGCTACAACTGCATACCGTACGCGAGGGCCCCAAAAGGGGTCTGCGAATGGGCCGGAAACTAGGTGCAACGCCTCGCTTTGGCAAGGCCGGGAAGCACCTGATTATAGTCGCCAGGAACGCATTTTGCGTTCATTTGCGGACCTTTCGCCATCATCCTTAGCAAGCAAAACCCCGGCAGCAAAAAGCCCGGGCCTATCGCCCGGGCTCTCGTCAAGTAAATGCCTAAGCGACCGATCAGGCGGCCGGCTTGTAGAGCTTCGAGGCGGAGGCCTTGATCGGCTCGACGGTCTCGGAAGCGACCTTCTGGCCGAGCTCGGCGAGCTCCTTGGCCTGCGCGGTGAAGGTCTCGTACTGCTTGCGCGTATGCGCGGTCCACAGCTCGATCGCGGCGGCCGGTGTCTTCACGCCGAACAGCTCCTGCGCGAAATCCAGCGTGGACGAGGTGTTGGCCTTGAAGAACTCGATCAGCTTGGCGTTGTATTCGCTGGCGCCCTTGCTGGCCGAGGTGAACACGGCCTCGATGGTGCCGTTATGGGTTTCGGCAGCATCCTTGAACTTGGCGTAGCTGTCGCGGGCCTGGGAGACGCCCTTTTCGGCAAAGGCGCGCATCTGTTCGGGGACTTCGAAGGGGATGATGGAGGCGGAGAAGGGATCGGTCGAGCTGGTCACGGGCTTGCATCCTTCACAACGGGGTTAAACGGTATTCCCCTTCGCGGACGCCGGGCGGGGCGATTGGCCGGACGCCGAAGGGACTACGTACTCACACGCACTCTCGGAAAGTGCCCATCCACGGGCTCGCCCTATAAGTACTCACATCATGTCAAATTTGTGCAGCGCACTGCAATTTCTGGTGCGTCGCCGCAAATTTAACCCGGAATGCGGGTTCCAACGGACGAGCCAAGGGCGACTTCCCGGCCGGTCAGGCTTTGGGCTTCGCCGCGTCCATGGCGGCCTTGCCGACGATCTGGCCCATTTCGCCGGCCTGTTCGGCCAACGTCCGCATTTGTCCCTGCACGAATTCGCCGTGCAGCTGCATCACTTCGGGCAGGTCCTTCGCCTTCAGCAATGACTGCGCATGGTCAAGCGACGTCTGCACGTTCTTCTCGGCATAGGCGAGCGCCTTGCTGCTGATGTCCTTGGCGCCCGCGCGAACCGCGGCGTTGCGCTCCTCGATGGTCTCGGCAGTGGCCTGGGCGGTGGCGACGAACTTCTCGAAAGCCTTGCGGGCCTGCTCGAAGTTCGCTTCCGCCATCGACCGCATGTCCTTGGGAATCTCGAATCGGTCTCGCACTTCGTCGCTCATGGCGCGTTCCTTTGCATTGCATGGGATTGCGTCCGGACACGGTCGAGGGCCGCATCCTGGACAGATGCGCTCCCCGGGGAGGTTCCCCTTTGAACCCGTGACGGCCGTTCGCTCCAACGCAGCGACCGGCTAAAGGGTCCCGCGGGTAAGGTTATCCTCGGCTTAATTTCCGCCAGCCCGCCGAGACGTGGACCTGCCGCTGCCGGCTTGCGATAGTAATGTTCCCTTAACGCTGTCGGCATCGTGGCTGCCGATTCTGATACCGGGCGGTCATGTAGTTGCGATGACGGATGCCGAATTTCAGTGGCGGGCGCACAGCGATCCCCGATTGACGGCCTATGCGGCGAGCCGCCTGCCCGCATGGCTGTGGACTTCGGACGGCAAGCAGATCCTGTGGGCCAACCCGGCCGGCGTCCGCGTATTCGGCGCGACGAGCGCCGCAGCCTTGGCCGAAAAAACCTTTGGGCCGGCCGACCGGCACCGGCGACAGATCGCGCGGCTCGCAGGCCGGCTGCTCGCGAACGGCACTATCCGGCTGGAGCGCCTGCAGGGATTTGGCGCGGCGCTCGGCGGGCTTGCGACCTGCGGCTGCTCGCGATTCGACTTCCCCGATGGCAGCCACGGCGTTCTGATCGCCGCCGGCAATATCGCGCTGATCGCACCCCGACTGGCGCAGGCGGAGACCGATGACGAGGTGCAGCCAGCCAGCGCATCGTCAGAACCGGTCGTCACCGAGCCACTAACGTCAGAGCCGGTCCTGACAGAACCAATTCCGCAGGCCGGAGTGCCCGCCACGTCTGTCGTGGAGCAACCGGCTCCAGATGCGCAGCAGCCTGTAGCATCGAGCGAAACGTCTGCCGGGTTCACGCTGTTCGACGCGTTTGCCGAGCCCGCTGCCGACGAGTTGCCCGCGAACGAGACTGTTGCGCGCGCGCCGCCTCCGCCCACGCCGCTCCCTGCCCTCGAAGCGTTTGCCGACCGCGCGCGCCGCCTGCCGCTGCGCTTCACCTGGCAGATGGACCGCGAAGGCCGCTTCACGCTGGGCAACGACGAATTCCTCGACCTGATGGGTCCGCGCACCGCGGCTGCTTTCGGCAGGCCGTGGCGCGAGATCGCCGAGACCTTCGGATTCGATCCCAACCGGCAGATGACGAAGGCATTCGCGACCGGCGCGACATGGAGCGGTATCACGCTGAACTGGCCGGTGGACGGCGGCAGCACCTTGCCTGTCGAAATGTCCGGCCTTCCCATCTTCGACGAGTCGCGCAATTTCATCGGCTATCGCGGCTTCGGCGTCTGCCGCGATTTCGATGCGCTGGCGCGGCTCGCCGCGCTGCGCCTCGCCGAATTATCCGGCGAGGTCGTGACGCCGCAACAAGCGCCCGCTGAAGCAACTGCCGAGCCGACCAGCGTTGTATCGCCTTCACCAGATGAAGTGCCTGAACCGATTGCTGCCAAACCTTCTGCCGTAGAGCCTTCTGCCGCAGCGACGTCTGCCGCAGAACCCTCTCATCAAAACGATTTGGAAACGACCGTGGAACCTCCCAAGGAAAGCGTAGAGGAGAGCGTCGAGAAAAATAACGAAGAGGAGAGCGCTGCGGAAACCGCGATCGAGTTGCCGGTCGACGCTGCTGCGAACGTTCTGCTGTTCCGCGCACCCGGCGATACCCGGCCGGCGTCGCTAACGCTGACGCCGGTTGAAAACAACGCCTTCGACGAACTCGCGCGGCAATTGTCGGCGCGGCTGGAGACCGAGAGCGGTAACGAGGTGGACGCCGAAATCCAGCCGGTCTTCGAACCGCTAGCTGCACCTGCTGTGCGCGAAGCCGCGGGCGTGGCGCCGGAATGGCTGGCGCCGCCCGAGGCGCCGGCGCAAGGCGAAGCGGCGCGAGACAAGGCGCTGCTTGATCTGCTGCCCGTCGGCATCCTGATCTACCGCCTCGACCGGCTACTTTACGCCAACCCCGCCTTCCTGACGCAGATGGGTTATCCCAATTTGCACGCATTGGAAGATGCCGGCGGCCTCGACGCGCTCTATGTCGAACCCGGCACGCCCAACGCCTGTTCGACGTCGGACACCGGCAGACCGGTGAGGATTTCCGCAAGCCAGCCCGAGGGCGCCGATGCGTCGTCAGCCGCCGACGCACGCCTCTACACGATTTCATGGGACGGCGATTCCGCACTGGCCTTGATCTTCTCGGGCACGCAGCATGAAGGCGCGGCGATCGCGGCCGCCATCGCGCGAGCCGAGCCGGTGTCGGTATCGGAGCGCGAGGTATCGGAGCCTGACGTCTCCGAACCGTCCGACGTCGGCAATGCCAACGCCGAAGAACTCGCCGCCATCCTCGACACCACGGCCGAGGGCATCCTGATGTTCGATGCCGAGGGTAACATTACAGCGGCCAACCGCAGCGCCGAGGCGCTGTTCGGCCATGACGCCGACGAACTCGCGCGACGCAATCTCGCAGACCTGTTCGCGCCCGAAAGCCGGCACGGCGTGTTCGAATATCTCGCCGGCATCAAGACCTCCGGCGCCGCCAGCCTGCTCGATCACGGCCGCGAGGTGCTGGGTCGCGAAAGCAAGGGCGGCATCATTCCGCTGTCGATGACGATCGGCCGCACCCGGGCCGACGGCCCGAACTTCTTCGCGGTGTTCCGTGATCTCTCGCCGGTCAAGAAGACCGAGAACGAGTTGCGCGAGGCGCGGCGGATGGCCGAGCGCGCCGCCAATGCCAAGGCCGATATACTGGCGCGGATCAGCCACGAGGTGCGGACGCCGCTGAACGCCATCATCGGCTTTTCCGAAGTGATGATCGGCGAGCGTTTCGGCGCGCTCGGCAACGAACGCTATCTCGAATACATGAAGGACATCCGCGCTTCCGGCGAACGCGTCATCGCCATCGTCAACGATCTGCTGGATCTGTCCCGGATCGAAACCGGCAAGCTCGATCTGGCTTTCACCAACCAGAATCTCAACGAACTGGTCGAGACCTGCGTTGCGGTGCTGCAGCCGCAGGCCAATCGCGAGCGCATCATCATCCGCACCTCGCTCGCGCACATGCTGCCGCCTGTCATCGCGGACGCGCGGGCCTTGCGACAGATCACGCTGAACCTGATCGGCAATTCGATCCAGCTCGCCAATGCCGGCGGCCAGGTCATCGTCTCGACCGCGCTGTCCGATTTCGGCGAGGTGATGCTGCGCGTGCGCGACACCGGCAATGGCCTCAACGACAACGAAGTTGCCGCCGCGCTGCAGCCGTTCCGCACGGCGGCGCCGTCGGACCGGTCCGAGAGTTCGGCCGTCAGCCTGTCGCTGACGAAAGCGCTTGTCGAAGCCAACCGTGCCAAATTCCAGATCAAGACCGGCGGCCGTTCCGGCACGCTGATCGAGATCCTGTTTCCGCACGCCGTGGCGCGCGCCTGACGTCACCGGCATTACACGAAACGACGCCGCGGCTGCTCTCACCGTGCTTGCGCTGATCCGCAACGTGGCAGGCGGTGTTGCGCGTGTTCCACGAAGCCGAATGCCTTCGCGCAAAAGATGACGCGGCAATCGATAGTCCGTCTGGACAGCGGCGCCATTTCCAGATGAAATGCGACGAATTGACACACAGCCACGCTGTGTGAGCCTGGAGGAAATCCCAATGATCCCGTTTCATACGCGCCTGTTCGGCGCGGTCTTCGCGCTTTCGCTTGCAGCCACAGCCCCTGCCCTCTCGCAGCAGCTGGAGCTCAAGATCATGGCGCCCGCGGCGCCCGGCGGCGGATGGGATCAGACGGCCCGGTCGATGCAGCAGGCGCTGGTCGCCGCCAAGATCGCCCGCAGCGTTCAGGTCACCAACGTGGCAGGCGCCGGCGGCAGCGTCGGCATCGCGCAGTTCGTCAACGGCGCCAAGGGCGACGGCAACCAGCTGATGGTGAACGGCTTCGTCATGGTGGGCGCGCTCGCCATGAACAAATCGCCGGTGACGCTCGATCAGGTGACGCCGATCGCGCGCCTTACCGAGGAAATCCAGGTGATCGTCGTGCCGGCGAATTCACCGATCAAGACGGCGCAGGATCTTGCCGCGGCTGTGAAGGCCGATATTGCGAAGGTCACCTTTGCCGGCGGTTCGGCCGGCGGCGTTGATCATGTGATGGCGGCGTTGTTCGCGGGTGCGATCGGCGCCGACGCCAAGAAGGTCAACTACATTCCATTTTCCGGAGGCGGCGAGTCGCTGGCGGCCATTCTCGGCGGCAAGGTCACCGCGGGCATTTCGGGACTGAGCGAATACGAAGGCCAGATCAAGTCCGGCAAGCTGCGTGCGCTCGGCGTGACTTCGGAGAAGCGTCTTGCAGGCAGCGACATTCCGACCTTCAAGGAACAGGGCATCGATCTCGTGATCGCCAATTGGCGCTCGGTGGTCGCGCCTCCCGGCATCACGCCGGAGCAGCGCAAGACCCTGAGCAATGCGATCGAGAGCATGGTCAAGTCGGACGCCTGGAAGGACATCCTCAAGCAGAAGGGCTGGGATGACGCCTATCTTTCCGGCGATGCGTTCGCCGACTTCCTGAAGAAGGAAACCGCGCGCGTCACCGACGTCCTGAAGTCGGTCGGCCTCGTCAAATCATGACGGATCTACCGGAGGGCCCGACGTCGCGGCGCGTCGATCGTGCGGGCCTGGTCATTGCTGCGGCACTCGCGGCGCTTGCCGTGGTGCTGGTGTGGGATTCACGGCAACTGCCGGCCACCACCATGTACGGCATGGGGCCTGAGGTAATGCCCGTCGTGATCGCGATCGGGCTCGGCCTGCTTGCGATCGGCAATCTGATCGACGCGCTGCGCGGCAACCTGCCGCCGCGCGAGAGTGCTGACCCAAAGGCGGTACTTTTGATCCTCGGCGGCCTTGCACTGCTGATCGCCATCATCGGCTTCGGCGGCGGATTCATCCTGGCGACGTCAGCACTGTTCGTCGCCACATCGGCGGCCTTCGGGCGGCGGGCCATTCTCGCCGATTCCGTCATCGCCCTTGTGATGAGCACCCTGATCTATCTCGCGTTCGACCGGCTGCTGACGTTGAGCCTTCCCACCGGGCCTCTGGAAAGACTGCTGTAATGGAAACTTTCGCCGCGCTCGCGCATGGCATGGCGGTCGCCGTGCAGCCGATGAACCTGCTCTACGCGCTGATCGGCGTTTTTCTCGGCACCGCGGTCGGCGTGCTACCCGGCATCGGTCCGGCACTCACGGTCGCATTGCTGCTGCCGGTGACCTACAAGCTCGATCCCGGCGGTTCGCTGATCATGTTCGCCGGAATCTATTATGGCGGCATGTATGGCGGATCGACCACCGCGATCCTGATCAACACGCCCGGCGAGAGCGCATCGATGGCGACCGCGCTCGAGGGCAACAAGATGGCCAAGGCCGGACGTGGCGGGCCGGCGCTGGCGACATCGGCGATCGGTTCGTTCGTCGCGGGCACCATCGCAACCATCGGCCTCGCCTTCCTGGCGCCGTGGCTGGTCGATTTCGCGGTGCGCTTCGGCCCTGAGGATTATTTCGCGCTGATGTGCGTGGCCTTTGTCACGGTGTCCGCGACCTTCGGAGATTCACCGATCCGAGGGCTGACCAGCCTGTTCATCGGGCTGACGCTCGGGCTGATCGGCATCGACAAGCTCACCGGCCAGGCCCGGCTTTCATTCGGCATTCCCGAACTGCTCGACGGCGTCGAGGTGACGACGCTGGCGGTCGGCCTGTTCGCCGTCGGCGAAGCGCTCTATGTCGCCTCACGCCGCCATCATGCCGAGGAGAAGATCGAGCCGGTGCGCGGTTCGCTCTGGATGACACGAGAGGACTGGAAGCGCTCGTGGAAGCCATGGCTGCGCGGGACGCTGTTCGGCTTTCCGATCGGCGCGCTGCCGGCCGGCGGCGCGGAAATTCCGACGTTCCTGTCCTACTCGACCGAGAAGCGGCTGACCAAACATCCCGAAGAATTCGGCAAGGGCGCGATCGAGGGCGTCGCCGGGCCCGAAGCCGCCAACAACGCTTCGGCCGCCGGCACGCTCGTGCCATTGCTGACTCTGGGCCTGCCGACCTCGGCAACGGCTGCGATGATGCTGGCGGGCTTTCAGCAATACGGCCTCAACCCGGGCCCGCTGCTGTTCGCCGAGCGGCCCGATCTGGTGTGGGGCCTGATCGCGAGCCTGTTCATCGCCAATGTCATGCTGCTGGTGCTCAACCTGCCGCTGGTCGGCCTCTGGGTGAAACTGCTCGCGATCCCGCAGCCGTGGCTCTACGCCGGCATTCTGGTGTTCGCGACCATGGGCACCATCGCGGCAAAGCCGTCGGTGGTCGAACTGTCGATGCTGGCAGGTTTTGGCGTGCTGGGCTTCCTGATGCGCCGGTTCGATTTCCCGATCGCGCCTGTCGTCGTCGGGCTCATCCTGGGTCCGATCGCCGAAAGCCAGCTACGCCGCGCGCTCGCCATCAGCCTCGGCGATCCCATCGTGCTGCTGCAAAGCCCGATGTCGGCGACATTGCTCGGCATCGCCCTGGTCGCTCTGCTGGCGCCGTTCGTGCTGAAGGGCATGAACCGGTTCAAGGCGACCGAAGACTAAGGCGCGGACCCTCCAAGTGCCTCACCTAACTGCGCATTTGAGCGCCGGGCGGCGCTGTGTGACCTTCGTCGCATAGCGAATTGAACGGATCCAATATCTGCAACGGGATTGCTCCATGAACCTGGTGAATTCCCGTGAAGAACTATTTCTCATTGCTGGATCCGCTGCGCTTCGGGGCCGCCGTCGGCGTCGCGATTTTTCACCTGATGTTCTACTCCTGGGCCGGGGCTGCGATCGGCGCACCTCAAAGCTTTGAGCACTACTTCGCCGCCGACGTGCAGTTTCCGAACGCCGCGCCTTACACCTGGTTCGGCTGGGTCGGCGTTGAAATCTTCTTTGTCATTTCCGGCTTCGTCATCGCGAACTCCGCCAGCAAGTGTTCGCCCAAGGAATTTCTTTTCGGCCGTGCGCTCCGGCTTTATCCGGCGGTCTGGATTGGCTCCACCTTGAGCTTGATCGTTCTGCTCATCTTTGCGCGTGACAAGGCATCTGAAATCATCCTGCCCTACTTCCAGGCGATGCTGCTCATTCCGAAGGGAATCAGGGGTCAGTGGCTGGACGCCGTTTATTGGACGTTGGCGGCGGAGATGGCCTTCTATGGGCTGGTGTTTTGCTCGCTGCTCACGAAGAGAGTCACGCTGCGGCATCTGGCCTGGGGTCTCACCATCTATAGCGCCGCGTTCAACGCCTTCTCCATGGTGGTGCTATCGGGCGCGCTAGAATCCAACATGCCCTATTGGGCTGTACTGATGTTCCGGGTGCCGGGTGCAACATGGCTGCTGAACCATGGCTGTTTCTTCGCGCTTGGGATCTGGCTGTTCATTTCTGCGAACAGAAAACTGACGGCTCTCGAATGGGCTGCCGTGGCGGTAGCAAGCCTATCGGGGTGCGCCGAGATCTACTTTTTCTCCCATTTCCTTCTGAAGGCCATACCCGCCATTTCGGATCAGTCGGCCTTTTTGCCGATCCTCGTTTGGGCTGCGGCGGTGTTGCTCATTGCCGTTGCCGCAACCAAGAACAGGCAGGCTGCCGGCACCGCTTCTGCTGAAGCGCCGGCCTATCTGAGGACGCTCGGACTGATCACTTATCCGCTCTACTTGACCCACAATGTCACCGGCACTGCGATCATTCGTGTCCTGACCGACGCCGGTCTCGATGCCTCCCTGGCCGTATGGCTCAGTCTGGCTATGCTTGTCCCGGTCTGCTGGTTCATCTGCGCGAAGATCGAGCCGGCCATCCGACACTGGCTCAAGGAAATCTCTTCGAACCTCCGGCGGCTCCCGAAAGCAGCGCCAGCATCGATCCTGCCAAGCCCTGCTCCTGCGCTGCGCCCGCTGCCCGTCCGGGCACAGGTGAACCTGGGGCGGTAGCGCAGTTCGCGGCGGCGGCAGAAGGACGCGGCCTCCGGCGGCGATCTATCTTGCTCGAACCCACCACCCGGCACAATTCTTGCTCGAATCCAGACTGCCTGAATGCATTCGCCTGCGGATCGCCTGTTTTCTGGGCATTTGGATTTGAAGCATTATGCGCTGCCTTGTCGTTGCCGACTTGCATTATTCATTGCCGCAGTTCGACTGGCTGCTGGCGGCGGCCCCCGAGTTCGACGTCGTCATTTTTGCAGGCGACGCGCTCGACGTCGGATCGTTCGTCGATTTTCGCGCGCAGATCGTGGTCGTCAAGAAATACCTGTCACTACTGTCAGGCATGACGCGGGTCATTCTGTGCTCGGGCAATCACGATCTCGACGAACGCAGCGCGGAGGGTGAAAAGATCGCGCGCTGGGTCGGCGACGTCCGCGAACTCGGCATCGCCTGCGACGGCGACAGCCTGACCATCGGTGACGTCGACTTCACAGTGTGTCCGTGGTGGGACGGGCCGCTGGTCAAGGATCGTCTCGAAACCCAGCTGCGCGATGCCGCAGCGAAACGGGCGCAACGCTGGATCTGGGTGCATCACGCGCCGCCGGCGAATTCACCGACGAGCTGGGGCGGCAAGCGGTTCTTCGGCGATGTCGAGCTGGTGCAATGGATCGCTCAGTACCAGCCGACGATGGTGATCTCGGGCCATGTGCATCAGTCGCCCTTCATTCCCGATGGCTCATGGTTCGACCGTCTCGGCGCGACCTGGGTATTCAACACCGGACTGCAGCACGGACGTCCACCGGTCTGCATCGTGCTCGATCTCGATGAGGAGACAGCGTTCTGGATTGCGGCCAGCGACGCGCAATACATCGACCTGCGCGCGCCCCTGCGACGGCCGGCGTCGCCGATTCTTACTCCACCGTCGTGGCTTACATCGCTGGGTCAGATTGCCGATCCACTTTTCTCTGCATCGGCAAAGGCTTCCT
>Ga0268266_10002223_pt1 | contig 21183 bp, 20 predicted proteins | sample KBSS13metaG_FD_190356 | JGI IMG/M metagenome (GOLD analysis project Ga0268266, IMG submission 190356) | Switchgrass rhizosphere microbial communities from Kellogg Biological Station, Michigan, USA - KBS S1-3 metaG (SPAdes) (version 2) | ecosystem: Host-associated > Plants > Roots > Rhizosphere... | reverse complement strand
TCACGAGCGTACAGTCCCAGAGCAGCTTCTACGTGGGCAGCCAGCTCGTCGTTACCAACTCGACCACGGGTATCGTGTTGCATGGCGGCACGCTGGCGCCCAACCTGGCGGTGAAGGTCGTCGGAACCTTCGACTCGTCCGGCGCGCTGGTCGCGAAATCAGTCCACTCCGCCGCGCAGTAACCGCAAGACGAAGTTGTCTTCAAAGGCAGACACTTGAATGTTGGGAACGAATCGTCTCACATAGGGCGGATGAGACAGGCGACATGGCGCAGCGTGGCCCGCGAAAGGTTCTACCCGGAGCGGGACACTGCCGCGGATTCGATCACGACGTGGGTGGGCCCCGGCAGCGGCCGGTTGTGCTCCGGCTGTAGCCGCAGAATCGAGTTCGACGCCGTGGAGTGCGAGGTCGAGTTACCCAGCGACCTCGGCATCCAGCCGCTGCGGTTCCACACGGAGTGCTACGGCATCTGGTCCGGGGAGCGGCGCGTCGACTGACCCCGGATCAGGTCGACTGACGCCGGATCAGAACGTATAGGCCAGGCCGGCCAGGGTCTCTCCCTGGAAGAAGGTCGAGCCGCTGCCATGGAGCACGCAGACGCCTCCGGCCTGGTCGGAGCGGCAGAACACGTTGGTGTTCGTGTTGAAGAATGTCGCGAAACCGCGCGCCTCGAGCCGCAGGGCCAGGTGGCTGTTGAACGGGATTCGCACCCCGCCGCCCAGGGATAGTGAGAAATAGACGCGGTCGCTGCCGATGGGCGAGTTCGGCGAGAAGCGCGTCGCCCCCAGGGTGCCGAGGAAATAGGGCTGAAGTCGCTGCCAATCAGTGAACGAGACGGTCCCGCCGAGGTGCAGGTACTCGATCACGGTGTCGGCGGGTGCCGGCGACGGACCGCTGAGGGTCGTGGACTGGCGGCTGTAAAAGAGCTCGTACTGGGTCGACTCATCGGTGGCCACGTCGAAGACGGCACCGTAGGCCAGGTGATTGCGGGTATCGACGTGGGTGTTTGTGTCGCCGATGGCGAACCGGCCGCCGAAGCGGTAGCCGCCGAAAGGCATGACCGAGTACTTCAGCGGCAGCGCCTGCCCCTCCTCGATGTCCGGCTCCGCTGCCGGCACGGCCAGGCATCCCAGGCCGGTGACCAGTCCCAGTGCTGCGGCCCAGAGCGCCCTGCGGCGTCTCGATAATGTGCTGTCCAAGCGACCCCTCCCTTGCTTGATCCTGGCCGGGTCCGCTGACACACTCGTCGCGGACGAGTTCCCAGCGTACCGCTAGTTGGCCATCGGCAGCATGTCGAACGGGAGCGACGTCGGGAACACGTTATGTGAGGGCCGTGGTGTGATTTACGAGATCGCCGAGATTGATGTCAAGCCGGGTGACGAAGCCGCGTTCGAGGCGGGTGTCGCGCAGGCCATGCCGCTTTTCCGGGCGGCCAAGGGCTGTCATGCGGTGCAGCTGCACCGCTCGAAAGAAAACCCCACGCGCTACAAGCTGATTGCCCAATGGGAGACGGTGGAGAATCACACCGTTGACTTCCGTCAGTCGCCGGACTTTCAGAAGTGGCGGGCGTTGGTCGGCCCGTATTTCGCAAGCACGCCGCGCGTCGAACATACAGCGATCGTGCACGCCGGCCCTTGATTGCCAAGACCTAAGGATTGATCAAGACCAGCGATTGAGCGATTGACGAGTATCAGCATGCCTTCCATTGCGTTGAAACTGCTTTCTTCGATGGCCACCCGTGAGCTGCTGAACGACCTGGTCGCGCAATATCAACGCGCGAGCCGACAACCCGTGACCAGCGAGGCCGCCGGGGGAGTGGATGTGGCCAATCGGGTGCGCGCCGGCGAGGCCGTGGACGTGGTCATTCTGTCTAGTACGGCGATCGACAGTCTCATCGCCGCGGGCAGCCTCCTGCCGGACAGTCGCGTCGACCTGGTGAAGTCGGGTGTTTCAATCGCGGTACGTGCCGGCGCAGCGCGTCCAGACGTCGGTTCTGAGGATGCCGTGAAGCGTGCGGTGTTGGCCGCTCGCACCTTGAGTTACTCCACCGGTCCGAGCGGTGTATACCTCGAGAAGCTGTTTGAGCGCTGGGGCATCCTCGCCGCGATCCGCGAGCGGATCGTCGTACCTCCACCCGGTGTTCCCGTGGGCTCCCTGGTGGCCAGCGGCCAGGTGGAGCTGGGATTCCAGCAGTTGAGCGAGCTCATGTCGCTGCCGGGGATCGAGGTACTCGGGCCGCTGCCCCCACAGATACAGACCATAACTATCTTCTCCGGTGGCATATCCAGCGGTTGTGCCCAGCCGGATGCAGCCCGCGCGTTGCTCGGTTACCTGGCCTCCCCATCTGTGGCACGGACGAAGCACCAATACGGCATGGAGGCTATCTAGGAGCGTCTCAGGGCCCCTGTCGAATTCACCTGTCGGACCAGAGGCGAGGTCCGCCTTTAACCCCCCGTCCTACAAAGCTACGATGCCCCCGAGCGTGATCGATGTAAGTGGGTTGCCTTTGCGCAGCCCAGGGGGACAGCGATCGATAGGATTATCAACAGCAAGGTCCGCCGCAAGGCGAAGCTGACGCTGCTCATACTGGCTTGTACGCTGTGTCGCGTTGCCGCGGCAGCGAGCGATGTGGCCGACGCCGTTATGAATCAGGATAACGGCCGCCTCGAACACCTCCTGGCTGCCAAGGCGGATGTGAACGCGGCGCAGCCCGACGGCAGCACCGCTCTACATTGGGCGGCATATCACGCCGACGGCCGCACAGCGGAGACGCTCCTCAAAGCGCACGCAAATCCCAACGTGCGCACCCAGACCGGAATGACTCCGCTGCTGCTGGCTTGCCAGTCAGGTTCCGAAGAGCTCGTCCGCGCGCTTCTCAAGGCGGGCGCGGATCCCAACGCAACGCTGACTCACGGGGAGACTCCGCTGATGATGGCGGCGCGCACAGGGAGTGTGCCCGTCATGAAAGTGCTGCTCGAGAAGGGTAAGGCTGTCAAGGTCGATGCCCGGGAGGAGCTGCGTGGGACGACTGCCCTCATGTGGGCGGCCGCCAACTCAAACACCGACGCCGTGCGTTACCTCATTTCCAAAGGAGCGGATGTCAGCGCGCATTCGGCGGCTACCAGGGCCGGGCGCGCACCGTATCTTGCACCATCGAGCCGTGACCGTATCAACGAATTCGTGCACGGGTACGGTCTCGCGGGTCTGACGGTCGATGAGGATGCTCCCGATCCAACGAAGGGCACGCAGAAAGAGCGCGAGGCGCAGGCGGCCAAGCACAGGAAACTGGAGGAGCAGCGCGCCGCGGCGGCCAGAGTGTTGGCCGAGCATCCCGGCGATGACGAAAACGCGCACCAGAACGCCAAGCAGTGGGGTGGCCTCACACCGCTGATTTTCGCCACGCGCCAGGGCGACCTCGAAACCGTGAAGGTGCTGCTGGACGCCAAGGCGGACGTCAACGAGCAGAGTGAGTTTGGCTGGACGGCGCTGCTGGTCGCGACCCAGAACCGCTACTACAAGCTCGGACTCTATCTCCTCGATCACGGCGCCAACCCGAACCTCCAGAACGGGGGTGGCTGGAGCCCGCTCTACCTCGCGACCGACAATCGCAATATCGAGGGTGGCGACTATCCGACGCGCAAGCCGGATATGGACCATCTCGACTATATCAAGCGACTTCTGGCCGCCGGGGCGGATACCAACCTGCGGATGCGCTCGAGCACCGAGACCCGCACCGTGTTCACCCACCAATGGCTGTTCGAGGACGGGGCCACCCCGTTCCTGCGTGCCGCGCAGTCGGGCGACCTGGTGCTGATGAAGTTGTTGTTGGAGCACGGTGCCGATCCCAAGATCGCGACGATCTGGAATGTGACCCCGCTCATGGTGGCGAGCGGCATCGGCTGGGTCGAAGGCGTGACGTACGAGTGGTCGCCGCAGCAAACCTACGATGCGGTGAAGTTGCTGCTCGATCTGGGTGCCGACGTCAATGAGCAGGATACCCTGGATGAGCGCACGGCGCTGATGGGCGCGGCCCACAAGGGACGCAACGATATCGTCGAGCTCCTCGTCCAACATGGGGCGGACCTCTCTATCCACGACATCGGGAGTCGCGACACGGTGCACGCGCTCTCCGGTATTACGTGGCAGGCGATCGACTATGCCGATGGGCTCGTCCGCGTCGGCGTGCAGTCGGCCGTGCCGCATCCCCAGACCGCAGCCCTCATCCGGCGGCTCATGGTCGAGCGTAAGCTGCCCGTGCCGCCCGATGGGCGCACGCTCGCCTCCATTTGTGTAACGGATCTATGCAAGTGACACGTAAGTCCAGCGCGATTTATCTGGGTGCGGGCGGTTTGTTCGCGCTGGGTACGGCTCTCGCAGGCGATACCCTGGCACCGACTGCGCAACGCGAGCTCATCGACAAGTACTGCATGGACTGCCACAACTACATCGACTACGCAGGAGGCGTGGAATTCGAGGTCTTCGACCCGGCCAACGCGCACGACGAGGCGAAGTTGGTCGAGCGCATGCTGCGCAAGCTGCGCGCCGGCATGATGCCCCCGGCCGGCAAGCCGCGGCCCGACTTCGCCACCATCCAGGCGTTCGCCCATTCGTTGGAGAGCGATGTCGACAGTCACGCCAAGCCGGACCTGCACGAGCCGCAACTGCACCGGCTCAACCGCGCCGAGTATGCGAACGCGGTGCGCGACCTACTGGACCTGGATATCGACTCGACCAAGTTCCTCACGGCGGACGACTCCAGTCGCGGTTTCGACAACCAGGCCGGCGCGCTCACGGTTTCTCCGGCACTCCTGGAAGCGTACCTCTCGGCCGCCTCGCGTGTGAGCCGGGTCGCCATGGGCGACGCCACGGCCCCGGCGCAGGTCACCTATCGGGTTGCCGAGGACACCACCCAGAACTATCACGTCGCGGGGCTGCCGTTCGGGACTCGCGGCGGTTTGAATATCGAGCACACCTTCCCGGCGGACGGTGAGTACACGTTGAAAGTGTTCTCGGTGAACCTCGGCAACATGGGCAATTTCCGGCCCTTCGGCGAGGTGCGCGGCGAGCAGTTGCTGTTCTACATCGACGGCCAGAAGATCGCGCAGGTGGACTGGGACAAGGCCTTGCGCGTGGAGCGCCGGCTCGACGAGGACTTCCTCGGCAGCGGCCAGCTCATGACCATCGATGTCAAACAGCCGATCAAGGCCGGGTTGCATCACATCGGCGTGACCTTCCTCGCCACCAACTATGCCCCCGGCCTCGATATGAACCACGCGTTCGATCGCAGCACGATCGAGACCGGGGGTCTTCCGGGCTTCACGTTCTATCCGCACGTCGGCAGCGTCCGTATCGATGGCCCGGTCGACGGCAAGGAGGCGACTGACTCGCCGACCCGTAAGCGGATCTTCCTGTGCCATCCGACCAGTAGCGCCGACGAAGAGTCGTGCGCTCGCCAGATCGCGAGCGCCCTGGCAAAGCATGCCTATCGCGGCTATGCCACACAGAAAGACATCGAGACCCTGATGAGCTTCTACCGGTCGGCCCGGCAGGGTGCCTCGTTCGACGCCGGTGTCGAGGGCATCCTGCAGCGCGTGTTGTCCGATCCGAAGTTTGTCTATCGCATCGAGTCGACCCCGGCGAACCTGGCACCGGGCTCCGCCTACCGGGTGAGCGATCTCGATCTCGCGTCCCGGCTCTCGTTCTTCCTCTGGAGCAGCATTCCGGATGACACGCTGTTGCAGCTCGCGCAGTCGCACGAGTTGACCAAGCCGGCTGTGCTGCGCCAGCAGGTACAGCGCATGCTCGCGGACCCGCGCGCGTCCGCTCTGACAGCCAACTTCGCCGGGCAGTGGCTCGGCCTGCGCAACCTGGCGGCCCACGCCCCGGTCGTGGACCAGTTCCCCGATTTCGATGACAACTTGCGCCAGGCCTTCCGCCGCGAGGTGGAGTTGTTGTTCCAGAGCCTGCTGGATGAGAACCGCAGTGTGCTCGACCTGCTGACGGCCGACTACACGTTCGTGAACGAGCGCCTGGCGGATTTTTACGGCATTCCGGGTATCAAGGGCAGTTATTTCCGGCGGGTCAAGCTCGGTCCGCAAGAGAGCGCCCGCTGGGGACTGTTGGGTAAAGGCGCCGTGCTGACGATCTCCTCCCAACCGGGTCGGACCTCGCCGGTGATCCGTGGCAACTGGGTGTTGCGCAACGTGATTGGCGTGCCCGCGCCGGACCCGCCTGCGAACGTGCCGGCGTTGCCCGTCAAGAAGGAGGACGTGGCCGGCAATACGCACATTCCCACGATGCGCGAGCAGATGGAGGAGCATCGTCGCAACCCGGCTTGTGCCGGGTGCCACAAGATGATGGATCCCATCGGGTTCGCCCTCGAGCCGTTTGACGCGATCGGGCATCTGCGCACCGAGGATCGGGGTAGCGTGATCGATGCGCGCAGTCAGATGTATGACGGCACCCCCGTGGACGGGCCTGCCGGCGTGCGTACTTTCCTGTTGAAGCACCAGGACCAGTACCTGCGCAACGTGACCGAGAACCTGATGACTTACGCGTTGGGGCGCGGCATGGATTACGCGGATATGCCCGAGGTCCGCAAAGTCATGCAGAGCGCCGCGCCGGATGGCTACCGGCTCAAGTCGCTGGTGACCGCCGTGGTGCTCAGTGACAACTTCAGTATGAACGTGGCGCCCGACGCCGATCCGGTGCCGGCCAAGAGTGGAACCGCCGCCGTGCCGCCGCAGCCTGCGGCGGCGCCGGCGGGGCACTCGAGTGGGTGCGACGCGTGCGTCGCACGGGCGATCCCGCGAGGGTCGCCCCGGACCGACGGCGAGCAGGCAAGGCCTGCGCAGTAGGAGGAGGTTGAAAAGGAATGGTTTTCCTGACGAATCGCAAACTGCCGCGCCGGACCTTTCTGCGCGGGCTGGGGACGACCCTGGCATTGCCCTTCCTCGAGTCGATGCTCCCTGCAATCGGCGGGCGCGCGTATGCGCAGCAGGCACTACCCACCCGCTTCGTGGGCGCGTTCGTGCCGCACGGCATCGCCCCCGGTTATTGGATTCCGGAATCGAGCGCGGCCGGTTTCAAATTTCCCTACGTTTACGAGCCGCTCGAGCCTTTCCGCAAACATGTCGTGTTGACCAGCGGCCTGTGGTCACAGTCCTCCGAGAATCCTCCCGGCGTGACCGGCGCCGATCATTTCGTCGCCGCTGCGTACCTTACGGCCACGAAGCCGCGCAAAACGACCGGGGCCGATATCCAGGTCGGCACGTCCATCGACCAGGTCATTGCCGCGCAGATCGGCCGGAACACGCTGCTGCCGGCTCTGCAACTCGGTCTCGAGGATCCGGGCGCGAATTCCACGAACTGCGGTGAGGGTTACAGTTGCGTCTACACCAACACCATTTCCTGGCAGTCGCCGACCAGGCCACTGCCGATGGAGATCAATCCCCAGGTGGTGTTCGAAAGGATGTTCGGCGACGGCAGCTCACCGGAGTTACGGCGCGCACGCCGTGAGCGCGAGACCAGCATTCTCGACTCGGTGACCTCGAGCCTCAACGACCTCATGCCGCAGGTGTCACACACCGATCGCGTGCGACTGGAGCAGTACACGGACGACGTGCGCGAGATCGAGCGGCGTCTCACGATTGCCGCGAAGGCCTCGCAGAACATGCCCAACGTGGCCGTGCCGTATGGTGTGCCCGAGTCATTCCACGAGCACATTCAGATTCAATTCGATCTGCTGGCGTTGGCTTTCCAGGCCGACATCACGCGCGTTGCGACCGTGCTGTATGCCCGGGACCTCACGGGCCGCGTCTACCCGGAGAGCGGCACGAGCATCAGCTTCCACGGCGGCTCGCATCATGCGGAAGACCCGGGCCAGATCAAGCGGTTCGCCCAGCTCAATCGCTACCACGTGCAAATGCTCGGGTACCTGATAAAGAAGCTGTCGGACCAGAAGGAGGGCGATGGGACATTGCTGGATCGGTCGCTGGTGCTGTACGGGTCCAACATGGGCAACTCCAACCAGCACCTGCACTACGACGTGCCGCACATCCTCGCGGGTGGCGCTGGCGGAAAGCTCAAGGGAGACCGGCACCTGCCGTTTGCCAGCCGCACGGTTCCGACAGGGAACCTGCTACTGAGCATCCTCGACATGTTCGACGTGCGTGCCGACAAGTTCGGCGACAGCACCGGCCGTTTGCCGGGCCTCGTTTAGGCTCCTAAGTCTTTTCCGCGCCTTCCGGCGGCGGCGGGCGCGGCGCGCCGATGAGCTTGCCGTTGACGGAAACGCGGACCAGGCTGCCGCCGTTGGATCCGTCCTTGAGCGGATGGATGACCATCTCGACGGGGTCGCCGGCATTGAGCGACGAGCGCTTCCAACCTTGACGGCTGAGTCCGTTGGGACTGCCGCCTTCGATGGACCACTCGACGGTTTCGCCGGCGGGACTCTTGACCAGTACCTGCACCCAGATGTGCGGGTTGGTCCACTGTACTTCCTTGATCGTACCCACCAGGGTCGTTTCCTTCGTCTGATCGAAGGTCGCGAATGAATGGTGGGCGACGGCGCTGCCGCCTGCCAGGGCGCTCAAGAGCGCGGTGGTAATGACTAGCTTGGATTTCACGGGTCGACAGCTCCCCTCGTAAACCGACCTGCCTCCACGCAAACTTTATGACTCCCCGGTACGGGAGTGTCAAGCACGACCCCCCGGCGTGTTCATTTTTCGCGGGAGTTACATCCGGTGGGTGTCCGTACAGACGTTTTCCCTGATCTGCATGCCGGGCTGTTTCTTCAGCGTGAAGTTGGTTGTCCACGGCGCGGTGTAGTAGTCGGGGTCTTCCAGAGTCAGGGAGCCTTCGATGGTGTTGGGGTCGGTCAAGGTGTAGCGTTCCTGCACCTTCAGCTTTTCCCCGTGCGGCAGGCCCGAATAGTCGAGCCAGGTTTTGTCGTTCAGGCCGATGGTGTTGATCACCAGGGTGCGGCCTTCGAAGCGTGCGATGGAATAGCCAAGATAGTCCGGGTCGGGGTCATCCGGGAGCGCCTGGTCCCAGTAGATGATCCGGAATGTATGGTTCACCTCATGGACGAAATTCACGCTGCGCGTGGTCTGTAGGATCAGAAACGGATAGGGCGCATACAACAGTCGCGGCGTGCCGTGCATCAGGCACCCTGAGATAGGGTCGGCTGACTTGTCGCCCGCGCGTAGGGCCGCCGCGCGTTTGTCATATTCGGCCTTGCCGGCGGCATTGAGCGGGGGCTCTTTGCCGTCACTCGTGAGCAGGTGGGTGATGGGCTTGGGCATCGCCCACTTGCCTGTCAGGTTGGGTACGCCCGCTGGAGGTTGCTCGAACAAGGGCGCTTGCGCCGCGGCCGCCGTGGCCGGGAGCCCGGCCAACAGGGCCACAACACCCGCGAGGGACGCCAGGAGGTTTGCTGCGCGCTTCATTTGGCCACCGTGATGCCGTTTTTCGGCGCGTTGCGATTGTTCTCTTCGCAGGAGTATTCGCTGATGCGGATGTCGCCGCGCCATGGGAACGTGCGTTCGGTCGTCCACGGGTGCGTGAAGTGCTCCGGGTCGTCGATGGTGACGAGGTTGCGCAGCTCGACGCCGCCCCACTTGTTGGTGAACTTGGTGATGTGCTCGGTGACTGTCAGTTTCAGGCCGTGGGACAGCGCTTCCTCGTCGATCTGGGTCCGGTCGTTGAAATGATCCGTAAAGATGACGAGGGTATTGCCCTCCCAGTGACCCACCGAGTAACCGAGGAAGGTGCGCGGCGTATTCGCCGGCGCGGGCTTGCCGTCCATGTGGATGTAGCGAACGTTGTGCGCCGTCTCATGGAGGATCGTGATCAACCCGGGGGAGTAGACGTACTGGATCGGGTAGGGCGATGCGATCAGACGCGGTATGCCGTGCGGAAAACACTGCGTCGGCGCGTCGGCGATAGGTGTGCCCGCCTTCTCCATGTCGAGATGATGCTGGCGATTGGCGGCTTCGGTCACCGTTAGCGGCAGGAGCTTTGCGGCCTGCGCAGGCGACTCGGGTGGGTCAGTGACGGGTCGGAAGGTTCGGTCGTAGCCGCGGGTCCACCAGACCCCCGAGAAGTCACGTGGATCCTTCGGCGCCGGGACTTTGTTCCATTCCACGGCGTCCGCTGCGTTTTTCTTCTCGCGAGCCGCGATCGCCTGCGGGCTCGGGCCGGCGGGCCGCGGTGCCGCATATTCCTCCTGCGCTGAGCAGACCAAGGGTGCAATGACCAGCAGGCAACCCGCCGCCAGCCCGCCACGTGTTCGCGCCGTCGACCCTCTGATCATGCGTGCTCCTTCCTACTTGGCGTTGTATCCCGGTATGTACTTGGCCAACTTACTCTGGGCTAACGAAACACCCGCCTGCACAGCCGTTGCGAAGTCGGCGCGCACCGTCTCGATCGGGATGTTGCGCCGAAAGAAATCGGCCCAGACGAACTCGGCGAAGGCGGTGGGAGTTTTGTCATAACCGTGCGCGTCCCGGACGTACCCAGCCAGCGAGCGGTAGACGTCGTCTACCAGTTTGCCAAGGTTATCCGGAATGGTTGAGTAGAAGTGGCGCACGCCATTTTCGTCCAAGGGATGGACCCACTGGCTGTCGTTCATCTCCTTCCAGAAGGACTCCGTCGTGCACTTCGACAGGTCCGCGTCCACCTGGAAGAACCCGCAGGTCACACCGGCATCCAGCGCGGCACGCCCGAGATGATGGTGGTCGGTGATGTACAGTCGCCCGCGGGGGCCGAGGACCGCCGGCATGGGGTGGTCCTTCATGAAGCTGCGCTGGTCGGCCGCGCTCATGGCGGCCAGGTGCTTCTTTTTGTCCTGGACCACGATGAGGCCAACGGTGAGCTGCGTGGGATGCAGATCCTTCAGTGAGGCTTCCTGGATCTTGGACATCGATCCCCCTAAGAGCACTGCCGCGCTCAAGTGAAACGAAAATGATAGCGCGTTTCCTGGAAGTTGGTGTTCCGGGGGACCGGGCGTAGACTCAAGAGCGCAGGCGTTGAAAGGGTGCGACGCATGCGTCGCACGGGCAAGCTCGCGAGAGTTGCCCCGGACCGACGGTGAGCGGGCGAATGCCCGCGCAGAAGGAGGAGCGACATGAGTGCTGTCCTACTTGCTGTGTTCAACGATTATGAGACGGCCGATCGCGTCAGGCTCGAGCTGTTCCGCGATGGGTTTCCAACAGACCGGGTCGACCTGACCGCTGTGTGCGACCTCGGGCGCGCGGCCTGCCAACCGGCGGCGCAACCCCTGGGCAAGTTTATCCAGTACTTCGGCACGCTGTTCAAAGCGGCGACCGATCGCGAGTATGTCGAGTCCCTCGCCGGGCGTATCGACCATGGTGCCGCCGCCGTGACCGTCCATCCGCGAGGCATGGTTGAGACCCAGCGGGCCGCGCAGATCATCGATTCAGGCAGTCCGGCGGAAATCGCCCATCGCGACCTGAGTAACCAGGCGCTGGAGCGTGCCGCGGCCAGTAGCGAACAACCTTGGATCAAGCACGTGATGCTCGAAAAGAGCGACGCGCATTGCATCTATTGCCGTCTGTTCGACAGTACCCACCACCACGCCCATTGAGCGGACCGACCTCACCTTGGGCGGGGCAGTAGCCCCGCCCGGCCAACCGTGGCGAGTTGGTTGTTATCCTCGGCGGGCGGTTCCCAGCAGGACCTTGTCGAGCGCTGCCCTGAGCAGCTGCTGCATGGAGAGGCCGGAGCGAACACTCGCGGCCTTGAGCCGCCAGTACTTCTTGGGCGTCAGGTACATCGTGAGGGGTACCTGCTTGCCTTTCATGTGGCGCTGGGCACGGGCCTGAAGATTCATGGTTGAGCCCTCCACCGTCACCGGTAATTTAGCAGAGGGATACCTGGCTGGTGTTACAGCCAGGCTGGCTTGGTCGTCTAGTACAAAGCGGGCGGGCCCGTAGGACCCGCCCGCCCAGCGGTCTCGTCAGGCGTTCGCCGCAGCCTTCTGCTTGGCGACTTCGGCGATGACCTCGTCCGACACGTTCTTCGGTACGGGGTCGTAGTGCGAGAACTCCATGGTGAACGAGGCACGGCCGCTCGTCATACCCCGTAGCTGTCCGATGTAGCCGAACATCTCCGACAGCGGCACGGTGGCCACCACGGCGATGTTGGTTCCGCGCTCGAGCTGCTCCTGGATCATGCCGCGGCGACGGTTGATGTCGCCGATTACGTCACCCAGGTAGTCGCCCGGAGTGACGGTCTCGACCTTCATGACCGGCTCGAGCAGGATCGGGGCCGCCTTCCTGATGCCCTCGCGGAAGGCCGCCTTGGCCGCGATCTCGAAGGTCAGCGCGTTCGAGTCGACGTCGTGGTAGCTACCGTCCGTCAGGGTGGCTTTGAAGTCCACCGTCGGATAGTGAGCGAGCACGCCGTCTTCCTTCTGGACCTTCAAGCCCTTCTCGACCGAGGGAACGTATTCGCGCGGCACGGAGCCGCCGACGGTCTCGTCTTCGAACACGAAGCCCTGGCCACGCTCGAGCGGCTCGAAGGTGATCCACACTTCGGCGAACTGGCCGGAGCCGCCAGTCTGCTTCTTGTGGATGTACTGTTCGTTGACCTTGCGGGTGATGGTCTCGCGATAGGCCACCTGCGGCTCGCCCATGGTGCCTTCCACACCGAACTCGGTGCGCATGCGGTCCAGGGTCACCTCGAGGTGCAACTCGCCCATGCCGCGCAGAATGGTCTGCCCCGTCTCGCGATCCGTTTCCAGGTGCAGCGAGGGATCGGCGCGGACCATCTTGCCGAGCGCGTTGTTGAATTTCTCCAACTCGGCTTTGACCTTCGGCTTCACCGACACGCTGATGACAGGGTCCGGGAAGCGCATGCGCTCCAACACCACCGGGGCGTTGGCATCGCAAAGTGTGTCGCCGGTGTCAGTCTCGGCGAGTGACACGAGCGCGATGATGTCGCCCGCGCGCGCTTCCTCGATCGGGTTCGCTTCCTTGGCGAACATCTCGACCATGCGCCCGATCTTTTCGCGCTTGCCGCGAGTGGTGTTCTGCACCGACATGCCGCGGGTCAAAACGCCCGAGTACACGCGTATGAAGGTCAGCGCGCCGTAGTTGTCGTTGATGACCTTGAAGGCCAGCGCCGAGAACGGCTCGTCGTCCGAGGATTTACGCTCGCCGATCGGGTTACCGTCGGCATCCACGGTCTTGATGGCCTCGACGTCGGCCGGGGCCGGGAGGTAATCGACAACCGCGTCCAACACCTGCTGCACGCCCTTGTTCTTATAGGACGAGCCGCACAGGACGGGGTTGAACTTGGAGTTGACGGTGCCCTTGCGGAGGCACTTGCGCAGCACGTCCGCCGAGGGGGCCTTGCCGTCGGTCAGGTAGGCTTCCATCGCATCGTCGTCCATCTCGAGGCAGGTATCGACCAGCTCTGAACGGAACTTGTCGACGTCGGCCAGGATCTGGCGGTCGGCGGGCACGGTGATGTTCAGCTTGTCGGCCAGGTCGGGAGTGACCTCCATGACGTCCCACTTGGCGTCCTTGTCGTCGGAGTCCCAGACGAGGGCCTTCATCTCGACCAGGTCGACCATGCCCTTGAAGTTGTCTTCCGAGCCGATCGGGATCTGCACCGGCAGCGGGCGGGCGCCGAGGCGCTTCTTGATCATGTCCACGCAGCGCAGGAAGTTCGCGCCGCTACGGTCCATCTTGTTCACGTAGCAGATGCGGGGAACGCCGTAGTTGTCGGCGAGACGCCAGTTCGTCTCCGACTGGGGCTCCACGCCGGCCACGCCGTCGAATACGACGACCGCACCGTCGAGCACACGCAGCGAGCGGTTCACCTCGATCGTGAAGTCGACGTGCCCGGGGGTGTCGATCAGGTTGATCTTCTTGTCGCGCCAGAACGCGGACACCGCGGCGGACTGAATCGTGATGCCACGCTTCTGCTCTTGCTCGAGGTAGTCCGTGGTCGTCGACGTCTTCAGATCCTTCGTATCATGGATGTCGATGATCGTGTGCTTGCGCCCCGTGTAGTAAAGAATCCGCTCGGTCGTCGTCGTCTTACCGGCGTCGACGTGGGCGATGATCCCGATGTTGCGGATGTCTGAGAGAGCTGTAGTGCGGGGCATGGCAGGGTTCCGTGACTGTTTCCTGGGTCAAAAGTTAAGGGGACCCCGGTTATGGGGTCGGCCCTGTCCCCGCAGTCGGGGGCAGAGCCATCAATGGGGGCCAAAGACAATGGGGTCAAATGGCCCGGCATTCTAGCCGAACTTATTCTTTCGAACGAGGAACAATCCTCAATAAATCCGGCGACTTACGAAGGGTGGGGTGGGAAGAGGCGACGCTGGAGCTTGCGGGACGCGCCCGACGGGGTGTCGGGCGCGTCCGCGGGGGCAGCAAATGACGTGCGATTAGTCCGCCGTCGCCGGGTCGATAATCGCGGTGACCATGGAGATCTTGTTGGCGGGGAAGCCGCCGAGCTCTGCGTGGCGGCGCACGAGGGCCTCGTCCGTCGCATGATAGATGCAGTAAAGCTTGTCGGCCGTGACGTAGCTGTGCACCCACTGAATGCTGGGGCCGAGGCTGCTCAACACTCCGCAGGACTTCCTCGAGGCGGCTTTGAGGTCGCTCGGGGTCATTTTGCCCGCGCCCGGGATCTCTCGCTCGATCACAAATTTAGGCATTTCTCGAGGCTCCTCTGTTCCACAGGTCAATGAGGCCAGTTTCGGGCACGCTGGTGGGCGCGTCTTGAAATCGATCTGAAATTGTTCTGAAACCATCCGGCCGGGGCCGTCCCTGGCCGTCGTATCTGGCTGGCGGCTCGGATACAATTCGTAAGGATCGCGTTGGCCATCAGTTGGCCTGCGCGACCTTCATTTTGATCGGTGCGCCGTCCGGGACCACACCCCGGGCTGCCGCGTACCCGGTCAGGGCAGGGCTCCCGACCTTAACGATCGCGCCGCTGACGGCGCTGTGCACACAGCTCTGGTAGCGCGACAGCAAACTGATGTGGCGGCTGCGCCCCAGATCGCGGCACACGGTTTCCGCGGCGAAACTGATGCGCTGATAAAGCACTGCCGCGCCATGGACGTTGTTGATATCCAGGTCGCCGTAGAAAACTGTCATGGTGAGCGGTGCGGTGGTCGAGTCGGCGCGCGCGAGCGTGCTGAGGCCGCAGGCGCCGAGCGCGCCGGCAGATAGAGCGGTAACGGTGAGCAGCGTGGTCAAGCGGTTCATGACATTCTCCCAAAATCGGTTGTTGACGGTGGTGACGGCGGCAACCATCGCGCGAATACGATGTTGAGTCATGAACCCCCGGTGAATTGCGCCTGAATTGTTGCTGCAAGGGTGCGAAGGGGAACGTCGTCGGCGAGTGCCGGAGGTTACGGTGCAATCGATACGCGTCGGAGATTTCGAGCTCTACCCAACCGAGCGGACGTTGTCCGTCGCGGGCAAGCCCGTGGAGCTCGGCGCACGCGCGTTCGATCTGCTGCTGGTCCTGGTGGAGAATCCCGGCCGGCTGGTGAGCAAAGCAACCTTGATCGAGCGGGTCTGGCCGCGTGTCATCGTCGATGAGAACAATCTCCCGGCGCAGATCGCGGGCTTGCGCAAGATCCTCGGCGCGGCTGCGATTCGGACCGTGCCCGGTTTCGGGTATCGCCTGGAGTTGCCCGTATCGTGTTGTGAGGCAACCGACACTGCGCCGCCCGATGTCGTGCCGGCGCCGACACCCATCACGGCAGTGGCGGCTCCGGCCTCTCCCGATGTGACATTGCCACGACTCTCTGTTCCCAGGCGCTCCTGGCCCAACCGGCTCGGACCCCTCGTGGGTCGCGACAACGAGGTGCGTGAGATCCGCGAGACGTTGGCGCGCGCCAGCCTCGTTACGATTGTTGGCATGGGCGGCGTCGGTAAGACGCGCCTGGCGCAGGAGATCCTGGCTTGCGAGGCCGAGAAGCCCGGGGCGGTCGTGGCGTGGGTGGCGCTTGGCCCACTGCGTGACGCGCAACATGTCCCCCCGGCGGTCGCCAGCGCGCTGGGCTTGTCGTTGCCCGATGGTGTCGAGGGTTATACGGCGCTCTGCCAGGCGCTGGAGCAACTGCCGGTATTGTTGATTTTCGACTGTGCGGAGCACCTCGCGGATGCGCTGGCAACACCGCTGTCCGCGTTGATATCCGGAACGCAAGGACTGCGCGCGCTCATCACGAGTCAGGTCCCGGTGGGTATCGCGGGTGAAATCGTCTATCGCCTGGCGGCCCTGCCCGTGCCGGAGCCCGGGGCTCCCGAGGAGGCGGCCCTCGCTTGCGCGGCTGTCAGGTTGTTTGCGCAGCGCGCCGCCGCGGCGGACCGGCGCTTCGAATTGACTGCCGCCAACACTCCCGTCGTGGCGCAGATCTGCCGGCGTCTCGATGGTATTCCGCTGGCGCTGGAGCTGGCTGCGGCCCGGGTTCCCGCGCTCGGCCTGGGTGGGTTACTCGAACGGCTCGATGACCGGTTCCGTCTGCTGAAGCTCGCCGGGCGCGCAGTCGACCCGCGCCACAACGCTCTGCATGGGGCTTTCGATTGGAGTTATAGCCTGTTGCCGGCGGCGGAGCAGCGGGTCTTCAACCTGCTCGGTGTCTTCACCGGCAGTTTTTCGCTCAATACGGCAGCGCGGTGCGTGGCGAGCGACGCTGTCGACAGCGCCGACGCCGTCGACCTCATCGGCCGGCTCGTCGATCGCTCACTCGTCACGGTCCTGGCCGTCGACCCGCCACGTTATACGTTGCTCGAGACGGCTCGGCACTATGCACTCGAGCGACTGACGGCCCGGGGTGAGCTGCAGCCCGCGCGGGCGCGCATGGCCGCTACCGTGCTCGAGCTGATCGATCTCGCCTACCAGGAGTATTGGGCCGAGGATGAGACCGTCTGGCTGCAGCGCTTCGGGCCTGATCTCGACAACGTGCGCGCCGCTATCGATTGGGCGCTCGATAATGATCCGGCGCTGGGCGTTGCACTGTTCGGCTCCGCGTGGCCCTTGTTTGTCGAGATGGACTTGTGCGGGGAAGGCCGCACGCGCTACTCCCAGGTGTTGGCTCTGCTGTCGGATTCATTACCCCGGGCGCGGGTCGGGCGTTTCTGGGAGGCGATCGCCGCGTACGATTCAACGCGGCAGTGTGATCGTGCGCGGTATGCGGCGGATCTCGCCGCGGCGATGTATTCCGCAACGAGCGACATCCGCGCGCACTACTACGCTCTCATGCAGATCGCCTTCAGTTGGCGTGTCGATACCGAGGCGGCTCGTTCCGCCCTGGATGCGGCTCGAACGCTCGAGGATCCGGCCTGGCCAACACGCATTCTGACCCACGGCGCGATGACGGAAGGCGCGTTGTTGATGAGCGCCGGAAGGTTCCTGGAAGCCCGGGCCGCCTACGAGCGTGCGGTGAGGTTGGCTTTGGCCACCAGCGAGCGGCAGGCCCTTGCTGCGACGGTTTGCCTGGTGGAGCTCGACATTGCCTGCGGTAATACCGCCGCGGCCCTGCAGCTCGGGCGACCGCTGGCGCTCAGCCTGCGCCACCTGGGTCGCCGGGAGACGCGCTTCGAGCTGTTGGTTCTGACTTTCAGTGCGCTGTTGCTTGCGGACGAGCTCAGCGAGGCTCGCGCCACCGGAGCCGAGCTCTATGACCTCGCGCTGCACATAGATACCAGCAGGCTGTATACGACGCTGGACGCCATGGCCTTCCTTGCCTGCAAGGACCGGCGCTTCGAGGCGGCCGCACGAATTGCCGTTTATGCGGACGTCACCCACGAGGTGCACGGTCTCGTGAGGCGACGTCCCGCTGAAGGAAAATTGCAGTCTGCGGTCGTCGGCATGCTGAACGAGCAGTTGGGACCCGCCTGGCGTGTCACGGCCGAGCAGTCGCGCGAGCAGTTGGACGAAGTCGCGGCCTGCTCGCTGGCGCTCGGTATGCGCGCCTGACCGCCAGGGCGGCCGCAGTAGGCGCAGCATTGCTCAGTCAGGCTCCTAACTCGTCAAAGTCCGACGCTCGCGAGCCAGCCGGTGAAAACCCGTTTTGCGCGCTCGGCCAACGTCGGGCCGAGACGCTGCGTGTCGCTGCGGAGCCGTTCCACACTCGCATCGCTGGTGGCGGCGATTTCGCAAGCATGTCCGACGAGCCATGACTCGATGTCCTCGTGCCGTACTTCGGGATGGCACTGGAATGCCAGCACGAAGCGCTCCCAGGAATAGGCCTGGTGGGCCACCTGGTCGGTCGAGGCCAGCAGGGTGGCCCCGGAAGGCAGGTCGAACGTATCGCCGTGCCAGTGCAACATCGAGGTGCTGTCACCCGCCAAAGGGGCGATGACCGATTTCTGGCCCTCCGGGGTGAGTCGCAGGGGGGCCCAGCCGAGCTCCTTACGCCCGGCGTAAACCCGGGCTCCCAGGACCCGGGCCAACATTTGCGCGCCCAGGCAGATGCCGAGGGTCGGGAGGTGGGCGGCCACGCGGCGCTCGAGGAGATGTAACTCCGCCATGATCCACGGGTAGCGGTCTGCCTCGTAGACCGACACGGGACCCCCGAGACCTATGACGAGATCAGGTGTGGAGATATCCAGCTCCATCAGGTCCTCGCGCCAGGGCTCGACATAGCGGATCTCAAACCCGCGTTGGCGCAGCACATCGCCCAGGGTGCCGCAGTCTTCGAAGTGAACGTGCCGGATGGCGAGGGCGAGACGTGGGGAGCTCATGCGGGAATCCTCGAGCGGGTCAGGTTGCCCCGGATTCTAGCCGCTCGAGATAGCCGCAGAACATGTCGCCCAGTGCCGTCGCCAGGCGATCCACTTCGGCCCGCGAGCGGTTCTGCTCAGAGACGGCCTTACCCGTGGCCGACATCGCGGTCTTGATGAAGTCGGCTGCGAATGCACGTTCGCGCGCTGCTACCGACGGAAGCAACTCCTTCAGGAATACCTGCATACGACGCGTACCCTCGACATGGTGCTCGTCTGTCTCCGGTACGTCCCGGTAGAGCGGCGCGGCGTCACCCAACGCTACACGCAACTGTGCTTCCTCACACTCGGAGCGGAAGAAGGCCAGCGTGGCGGCGCGCAGCCGTTCCGATGGCGGCCGCGTGGTGTCGGTGAAGATCTTGTCGAGTAGTGCGCCGGTCTGTTGCCACTCGTCCGCCTGCAGACGGAACAGGATGGATTCCTTGTTAGGGAAGTATTGATAGAGCGAGCCGACGCTTACTCCGGCTTCCGCTGCCACCCGCGCGGTCGTGAAGCGACGCGCGCCGTCGCGCGCCAGAACGCGACTGGCGGCCTCCAGGATGGCGCCTACGAGGTGTACCGAACGGGCTTGGCGAGGGCGTTTTCTTGCTGAAATTACCGGTGGTTGCCGAGTCTTCATGGTGGGGCGTCGCCGAATGCGAATAGTAAATGCGAATGATTGTTCGTATTCTAACGCACACCCGAAGGCAAGGAGCTTCTGCAAATGAACCCACTCACTTCTGCACCGCTGGCGCCCGTGCTCGAGCGCCTGTTTGCCGAGGCCGGGGAGACCGAGAAGGTCTTCCGGCAGGCAATGAACCAACTCACGCCGGCCGAGCGCGCCGCCCGCTCGGGACGGGCGGAAGACTACAAGACGTTCTACATGACTCATGCGAAGAACGTTCACCTGGCCGTTTCGCAAGAGACCGCCGTGTTGCTGTACATGCTGGCGCGTTTCGCCAAGGCCCGTTCGATCGTCGAGTTTGGAACTTCGTTCGCGGTCTCGACGTTGCACCTGGCCGCGGCGGTCAAAGACAACGGCGGGGGGCGTGTCATCGGCACGGAATTCGAGCCTGCCAAGGTGGCTCGCGCGCGTGCGACTATCAATGAGGCCGGGCTCGGGGAGTTTGTCGAAATCCGCGAGGGCGACGCGTTGGAAACACTGGCGCGCGACTTGCCCGAGTCCATCGACCTCGTGCTCCTCGACGGAGCGAAGCCACTCTATCCTGGGATCCTCGCGCTTCTGCAGCCGCGTTTACGTGCTGGCGCGCTCGTCGTAGCTGACAATGCGGACATGTGCCCGGACTATCTCGCCGTCGTACGTGCGAGCGGCGGTGCCTATTTGTCGGTGCCCTTCGCCGGGGACGTCGAGCTGTCGATGAAGCTCTGAGCTGGAGTTTGAATCAGCCGCGCTTGTTGACTTCGCGCTTCAGCCGGTCACGCAACTCGACGATGTAGCGTCGCGAGCCGGTGTTTTCGACATTCGGGTCGCGGGGCGAGGGTGGGTAGATGACACGGTTGCGGCCGGAGCCTTTGGCCGCGTAGAGGGCGGCGTCGGCGCGGCTGATGATGTCGTGCGTCGTGTCGGCAGGTGACTCGCACCAGGCCAGGCCGATGCTCACGGTGAGATTGACGTTGAATTCGCGTACGCGGAAAGGAATGTCCGCGACACATTCGCGCAGCCTTTCGATCGGAGTGGCCGCCCCGACATAGGCAAGGCCGGGCATGACGACCATCAACTCCTCGCCGCCATAGCGCCCGAGCCAGTCATTGTGGCGTATCGTCCGGCCGAGCCGTTGCGCCAACTCGCGCAATACCTCGTCACCGCCATGATGTCCGTAGGTGTCGTTGACCTGTTTGAAATGGTCCACGTCGATCAGCGCCAGGGCCAGCGGGGTACCGGTCCGCTGCGCATGCGTCATCTCGCGGCCGAGGAACTCCAGGATACTGGGGCGGTTCCACAGCCCCGTGAGCGCATCGCGTGTCGCCCGCTCGAGCAGTGCCTCACGCTCGCGGAACTCCTTTTCGAGCGCGCTGCGCCGTGCGCGCAACTTCACTAGCTGGTAGCGCCAGGCAAGTGCGAGCAGCAGCAGGCCCAGGAGGGCGGCGCAGACTTTGAAAGTCGTGGTCCGCCACCACGGCGGCGTGACATCGAACGCCATCGTCACCAGGCCTGACTGACGCGCGTGCGGCACATCAACTGCCATGATCTCCAACTTATAGTGTCCCCCATCGAGGGCCGGCAGATGGAGCTCGGGGCTGCGGGAGCCGAACCAACGGGATGAGAGACCCAACAGGCGGTAACGGAATTCCGTTTGCGGTGAGCGCGAGAAGTTGCGCGAAGTGAAACGTACGTCGAGGGCCGCGTCGGCCCGCCAGGGCACGGTGCTTTCCTGATCGACATCGAGCACGTGGTCGCCGAGCTTGGCGC
>Ga0268266_10002222_pt1 | contig 21194 bp, 17 predicted proteins | sample KBSS13metaG_FD_190356 | JGI IMG/M metagenome (GOLD analysis project Ga0268266, IMG submission 190356) | Switchgrass rhizosphere microbial communities from Kellogg Biological Station, Michigan, USA - KBS S1-3 metaG (SPAdes) (version 2) | ecosystem: Host-associated > Plants > Roots > Rhizosphere... | reverse complement strand
GGCAACTGTCTGGAGCCCCGTGTTGGTATAGATCACCCCGTCGACGACCACGAGTCCGGCGTGGAACGTGGTCGGTCCGTCGATCTGCACCCGGCAGACTTCGCGCAGTTGGCTCGCGTTCGCCGCAGTGATCTCCTGCAGCGGCGAGAAACGTTGGCCGTCGAGCTGATTGTTGTTCGAGAGCCATTGTGAGCCCGGCGTGGCTTCCTGGGCGGGAGAGGTCGTAGCGGCCGTCAGGGCGAGGGCGCCGAGCAGGCACAGAGCGCGCGAGGGTTTTTTCATTTGTGCCCCACTGTATCGAACCTCGTGCCATCATATAAGGCGTCCTTCAGAGCAAAGCTGTCCTCCCGGAACGGGCGGCTCCGGTAAGGTGACACTGTGTCGCGCCTCGGCGTAATCTCGATCGATGCGCTCACTCCCCGAGGCTCCCCGCGTTCCGCCGCACGCGCCACTGCGCGCCTACTACTCCGGGGAGGAGAATCGGCGCGAATGGGTGCGGAATCTGTTCGACAGCACCGCCGGGGACTACGAGCGCATGGAGCGCTTGATGGCCTTGGGCAGTGGCTCCTGGTATCGGCGGCGCGCGTTGCAGCGCGCCGGGCTCCGGGCCGGTATGTCCGTGATCGATGTCGGTGTGGGTACCGGACTCGTCGCCCGCGAGGCGGCGGGAATCGTGGGTGACAGCAAGCTTGTCCTCGGCGTCGATCCGAGCTCGGGAATGATTGCGAACGCCAAGGTGCCCCCGGGAGTCCGTTTAGCCGCCGGGTCCGCGGAGTCCATTCCCGCGGAAGACGGCTCCGCGGACTTCATCAGCATGGGTTACGCCCTGCGGCACGTGAGCGCCCTGTCTGCGGCGTTCAGTGAGTTTTACCGGGTTTTGAAGGCCGGGGGACGGGTCTGCTTGCTGGAGATCACGTCTCCTCGCAGTAGTGTCCGACGCGCTTTATTGAAAACCTATATGCGGGGCGTCGTCCCCGTCCTCGCCCGCGTGGTGGCGCGACACCGCAGCGTTCCGGAGCTGATGCGCTATTACTGGGACACTATCGAGGCGTGCGTTCCGCCAAAGTCGATTCTCGACGGACTGGTGGCCGCGGGATTCGTCGACGTGTTCCGCTATGTCGAGCACGGCGTGTTTTCGGAGTATCGGGCCAGCAAGCCGCGCTGATGGGTTACGCCTTCGTGCATCACGTCAAGTTGCTGACCTCGATAGTGGCCGCCGTGGTGCTGTTCTTCCTGCTCCCCGGTAACTGGGGCCTGCTGGCGCGGGTGCTGGTGAGCTGGAATGGCGGGGTGACGGTATTCCTGGTGTGGGTCTTCCTGTGGATGAGGAACTGCACCGCCGAGCAGCTCTACATGCGCTACAAGGAGGAAGACGAGAGTGCGTTCATCATTCTCGTCACGGTCAGCTGTGCCGCGTTGTTGAGTCTCGTGGCGATCGTCGCCCTGCTGTCGACTGTCAGGCAGGTGGTGGGTTTCGAGCGGGCGATGCACGTGACATTGGCCGCCGCGACCGTGATGGGCTCCTGGTTGTTGGTTCCGACGATCTTCACGCTGCACTACACCGACGAGTTCTACAGCGCGACCGACGAGGAGCGGCCGCTGTTGTTTCCGCAGACACGCCGGCCGGTTTTCTGGGATTTCGCCTATTTCTCCTTCACCATCTCCGCCGCCTGTCAGACCGCGGACGTGTCGACAGCCAACACATCGATCCGCAAGGTGGTCCTGGCGCACAGCTTGATTGCATTTGTATTCAACGCGTCGATCCTGGGCTTTGCCATCAATGTCAGCGCGGGATTGTTCTCTTAGCTGAGCGCGTTTGCGCTATGATCGGCTTTTTCGAGCGAAATCATGACGGAAGCCAATCTACCGCTTTTCTACCAGCAACTCGCCGCTCTGGATCGCCGCGTGCACACGCGTCTGAAGGTCCGGCCGCCGGACAATTTTCAGTTTGCCGCGGAAGCCACGCTCGTTCCGTTGCTGAGTGCCGAGTTCGGGCCGATCTCGCGCGAGTATCCGATCGGCTTCATACGCCAGCCCACGACCGGAGAGTTCGTGCCCGTGGCGTTGACGGGGCTGCCCCAGAGCAAGAACCTGTTCGTCAAGGCGGATGGGAGCTGGGACGCGCGTTATATTCCGGCGTACGTATTGCGTTATCCGTTTGTGTTTGTCGAGACCGCGGCGGACAACTTCACCGTGTGCTTCGATCCGAGCTCGAAGTGCTTCGATGAGCATGTCGGAGTGCCGCTGTTCGGTGAGGACGGCGAGCCGAGCGACACGCTGAAGGGCTGCATCAAGGGTCTGCAGGAATACCAGCACATGGCGGGGCTGTCGAAAGCCTTCATGAAGCGGCTCGCCGATACCAACATCCTGATGGAGGCCGACGTCAAGGCCGAGATGCCCGATGGCCGCAGCTTCCAGTGGCGCGGTTTCTGGATCGTCGATGAGAAACTCTTCCGTGCCCTGCCGGAAGCCACGGTGAAGGACTGGTTCGGCACCGGTGAGCTCGGCCTCGTGTATGCCCATCTGCTGTCACTCAGCAACCTCGCCGACCTGTTGCGGCGGCATCTTGCCGTCTCCCCACAGGCTGTGAGAGCACCGGTGGCGGCGCCGGCGAACCTCTCCTGAAGGGCGCGCTGATGCGACTGCGTGAGCCGTGGACCCCAAGTTAAAGCACCGCGAATCCGGAACTCGCGGTGCGCGCCGCATTACGCGCCGTCGCATCAAATCCGCGCTGCAGACCCTGGCTCCGAAGAAATCCGACGACGACTCCATTCACGAAGCCCGCAAGGAGTTGAAAAAAGCGCGGGCCACGCTGCGCTTGTTACGGGACGCGCTGGGGAAGAAAGCCTACAAGCGTGAGAACACCGCGCTGCGCGATGCGGCGCGGCCGCTCAGCGCGGTGCGCGACGGGCGCGTGTTGCTCGATGCCCTGAATTCCCTGGTCAAATTGTACGGGGCTCCAGCCAGGTCTCTGCACCTGACGAAATTCAAACAGGCTCTGAGCCGGCGCCGCACGCAGTCGCGGAAGATGGTGCTCAGCAAAGCGGGACCGCTGCGAGATGCACGCAAAACCTTGCGCAAGGTGCGCTCGCGCTCGGACCACTGGCGCGTGGGGCGGCACGGGTGGTCCGTGCTGGGCCCGGGTTTGAAGCGGACCTACACGAAGGGCCGCGACGCTTTCAGGCAGGCAAAAACCCGCCCGGACAACGACACCCTGCACGAGTGGCGTAAGCAGACCAAGTACTTGTGGCACGAGTTGCAACTGTTCGACTCGTTGGATGCGGCACAGGTGCAGCATCTTGCGGACGTCGCGCACAAGGTGGAGGACGTCTTGGGCGACGATCACGATCTCGCGGTCCTGTACGAGCGGGCATTGGAAGCGCGCGAGAGTTTTGGCAAGGGGCCCACGCACGAGGCGCTGCTGAGCCTGATCATGCGATGCCGGGCTGGAATGCAGCAGAAAGCCTTGCAGCTCGGCCTGCGCCTTTACGAGGACACGCCGGCCGTTTTCAGCCGACGCATCGAGACAATCTGGCGGGAGTGGCGCGCGGACTGAATCCGCTCCCCGTGACCTGCCGCACAGCAGCCCCGTGCCGCGGTCGTTAACTTATTCCGGTGCGTAAATCTTCCCAGGCCGGGGTCCCAAAACCCGGCGCGGTCTCCCAACTCTATCGCGATCTGTGGCGCGTGATCCGCGGCGAACGCAGGATCTTTGTCGGCGCCGTCGTGTTGCTCATTGCCGCGCAGGCCGTGCTTCTCGCGGTGCCGTACATTTCCGGTCGCGCACTGAATGTTCTGCAATTGCGCGGCCCAGCCGGGCTGCAGGATGCCGCGCTGTGGCTGTCGATGGTGTTGCTGGTGGCCTGCGGTAGTTGGGTGCTGCACGGACCCGGCCGCGTCCTCGAGCGCCGGGCGGCGCTGCTGCTGCGCCAACGGATGTCGGCATTACTGCTCGAGCGCCTGTTCGCGCTGCCTTTGAGTTGGCACGAGTCGCACCATTCTGGCGCGACGGCTCATCGGGTGCAGCAAAGTACGCAGGCGCTGTCCAATTTCGCACAGAGTCAGTACATCTATCTCAACAGCGCGGTCCGGTTGCTGGGCCCGTTGGTCGCCCTGTGGTGGGTGGACTCGCGCGTCGGGCTTACGGCGCTGACAGGATTCACCTTGATCGTCGCTTCGGTGGTCGGCTTCGACCGCGCGATGTTGCGATTGGCGAACGAGGAGAACGAGGCCGAGCGTCGTTATTCCGCCACGCTCGTCGACACACTCGGCAATACAGGGTCGGTCTACGCGTTGCGTCAGGCCCGGAGCGTCATGGCTCGAATCGAGCGGCGGCTCCTTGCTGTGTTCGTGCCGCTTCGCAAGGCCATAGTTCTGAACGAGATCAAGTGGTGCACGGTGGACCTGGCCACGCGTGTGCTCAACTGTTGTCTCGTGGCGTTGTTTGTGTGGCTCGCCTCGCGCAGCGGCGGCAGTCTCGTTGCGGGCAAGACACTGCTGTTGGGCAGTCTCTACATGGTCTGGGCTTACGCGGAGCAGGCGTCGGCGGTAATCGCCTCCGTCGCTGCGCATTTCCAGACGTTCGCCCGCCAGCATGCCGACTACGAAAGTGCGAATGTCATCCGCGACGCGAGTCTCCCGAGTCGCGCCGCTGGCGCTTCTGGGGACTTCCTCCGCTGCGCTCCGGTCACGGCTGCTGCGTCGACGACAGTGTCACCCGCCTCCCGTTGGCAGCGCCTCGTGATTCGCGATTTGACTTTCCGTCACCCGGCGAGTCGCACGGCAGGTCCGGTGCTCGAGCGCCTGGCGTTCTGTCTCGAGCGTGGCAAGCGCTATGCCCTGATCGGGGCCAGCGGTTCCGGCAAGAGCACGCTGCTGCGCGTGTTGGCCGGGTTGTATCCCGCCGAGCGGATTGCGCTTACGGTGGATGGCGGTCCTACCCAGGTCTCGCCAACCGAAGCTGCACAATTCTTGCGTGCGCGCACTACGTTGATTCCTCAAGAGGCCGAGATATATGAGGGCACCCTTGGCGAGAATCTCGGGTTGTGCGAGTCCGTGTCGGGTCCTCCGGGCCCGCACGCTTATGCCGCGGCGCTCGAATCAGCCTGTGCCACGGATTTCGTACAACCGACGCCGATCGGGCTCGAGGCTTCCATCGCCGAGCGAGCCTCCAACTGGTCAGGGGGGCAGCGCAGCCGCGTGGCCCTGGCACGCGGCATTCTCGCCGCGACCGGTAGCGCTCTCGTTCTCATGGACGAGCCGACGGCCAGCCTCGATCCGGCGACTGAAGCACGGGTGTACACCAATCTCTTCGCCGCTTTCGCGGATGTCACGCTCGTCTCCTCGATCCATCGGTTGAGCTTGTTGGATCGCTTCGACGAGGTGTTGGTGATGGAGCAGGGACGCCTGGTCGCGCAGGGTACGCCCGACGAGGTCGCGATAATGCACCCACGAGCCGTATCAGCGCAGGAACGCCTCGTAAGGGCGGTTGAAGTAGTCGAGGACGTGCGGCGGCATGACCGGATCGGCTGAGCTGCCGTCCAGTTGTGACGCGAAGCAGCGGATCGCACGGGACTTCGCAAGCTGGGCCGCAGCACTCAACTCGAAACGAACAAACTCCCCGTTCTGCCAAGTTCCCGGCGCAGAGTGATGCCACGCCCAGATCGGGTAGCGTAGGACGGGGATGCCGCGGCGGCAGGCGAGCGTAATACAAACACGCGCGACCGACTCGTGATCGGGATGGCCATCGTGCTCGAATGGCGCGACCAAGGTCGCCTCGGCCGGCAAGCGCGTTTTGATGGCGCGTTCCACGACCGACTCGTGTCCGATCACGTTCCCGTCGGGCAATCCCAACCTATGCCATTGAATGTAGCGGCCCGACAGGCAGCTCAGGGCCGCGCGCATCTCCCGGCGGCGCACCGTGCCCGGGCGTGGAAGATCGGAACGCGCGGCCTCACCATCCGTCACGGTAATTATCGTGATCTCATGGCCGGCGCGAGCGCAGCTATGAATGAGGCCTCCGGCGCCGAAGGTTTCGTCGTCCGGATGGGCTGCGACGACGACGATCGGGCCAGTCGATGGGCTCCACTTCGGAGCACCGGCGAGCTCCGATTGCCAGTAACTGTCGGGAGTGCCGAGGGTCCGGGAGTCGATGACCCGCGGACGCTGCGGCGGAATGACGTTGTGGTTGAACACCGGTGCAGTTTCTCCGCTTTGCGTTTCACCGGCAAGTCAGCTGGATTCCGCGCCCCGCGTAGGACAAGGCGGCAGCATAGCGGAGTGCCGCGCCTACCGGCACCGACGATCCAACACGGTACTCCACGCAGCGGTGATTCCGGCATGGCTCACCCCCGTGGAGGCGGACAGTACCGTATCATCAGACTGGCTGTCCAATGCGTGGCTCGAAGGGGGATCCATGTCAGTGAAAATCATCAGCGACCGCTCGGCCGAATGGGTCGCGGCGGGACTGTCGGCGCGGCTCGATCTGAACCTGCTGATGACGTTCCTGGATATCGTGAATGCCGGCAGCATCAGTCAGACCGCCGTCCGGCTGCACATGCCGAAAGCAACCCTCAGCCGCAAGCTGCGGCAGCTCGAGCAGCAGATCGGCGCCGTGCTCCTGAAGCGCGGCCCGCACAAGCTGGAGCTGACCGACATCGGGCAGGCTCTCTATCAACACTGTGAGCGCATCGCTTCCGAGGCCGCCGACGCGAGCAACGTCGCCGCGGAGATGCAATCGCAATTGAAGGGGGCCATGCGGATCAGCATCCCCTTCGGTGTCGGCAATACCTGGATGAGCCAGGCCCTGGCCCGCTTCGCCCTGATGTATCCGGACGTGAAGCTGACCATCCACGTCACGAATCGCTGGATCGATGTGAGCGAGGAGCCCTATGACGTCGCGGTTTACATCGGGCTCGTTCGCAATGAGCATCTGCCGGTGAGGCGCCTCGCCGAGCTGCAACGGGGTGTGTATGCGAGCCCCAGCTATCTCGAGCGCAACGGTGTCCCGCAAACGCCGGCGGATCTGCTCCATCACGAATGTATCGCCCTGGAGAACCAGGTGACCGATGGGGCGTGGACTTTCATGACCCCCAATGGTGGCACGAAGACAGTGACGCCGCGCATGACCTCCACGGACATCGTGGTGGTCCACGAAATGGTGGTCGCCGGACTGGGCTGCGGGATCATGACGCACCCACTGGCCGAGGCTGGTGTGCGGTCGGGTCGGCTCGTGCGCGTGCTGCCGGACTGGCGCATTCCCGCCGTGCCTGTGTGCGCGATGTTTCTCGAGCGGCGCCACATGCCACAGCGGCTCCGTACGTTCATCGACCTGCTCGCCCAGGCTATTCAGGTGCAACAACAACTGTTGCAAGCCCAGCAGAAATGACCCGGGGCAGCTTCGAGCTCATCATGCGCGCGGGGGTGCATCCCAGCCGTGCCGTAGGCAAGAAAATTCCGCCGCCGCCGGACTATGTTGAATCGCACGAAGACGGCATGGTCATCGAGCGCAACGTGTCCGTGCACTTGCGCGACGGGACTCGCATCTACATCGACATCTACCGTCCCGACGGCTTGGCAGGGCAACGTGACTTGCCCATCCTGCTCGGTTGGAGCCCTTACGGGAAACATAACCTCTCCAGCCGTCTCCCCTGGCCGGCGGCCGACGTTGCCGCGGGCTGGATCTCTGCCTATACGGCCTTCGAGGCCCCCGATCCCGTGTACTGGTGCGGACACGGGTACGCCGTCGTCTTTCCGGATCCGCGCGGGAGTTGGTATTCGGAAGGCGAGCTCCGCCACGGTGGCATGGGTGAGTCGCAGGACTGCTACGACCTGATCGAGTGGTTGGGCACGCGAGCCTGGAGTAATGGCAGGGTCGGGATGTCCGGCGTGTCGTATCTGACGGCCATCCAATGGCAGGTGGCGCCGTTACGGCCGCCGCACCTGGCCGCTATCAACCCGTGGGAAGGCTTTACCGACTGGTACCGGGAGTTCTGTTATCACGGCGGCATTCCCGAAACGTCCTTCGTGCCCCGGGGTAGCGCCAACCTGCAGTATTCGCTGACGCGAACCGAAGATACCGCGGCAAACGTGCGCGCTCATCCGCTCCATGACGCTTATTGGACGAGCAAGGAGCAGCAGCTCGAGGCGATCGAAGTGCCCGCGTACGTCGTGGCGAGTTGGTCCGACCAGGGGTTGCATACCCGCGGCACGCTCGAAGCCTACAAGCGCATCGGCTCCAAGGAAAAATGGCTCGAGGTCCACGGCCGTAAGAAATGGCATTACTACTACGAGCCTTCCCGTGTCGAGAAACAGCGCCGCTTCTTCGACCACTATCTGAAGCAGAAGCCGGAGGCCGATCTCAGCGCCTGGCCGAAGGTGCTCGTCGAGGTCCGTGAGCGCGCTCATGTGGGCGCGTTTCGGGCCGAGCAGGAATATCCGCTGGCACGGACGCAGTTCCGCAAGCTCTTCCTCGATGCCGCCAGCGGAAAACTGCGCGATGCGCCGGTAAGCGGGCAGAGCGCGACGCGTTATGAAATGAGTGGCGCGACGACCCGCGCGGTCTTCGATTACACCTTTGAGCGTGATACCGAGCTGACGGGCCACATGAAGCTGCGCCTGTGGGTCGAGGCGGTTGAGGCGGACGACATGGATCTGTTTGTCGCCATCCAGAAGCTGGAGGCCGATGGGAGCTACGTCCCCTTCGTCTTCTATGCAATGAACGAGGACGGGCCCGTAGCGTTGGGTTGGTTGCGTGCCAGTCATCGGGAGTTGGATGTCGCGCGTTCGCGCCCCGAGCAGCCGGTCCATCCGCACACGCGCGAGCAGCGCTTGCAGCCCGGTGAGCCGACGGCCGTGGAAATCGAGATCTGGCCCTCCAGCACGTTGTTTCGTGCGGGGCAGCAACTTCGGGTGGTTGTGCAGGGCAGCGATATTGTCGACCAAGGGCTGCCCAACGCGCCGTTTGCCCGGCACGAGCAGACGCGCAATCGCGGGACGCACGTCATTCACAGCGGCGGTCCCCGTGACTCGCACCTGTTGATACCGGTCATTCCGTCCGCGTAGCTCGAGTCCTGGTCGGGTCTTCCTCCAGTCCTACAACCGTGTCGGGCGGCGTTCCCGGCCGATGGGAGCCCTCCTACAGAAGGATTCTCCGGGGCGCGGATTGTTGCCCCGGGGGTCGAGGTGGATCCTGTCAGCCATGGGAGAGATAGCTGATATCGCAGGATCCCGGGAGCGGCTGTCGTGCGACGGGCGGCGCTCCATTTAGCCGGCAGCGTCGTTTGCCTCCTGGCCACGGCGGCCGCCACGGCCGCGAACTCCTTACCTCTGCCCCAGGGTCCCGCCCTTCCACCGCGAAAACCCGGCTTTATGTTGTATTTGAGTAAATCCCTCGGCGGCGCCGGCGGCGGCATGCCGGCGAAAATCAGTTTCCGACTCGAGCAGGTGCGCATGACGGGTAACAGCGGCGCTCCCGACGCGCCCGATCCCATGCAACACCGGGGTCTCATCGGCTGGCAGGTGGATGGCCATAGGGATATGCATTTCTCGGATATGCGGCTCGAGCTCGGTAACCACGTGACCTTCGATATGGCCCATCGCTCGTTTGGTTTATCGTCGCGGTCGGCCTCCATGACCATTGGTCCGCGGGCGATTGCGAACTCGACGGCCTCGATGGCGAGCGCGGTCAAGGGCACTCCTGAGCCGAGATCGTTCGAGTCACGCCTCGTAGCGAACCAGGTTGGCGGCTTCGCCGCGCGCGGCGGCAGCGGCGGCGGTGGGTTGCGGGAGTCTGCGTCGCTGCTTCACGAGGTTGCGGCGAGTGCTGTTGCAACCTTCAGGTCCCGCATCAACAACCCGGGACAACAACATCCGTTCGCGGCGAATCAGCGCCCGCAGTCGCTGCACGAGGGCGGCCGGAACTAACTCGATGGCGGCGGGTTGCGGTTGTTGCCGGGGCCAGGACTTTCCGCCGGAGCTGGCTTACCGTCCAACAATTCCTGGATGATCCGGGTCTGTATCCGCGCGTTGCGCTCGATGACCTCCAGGCCGTGGAGCATCTGCTCGGGCGGGTTCTGCGCGCGTAACACCTGCGCCCAGCCGATGATGGTGCTCAGCGGCGTCCGCAAGTCATGCGAGAGCTTCGAGAGCGCCTTGTGTTTGTCTTGCGTCGCGAGGCTCACATCGTGCTGTGCCTGCTCCTCCACACGCAGCAGCTCGACTCTTTCCTCGAGAGCCGCGCGGCGGGCCCGGGCACCGATCGTGATGCTCAGGGCGGTGGAGAGGGCGAACGCGAACAGCGCCCACCGATCCGCCGGCGCCAGGGTGGAGTGGTCGAAGGAGCCTCCCCAGGTGAACGCGGCCGCACAGGTGGCAAACAACCAACCGACGACGGCGGGTAGCGCGCCGGAATAGAAGGTAATGGCCAACAGCGCCGGAAAAAACGCCATCGCCAGCGCGGGGCCGCTGCCGGTCAGCATCCGGATCCCGAAAGCCACCAACAGCGCCAGCACCGTCACGGCACAGGCGAATCCATAGCGTCGTCCATCTCCGGGCCACGGTCGGCGCACAACTCACCCCGCGAGCTTCACGAGGCGCGCTACCGCCTCCCGGTCGACTTCCTTACGCTCATGGCACAGCTCGTACAAGGTTACGACCAGCATGGACTGTTTGAGGAGGGGCAATTCCAACCCAGCGTGGCGTAACTCTTCCTGAACGGCGAGCAAGATACCCTCCAGGAGCTGGCCATTGAGCGGCTCCCGGGGCCCGTTGTTCTGGTAAGGGGGGGCATTGTCGCGGATGCCCGGTGGCTGTGCTTCCCGCGAGCCCCGGCCGGTGACGAGCCACTCGATGCTAGTGCCGGTCTGCTCGCAGACCGCGCGCAGATCGGTGACGTTCGGCTCCGACTCGCCACGCAGCCACTTGCGGACCGCGCCTTCGGAGCGCTCGATCGCCTTGGCGAGGCCGCTTGCGCTGCCGTATGCATCGATCACTTCTCTCAAGCGCGCGGCGAAGCCGCTGTTTTCCTGTCTTTCGCGCCTTCCGGTCATAGGGCTCCGATGCGCTCGAGGGCCGATGGAGCAGTGCAGCACAAATGTACAGCCACAACTCCTTCGCGACGCGTTATCATTACATTAGTATCTATGATTCGTACTAAAGTAACGTAGCGGGGTCAGGTCACGCAAGTCCGCGGAAGCGTCCCGACCCTTCTCCAAGGGGGAGAGTGGAGGAGCACTATGGTGGCAGGCAAGTCGATCTCCAAGGCGCGCTCGGTGCGGGGCGAGCTGGGCGCGGTGGTAGCCCAGTTACGGAACGTTCAATCAGCGGCGGTGGTCTCGGTGGCTGCCCTCAGGCAGCAGAACTGCGAGCTGGACGCGGACATCGCGACCGTCCTGCAGCGCAGCGTAGTGGATCGGATCCACGACCAGGTCGAGCGGCTCGAAACGTTGATGCGGGAGGTGCGTAAGTAGTCGCAACCATCCGCTATAATGCTGCATCCCGACGCATGGCCGGAAGGTTTTGCCCTGCGCACCGTCCGTACGGTGCGTGCAGGCACCTGCGAGAGTGGCGGAATTGGTAGACGCGCTGGATTTAGGTTCCAGTGGTAAACCCGTGAGGGTTCGAGTCCCTCCTCTCGCACCAAAGTGCCCCCCTTTTTAGTACAGCGCAGCGGGCGCAGATCATTACGTTTTCTGAGGGTTCAATAAATGCAGGTTCAACTGTCCGCCACCGGCGGGCTCGAGCGCCGTCTCGAGGTGGCCGTTCCCGCCACTGAGGTCGCCACCGAGGTCGAGCAGCGGCTCAAGCAGATTTCCCGTACCGCCCGCCTGAAGGGTTTCCGTCCCGGAAAAGCACCCTTCGCCGTGGTTCGCAAGCAGTTCGGCGACCAGGTCCACACGGAGGTGGTCAGTGACCTCATGCGCAGCTCTTTCGCGCAGGCACTGAGCCAGGAAAAGCTCACGCCCGCGGCGACCCCACGCATTGAGCCGCTGGCGATGAACCCGGGCGCCGACCTGAAGTTTGCCGCCGTGTTCGAGGTGATGCCGGAAGTCACTCTCGCGGCGGTGGATGGCATTCCCGTCGAGCGGCAGTCGGCTTCGGTCACCGACGCGGACGTGGATGCGATGCTCGAGAGCATGCGACGCCAGAGGCCGAATTTCACGGCCGTGGAACGCCCCGCACAGGACACCGATCGCGTCGTCATCGACTACAAGGGCCTCGTCGACGGCAAGCCGTTCGAGGGCAGTGATGGGAGCGATATTCACGTGATCATCGGTTCCCGGCAGTCGATGCCGGAGCTCGAGAACGGGCTGAAGGGCGCCACCACGGGTGAGACCCGGACGATCGCCGTGACGTTCGCCGCGGAGCACTCGAACAAGGCGATCGCCGGTAAAACGGCGGAGCTGCAAGTCACCATAAAGCGGGTGGAGGAGCAGTCCCTTCCGGCGGTGGACGAGGAATTCGGCCGCGCGTACGGTGTCGAAGAGGGTGGAGTCGAAGCATTGCGGGCCGAGGTCCGCAAGAGCATGGAAAGAGAGCTTGCGGATGTGATCCGCAACCGCGTCCGCGGACAAGTACTCGATGCACTCTATCGGCAGAATCCGGTCGATGTCCCGCGCGCCCTACTTGAAGAGCAAGTGCAACAGCTCCAGATTGATACAGCCCGGCGCATGGGTATCCGCGACGCCAGCCAGTTGCCGGCGCGCCAGTCCTTTGAAGAGCCCGCGCGACGCAGGGTGGCCCTTGGTTTGCTGATGACCCAGATAGTGCAGTCGCAGCAGATCAAATTGGACCGGGAGCGGGTGCAGTCGCGGCTGACCGACCTCGTGGCCGGTTATCCGGAACAACAGCAGGAGGAAGCCCGTCGCGCCTACACTCAGAATCAGGATGCGATGCGGCAGATTGAATCGGCAGCCCTCGAGGACCAGGTCGTCGACTGGTTGCTGAGCAAGGCGAACATCACCGACAAGCCGATGAGCTTTAAAGAGATCACCGGCTTCGGTCAGGAACAGGTGGCTTAACTATGAAAGAGTACGGATTGAATCTCGTCCCCATGGTCGTCGAGCAGACCGCGCGGGGCGAGCGGGCTTATGACATCTACTCGCGCCTCCTCAAGGAGCGCCTGATTTTCATCGTCGGTCCCATCGACGACTACATGGCGAATATCGTCGTGGCACAGCTGCTGTTCCTGGAGTCGGAGAATCCCGACAAGGACGTCGCGCTGTACATCAATTCCCCCGGCGGGGTCGTGACCGCGGGCTTGGCGATTTATGACACCATGCAGTTCATCAAGCCCGACGTGAGCACGATCTGTGTCGGCCAGGCGGCCAGCATGGGCGCCGTGCTGCTCGCCGGTGGTGCCGCTGGCAAGCGCTTCGTCCTGCCGCACGCCCGGGTCATGATTCACCAGCCCCTGGGTGGCTTCCAGGGACAGGCGGCGGACATGGAGATCCACGCGAAGGAAATGCTGGAGACGCGTGAGCGACTGAACAAAATCCTGGCCAAGCACACCGGCCAGAGCGTGGACCGTATCAAGCACGATACCGACCGCGACCGTTTCATGGACTGGCAGGAAGCTCAGCGCTATGGCCTCATCGATCGCGTGCTCGAGAAGCGCGGCGAGGTTCCCCTGAGCACGACCGTCCCTGGAAAACAGGGTTGAGTGCCCACAGGTAAGACAAAGTGGACCGGCGTCACAAACTGCAAAAAGTGAACTTGGGTCTACAACTCCTATTCACACAACGACTTAGCCGTGGGCCGGCGCTTTGCGTCGCGGCCGGACACCGTGCTATAAGAACCTGCGCTCCCTCATACAGCCGCTGGGGCGGCGGGGCGCATGAGGGCCTTCGATGACTGAAGATGCACGCGGTCGCCACGATGACGGAAAACTTCTGTACTGCTCTTTCTGCGGAAAGAGTCAGCACGAAGTGCGCAAGCTCATCGCCGGCCCCTCTGTGTTTGTTTGTGACGAGTGTGTCGAGCTCTGCAACGACATCATCCGCGAGGAGCTCGAGGATCGCGCCGAGCGCGCGCGCGATAAGCTCCCCAAGCCCCACGAGATCAAGAAGGTTCTCGATGAGTACGTGATCGGCCAGGAGCGCGCCAAGAAGGTGCTCTCGGTCGCCGTCTACAACCACTACAAGCGGTTGCAGACCCGCACCACCGGTACGCGCTCGAAGGACGATGTTGAGATCGCCAAGAGCAACATCCTGCTGATCGGCCCGACGGGCTGCGGCAAGACGCTGCTCGCCGAGACACTCGCCCGGCTGTTGAATGTTCCATTCACGATCGCCGATGCGACGACGCTCACCGAGGCCGGTTATGTCGGTGAGGACGTCGAGAACATCATCCAGAAGTTGCTCCAGAAGTGCGACTACGACGTCGAGAAGGCGCAGACCGGCATCGTCTATATCGACGAGATCGACAAGATCTCCCGCAAGTCGGACAACCCGTCGATCACGCGTGATGTCTCCGGCGAAGGCGTGCAGCAGGCTCTGCTGAAGCTCATCGAAGGCACCATCGCTTCCGTGCCTCCGCAGGGCGGCCGCAAGCATCCGCAGCAGGAATTCCTGCAGGTCGACACGAGCAACATCCTGTTCATCTGCGGCGGCGCGTTCGCCGGGTTGGAGAAGATCATTCTCAACCGCACGCAGAAGAGCGGTATCGGCTTTACGTCCGAGGTTCGCGACGTCAATGTGCGCCCGCACGGGAGCGACCTGTTCCACGACGTCGAGCCCGAGGATTTGATCAAGTACGGTCTCATTCCGGAATTCGTTGGCCGTCTGCCGGTCGTGGCGACGCTCGACGAGCTGGACGTGGCGGCCCTCATCTCGATTCTGACCGAGCCCAAGAACGCACTCACGAAGCAGTATCGGCGCCTGTTCGAGATGGAAGGGGCCGAGCTGGAGTTCCGCGAGGAGGCGCTCAAGGCGGTCGCGCATCGCGCCATGCAGCGCAAGACCGGCGCGCGCGGCTTGAGGACGATTCTCGAGACGGTGCTGCTCGATACCATGTACGAGCTGCCCTCAATGCGGAATGTCGGTAAGGTCGTGATCGATGAGACGGTCATCGAGGGACAGACGCAGCCGTATATCGTCTATCGCTCGGACGCGGCGGCGGCAACGCCGGCCCTGGACGAGCCGCGGCGCGCTTCCGGAACAAACCATCACTGACCGAACTTCTCTCGGGTCAGGGACAGGCGCAGCTGCAAATCAACTGCAGCTGCGGACCTGTAAGCCTCACGCGCGGTGCAGCCGGCAAAGACCGCGCTCTTTGCCGGCTGTCGTGTCCGCCCAAAGCGCCGAAGGCCCGATGGGCCAGCGCTTTGCGCCAATTGGACAACCACAGCCGCTGCTATTGAAACACCGCGTTTCCAACTCATTTCTCGATAAACTAGCACTGCGACACAGTTTCTCTGCGCTCGCTGTGGAGATTATGTTCCATACCGACTTGTCAACGAGGGCTTGAGCGTGTCCGAACCTACTAACCCGGCTTCGCCTCCGGCACCGACCACAACAGCGACCAGCGGCATCGAAAACGTGCCGGTACTGCCTTTGCGCGATGTGGTCGTTTATCCCCACATGGTCATCCCGCTCTTCGTCGGGCGTGAGAAATCCATCCAGGCGCTCGACGTTGCCATGCGCTCCGACAAGCGCATCATGCTCGTCGCGCAGAAACAGGCGGACGTGGACGACCCGAAGGCCGACGACCTGTACCGGATCGGCACTGTCGCGACCATTCTGCAATTGTTGAAACTTCCCGACGGCACCGTGAAGGTGCTGGTCGAGGGTGTCGATCGCGCGCGGATCGAGAAGCTGCACGCCGGCGACTACTACTCGTCCGATGCGACCTTGTTGCCGGACGTGGAAGCGTATGACGAACGTGAGATGGATGTGCTCGCGCGCTCCGTCATCTCGCAGTTCGAGCAGTACGTGAAGCTCAATAAGAAGGTACCGCCCGAGGTGCTCACCGCACTCGCCGGTATCGAGCATGCCGGCCGCCTCGCGGACACCGTGGCCGCCCACATGTCGCTGAAGCTGGCGGAGAAGCAAAAGGTTCTCGAGATCCTCGACGTGCGCAAGCGCCTCGAGCACATCCTCGTCGCCATCGAAGGCGAGATGGACGTGCTGCAGATCGAGAAGCGTATCCGCGGCCGCGTCAAGGCGCAGATGGAGAAGAGCCAGCGCGAGTACTACCTGAATGAGCAGATGAAGGCTATTCAGAAAGAGCTCGGCGAGATGGACGAGGGCGGTAACGAGATTACCGAGCTCGAGCAGAAGATCGCCAAGGCCGGCATGCCGAAAGAGGCGCGCGAGAAAGCCAACGGCGAGCTCAATAAGCTGAAGATGATGTCGCCCATGTCGGCCGAGGCCACCGTGGTGCGCAACTACATCGACTGGCTCGTGAAGGTGCCTTGGAAGAAGCGCACGAAGATCATCAAGGATATCGCCCGCGCCGAGAAGGTGTTGGACGAGGATCACTATGGGTTGGAGAAGGTGAAGGAGCGCATCGTCGAGTACCTCGCTGTCCAACAGCGGGTCGACAAGCTGCGTGGCCCGATCCTGTGTCTCGTTGGACCGCCGGGCGTAGGTAAGACCTCGCTGGGGCAGAGCATCGCGCGCTCCACGAACCGCAAGTTCGTGCGGATGTCCCTGGGCGGCGTGCGTGACGAGGCTGAGATCCGCGGCCATCGACGCACCTACATCGGCTCCATGCCCGGCAAGATCGTGCAGAACATGTCGAAGGCCGGCGTGCACAACCCGCTGTTCCTGCTGGACGAGGTCGACAAGATGTCGATGGACTTCCGCGGCGATCCGTCATCGGCGCTGCTGGAGGTGCTCGATCCCGAGCAGAACACGACGTTCAACGATCACTACCTCGAGGTCGATCTCGACCTGTCGGAAGTGATGTTCGTCTGCACGGCCAACAGCCTCAACATTCCGGCGCCGCTGTTGGATCGTATGGAAGTCATCCGTCTGCCCGGCTACACGGAAGACGAGAAGATGAACATCGCGCGGCGCTACCTCGTGCCGAAGCAGATGAAGAACAACGGCCTGAAGGAGGACGAGCTCAAGGTCTCCGATCCGGCGCTGTTGGATATCGTTCGCTACTACACGCGCGAAGCGGGTGTCCGCAACCTCGAGCGCGAAGTGGCCAAGATCGGGCGCAAGGCGGTCAAGCAACTGCTGCTGGATAAGAAGGACCAGAAGCAGGTCGTCGTGACGCCGCGCAACCTGGACAAGTACCTGGGCGTGAAGCGCTTCCGGTACGGCAAGGCCGAGGATCAGAACCGCATTGGCCAGGTGACGGGACTCGCGTGGACCGAAGTGGGCGGCGAGCTGCTCACGATCGAAGCCGCGGTAGTGCCGGGCAAGGGCAAGTTGCAACACACCGGCCAGTTGGGCGAGGTGATGCAGGAGTCCATCCAGGCCGCTATGACGGTGGTCCGCAGCCGTGCGCAGGTGTTGGGACTCGAGCCGGAGTTCTACCAGAAGCACGACGTCCACCTGCACATCCCCGAGGGCGCCACGCCGAAGGACGGCCCGAGCGCCGGTATCGGAATGTGCACCGCCCTGGTGTCCGCGCTGACCCGCATTCCGGTGCGCTCGGATGTGGCCATGACGGGGGAGATCACCCTGCGGGGCGAGGTGCTGCCGATCGGGGGTCTCAAGGAGAAGCTCCTGGCGGCGCATCGCGGTGGCATCAAGACGGTCCTCATTCCCGATGAGAACCAGAAGGACCTGGTCGAGATTCCCGACAACATCAAGGGTAATCTCGAGATCAAGCCGGTGAAGTGGATTGACGAGGTCCTGGCGGTCGCGCTCACGCAGCAGCCCGCCATCCCCGCCGATGCCCCCGCTGCCGCAGCCGCCGCGGCTGCGGTCGCTGCTGCCGGCGCCGAGGGTTCGGCTGCTAGTGGCGACGGCGATGGCAAGCGCCGGCGTCGCCCCAAGACTGTTCCGGCACACTAGGTCATGGGCTACGCGCCCCGGGCAAAAGTCGCCTGCGGCGCTTTTGCGGACAGTAGCTTCGTTCTCGCCGGCAAAAGGCGTGACTTTTGCCGGCTGTGCGGTAGTGGCGTGGTCTAGAGGGATTCTCTAGACTACGCGGCCTTTCCGCCGGGGGTGGTGGTTCCGCCATCCCCGGCTGCTTCCTTTCCACGGATGCGCGCTTAGCTCAGCTGGTAGAGCGTCGCCCTTACAAGGCGAATGTCGGCGGTTCGATCCCGTCAGCGCGCACCAATAAATTCAAACATTTGCGCGCTATGCCGTCACGTGCGGCACGGTCAGTGCGGGAGTTGCGCGGGACTCCGTCTTCGAACGGACGACCCGATTGGCCGCTTGTCCCCAATGAACGCGTCGAGATCCTTAAGCGCTGTCCCTTGTCGACCGATTTCCGGCTTGTGCGCGAAATCCTCCAAGTATTTCGTCGCTGCGGACCGGAGCGTTCTGTTGGGACGTGCTCCATGTATGCGCTGAGGCCCATGAGGTCGGTCACGAAATGTATGGTGACCGTCAAAACCGTTCTAGTGTGGGTGCGATGCACATCTCTAGACTGTCTTTCACATGAGAACGACGACGGATCGCATTCCATCCCTGGACGGAGCTCGGGCGCTGGCCATTCTGCTTGTGATCGTTGACCACCTCGACGCGAATCGACCTATCTGGGTCGACTTCGGCAACCTGGGTGTGCGAACGTTCTTTGTGATCTCCGGGTTCCTGATCACGTATCTCCTACTTCAGGAGGCCCAGCGCACAAACAGCATCAGTCTGAGAAACTTCTATCTCAGACGCCTGTTGAGGATCGTTCCGGCATATTATGTGTTCCTGGCAATAGTTGCGCTCCTGATCCCGACCGGTCTGGTGTTTGCAACCTATACTGACCTATTGCCAGCACTCGCCTACTACTCGAACTACCATTCCAACTACTATCCCGAAGGTTGGACCCTGGGAATGACGTGGTCGCTGTCGGTTGAGGAGCAATTCTACGTACTTTGGCCAACCGCTCTCGTTCTGCTGGGTCTCGGGCGAGCGAAAGGAGTCTGTATCGCGATACTGCTTATCGCGCCGCTATTTCGATTACTCTCTGATCTGCACTGGTGGCCGACGCGCTATCCGAGATTCGCGTTTGAGTGCGTCTCGGACGCTTTGGCAACGGGATGTCTGCTAGCAATCTTTCGTGACCGACTCTGGAGTTGGTCAATGTACCGGCGAGCGATCGAATCGGGATTAGCATTGTTACCCCTGGGGCTCGGTCTATTTACGATCGATCAATTCAACCCGATTTATCGTGACACCATTGGCATCCCGCTAATGAATATTTCGCTCGCGGTCATGCTCGACCGTTGTATGCGGTTCCCCACACAGGGTCTAGCTCGAGGACTCAACTGGGGTCCTATCGCCTGGATTGGGACAATCAGCTACTCGCTGTATTTGTGGCAATCAATTTTCACGGGCCTCGTCAATTTGCCGCCTCTTGTGAAGTTCGGCGGCATGTTCACGCTCGCAGCAATCTCCTACTATGCAATAGAGCGGCCGGCGCGCCTAGCGGCTCGGAGGCTGCAAACGGCATCACCCTGCAGAATCATGGCCGACTCCGGCCTCGCCAACATCAACTTGCAGCTGCGGGCATTGCCGCCGCCCTGATCACGGACTCGATGGACGAGAAGTCGAGGGGCCTCACGATCAACTCCCGCGCGAAGGCCAGGGAGCGACGCTCGCATGAGCCGCGCAGATCAGCATCCTGGATGGACTCGAAGTCGGCGTTGTGCGCGAAACCAACAATCCGGCGGATGATTTCCGCCCCGGCGTAGCCGAGCGTGTCCGCGAGCAGGCGCCCGAGCCAATGTTGGCGTTCGAGGGCAAACGCCTCGGTATCCGCGGGTGTTGCGAAGAACGAGCTCGGATAACCGTCGCCTGTTCGCTGTGAACTCCACAGAGCCGAGAACCGGGTGGCGAACTCGTGCCAGAAGTCGACGATCTGCGCCAGGATCCACTCGCAGTGCGCGCGGCGCTCTCCCGAGACGGCTTCGTGCCCCGGCTGACTGAAGTAAGCCATCAGCAGGTTGCCGACGAACAGGCCCAGATCAAAGCCGATGGGTCCATAGATGGCGAACTCCGCATCAATGACGCGCGTGTCGGTTGCAGTCACCATCACGGAGCCGGTGTGCAGGTCACCATGCAACAGTGCTTCATGGAGTGTCAGGAAGCGATAACCCAGTTGTCCTGCCGCGGCCTTCAAGCGGGAATCGGCCCTCAGGCTGGCGACCACGTCATCCAGTTGCGGTGACGTCCAGCGGTTGCGCTCGTTCTCTACATACGGGTGGGTGAAGATGAGGTCCACCGTAATGCGGGTGAGCGCCTGGTTGTGGGCAAAGGCCGCAAGCCGATCGTTGACTTGCTCGAACGGCGCGGCGAGCACCGAGGTTGCAAAGGCACTGCGCGCGACGTACTCGGCGACACGACGGGCTGCGGTTGGATACTGGCGACCCGCGATGAGCCCACGTCTCAAGATGATGTGCTCGCCCAGGAGCTCCATAGCGAAAGCGAAACGCACGGGGTCATAGTGCAACAGTCGCGGAGTGAGCCCACTGACGGAAGACTCGCTCGCGCGAAGATAGAGCTGCTCGAAATAAGCTCTCTCCAGAGGCATGGGCCAGCTTTCGCCGGCAACCCGCACGTATGGAAGAGACTGCTTGACGCACACGCCTCCAGCGGGACCCCGGATGACGTAGACAATGTTGAGGTTGCCGTCGCCAACCTCGTTGACCTGCCATTCGTCCGGTGTGCCTCCGAGGCGTGCGCTCAAAGAGGACTGGGCCGCAAGCCACTGGCGCACGCCGGCCTCATCGAGCCGAACGTATCCTGGGGGAGTGGTAATGGGCATAGGCCGGAGTTTAGCCGATACACGCGCGGGCAGCGCCGACGGGGCACGACGAACCGATCGCGTCGGAATGATCGACGCCGGCTCCAAGGCGGCGTGCGCGCGGGCTATCTCGGCCCTTGTCTGACACCCGGCGTTGTCGGCCATGATAGTGGCACACCCCCCCAGCGGCACGGTAGTCTTGAGGCGGTTCAGGGGGAGTAAGTCGTTGGATCGCTGGTACGCGATGAAGGTATTCGTGCGGGTCGTGGAGTCCGGCAGCTTCGTGAAGGCCGCGGACAAGCTGGACCTGTCAACCACGGCAACCTCGCGAC
>Ga0268266_10002220_pt1 | contig 21210 bp, 16 predicted proteins | sample KBSS13metaG_FD_190356 | JGI IMG/M metagenome (GOLD analysis project Ga0268266, IMG submission 190356) | Switchgrass rhizosphere microbial communities from Kellogg Biological Station, Michigan, USA - KBS S1-3 metaG (SPAdes) (version 2) | ecosystem: Host-associated > Plants > Roots > Rhizosphere... | reverse complement strand
GTGACGGTGAGCGGCCGCACACGTCCAAACGCGACCCCGTCGCGGAGCAACAGGTCATGCATCTCGAGGTAGGCCAACTCGAAACCGCGGGCCTGTGCGGCCAGCAGCATGGCGAGAGTGGAGTCTTTCGCGTACTTGATGGCGCTAATGGGATCCATCACTACGCCCAGACGGGGTCGGTCAGTCATGCTTTTCCTTTTGGCGCAAAGTCACCCAAGGGGGGTGATTATGCTCGTGCAGCGCAAATATGTCCGACAACGTGCCCGCAGCGAGGGTTCATCGGCGCCGAACGCGAAAAACGTGACGCGCGTTGCATAGCGGGGGGTCTGCCGATATGTTAAAACCCGCGTTGCAATTGCCCCGGAGCCTGACTGATTCATGGGCGTCGTCGCGAGGGGTCGCCACCGCAGACGCGCATGAGTCAGTCAGGCTCCTAACGCCACGACGCTCGTGGCCCATTGTTACGGCTGTTAAGGAAGGAGTTGCCTGACCGTGACCGGCAGCAACACGAAACTCCAGGGTCTCAAGGTACTGGTCATCGACGACAGCAAGACCATCCGTCGCACGGCGGAAACCCTTCTTGCGAAAGAAGGTTGTGAGGTCTTCACGGCGATTGACGGATTCGATGCGCTGGCCAAGATCGCTGATCACCAGCCTGACATCGTGTTCGTCGACATCATGATGCCGCGCCTCGATGGCTATCAGACCTGTTCCCTCATCAAGCACAACAAGGTATTCCGTTCCATCCCCGTCATCATGCTGTCCTCCAAGGACGGCCTGTTCGATCGGGCGCGAGGTCGCATCGTCGGCTCGGAGCACTACCTCACCAAGCCGTTCACCAAGGACGAGCTCCTGAGCGCGATCGAGACGCATATCGGGAGATAAAGGAATGCCGCTGATACTGATCGTCGACGACTCGCCCACCGAAGTGCACGTGATGCAGAAGGCACTCGAGAAGCATGGCTACCGCACCGCGGCCGCGGCTGACGGTGCCGAGGGCGTGCGCCTCGCCAGGGAAATGAGCCCCGATCTCATTTTCATGGACATCGTCATGCCGGGCATGAACGGCTACCAGGCCACCCGCGCACTGGCGAACGATCCGAAGACCCGCACCATCCCGATCATCATGGTCACGTCCAAGGGCCAGGAGACCGATCGCATCTGGGGCCTGCGCCAGGGTGCCGTCGACTACATGGTGAAGCCCGTCTCCCCCGACCAGTTGGTCGCCAAAGCCCAGGCGACTTTGTCGTCATGACCGAGGAAGTCCCCCTCAAGTCGCTGCGCGACCGACCCTTCGAGCTGCTCGCAGAGCTCGAGCGGCGGGGTCGCGCCGTCTCCGCGCAGGTTAGCCAGGAAGGCACCGCCGGACGCGAGTGGGTCGGTGTTGCCCTGCGTATGGCGGGCGACCTGTACCTGGTCGCGCGCGAGGAAACTCGCGAGGTGCTCGGTTTGCCGCCATCGCTGACGCGCGTCCCGGGCGCCAAGCAGTGGATCAAAGGGCTGGCCAACGTCCGCGGCCAGCTCCTGCCCGTCATCGATCTGCGTCATTTCCTGGGAAGCGGGACGACGCCGATCACCCGCAACACACGGGTCGTGGTCGTGAATCATCGCGAGATCCCGGCCGGCCTGCTCGTCGACGAGGTGCTCGGCTTCCGGCGCTTTGCCGAGGGCGAGTTTTCCGGTGATGCGCCGCCAACCGTGGCCCGCTGCGAGCGTTATCTCGCGGGCGCCTTCCGGCGCGCGAACGAGCAGTGGCCCGTTCTGAGTCTGAGGTCCGTGCTGGAAAGCTCGGCGTTCTCCGAAGCAGCAGCCTAAAAATGAACCGCATCCACTTCAAGATGAGGCTCTCTTATCGGCGTTCAGCGCCAACCCGCCGGCCGTCCTGCGTCGCGCCGCTAGCGCTTCTCGGGATTCCCTCCGCTGCGCTCCGGTCGGAGGCCTGTCTATGAGCACTCCGGCATCTCCCACACGGGCAGGCGCCAGCCTGGCGGCTTTGCTGACGGCAGCGGCCGTACTGTTGGCGGTAGGGGTTGCTCTGTTCTTCACACAGGGGGGCTCGTCCTCCTCGAGCGGCAGCTCTTCCGCGCCGGTGGATGCGTTGTATGGCCTCGCAGTCGACGCGGAAGGCGCGGTCGGCGGCAATGAAGCGGCGCTCGCCAGCTTTCAGGCGCAGTTGCAGCAGTTGAAGGATGCGGCGGCGGCCAATTCGAACGCGCCATTTGCCCGGGATGCGCGGTTCTCACGTCTCATGGGCGATGCGGCCACCGTAAGCGAAGCCAGGAACGCGTTGGCCGATGCCGGCAACGCGGCACGCGAGACACGTGACCTGGTGCCTCGGCTCATCACCGAGATGGGCGCGATCACCGGCAACCTCTCGGGCACCAACCAGGAGGTCGGGGCACGCGCTTTCGAGCGCTTCGAGTTGCGGGCGCAACGTTTGCAACTCGATGTTGCCGCGTTGGCTTCGGGCGGGGCGACGAATCAGGCCGCGCAGCGCCTTGCGGAAAGCAACGACTACCTGGGCCAGGTGATCCAAGGCCTACAGGGGGGCAACACCGGCCTCACCTTGCCCAAGGTTCCGGCCAGCCCGGATACCGAGAAACGCCTCAAGGCGCTCGACACTCTCTACACCGACCTCAGCGGTGCCGTGCGTCGCGCTGTCGCGGCCGCACCAGCGCTTCCTGCTGCGCAAACTGCCGCGCGGGATATCACGCAAGACGCCCGTGCTTTGGCCAACGCTGCGAAAGCGGCGTCCGAGCCCTTGCAGGTGGCGAGCAAGGTGCCATCGTGGCTGCCAGGTGCTCTGCTTACCGCTGCGCTTGTTCTACTGGTGCTCGGCGTGCTCTCCTCCATGCGCGTGCGGAAGACCATGGAGATGCAGCGCCAGACCGTCGATACCCAACGCAAGGAAACCGACCGCAACCAGCAGGCGATTCTGCGCCTCCTCGATGAGCTGTCGAGCCTCGCGGACGGAGATCTGACCGTCCAGGCAACCGTGACCGAGGACATCACCGGCGCTATCGCCGACTCGATCAACTATGCCGTGGACGCTCTGCGCGGCCTGGTGACCACCATCAACCAGTCGGCTATCCAGTTGGACAGCGCGACCCGGCAGACGCAGGCGCTCTCCCAACACCTGGCGAAAGCCAGCGGTGCGCAGTCGAAGCAGATTTCGTCGGCGACCGAATCGGCCGGCAGCATGGCCTCTTCGGTGGAGGAAGTTTCAGGCAATGCCGAACGCGCCGCGGACGTCGCGCGCCATTCGGTGGAGGTCGCCCACAAGGGTGGCGACGCGGTGCGCCGCACGATCGACGGCATGAACACCATCCGGGAGACTATCCAGGAGACCTCCAAGCGCATCAAGCGCCTGGGTGAGAGCTCACAGGAGATTGGCAACATCGTCGAGCTGATCAACGACATCGCCGAGCAGACCAACATCCTGGCGTTGAACGCGTCGATCCAGGCCTCCATGGCCGGCGACGCCGGTCGCGGCTTCGCGGTCGTTGCCGATGAGGTGCAACGCCTCGCTGAGCGCGCGGCGAATGCAACGAAACAGATCGAAGTGCTGGTGCGCACCATTCAGACCGACACCAACGAGGCGGTCGTCTCCATGGAGCGCAGCACCACGGACGTGGTAGGTGGCGCACTCCTCGCGGAAAACGCGGGCGCGGCACTTGAGGAGATCGAGCAGGTGTCGAACCAGATCGCCAGCCTCGTGCAGAACATTTCGGGCAGCTCGCGCCAACAGACCAGCGGCGCCCAGAACATCGCGCGCAACATGCAAGTCCTCAAGGAGATCAGCGTCCAGACCGCGGAGTCGACCAACGCGACCTCCGCTGCTATCGCCAAGCTGGCCGAGCTCTCCGCCGGATTACGCAAAGCCGCCGCCGGTTTCCGCCTGCCGGGAACCAGCACCGAGCCCATCGGTTCCACGGGTGCGTTCAAGCGTTTGGACGAGAGCCAGAAGGTCGCCGCGACGTCCGCGCCCGTCCGCACCATGTCCGCGCTCGGCGGCACCTGAGCCTAAGAAGCTGTAAGAGCATTTCATGCCGGAAGTCGCTTCCCAGACGCTGGATTTTGTCGGTCGTGAGCTGAACCTCACGCTCGCCGAGGCGCGTACCGCGCTCGAGAACTACGTCGAGCAACCCGACAACATCTCTCTTCTCGAGCGCTGCACACAGGAGCTGCACCAGGTGCAGGGTGTCCTGCGCGTGCTCGAAATCTACGGCGCAGCACTGCTCGCCGAGGAAATGGAACAGGTTGCGAGCTACCTGCTCGCGACGGCCACCGAGCGCAAGAGCCAGGCTGAGAGCCTGGACGCGCTCATGCGCGCGATGGTGCAGCTCCCGAGCTACCTCGAGCGCGTGCTCGCGGGTGGGCGTGACCTCGCCCTCGTGCTGCTGCCCCTGTTGAATGATCTTCGCGCCGTGCGCGGCAGCGCCTTGCTGTCCGAAGGCACGCTGCTGCTGCTCAACCTCAAGTCAGACAAACAGGCCCAGCCGATTGCGGCTGCGCCGGGTGAGCCGCCGCTCACCGTGGAGCAGTGGGCTCGACGTTTGCGTGCGCGCTTCCAGGTCGGCCTCATCGGCTGGATCCGTGGCGAGCGCACCGAGCAGAACCTCGACATCCTCGCCGCTGTAGCTCAGAAGCTCGAGCAGATCGCCACGCGGCAGCCCGTCTTCCAGCTCTGGTGGGTAATCGGCGCGATTATTGAGGCGTTGCAGGAGAACGGCATCGAAGGTGGCGTTTCGGTGAAGCGCCTGTTGGGCTTGGGCGATCGCGAGATCCGCCGGCTCTACGAGCAGGGCGAGGCCCGTTACTCGCAGCAGCCGCCCGTCGAGTTGCTCAACAACCTCTTGTATTACGTCGGCCGCGCCGAGTCCTCGGGACCGCGTGTCACGGCCGTGCGTGCCTCGTTCCGCTTGTCCGAGTTGCTGCCGGTCGATGAGAGCATCGAGCAGGAGCGGGAGAATCTCTCCGCCCCGAGCGTCAAGCTCATGCAGACCGTCGCCGCGGCTATCCGCGAGGACCTCTCGAAGGTCAAAGACGTTCTGGACATCTTTGTCCGGCGCGGCGCGGGACAGCCGAAAGAGCTCGCGCCGCAGGTGGAGCTGCTGCGTAAGATCGGCGACACCCTCGGTGTGTTGGGTCTCGGCGAGCTGCGCGCCAAGGTGCAGGGCGAGACAGAGCGCCTCCAGAAGATCGTTGGCGGCGAGCTACGGGCTGACGAGAGCACGCTGGTCGAGATTGCGGCGACCCTGATCGGTGTCGAGGACCGGCTCGATGACGGGCTGGTCGGCATGATCCGGCCGAAGACCGATGAGCTGTCCGAGCCCGACGAGGACGTCGAGTTCCAGCAGGTCCAGGCGGCCGTGCTGCGCGAGTGCATTCTCAACCTCGCGCGGATCAAGGAAGCCATTACGCAGAACGTGGGAGGCACGCTGGATGCGGCGGGCCTCGATAGCTGGCACGAGCTGATGCGCGGCATGAAGGCCGGGCTGCTCATGCTCGGCAAGACGCGCGCCGTCGAGGTCATTGAAGCGGTCACCACCCAGTTGAAGCGGGTCATGCAGCCGGGCGGCCGTGTGTTGCCCCCAGGCTTCATGGATCGGCTCGCCGACGCCATTGTCAGTGTCGAGTACTACATGGAGACCCTGCAGGCCGGCCGCAGCGATCCATGGTACATGCTGGACAACGCGCAGTCGTGCGTCCAGGCGCTCGAGCAGACACAAACACCGACTGTACCGACGGTGCCCGCGTTGGATCCGGGCGCGTTCGCGAAGACTGTGCAGATCTCGACTGTCGGGGGCACGGTCATCGACGTGGGCGATCCGGGCGCGACGCTCGTTGGTGCCAGTGGTGCGGCAGTTCCCCCGGTCGTTTCGCCTTCGCGGACGTCGGTCGTGCGCGCGCTCCAGGAGACCGCGGATCCGGAGCTCGTCAAACTCTTTATCGAAGAGGCCCACGAAGAGTTGGCCAAGATCCAGCGCCACTTCCCGGCGTGGGATCAGAATCCGATGGATCGCGAGTCGCTCGTGACGGTGCGACGCTCGTTCCATACCCTGAAGGGCAGCGGTCGCATGGTCGGCGCGCGCGAGCTTGGCGAGTTCGCGTGGTCGATCGAGAACTTGCTGAATCGTGTTCTCGACAACACGCTGACCCGGACTCCGCAGATCCTTACAGTGCTGCGCGAGGCTGTTGCCGCGCTGCCGGAGCTCATCGAGCAGCTCGAGACGGGACAGTCACCTCGTGCCGATATGGCCGAAATCGCTTCGCGCGCTCATGCGCTAGCGGCTGGTAAGCAACCGACTACGACTGCGCGTGCTGCTGCTGCGGCTGCCGCGCGCGATGAGGGTGCCGAGGTTGTGTCGTCTGGACACACCGCGACTATGGCTGTGGATCAATTGCCAGGGGCTCCTCGGGCGCCGGAGCAAGCTACTCTCTCGACGACGTTTACCGCGCCCATGCCGGCAATGCCGGTCGCAGTTCCTTCAGAGGCTGCGACACAAGTGTTGGCTCATCCGGCGCCGTTGCCGGCGGCCGTGGCCAGCGCACCCGGTGCCGGATCGCAGGGGAGTAACGTAACTCCGTTCTCGCGGCCGGGTGCCGCGGTGTCGGTGCCTCCGGCGTCGACGGGTTCTTCTAGTGGGCCCTCGCCCAGTATGTCTGCGCCGAGTGCGTCGGCTAGTGACGCTGCGCCTTCACAGGCGCCGGCTGCGGTGTTTGAGCGAGCGGTGCCGCCCGCGCAACCGCCTTCAGCGCCGAGTGCTCCACCGGAGGTCGCGCCGGCTGCGGTATCCGCGACGCCTAGTGCGACGCCTCCGCAAGTGACTTCCGCGCCGCCGCCGGCGTTTGCCGGTGCCACCGCCACGGAGGGCGCTGCAATGCCTCCCCCGGCCCCGGCGCAGGCTGCTCCGGCTCCGGCCGCGCCATCGCAGACGGCCGGTACGCCATCGGGTCTCGACGATGTCCTGCGCGAGATTTACGCGCGCGAGACAAACACACACATCACCACGGTTCGCGCTTACCTCGATCGCGAGGCGGGGCTGCCGGAACCGCACGCGTTGCCCGAAGACGTATATCGCGCCTGTCATACCCTGTCAGGCAGCTCCAAGATGGCCCAGGCGCGGCACGGCACCCGTGTTGCCGAGCCCCTCGATCACTGGCTGCGCCGTGCCTTCAGCAGCGGACTCGGTCTGACCAAGCAGGATATGACCCTGCTCGCGGACTGCATGTCAGCCATGGAGACTGTCGCAACTCATCTCGATGAGTCTACGGGGTACTTCGTGAATCATTGGGAGCTCCAGCGGCGCATTGCCGATGCCGACAAGGCACTCGACCAGCGCATCGCGGCTGCCACGGCGGCGCGCGCCGCACAGGAAGCTGCGGCTGAAGACGCTGGATCCGAAGAGGCACCCCCCGAGGAAGAGATCGAGACGTCCGACGATGCCGGTGATTTCGATCCGGAAGTCGCTGCGATTTTCACCGAAGAGGCTACCGAGCTGATCGAGGCGTCCGAGCACGCCTTGAGTGACTGGCGGAGTGAGCCTGCGAGCGCTGAATACCGTCTTGGCCTGAAACGTCCGCTGCACACCCTGAAGGGTGGTGCGCGCATGGCCGGCATCATGGCGATGGGCGACCTCAGCCACGAGTTGGAAACGCTCGTCATGCAGGTCGACAATGGCTCGGTCGCGCCCGATGACGCCCTGTTTGATGTAGTGCAAGCGGCGCTCGACGAGTTGGCCCGGATGCGCGAGTTGGTCGCGAGCGGCCGTCGTGTCTCGCCGGCGCGCGCGATGATCGCGCGTATTCACGCGCTGTCGCGCCCGAAGGCTGCCGCTCCTGCTGCCGCTCCGAGGCAGCCTGCCGCGCCAGCGCAGTCCGCGCCGCCTCGCGCAACCACTCCCCCAGGTACCCCCCTTTTTTCCGAGCACGCTGACTCAGCGCGGCAAGCTGAGTCAGCGGACCCTGAGCACAACGCTGATCTCGCCAGGTTCGGGGCCGAAGTCGCGCGGCTGACGGCGCAAGCCGCCGAGGCACGGGCGGCCGCGTCCGAACCGGCGGAGCCGTTCGCGGCGCTCGAGGATGAGGGACTCACCGCCCGGCATCCGGCGCAGCAAGGCCAGGCCGAGGACTTCGGCGCGATGGCCGGGTATGGACAGCCCGCTGAGCTCGAGGGTGCGGCGGAATCTGAGCCGTCCGCGGAGTTTGAGCGTGCGGCGGAGTCTGAGCCGTCCGCGGAGTTTGAGCGTGCGGCGGAGTCTGAGCCGTCCACGGAGTCCGGGTTGTCGGCGGGGTCTGACCCGGCGGCTGAGTCCGATGAGCTGGCGGAGTTCAACGCGGCGCCTGAGCTCGGTCTGCCTCTCGAGCCGGTTACAGACCAACCTGTCGCTGAGGACGCCGGTGAGATTGAAGTCTCTCCGGATGACTTCTCCCCGTCGTACTTCGTGTCAGAAGCCTTGCACGATACCGGCGCTCCGCAGCCCGGCGAGGGCAACCTGGAGGAGAGCCAGCCGGCACCCGCTGCCGAGCAGGCGTGGCTGAAAGATACGTCGCAAACACCGTGGCCCCCTGAGTTGGGCGTCGGTGACGGCGATTCGAACGTTCTGGTCGAGGAGACCCCGGCGGACGACGCTGCGAACTCCAACGCCTTCGTCAACGCCGAGGGCGAAGCCAACACTCCCGCGCAAGCCGAGGACAACGTCCTTTACGGTCGCCTCGACTTCGATCTCAGCGGCGATGTGGGTGAGGGCGCTGCCCGGGAAGGTGAGGCCGAGCAGCCTGCCATTATCGACCTGAGTGCGCCGCTGGAGTCCGATCAAGGCGCCGACGCCAGTGTGGGCGACGGCATGATCGTCGTCGAAGAGCCGCCGGCGTTCGATGCGATTCCCGCGGTCGAGGATGCCCCCGCTCCCGAAATCGAGCGGCTGTCCGCCACCGGAATCCATGCAGCGCCCATTGAGCAATTCATCGACAGCGCCGCGCAGCAAGTCGCTTCTGCGCAGCCTGCAGCAGAGCTCGAAGTCGCGCCGGCACCTGCTGTTGCGAAGAGCGTGTCCATAAGCTTCGAGCGTCGTTCGGAACCGCGAGGTACCGACGAGGGGCTCCTGCCGCCGGCACCCGTGCCTCCGGGTCGCGAGCCCGTTGCTCCCGTCGAGCGCCAGGAGATGGCGCGCGTCGACGCGGAGTTGCTCGATACCCTGTTGAACATCTCGGGCGAGGCCAGCATCGCGCGCTCGCGCTTGGAGCAGCAGCTCGGCTCGTTCGACTTCAACCTCGGCGAGCTGTCACGTACCGTGACTCGCTTGAAGGAACAGCTCCGCAGCCTCGAAATCGAAACCGAAGCGCAGATTCTGCATCGTCACGAGGACGACGCCGGACATCGCAGCGAGTTCGATCCACTCGAGCTGGACCGCTACTCCTCCATTCAACAGTTCTCGCGTGCGTTGGCCGAGACCGCGAACGACGTCGCGAGTATTCAGCAGCTCCTCGAGAACCAGGCGAAGGACACGCAGACCCTGCTCCAACAGCAGGCGCGTACCATCACGGAGCTGCAGAACGGACTCATGCGGACGCGCATGGTTCCCTTCCAACGCCACGTACAACGCCTCGCGCGTATCGTGCGCCAAGCAGCATCGGACACGGGCAAGCGTGCCGAGCTGATCGTCGAGGGCGCCTCTGGCGAGCTCGACCGTCAGGTGTTGGAGCGAATGCTGCCGCCGTTCGAGCACATGCTGCGTAACGCGGTTGTCCACGGTATCGAGAAGCCCGAAGAACGAGTCCGCGCCGGCAAGCCCGAAGCGGGTCGCATCGTCCTCGAGCTCCACCGCGAAGGTGCCGAGGTCATGGTGCGCCTGGTGGATGACGGCGCCGGCATGAACCTCAAGGCGATCCGCGCGAAGGGTCACTCTCTCGGACTCATTGCTCCGGGCCTGGTCATCAGCGATGAGGATGCGATGCAGCTCATCCTCGAGCCCGGCTTTTCCACGGCGGGCTCCATTACCCAACAAGCGGGTCGAGGCGTGGGCATGGACGTGGTGGCCACCGAGATCAAGCGACTCGGCGGCGCCTTGCATATGGAAACGAAGGCTGGCGAAGGGACGGTCTTCACCATCCGACTGCCGTTCACGCTTGCGATCAGCCACGCCCTCGTGGTGCGCACTGGCGAAGAGTTTTATGCGCTGCCGTTGCCGACGGTCGAAGGTGTGTTGCGCCTTTCGAAGACCGAGGTCACCGCGCACCTGGGTAAGGATGCGTCCGCGTTCGACTATGGTGGTCAGAAGTATCGCTTCCAACACCTGGCAACGTTCGTGAGCCTCGAGCCCTCGCCGTTGCCAGAGCAAGATGTCACGATCCCGGTCGTGCTCGTGCGCGCCGGTGAGCACTCGACCGGTCTCGTCGCCGACGAGCTCGTCGGTAGCCGTGAGATTGTCGTGAAGTCGGTCGGTCCGCAGATCTCCAGTATCCGCGGCATCTCCGGCGCCACGATCCTTGGCGACGGCCGTATTGTCATCATTCTCGACATCGGAGCCCTCGTGCGTGCTGAGTGGCGCTCTCGCCCGCAGACGCCGATTGTCCCGAAGGAAAAGGCCGACAAGCGCGTGTTCGCGATGGTCGTCGACGACTCCATCACGGTCCGCCGCGTAACGCAGCGTCTGCTCGAGCGCAATGGTATGCGCGTGCTCACCGCACGTGATGGTATGGACGCGGTCGCTCTACTACAGGACAACGTTCCCGACATCATCCTTCTCGACATCGAAATGCCGCGCATGGATGGTTACGAGGTCGCCGCACACGTACGCAACGACCCGCGCCTGAAAGATGTGCCAATCATCATGATCACCTCGCGCGTCGGTGAGAAGCATCGTGCGCGGGCGATAGAGCTCGGTGTGGACGATTACCTCGGCAAGCCGTACCAGGAAGCTCAGCTCCTGGAGGCCATCGCGCCGCTCGTCGAACGCCGCCGCGTGGCTATTGGCAGCCACCTGTACGCCGCGGAACTGGGTTGATCTATGGCTGAGCGCGTTACCGAAATCTATAGCCTGCTGGTGCCGCTGACGGACGGACGTCTGATCATTCCGCGTGCCTGCGTGGCGGAAGTCGTCGGGTTTCAGACACCATCGGAAATGACCGGCGCTCCGCCGTGGTACATCGGAACCGTTCCCTGGAACGGCAAGGCCGTCCCGTTGGTGTCCTTCGAGGGCGCCTGCGGGCAGATGATTCCCCCGGCCTCGGGCCGTACCCGCATCGTGATCCTCCATGCGCTGGGTACGCGGGTCGAAGGGGGTAACTTCGCGATTGTCTCGCAGGGCTTTCCGCAGCTCGTGCGAGTGAGCAACGATGTCGTCCGTCCGGACAACTCCAGGGTCTTTCCGGATCGCGCGCCCGTGATCTGCCAGGTCCGCATGATCAACGAGACTCCGCTCGTGCCCGATCTCGAGCGGCTCGAAGAGATGATCGCGGAAGAGACGACGATCGCGAGCTAGGAGCCTGTCTGACTAATGATCGCCGGAAGATGCCGCTGAGGGGCGGCCGCAGTAGGCGAGCATTAGTCAGACGGGCTCCTAACGACCCTGGCCTCTTGGTTGAGGCGGAGCGGGCGCCGGGACGAGCGTCGCCGTACCTTTTCCGGACTCGCCGGCGTGCGGGAGGTTGATAACGCCACCCGAATGCTGTCGCTGCGGCACTCGAGAGAAAACGGGCTCCGTGACGTCCCCGAAAGCCTTCGCGAACGGCAGTCCATTGACCGCCGCGGAGGTCCCTGCGCACAACTCGAGCTTGGGCAGTTTGGGCACCTGACCCTCCCGCACTACGACGTTGGGGATATCAACATCGATACGCGTGAAGGGCACGCCGAGCGCCCCCGCGAGATGCTCCACGAGCGTGCGCAGTTCTTCGGCGAAATCATCTTTCACGGATGGATCCATGATCATGAAGTAGTTCGTCAGGTAGCGGGCGATGGGGGAGGCCTTGCCGATTTCGTGATTGACCAGTTCCTGCTCGTTGGCGAACGTGAAGATGGAGGTCGTCGCAAGAGTGTCCATGAAATCGGTCGGTACCGACGGTTCGGCCGAATGGATGGCCGGCGTGCTCACCGTGATCACCGTGCCTTCCCGTTTCACCTGCACGTCATTGAGCTCGAGCTGGTAAATGAGCTTCGCCGGCCATGCGACGAAGATCTGCGGGGTCTTTCCGATGACCGCCGGGCAGGCGCGGTACCAGATCGCAATCTGTCGCTCGTGCTCGATCACTGCATGCGTGCGCACCTGTGTGACGATGATCTGCACGGGGTCCACGGGTTGCGCAGCGGGTTTCTCAGCCCAGATCGCGCGGCCGATCAGGCCACCGAGGATGAGCGCGAGCAGAGCGATGACGACGTATTTCACGGGCGTAGTATCGGGCCCTGCAGTTACGGGTCAAAGATCCCCGAAGTAACGCTGGATTATGGTCAATGCGGCAATCGCCGCGGTCTCGGTCCGCAGGACCCGCGGCCCCAGGCGCACGGCTTTGAACCCCGCCCGGATCGCCGCCTCCTGCTCCACATCCTCCAGGCCGCCTTCCGGTCCGATCAGGACGGTGATCCCCTTGCCCACGTCGGTGAGATCGTCAATGCGCAGATCTCCGGTTGGAGAAAGCAGCAGTCGCGTGCTCCCCGACGTGTCGGGAGCCACCACGTCGAAGATATCCGTTGGCAGGCTCAGCTCGGGAATGCGGTTGCGGCCACATTGCTCACAGGCCGCGACCGTGATCGCCCGCCAGTGCTGCAATTTCCGCTCAGCCTGTTTGTCATCCAATCGCACCACGCTGCGCTTGGTGAAGACCGGCACGATCCGTGAGGCTCCGAGCTCCGTGGCCTTCTGAATAATCCAATCCATGCGCTCACCGCGGGAGATGCCCTGCGCGAGGGTGAGAGGCAGCGGCGATTCGCGGTCGAGCGCTCTGTGCGCTGCCACGGACACAATGACAGCTTCCTTGCGAAACTCCTCGACGCGTGCGCCGAACTCGCCGCCGGTGCCATCGAACACCGTGAGCTCATCGCCATTGCGAAGCCGCAGGACTCGCGTGATATGGTTCGCCGCGCTCCCTTCGATGACGAGCGACTTGCCGGCGGTCACTGGTGCGTCCACGTAGACCCGTGTCAATCGCATGTTGCCCGCTCAATCCCTTCGCGCGCGACGTCGACCATCAGGTCGATCTCGTCAGGAGTAATGACATAGGGCGGCATGAAGTAAACCACATTCCCAACAGGCCGCAACAGGACTCCGCGCTCGATAGCGTGCCGGTAGATGATGAGTCCGCGCCGTTCCTGCCAGGGATAGGGCTCGCGTGTGGTTTTGTCTTTCACCATCTCGATAGCGAGGATCATGCCGCGTTGGCGGACCTCCGCTACGTGCGGATGATTTTCCAGCTCCAACGCACGCGCGCCCATTTGGGCGGCCAACGTCCGGTTGCGCTCCAGCACGTTGTCCTCCCGGAAAATGCGTAAGCTGGCGAGCGCTACGGCGCACGCCAGGGGGTTGCCGGTAAAGCTGTGGGAATGCAGGAACGCGTTCAGCTTGGTGTACTCGTCGTAGAACGCTTCATAGACCGATTCTGTCGTGAGCACGGCCGAGAGCGGCAGATAACCCGCGGTGAGTCCTTTCGACAGACACATGAAGTCCGGACGGATACGCGCCTGCTCGCAGGCAAACATCGTCCCGGTGCGTCCGAAGCCGACCGCGATCTCGTCTGCGATGAGATGCACGTCGTAGCGGTTGCATGCGTCACGCAGCATGTCGAGGTACACCGGGTCGTACATGCGCATGGTGCCCGCGCATTGCACGAGGGGCTCGACGATTACGGCCGCAACTTCGTGTGCGTGACGTGCGAGTGTCGCCTCCATGTGGGCAAACTTGCGGCGCGAGTGATCAGCCCAACTTTCTCCTGCCTCACGCTCATAACAGTCCGGCGAGGGCACCGTGATGACGTCCATCAGTAGCGGCTGATAAATCTCCTTGTACAGCTCGACGTTACCCACTGCCAGGGCGCCGAGTGTTTCGCCGTGATAGCTGTTCGATAGCGTGATGAACCGTCGTTTGCCTTGCCGGCCCTTGTTGCGCCAGTAGTGGAAGCTCATCTTCACGGCGACTTCGACGGCGGAGGAGCCGTTGTCGGCGTAGAAGCAGCGTGTCAGGCCGGCGGGGGCGATGTTGGTCAAGGCCTCCGACAGCTCGATCACGGGCTCGTGGGTGAAGCCGGCGAGAATGACGTGCTCGAGGCTGTCCAACTGCGCGCGGACCGCGGCGTTGATGCGGGGGTTGGCGTGTCCGAAGAGGTTGACCCACCAGGAGCTGATGGCATCGAGATAGCGGCGTCCTTCGAAGTCTTCCAGCCAGACTCCCTGGCCGCGCTTGATCGGGATGAGCGGTATGAGGCGCTCGTGGTCCTTCATTTGCGTGCAGGGGTGCCAGACGTGAGCCAGGTCACGGGCGACGTATGCGGCGTTGGGGTTGTTCATGAGGGGATTGTGGCATGATCGGGCGTATGAAGGTCGATACGGCTACCGGGTTGCTCGCGGGGGTGCGGCAGGTGTTGTCGCCGCATTTTGATGCGCGGCCTGGCAATGTTGTGGCGGAGCTCATTGTGGTGCATGGCATCTCGCTGCCGCCGGGAGAGTTTGGGGGCGGGTGGATCGATAAGCTGTTTACGGGGAACTTGCCGGGGGATGCGCATCCTTACTTTGCGCAGATTGTGGGGCCGGGGCGGCGGGTTTCGGCGCACGCCATGATTCGGCGCGATGGGCTGGTCACGCAGTATGTGCCCTTCGGGGCGCGGGCTTGGCATGCGGGGCCTTCGGAGTATCGCGGGCGGGCGGCTTGCAATGACTTTTCGATTGGGATCGAGCTCGAGGGGGCGGATGACGTTCCTTATACCGATGCTCAGTATGAGAGCCTGACTCGGGTTGTTGGTGCGTTGCTGGAGGCGTATCCGTTGCTTTCTGCTCAGCATATTGCTGGGCATAGTGACATTGCTCCGGGCCGCAAGACGGATCCGGGGGCGGTGTTTGATTGGGCTCGCTTTAGGGCGATGGTGGCGGGTTCGAGGCCGGGGTAGCGTAGGAGTTGGGCGGGTTCGGGCGCCGGGCTAGCCCGGGAGAAGAGCCCCTTTCCGGGGGACGGCGTGAATACGTCCCTGTAGCCTCTGGCCCGGTTCCCGACCGGGCAAGCCCCCGGAAAGGGGCTCTTCTCCCGGACTAACCCGGCCTCGCGGGGTTCGAACGGTCGTGTCTCCACAGGACCTCGGTGCCCTGCTCGTGGCGTGCCAGGACGCGGGCTAACACGAACAACAGGTCGGATAGTCTGTTGAGGTATTTCAACACCTCGGGGTTGACGTTTTCTTCACGTGACAGAGTCAACGTGCGGCGTTCGGCGCGGCGGGCGACTGTTCTTGAGACGTGACAGGCGGCTGCTGCGGGGCCGCCGCCGGGGAGGATGAACTCCTTCAGTGGCGGTAGCGCGTCGTTGAAATCGTCCAGGGTGGTTTCGAGGCGGGTTACGTGGGCTTCGGTGATGACGGTGTGGCCGGGGATGCAGAGCTCGCCGCCCATGTCGAAGAGCTCGTGCTGGATTTCGGTCAGGCAGGACGAGACTTTGTCGGGGAGGTGGGGAACGGCCAGCATTACGCCGATCGTGCTGTTGAGCTCGTCTACCGTGCCGTAGGCTTCTACGCGGGGGCCGTCCTTGGGAACGCGGGTGCCATCGCCGAGGCCGGTGGTGCCGTCGTCGCCGGTGCGTGTGTAGATTTTGCTCAAGCGATTGCCCATGCTGCGGCTCCTGAAGTCGTCCCTGGCGTGGGATTGACGCGATGAATTTGCAGATTATGGCATCGAAAGAGCTCCAGGCTGCCCTGGCGGCGGCGCAGGCCGCGGCTGAGGTCATACGGCGGCTGTACCAGAAGAATCTGGCGGTTACGACCAAGGCGGATGCGTCGCCGGTGACCGAGGCGGATGTGCGGGCTGAGGAGGTCATCAAGGGCGTCCTGAGTGAGCGTTTTCCGTCTTATGGGTTTTATGGGGAGGAGACGGGGCAGCGGGGGATGGATGCGGCGAGTGTGTGGCTCGTGGATCCGATCGATGGGACCAAGTCGTTTGTCAGGGAGTGTCCGTTCTTTTCGACGCAGATCGCGTTGCTGCGTGAGGGGCGCCTGGTGCTCGGGGTTTCCAGTGCGCCGGCTTACGGGGAATTGGCCTGGGCCGAGCTCGGGGGTGGGGCGTTTCTGAACGATAAGCCCATCCAGGTCAGCGCGGTTGCGGAGTTGTCCGGCGCGATCGTTTCCACGGGCAACCTGAAGACCCTGGCGCGGTCACCGCAGGGGTGGAATCGGTTCGGAGCACTGATTCCGCGGGTGAGCCGGATTCGGGGCTACGGCGACTTTGTGCACTACCACCTTTTGGCGCGCGGGTCGTTGGACGTGGTGATTGAGTCCGATGTGAATATCCTGGATATCGCGGCCTTGACCGTTATCGTGCGTGAGGCTGGCGGGATCTTTACGGACCTGGACGGCGGGGAAGTCGGGCTCGGGACGACGTCTGTGCTGGCGGCCAACAAGGCGCTGCATGCAACGGTGCTCGAGGCCCTCAGCCGTTGACGAATACGCGCCGGCCGTCCTTTTCGATCTCGATCATGGGGGAGTTGTAAAGGGCGCTCAGGCTCTGAGCCGTCAGTACCTCACGGACGGGTCCCGCGCTCCAGCGACCGTCACCGAACAGCAGGATGATGCGATCCGCGAAGCGCGCGGCCAACGTTGGATCGTGCAGTGTCGTGATCACTGTGCTGCCGGCGAGCGCCAGCTCGCGAAACAGGGACAGCACGCCGAGTTGGTGGTGCGGGTCCAGGTGATTGGTCGGCTCATCCAACAGGAAGATGCCGGGCTGCTGGGCGAGGAGTGCGGCAATGGCGACGCGGCGTTGTTCGCCGCCGGAGAGTGTGTCGGTGCGCCTCTCGGCAAAATCGGAGAGCTCAACTGCGGCGAGGGCCTCGCGGGCGATGCGCTCGTCATCCTGACTCTCCCACTGCCACAACGACATGTGGGGGTGCCGTCCAATCAACACCATTTCCAACGCGGTGGTGACGAAGGCGTCTTCGATGTCCTGGGCGAGAAGCCCGAGGCGTAGGGCTACGGCGCGACGATTGAGCTCCTCGAACGGTACTCCGTCGAGATGGATCGAGCCGGCGTGTGGAGGGCGCAGGCCGGCCAGCGTGTGCAACGTGAGGGTTTTTCCGGACCCGTTGCAGCCCAGAATGACGATGACTTCTCCCGGCCCGAACTCGACGGACAGGTCGTTGACCAGGGTCCGTGTGCCCACGCGCACGCTGACCCGGCGCGCGGCAAGCCCGGGTTTCAGGGGTGCGTCCACCGGATCTCACTTGCAGTGACCGGCCCGACTACAACATCACGTAGACCCGCCGGCATGTCGAAGACCGTAGCGGACAGGGCGCGGCGCCCGGCCATGATCTCTGCGCTGGGCTGCGGGTAGCGGGGTTGGCGCTCGGGCTCCGCGAAGCCGTCGGGGTAAATGGGTGCCCCGCTGCCCAGATCGTATTTGTCCGTCGCGCCGAGTGTGTGCATGAGCTCGTGGGCGATGACGATGTTGTTGCTTCCCGCCATGTTCGGCAAGGCAAAGGCGTGCACCAGGCCGATCAAGCCTTTTTGCAGACCATGTGAGTCTGGTACCGACTGCAGCGAGGTTGGATCGTGGTAGAGCACAAAAATGCGGATGCGCGGTGGGGTGCGGCCGGGCACCTTGGTCGCGCGCATGGCGAACCAACGCATCTTGAGACTCCACCACATGACTCCGAGCGGTCCCGCATTGTGCTCGAGCTGGGGCGGGAGTGTCGTGGCTTGCGGATAGAGCTCGATGTGAATGGGCTCATCGATCGGGATGCCGTAGCGATGCGCCTCGCGCTCGAAAAACGTCCCGATGCTTGCGAAAGTTTCAGGTGAAAGGTCGGCGATGTAACGTTGGGCGCCCGCGCTGCCGTCGCCGTTGAGCGGATAGATTCCAACCCACAGCGAGTTCTTCCAGCTCTGGGTGACAACCCGGTCGAGCCACGTGCGACCCGCGACGATAACGAGCACGAGAAGCAGCACAGCAATGCGTATCGTTTTCCACACGATGAGTTCGCCTGGCCCTTGGTACCTAGGGCTGCAGGCGCGTGGCACTCCAGGGCCCGGTGCTGAAGAACCCGTTGGCTCGAGGCGTCAGCTCGCGCGTCCAGCGGGCACGATCGTGAATCCGAGCTTCGCCTTCAACCCACAACTCCACCGAGTCGGCCCACAGATGATAGCCGCCCCAGTGGGGCGGCCGCGGGATCTGGTAGTCGGCGGGGCCGTCTGCTGCCGCATGGACAGGATCCGGTACGCCGAAACGTTGCGCCGTGGAGGCAACAGCTTTCTGCAGCGCCTCACGCGATCCGACCGCGGCGCTCTGCTCACTCGCCCAGGCACCGATCCGGCTCTGCCAGGGGCGGGACGCGAAATAGGCGTCGCTGGCCGCGGCTGGGGCTTGCACGACAGGTCCCTCGACACGCACCTGCCGATGCAGGGCATCCCAATGAATTACGGCCGCGGCGCGCGGATGGCTCGCCAACTGTCGGCCTTTGCGCGACAGGTAGTTCGTGAAGAACACGAGGTAGCCGGGTTGCGGGACGATTTCCTTGCAGAGGACGACCCGCGCGGTCGGGTGGCCGTCAGGGTCACTCGTAGCGAGCACCATGGCGTTGGGATTGGGCTGCAGCCGTTGCTGCCAGCTTTCTGCCATCCACTGGTTGAGCACCACCAGGGGCTCCAGCGGCAGCGGGTCGGGGAGAAGCTCGGTAAAGTGTTTCATAAGACCGCAATGTTAGCCTTTTCGAGGCCTTGGAGCCTGTCTGAGTCATGCTCGCCGTCACGAGGGCGACCCTGGCGAGGCTACGCGCCCCGGCAGATTTTCTGCGATCGTTTCGCGCGCATAGCGGGGCCAATGTAAGACAAAGAATCGTAAGCGAAAGGATCGCAAAAAAGCTGCCGCCAGGGGCGGCCGCAGTAGGCGCAGCATGACTCAGACAGGCTCCTTGCTGCGGAAATACGCCCTGCGCACTTGCAGCCCGTACGCGGCGTCGATAGAAAGGGAGCTCGCTCATAGAGACCTTAGGACCTTTCCTGCCATGACGCGCGACGATGTGACGCTGGATGACCTGCGCCGGCGCTTGGACGAGATCGATCGCCAGCTGATTTCGCTGGTAGCCGAACGCAAGACCATAAGCGGAGAGGTGGCACGCGTGAAGCGCTCGACGGGACGTCCGACGCGCGACTATGAACGCGAGCGCGAGGTGATACTCGGCGTGCGCGCTATTGCGTCAGAGCAAGGTGTGTCGCCGGCGCTCGCGGAGGAGCTGCTACGCCTGCTGATCCGTTCCTCGTTGACGACACAGGAACAGGCGAGTGTGCATGCTCGTGGAGCCGGCACTGGCCGTCGTGCGCTCGTGATCGGTGGCAGCGGCAAGATGGGTGGCTGGTTCGTCGGTTTCCTGGCTTCACAGGGTTTCACGGTCGAGGTGGCGGACCCGAGCGGCGGTCCCGCCGGAGTGCCGCGTGTTGACGACTGGCACGAGACGGATCTCAACAGTTACGACTACATCATTGTCGCCACGCCCCTGGGGATGACCGACTCGATTCTGCACGACATCTCGCTGCGCCGGCCGCCGGGTGTGATTTTCGATGTGGGCTCACTGAAGTCCCCGTTGCGGTCGGGGCTGCACGCACTGAAGTCCAACGGCTGCCGGGTCACGTCGCTGCACCCGATGTTTGGCCCGGACACCGAGTTACTGTCAGGTCGACATGTCGTGTTCGTCGATCTCGGCCATGCCGAGGCGCTGGCCGCCGCGCGCGAGTTGTTTGCGCCTACCATGGTCGAGCAGGTCGTCATGAGTCTCGACGATCACGACCGACTCATCGCGTACGTTCTCGGCTTGTCGCACGCTCTCAACATCGCGTTCTTTACCGCGTTGGCTGAAAGTGGCGAGGCCGCGCCGAAGCTTGCCAAGATGTCGAGTACCACGTTTGATTCGCAGTTGGACGTGGCTACCCGGGTAGCCCAGGAAAGCCCGGACCTGTACTACGAGATACAAAGTCTGAACGATTACGGAGCCGAATCCCTGGAGGCCCTCGCGAAGGCCGTGGAGCGTATCCGCACCGCGGTGTTTTCGCAGGACCACGATGCGTTCGCAGCATTGATGCGCCGCGGTCGCGATTATCTCGAGGACCGTCGTCACGTGGCGGAGCGCCGTGCCTGATAGACCCTCAAGAAGGCCGCCCCCGACCGAGGAGCGCGTTCGCGCCCTCGAGATCGAGAATCGGTCCCTTCAGGAACGGCTTCAGGACCTCACCGAGGAGGTGAGCCGCAATGAGGCGTTGCTGCGCAAAACGCAGGAACGCGAGCTCGAGCTTTTGCGCGCGGGATCGCTTGCGCAACTGCTGGACCGGCTGATCCACGGTTTGCGCGGATCGTACCAACTCGACGCTGTGACCCTGGTGCTCAACGATCCGCAACACGAGATCCGCCACCTGATGGCCGGGGACGGGTTCCTCGTGGACGAGTTGCGCGAAGTGCAGTTCGTGGACGCTTTGAAGGACGTAGCGCCGCGGCTTCCGGAGCTGGACCGGCCCTGGCTGGGCCCCTACTACAAGGAAGACCACGAGCTGCTCGTACACGGCGCTCTGCGCACGGGCAGTGTTGCGATCATTCCGCTATGGCGGAACGAGCAACTCGACGGCCTGCTCGTATTCTGCAGTCGCGATCCCATGCGTTTCACGCGCGAGTTGGCGGTTGATTTCCTCGCGCACCTGGGCGTAGTGGCGGCCATCTGTATAGAAAACTCCGTCAACCGTGCGCGCCTGGTGCGAAGCGGGCTAACGGACTTCCTGACGGGTTTCCACAACCGACGTTATCTCCAGTCACGCCTGCGCGAAGAATTGGCACGCGCGCAGCGAGGAAAGCTGCACCTCGTGTGTCTGATGATCGACGTCGATCACTTCAAACGCATCAACGATCAATACGGACATCTGGCCGGCGACGCGGTACTGCGCGAGGTGGCGCGTCGTGTGGATGCCGAGATGAGGAGCAGCGACACGGGCGCTCGCTTCGGAGGCGACGAGTTCGCCATTGTATTGGCGCAGAGTAGTTTCGAGGAT
>Ga0268266_10002218_pt1 | contig 21228 bp, 16 predicted proteins | sample KBSS13metaG_FD_190356 | JGI IMG/M metagenome (GOLD analysis project Ga0268266, IMG submission 190356) | Switchgrass rhizosphere microbial communities from Kellogg Biological Station, Michigan, USA - KBS S1-3 metaG (SPAdes) (version 2) | ecosystem: Host-associated > Plants > Roots > Rhizosphere... | reverse complement strand
CAGCCGCTCCAGCGCGTCCGCCAACTCGGCGCCCTCCGTGGGCTGGCCGCGGGTGAAGGCCTGCTTTGGATTATAGGTATGGGGCAGGTGGTCCACGCCGGCGAACAGCGCGCCGAACTGCTTGCGGTTTGCGACCATGCCGCCCACCGCGATGCCGCCGAAGCCGACGCCGTGATAGCCGCGCTCCCGCCCGATCAGCCGCACCCGGCCGGCATCCCCGCGGGCGCGGTGATAGGCGAGCGCGATCTTGAGCGCGGTGTCGACCGCCTCGGAACCGGAATTGCCCAGGAACACGTGGTTGAGGTTGCCGGGCGTCATCGCCACGAGGCGGGACGACAGCTCGAACGACTGCGGATGCGCCATCTGGAAGGGCGGGGCATAGTCCAGCTCGCCGGCCTGGGCGCGGATCGCCTCGACGATCTTGGGATGGCAGTGGCCGGCATTGACGCACCACAGGCCCGCCGTGCCGTCCAGCACCTGACGGCCGTCATGGCTGGTGTAGTGCATGCCCTTGGCGGAGACCAAAAGCCGGGGGCCGTTCTTGAACTGCCGGTTCGCCGTGAACGGCATCCAGAAGGCGTCGAGATTGTTGGAAATATCCGTGCTGCTCATGATCCGCTCACAATCCTAAAGGGCTGCTGGGCAATCGGGTCACTTTCCTGCTTTTGCCCGGCGATTTCGACTCTAATTCCTGATGTTGCATTGCAACAAAGGCATGGCTGAGTTGCCTTAACGCATTGATTATACGCGCCCAACCCCCTGTTCTTGTTATCAGAATGAAGTATATTCCACGTCGTGAACAGGGGCTTCTCGCTTTGGGGACCAACCTAAAGAGGAGAGTCACATGAAGATCAATCGGGATGTTCTCGAGGGCGTGTTCAACGTCACGATCGCCGCCCTGGCCCCGTTGGCCATGGTCGCCTGGATCATCGCCCGGATTTAATTCCGGCGATGTCCAGCCCACGAGATAGACTACTGTAAGTAACGGATTACCTGACCGCCCCCGCTATTCGTGCGGGGGCGATCGGTGGTTCCCAACTCTAATTGGTGACGAGTATCTGGCGGGCAACCGACGGTACGCCCGCGCCATTGAAAACAAACAGCAAATAATAGCCGGGCAAGACGACGTTGGGGTTGGCCGGCATCCTAAGCGAGAGATTCCGTCCATCCTGCCGCAGGCTTGCGGTCACGTCGATGAACCTTTGCTCGACATTGCGCGCATGCGTTGCCGCCCCGGCGCGGACTAGGGTCACACGGCCGACCCGGGCGATGCTGTTCATCGTCGCATTGAAAGCTTCCCCAACGCGTATGCCGCCTTGTTGTGCATCCAGAATCACAGGCCTTGGCGCCGGCCTGCCGGAGCCATCGTGCCTGTAGAGATAGGCCGGATAGTAAATCTCGGCATTCAGGTTGATCACCGGTCCCGGCGATCCGCCTCCGGCCGTCAATACGGAGCCATCCGGCAGCAACAATGCATTCGAATGGTAGAGGCGCGGCTTGGTCGCCGTTGCGCCGGCTGACCAGGCTCCTGTCTTCGGATTCCAGATCTGTGCCGTATATGCGACGCCGGTCAAAACGTTGTGCACGGTGGAACCGCCATTGACCAGGACCTGCCCATCGGCCAGCAACGTCGCGCTCGCGTCGTCGCGGAGTTGATCGAGATTGTCCGTTGGCGTGACAGTCGGCTGCGTCCCGTTGATGTTGATCACAGCCACCGAGGCCTTGCGGATGGAAAGCAGCTTTCCGGGGGCAAACATCACTGTCGGCAGGTAGCTATTGCCGAGGGGAACGACACCCTTATAGAGCTGGAGCGCCCCGACCCCGCCGGTCTTGATGCTCGACATGGCGCCGGATGGATCCACGTGGAAGATATCGCCCGAAGGCGCGACAAAGGCAGGTGGGTAATACCAATCGGTAACGCTCACGCCGGTCAAGGTGCGCCAGCCGGTCCCGGCGTGATACACCTCCGGCGTGACCGCTGGTTGGACGGGTTCTGTTCCGTTTTCCCTGGTAACCCAACCGCCCAGGACGAGCTTGTCTCCATTCGGCAGCGGAACGATTGTCGGATACCAGCGCGGATAATGCATCGGCACCCCATTGGCCACCGTGTTGGTTGTGGGGCTGAAAATGGTGGTCTTGTTGTTTGCGTAATTGCGGACACCGTTCACGGTGAGATCGCCGCCGGTCATCATCACTTTTCCGGTGTTCCACATCACCGATGTGTTGCCGCAAAAGATGTCGGTCGACGTGGTGTTGGGCAGGACAAGGTGGGCGTCGAGCCCGGTTCCCATCGCCGGATCCCAGATGTCGTAGAGCAGGGCGCCTGTCTGCTGCCCCCGCTCGTCGCTGCCATAGTTGAGTATCCGGCCGTCCGGCAGCAGCGCCAGGTGGATAGCATTGATCGGCCATGGAATCGCCGCGCCGAAAACACCCTGGGTCCCGGCTGCGGAACCGCCGTCGGGCACGGCTGGCAAACGTACCGGTGTATCGTCTATTGCGGCCTTTCCGACCGCCGTCCTGAGCGTCCCCGCCGATCGAAAGGTCACTGCCGGAGCCTTTGTGTATCCTGAGCCGGCGGAGACTTTCACGAATTCGACATACCAATGAATGCCGTTGCGTCCAGCCGGCGGCGAATATCCGGCCCCCGTGCCGCCGGAAAAGCTGAAGGCGCCCGTCTGTGGGAAGGCCAGGCACATGCCGGGATTGAGAATTTGCAGGGCGGATATCCTGCCGGCCGCATCGACAGATGCCACGGTAAGGGCCGGGTAAATCGGGCATTTCAGCCCGATCCTGGGCTTCATGGTCAGAACATCACCGGCTTTGTATCCGCTGCCTGCCGTCGACAGGGGAGCGGTCGAAAGACCGAAGGCATATGGTCTGCAGGTCGCCTGTTGGCCTGTCGCCACCTCTGGTGGGGCCAGGGTGCAGGTCGGCATCAGGAAATATGAGCCCGGATCGCTCAGCCAAATATCGGTGACGGAGTCCGAGCCGGTCAGTGCGTCCGAGATGCGATTTGCTGTGACTGCTACGGGCCGCCCACGCCCAGGGCCCGGGCCGTAATCAATGGGTGCGCGGGCGGTCGAATTTGTTTGGAACAGCTCATCGACGAACGGCTCGATGCTTCGCGACAGTCTCGCGACGGCGGCGGCCGCCAACAGGCTTGCGCCCACCATGATCGAAATCAGGACGCGCGTCAGGCTGACAGTCATAGTGACCTTCCTTCAGGTCCCTATGTGACGAGCCTATTATTGCTTTTGGGCGCGGGCAGGGTGTTCCGGATGGACCCATGACCTGCACCGCGACGGCATTGACGATGCGCGCTTTATGGGCCGGTGGGGCGTGGCTTTTCCGTGGCAAAGAGGCTTTGCGAAGGTGCTCGACGGCAAGGCCGTTCAGTAATCCTTCGCGACCAGCCGCTCCGCGATCTGGACCGCGTTCAATGCTGCGCCTTTGCGCACATTGTCGGCCACGATCCACAGGTTCAGGCCGTTCTCGACAGTCTGGTCCTCGCGGATGCGACTGACGAAGACCGAATCCTCGCCGACGCATTCGGCTGGCGTGACAAAGCCTTCATCGCTCCGGTGATCGACGACGCTGACACCCGCCGCATCGCGCAGCGCCTTGCGGGCCTGGTCGGCGGTGATCGGCCGCTCGAACTCGACATTCACCGCCTCGGCATGGCCGATGAAGACCGGCACGCGCACGCAGGTCGCGGTCACCTTGATACTGGGGTCGAGGATCTTCTTGGTCTCGACCATCATCTTCCACTCTTCCTTGGTCATCCCGTCATCCATGAAGACGTCGATATGCGGGATGACGTTGAAGGCGATCTGCTTGGTGAACTGCTCGCGGGTCATCGCGTCGTTGACATAGATGCCGCGGGTCTGGACGAACAGCTCGTCCATCGCCTCTTTCCCGGCGCCCGACACCGACTGGTAGGTCGAGACCACGATGCGGGTGATCTTCGCCATATCGTGCAGCGGCTTCAGCGCCACCAGCATCTGAATGGTCGAGCAGTTGGGGTTGGCGACGATGTTGCGCTTGGCATAGCCGGCGAGGGCGTGGGCGTTTACCTCCGGGATCACCAGGGGCACGTCCGGGTCCATACGGAACTGCGAGGTATTGTCGATGACGATCGACCCGGCCCGCGTCGCCCGGGGCACGAAATCGGCGGAAATCTTGGCGCCGGCCGAGGACAGGACGAAATCCGTGCCCTTGAAGTCGAACGTGTCGAGATCCTGCACCTTGACGATATCGTCCTCGCCGAACGAGACCTCGGACCCGACCGACCGCGATGATGCCAGGCCGACGACCGTGTCGATCGGAAATTCGCGTTCCGCCAGTATCTGCAGCAACTCGCGCCCGACATTGCCGGTGGCGCCGACCACCGCGACCTTGTAGCCCATATGTTTTCACCTGAAAGGAACGCCGACATGTAATTGGGGGCGCGTTCAGTATCCCACAATCGCGGCCTCTATCGCATATCGGCCATTCTTTTCAAATTTCACCGGCTTTTCAAATTTCACCGCCCATCCGCATATTGACCGGACACTAGGCAGTTTGGAGGATGCGTGCCGTCCGGGGCCGCTGTCTATTCAACGGAGTCGCGCCTTTGCCCGAACGGGACGCCCCTCGCGCGCAATCGGGGAGCACTTTGAGTCTTTTGCCAAACACGTTTAAACATCGGCTCTTACGTTTTCTTGGGCTCGCCTGATGCGTCTTTTCCGCCACGAAACCGATCTTCCCGCCGATGCGCGTGGCGCCGTGCTGACGCTCGGCAATTTCGACGGGGTCCATCTCGGCCATCAGGCAGTCATCGCCGAGGCTCTGAAGATCGCCCGCGCGGCCGGGAAGCCGCTCGGTGTGCTGACCTTCGAGCCGCACACCAAGGCCTTTTTCCGCCCCGACCTGATGCCCTTCCGGCTGACCCCGCTCAGGGTCAAGCTCCATGCGCTGGAGGCGCTGGGGGTCGATTACGTCGTCGCCCTGGCGTTCGACGAGAAGCTCGCCTCTGTTACGGCCGAAGATTTCGCGGCCAATGTCCTGTCAGGCGCGCTGGGGATCAGCCACGCGGTCGCCGGCGGCAATTTCCGTTACGGCCACAAGCATGCCGGCACGATGGAGACCCTGGCCGCGGCGGGTCGGGAGCATGGCTTCGCCGTCACCCGCGTCGAACCGGTCAGCACCGCCGATGGCACCGTCTATTCGGCGACCGCAATCCGCAAGCTGATCGCGGACGGCGACCTGCGCCGCGCTGCCCTTCTGCTCGGCCGTCCGTTCGAGATCGACGGCAGGGTCATCACCGGTGACAAGCGCGGCCGTGAACTCGGTTTTCCGACCGCCAATCTCAAGATCACTGAGTATATGCGCGCGGCCTACGGCATCTATGCCATCCGCGCGCTGGTCGACCGTCCGGGTGACACCACCTGGATCGACGGCGTCGCCAATCTCGGCATCCGGCCGATGTGGCGGACGCCGGAGCCGATGCTCGAGGCTCATCTGTTCGATTTCAATGAGGACATCTATGGCCAGGTCCTGCGCGTCCGCCTGATCGAGCGCCTGCGGCCGGAGGCGAACTTCGACACGATCGAAGGCCTGATCGAACAGGTCGACCGCGACAAGATCGCCGCCCGCGAAGCCCTGCTGGCCAGCCCGCCCTGATTTGTAGAGTAGCGAAACCCATCATCGAGCGCGGAGGAGGATGGGTTTCGCTGCGCTCTACCCATCCTACAAATCTGACCTCATCTGCTTGACCGTGGCAAACCGCCGACGGATAACCGCCCCATGACCGACTATCGCAACACAGTTTTCCTGCCCGATCCGGCGAATTTTCCGATGCGCGGCGGCCTGCCGACCAAGGAGCCGGAGATTCTGGCGCGCTGGGCGCGGATCGATCTGTTCGGGCAGATCACGGCGGCGGGCAAAGGGCGGGAGAAGTTCATCCTCCATGACGGCCCGCCTTACGCCAACGGCAACATCCATATCGGCCATGCGCTCGATAAGATCCTGAAGGACGTGGTCGTCCGCGGCCAGCGCATGCTGGGCAAGGATGCGCCCTATGTGCCGGGCTGGGACTGCCACGGCCTGCCGATCGAATGGAAGATCGAGGAGCAGTATCGCCAGAAGGGCAAGGACAAGGACCAGGTGCCGATCCTGGATTTCCGTGCCGAATGCCGCGCCTTCGCCCAGAAATGGGTCGATATCCAGTCGGACGAGTTCCAGCGCCTGGGCGTGATCGGCGACTGGGTGAATCCGTATCTCACCATGACCTTCCCGGCCGAGGCGCAGATCGTCCGGGAGATCCACAAGTTCCTGGCGTCCGGCACGCTCTATCAGGGCGTGCGTCCGGTGCTGTGGTCGGTGGTCGAGAAGACAGCGCTGGCCGATGCCGAGGTCGAGTATCACGACCATATGTCGGATACGATCTGGGTTCGCTTCCCGGTCGTGACCTCGCCCAACCCGGTGCTGAAGGATGCGGATATCGTCATCTGGACGACCACGCCCTGGACCATGCCGGGCAACCGCGCCATCGCCTTTGGCGAGGATATCGAATACGGCATCTATCAGGTGGTCGATCCGCGCGAGGCTGCTGTCGAGCGCGGGGCGCATCTGGTGATCGCGACCTCGCTCGCCTCCAACGTCCAGACCCACGCCGGCATCGGCTCCTGGACCCAGGTGGCAACGCTTAAGGGCTCCGACCTCGCCGGCACCATCGCCGCCCACCCGTTCCGCGACATCGCCGAGGCCGAAGGCCATTACGGCTTCGAGGTGCCGCTGCTGCCCGCCGACTACGTGACGGAAGATGCCGGCACCGGCTTCGTCCACACCGCGCCGGGCCATGGCGAGGACGACTTCGCGACCGGCCAGCGCCACGGGCTGGAGGTGCCGCGCACGCTCGATGACGAGGGCCGGTTCTATCCCTCGGTCGCGCTGTTCGCCGGCAAGATCGTCTATAACCAGAAGGGCAAGCCGGGCGACGCCAACCCGACTGCGATCCATTACCTGAAGCAGGCCGGCAAGCTGTTGGCGCATGGCAAGCTGGAGCATTCCTACCCGCATTCCTGGCGCTCGCGCTCGCCGCTGATCTTCCGCACCACGCCGCAATGGTTCATTTCCGTGGGCAATTCCGGATTGCGCGAGAAGGCGCTCGCCGCCATCGCCGACACACGCTGGGTGCCGGCGCAGAGCCGCAACCGCATCGAATCGATGGTCGCCTCGCGCCCCGACTGGTGCATCAGCCGCCAGCGCGCCTGGGGCGTGCCGCTGGGTTTCTTCGTCCGCAAGTCGGACGGCGTTCCGCTGAACGACCCGGAGGTGCTCGACCGGATCGGGACGATCTTCGAGACGGAGGGCGCCGACGCCTGGTATGCCCGGCCGTCGGCCGACTTCCTGGGCAACAAATACCGGGAAGAGGATTACGAGAAGGTCCGCGACATCGTCGATGTCTGGTTCGAGTCCGGTTCGACCCACGCCTTCGTGCTGGAGGCGCGGCCTGAACTCGCCTGGCCGGCCGATCTCTACAGCGAAGGCTCCGACCAGCATCGCGGCTGGTTCCAGTCCTCGCTGCTGGAGGCCTGCGGCACCCGTGGCAGCGCGCCGTTCAAGGCGGTGATGACCCACGGCTTCACGCTCGACGAGCAGGGCCGCAAGATGTCCAAGTCGCTCGGCAATACCGTGGCACCGCAGGATGTCTGCGAGCGCCAGGGCGCCGACATATTGCGCCTGTGGGTGATGGCCAGCGACACCGAGGACGATCAGCGCATCGGCCCGGAAATCCTCAAGGCCCAGGCCGACACCTATCGCCGCCTGCGCAACACCTGGCGCTATCTGCTGGGCGCGCTGGACGGGTTCAGCGAGGCCGAGAAGCTGCCGGTCGCCGAGATGCCTGAGCTGGAACGCTGGGTGCTGCATCGCCTCAGCGAGGTCGACGCGGTGATGCGCAACGCCTACGACAAGCTGGAATATCGCGGCCTGCTGGCGGCGCTGCACAATTTCTGCGCTGTCGACCTGTCGGCCTTCTATTTCGACATCCGCAAGGACAGCCTCTATTGCGACCGGCCGGATTCGTTCCGCCGCCGTGCAGTGCGCACGGTGATGGATCGGGCCTTCGAATGCCTGACCGCCTGGCTGGCGCCGATCCTCTGCTTCACCGCCGAGGAAGCCTGGCTTGCCCGCCATCCGTCGGAGAGCGGCAGCGTCCACCTGAACCGCTTCCCCGACCTGCCGGGCGACTGGCGCAACGACGCGCTCGCCCATAAATGGGACCGGGTGCGCGAGATCCGCCGCGTCGTCACCGGCGCGCTGGAGGTGGCGCGGGCAGAGAAGAAGATCGGCGCCTCGCTGCAGGCCGACCCGATCCTCTATGTCCATGACCCGGCCGACCGGGCGCTGCTCGCCTCAGTCGACCTGGCGGAGATCGCCATCACCTCGGACATGGAGCTGTCGGCCGACGCGCCGCCGGCCGATGCCTTCACCCTGGCCGAGGTGCCGGGCGTGGGCGCGGTCGTGCAACTGGCGACCGGCGAGAAATGCGGCCGCTGCTGGCGGGTGCTGGAGGAGGTGGGCTCCCATGCCGACCATCCCGAGCTCTGCGACCGCTGCCATGACGCGGTCGGCGACCTGAAGGACGCGGCTGAGTGAGTCGAGCCCGGATTTACTGGATCGCGGCCATCTCTGCCCTGATCGGCATTGCCGCCGACCAGGGGTCGAAATGGGCGCTGCTCGAGGTGGTGGGCTTGCGCGAAAATCCGCGCAACATAAGGGTGCTGCCGGTCTTCGACATCGTCATGTGGTGGAACCGCGGCACCAGCTTCAGCCTGTTCCGCACCGGCGAGGCCTGGGGGCCCTATGTCTTCTCCATCGCGGCGCTGGCAATCATCGTTCTTCTGGTGCTATGGCTGTCGCGTATCGTAAGCCCGATCCTGGCCGCCGCGCTCGGCGCCGTGATCGGCGGCGCGCTTGGAAATGTCGTGGATCGGCTCCGTTTCGGGGCCGTCGCCGACTTTTTCTACGCGCATATCGGTGACTATGGCTGGCCGGCATTCAATATCGCCGACAGCCTGATCGTGGTGGGGATTGGCGTTCTTGTGTTCGATGGGATGTTTCTCAGCCACAAGACGGGCGAAATGGGACGAAGGAAGCAACCTTGACGAAAAGCATGTTGGTCCGCTCGGTGGTTTTGACGGCGGCGGTCGCAGCGCTCAGCGGCTGTAGCAGCATCAGTTCCACCCTGGGCCTGGAACGCCATATTCCGGACGAAAGCCAGGTCACGGTCCGCCCGGCGCTCACCCTGCCGCCCGATTTCGATCTGAAGCCGCCAGGCACCGAGACCGCGGTCTCCGCCGACCATGAGCAGGCGAACCCGAACGCCGTGGCCGAGAGCGGCGCCACGCCGGTGGCGGCAAAGAAGCCGGAAGACGAGCGCGGCTTCTTCGGCAAGCTGTTCCATGGCGACTTCTTCGGCAACGATGTCGACGCCACCACCGCCAAGCCTCCGGAAGGCGAGAAGGTCGCGGCGCCCGATGTCAACGGCACGCCCCAGGCCCCGGCGCCAGACAAGCCGGCCGCGGACGCCGCCCCGCCTGCCGCCGCCCCGCCGCCGCCAGCTGCAGACGTCAACGGCACACCCCAGGCGCCCGCCACGAAATGACATCTTTCCGGGGGGCGCTGATCGGCGCCGCATTGCTGGCGCTGGCCTCTGTGTCCGCGTCTGCCAAGGTTTTCAGCCCGACCACGTTCAAGCTGGCCAACGGGCTCGAAGTCGTCGTTGTCGAGGATCACCTGGCGCCGGTCGTCAGCCAGATGGTCTGGTACCGCTGCGGCGCGGCTGACGAGGAGTGGGGCCATTCCGGCATCGCCCATTTCCTCGAGCATCTGATGTTCAAGGGCACGCCCAGCGTCGGGCCGGGCGAATTCTCCAAGATCGTCGCCCGCAACGGCGGCGAGGACAACGCCTTCACCTTCTACGACTACACCGCCTATTTCCAGACCATCGCGGTCGACCGGCTCGAGCTGATCATGAAGCTCGAGGCCGACCGGATGCAGAACCTGTCGCTGACCGACGAGCAGGTCTATCCCGAGCGCGACGTGATCATCGAGGAACGGCGCCAGCGGATCGAGACAAATCCCGGCGCCCGGCTGGGTGAGGCGATGCGCCATGCGCTGTTCGCCAACTCCCCGTACGGCCGGCCGGCCATCGGCTGGAAGCAGGAGATGGAGCAGCTGACTACGGCCGACGCGGTCGCCTGGTACAAGAAATGGTACACGCCCGACAACGCCACCCTGATCGTCGTCGGCGACGTGAAGCCGGACCAGGTCAAGGCGCTGGCCGAGAAATATTACGGCCCGATCCCCTCGCATCCGGTCCCGCCGCGCATCCGGCCGCAGATCGCGCCCCTGGGCGGGGCGGTGCAGCGGATAACGCTCAAGGACGAGAATATCCACGAGCCCGCTTTCTCCCGCATCTATGTCGCCCCGAATTATTCGCAGAAGACCAAGAAGACGGCGCTCGCGCTGGAGGTGTTCGACGAGATTTTCGGCACCGGCACGACCAGCCGTCTCTACAAGGCGCTGGCGCTCAAGCTGAAGGTCGCGAGCAGTGTCTCCAGCTCCTACGACGACACCGCCGTCGATCCGATCGCCTATGAGGTCTCGGCCCAGCCGGCGCCGGGCAAGGACCTCATTGACGTCGAGAAGGGGGTCGACGACGTCATCCAGGACCTGCTCAAGAACGGCGTCACCGACGCCGAGGTCACGGATGCCAAGACGCGGCTGCAGGCCCAAGCGATCCTGGCGCGCGACAGCCTGATGGGCCCGGCCCATTCGATCGGTGAGGCGGTGGCGACCGGCCAGAGCATCGACGATATCGAGAACTGGCCCGACAATATCGCCGCCGTCACCAAGGATGAGGTGAATGAGGCGCTACGCTCGGTCCTCGGCAACCCTCCGCCCGGGGGCGTGACCGGGGTGACGGGCTGGCTGCTGCCGGCCAACGGCAACAGCAGGTCGCCGATGGACGCCGCGGCTGCCGCGAACACCGTCCCGGTTTCTTCAGGACCCATCCGATGAACCTCTCCATCCGCTACCTGGCTGCTGCGGTGGTTATGATGATCGCGGCCGCCGCTTCGCCAGCCCGCGCCGCCTTCCAGATCCAGAAGGTCGTCAGCCCGGGCGGTATCGAGGCCTGGCTGATCGAGGATCACCGTATCCCGCTGATGGCGCTCGACGTGACGTTCCGCGGCGGCGCGGCGCTGGATCCAAAGGGCAAGGACGGTCTTGCGGTCTTCACCGCCTCGCTGCTCGACGAGGGGGCCGGCGACCTCACCGGCCAGGCTTTCCAGAAGGAGATGGCGGACAAGTCGATCGCGCTCTCCTACGGCGCCGATCTCGACAATTTCTCGGTCACCTTGAAGACGCTGACCCAATATCGCGGCCGCGCCTTCGAGCTGCTGACCTTGTCGCTCTCCAAACCGCGCTTCGATGCCGACGCCGTCGAGCGGGTGCGCAACCAGATCGTGATCTCGATCGCGAACAGCTTGAGCAGCCAGAATTATGTGGCGCGGCGCAAGCTGGCGGAGACGGTGTTTGCCGGCCACCCGTACGCCCGCTCGGCGAACGGCACGATCGACAGTGTCCGCAAGATCCAGGTCGCCGACATGCGGCGCTTCGTGAAGGATCGGTTCGGCCGCGACCAGATGCTGGTGACGGTGGCCGGCGATATCACCCCGGCTGAGCTTGGCCCGGCGCTCGACCGGATTTTTTCAGCGCTGCCGGCTAAGGCGGCCCCCTTCAGCGTGCCCAAGGTGACGCCCCAGGGCGAGGGACAGACGATCACCGTCCAGAAGCAATATACGCAGACCCTCATCACCATGGCCGCGCCCGGCATCACCCGTGACGATCCCGACTGGTATTCCGGCCAGATCGTCAACTACACGCTGGGCGGCGGCGGCTTCCAGTCGCGGCTGATGGAGGATGTGCGCGGCGCGGGCAGCAAGAAGGGCCTGTCCTACGGCTTCTCCAGCGCTTTCGTGCCCTATAAGGAAGGCGGGCTCGTGCTGGCCGGCGGCTCGACCCGCAACGCCGCGGCGGGCGAAACGCTGGGCGTCGTCAAGGCCGAGTTCGGCAAGATGCACGAAAGCGGCATCACCGAGGCCGAGCTCAAGGACGCCAAGACCTATATCACGGGCTCCTTCGCCCTGACGCTCACCTCGACCGACCGGCTGGCGGCCACGCTGATGCAACTCAGGACCCAGGATCTCGGCATCGATTACCTCGACCGCCGCGACGCGCTGATCAACGGCGTGACCCTGGATGATGCCAAACGCCTCTCCGCCCGCCTGCTCGACCCGGCCAAGCTGACGACGGTAATGGTCGGCATGCCCCAGGGGTTGGAGCCGGCGAAGGCCGAGCCGCACCCCCAGCCTCCGGGCAAGTGACCACAAACAAAGCGGGGAGGAACCGCCCTACTCTCGGTTCCTCCCCTTCTCAGGCATCGGGTCTAGATCGGTCTGGATGACCTAGCCCGGTCTTCGGGCGTCAGCTTTTGCCGCCGCCCGAATGCTCTCCGCCTTTGCGGCCTGCCTCAGAGGCTCGCTGCGGATCACTGGCGAAATTCCCGCTACCGCCGCGCTGGCCGCCCATCTGCTGGCCGGTCTTGCTGCTGGACTGGTTGGCCTGCTGGCCGCCCTGCGCCGCCTGGCCGCCTTTCTGGCCCGCCTGCGCTGCGCGTTCGCGGTCGTTGGCGAAATTTCCTTTATTTTCGGCCATTCGTATCCTCCTGTGTGGTTTGATTGTGTCAATAAAACGGCAGGTATGAGAACAGGTTCCCAGGAAAATCAGTATAGAAAATACATGTTAGGCCGTGAAATGCCCTATTACCATTCCGAATTTCTGACGATCTGCGATAATATGATTATTATACTTTAAAATCGTAAATTGAATTTACATTTTCAATCGTCATTCCCGTGAACGTGGCTCTAGCCTTGATTCCTGCCTTCGGAATGACGACCAGGAATGTGGCGACTCCGGGAATCGGATTCGCCCGGGATGGCTGCTAAACTGCCGGTCCCATGACGATTCGCCGCCTGCCCGAAACACTGGTCAACCGGATCGCCGCCGGCGAGGTGGTCGAGCGGCCGGCCGCGGCGGTGAAGGAGCTGGTGGAGAATTCCATCGATGCCGGCGCCTCGCGGATCGAGGTGCGTCTGCGGACCGGCGGACAGAGCCTGATCCTGGTCGAGGATGACGGGTGCGGCATGACCCCGGAAGAGATGGAGCTGGCGATCGAGCGCCACGCCACCTCCAAGCTGCCGGAGGACCGGCTCGACCGGATCGCTACGCTGGGTTTCCGCGGCGAGGCGCTGCCCTCCATCGGCTCGGTCAGCCGGATGACCATCGCCTCGCGCCCGCGCGACGCTGATGCCGGCTGGGCCATCGCGGTCGAGGGCGGGGAGAAGCGGGTCCTGGGGCCGGTGGCGCGCGGCCAGGGCACCCGGATCGAAGTCAGGGAGCTGTTCTACGCCACGCCGGCCCGGCTCAAATTCCTCAAGACGCCGCGCGCCGAGACCCAGGCGGTGCGCGACACGGTCGAACGGTTGGCGCTGGGTCGGCCCGATCTCGCTTTCGTGCTGGCGGAGGAGGAGCGCACCCTGCTGGCGCTCAACGCCCAGACCGGCGACGATCCCGACGCGGCCCGCCATGCCCGCATGGCGGCGCTGCTGGGCGATGAGGTCGGGGCCAATGTGCTGGCGGTGGACGAGGAACGCGAGGGGCTCGCCATCTCCGGCTATATCGGCTTGCCGACCCTGAACCGGGCGACGCCGCGCGAGCAGTACTTCTTCGTCAATGGCCGTCCGGTGAAGGACCGGCAACTTTCCGGCGCGCTGCGCGGCGCATATCTCGACGTGCTGGCGCATGACCGCCACCCGGTGGTCGCCCTGTTCATCACGGCTGAGCCCGAGATGGTCGACGTCAATGTTCACCCGGCCAAGACCGAGGTGCGGTTCCGCGACGGGCAGGCGGTGCGCGGCCTGATCGTCGGCTCGATCCGCCGCGCACTGGAAGGGGCCGGCCATCGCGCCTCCTCGACCGTTGCCGTGGCGACCTTGGAGAAGTTCCGCCTCGGCGGTGCCGGCCGCGCATCACCCGGTCCGATCTCCCACGCGGCCGCGGCCCGCTACCTGTCCACCCCACCATCCCAGGCGGCGCGCGGCTTCGCCGAGGCTGCGCAGGCCGCCTTCGCCATCGTCGACCGGCCCAGCGCCCGGGCCGAAGTGCCCCCAGTTCCTGTGACTGAGACCGACCCGATCCCGTTCGGACGGCCGACCGAAGCTGCGCCGATCGACTACCCCCTGGGCGCGGCGCGGGCACAGCTGCACGAGACCTATATTGTCGCCCAGACCCGCGACGGGGTGGTGATCGTCGACCAGCATGCGGCGCATGAGCGGCTGACCTATGAGAAGGTGAAGCAGCAGCTGGCCGACGCCCAGGTCGCCCGCCAGATCCTGCTGGTGCCGGAGGTGGTCGAGCTCGGCTCGGCCCGGGTCGATGCGCTGATCGACGCCGCTGAGGCGCTCGCCGAATGCGGCCTGGTGGTCGAGCCGTTCGGCCAGGGCGCCGTGCTGGTGCGCGAGGCGCCGGCTTTGCTGCCGGCAGGGCAGGTGGTCGCCATGGTCCGCGACCTGGCCGAGGAATTCCTCAGCGACGGTACGGCCGCGGTCGGGCGGCGGCTCGACCAGGTCTGCTCCTCCATCGCCTGCCACGGCTCGGTCCGCGCCGGCCGCCGCCTGACGGTCGAGGAGATGAACGCGCTGCTACGCGAGATGGAGGCGACCCCGCTCTCCGGCCAGTGCAATCACGGCCGCCCGACCTATGTCGAGCTCAAGCTCGGGGATATCGAAAGGCTGTTCGGCCGGCGGTGACCGGAGCGACACCGCGTCAACCGGCCGCTCTAGGAGGCAGGGTGTCTGTTACGTTGTATCGTCGAAATTCCATCTGACCGGAACATCGCGGCATGACACTGATCGGCATCACCCGCGTCCTGAACGAGGACGATATCGTCGAGGCCTTCGTCCGGCACCACGCGACGATGGTCGACCATCATCTGATCCTCGACAACGGCAGCAGCGATGAGACCGTCAATATCCTCAGGGCGCTGAAGGATGAGGGGCTCAAGATCACGGTGTTCCAGAACAGGAGTTCGTTTTTCAACGAGGCGAGCTACAACACCGAGCTGCTCAAGCATGCCCGCAACGTCTTCGCCGCCGAATGGGCGGTGTTCCTCGATGCCGACGAATTCATCAACACAAGCCATGTGCCGCAGGGGCTGCGCGGCCTGCTCGCATCCCTGCCGAATACCGAGGTCTGCCTCGGCCTCGAGAACCTGACCTATTTCGACCACCCGACCGACGATCCTGCCGAGCCGGTCGTGCCGCTGCGCATGCGCTATCGTGAAAAGCCGGCGGAACGCCTGCTGTCCAAGATGTTCGTGCGCGGCGCGCTGGCGGCGACGAACATCGTCGTCGATGCCGGACAGCATGAGGTGCATCTGGACGGCCAGATCGTCCGGTATTTCGAAGACCATCAATTGTCGCTCGGCCACTATTACCGCCGTTCGGCCTGGCAGACGATCAGCAAGTCCGTGCTGGGCTATCTCAAGGTCACCGCCGCGCCGCAGTCGGAGCGCGATAAGAACCGCGCCGTGCATTACAACGACATCTTCAGATATATGCGCGACGATCCCTCGGTGCTGTTCCTGCCCGGTTTCATCAACCCGACCTATGAGGAGATGGACCTGGCCCTGGACCCGCTGCCCTATCATGGCGGGCCGCTGCGCTATACCCCCGACACCGACCCTCGCTTCAAGGCGATCCGCGTGCTGACCGCCTTCGCCGAACAGCTGGCCCAGGCACACGCCCATTTCATCGACACCAACGAGGGCGTCCGCCTCCAGGCCGAGCAGCAGACCTATCGCTGGCTGCATTTGTTTTAGTGCCCTTGGACGTCAATGTTGCGGCGCCGCGCTCCCGCGCTGGAGGCGCTGATAGGTGTAGCCGACGCCGATCAGGCAGAGGCCCAGCCCCAGGAACGAGGCTGCGCGCCATAGGCCGGTCAGGTCGTCCATGTCGATCAGGAAGGCCTTGGCCAGGGTCAGCGCCAGCAGGACGAAACCGGCCAGACGCAGATCGGTCTTCGGCCAGCGCAGCCCGCCCGCCAGCAGGCCGAGCGACACCAGCAGCAGGCCGGCGGAATAGCTGTAGGTCTCGGCTTGGACCAGCGGTCCGATGTCCAGTTGGCTGCCATGGAAGGCCTGGCGGATCTCGAGCAGTACCGTCGCAATCGTCAGCACCACCGACGCCGCCGTGACGAAACGGGAGAGCAGGAAATGCCGCTGCCGCACCAGCTCGTTCGCGCCCAGCGCCAGCAGCAGCGCCGGAAGCCCATAGGCCGGCAGCAGCAGGTTGAAGATCGGCGTGTCGCCGACCTCGAACCCGTTCCAATAGGGATTGGCGGCCAGCAAGGTCACGATCACGGTCCAGCCGAGCCCGGCGCCGCCGACGATGTTCCAGCCCCAGTCGCGCACCGGATGACTGCCGCTCCGCTCCAGCCGCAGCAGGAACAGGCTCAGCGCCAGCCACCCGCTGCCGACCGCGGCGGCCTGGCGCAGCGGCTGGCCGTGAGCGAACAGCACACCGCCGCCCGACGCGACATGCCACAGCTCCAGTGTCATCAGTGCGGTGGCGAAGGCGAGGGCGGCCGATTGCAGGGTCGGCTCCAGCCAGGGGGCGGCGGGGTCGCGCCCGAACCAGCGCGCCGCCAGCCAGCAGGCCAGCGCCGGCACGCCATAACCATAGGCCAGCCAGTTGAACAGGATCGGCATATCGCCGCCATAGTCCGCCACCGACGGGTTGAGCAGCAGCCGGACCGTCAGGACCGCCGCGATGATGGCGGCCAGGACGCGCAGGCCGGGCACGTCGGCATGGGCCGCGCGGCCATGGCGCTGGATCCAGGCCAGCGCCGGCAGCTCCAGCGACAGTGCCACCGTCAGCCACGCCGTATGCAGCGCCATGGTCGCGGACAGGGCCAGGGCGGCGGTGACGGCGGCGGCATAGGCCGCCAGCGGCGCCTCCAGCCGCGGCCTGTGGCGGGCGGTCCGACTGGCCGCGATCAGGGCCAGCACCGCCAGGCCGATGCCGATGCTGGCCCAGGAGAGCGAGCGGGTGAGGTCGGCCAGGCGGGCATAGAGTACCGCCAGCAGCGCCACCGGCACCGCGGCCGACAGGCTGGCCCACAGGCCGGGTTGGGACGCGCGCCACAGCAGGGCGAAGCCGCCGATGCCGAACAGGGCGGCATAGGCGGCGATCGGCGTGGCATAGCCGGTCAGCGCCGGCGCCAGCAGCGGTCCGCGAACTAGCCACGGCATCGCCTCGTCCTGCGGCATGGCTGGAACGGCCCAGGATGCAGCCAGCCCGACCGTCAGCGCCGCGACGATGACCGCCAGCGGCTGCTGCGTCGGCGCCCAGCGGGTCAGCAGCATCAGCAGGGCGATGCCGATACCCCAGCTGGTGGCGGCGACCCCGTCATAGCCGGTGCCGGCGGCCAGCAGCCAAAGCAGGCCGAAGGCGCCCAGCACCGTCGTCGCCACCGTCCAGACCGGCAGCGGCGCGTTCGACCAGTCCCAGCGCCACCACTGACCCGGCGGCTCCGGCCAGGGATCGCGCAGCAACAGCCAGGCGCTGAGCGCCGGGACCGCGATCAGGTGGAGGACGCGCACTTCCGGCTGTCCGTCGCTGACCGCCAGCATCCAATACAGCTGCCAGATGCCGTTGCCCACCAGCGCAAGCCAGGCTAGCCAGGACCAGTCGCGGTAGCGGATCAGCGCCATGACACCGGCGGTGACGAAGAACAGGTATGGGAACAGCACGGCGGCATTGGGATCCTCGCTGGCGACCAGCGCTGGCGCCACCAGCCCCATCCCGGCGCCGAGCACCGCCGCCAGCCGGCCATAGACCACCCCGGCGCCCAGCGAGCCGAAAGCGATCGCCGCCAGCAGTAGGAAGGCCAGCGTCGCCGGGATCAGGTCGTAGAAGGCGTAGGCGGCATAGGTGACGCCATAGAGGGTCACCAGCCCCGCCGCCGCCAGTGCCGCCGGAACTTGGGCCTGACTCTCCTGGTCGGGCGTCCTGGCTGCTGTCCGCCGCCGTACCCATTCGCCGCCGGCGATCAGGCCGAGCCCGACCAGCCCGCCCAGCACCACCCGCGCTTCCGGGCCGAGCAGCCCCTGCTCGATCGAATAGCGGACGATGAACAACCCACCCAGCGCCGCCGTCAGCCCGCCCGCGGCGATGATCCAGCGCTGCACGATCCAGCGCTCGATCGCCTCCCAATTGAGCTCGAAGGCGGGAACCAGGGTAGGGGGCGGCGCGGTCCCGGGCGCGGGCTCGACAGGTTCCGGGCCGGCCGGCACGGCTTCGGCGACAGGCGCGGGTTCGGCCGGCGCAATGGCCGGCTGAGCTTGAATAGTCGGTAGTGCTGCGATTTCTGGCTGCGCGGCGGACTTCAGCGCCGCGACCTCGCGCTCCAGCCGCACGATGCGGGATTTCAGGTCGTTGACCAGCAGAAACGGCGCCGCGATTCTCCAGCCGATCAGAAGAATCACGATAATCAGGATCAAGGTCACTGTGTCACCGCGCCGTTGCCTGCGCCGTCTATTGCGGCTTCAGGTTTCACCAGCCATTACCGGCGGTCAAGCTGTGATTTATCGGTCCAGTTGCGCAGGGCGGATCGTGTTGCGCCGATCCGCCCTAGGTTTCATGGTTTTGAGCGTCAGCGCCCGATCACTCTTCGGTACAGGTGCCAGGTCGCGTGGCCCAGGACCGGGATCACGATGATGAGGCCGATCAGGGCGGGGATCGAGCCGAGCATCATGCTGCCGGCGATGATCATGCCCCAGACCGCCATTACCCAAAGGTTGGCCGCCACGGCGCGGAACGACGTGCGGATGGCGACGTCGAGGCCGACATCGTCGCGGTCGAGCAGCAGCGGGAAGGACACAGCCGAGACCGCGAAGACCAGCACGGCGAACAGGAAGCCCGCACCCATTCCGGCGGCCATCAGCGTCCATCCGGCGGGCGTTGTGAAGATGTCGTTCGCGAAGGTGGCGATCGAGGCGGGCAGATAGGGCCCCAGCGTCATGTCGTAGATTTCCTGGGCCACGAACAGCCAGAGCAGGAACAGCGCCGTCAACAGCAGGACCAGAAGCGCGATCGCGCCGATGGAGCGGGACCGCAGCACCTGAAAGGCCGTTGCCCAGCTCACCGTTTCACCCATCTCGCGCCGCCGGCTCATTTCATAGAGGCCGATGCCGATGAACGGGCCGATCAGCGCGAAGCCGGAGGCCAGCGGGAACAGCATCTGGAACAGGCCCTCGCCGATTACCATCCTGGCCAGAACCAGGCCGATGGCGGGATAGATGAAGCACAGGAACAGCACATCCGTGCGGTACAGCGTAAAGTCCCGAAACCCTGCCGCCAGCGCGGCCTTGAGGTCGCTGATTCCGATCCGGCGGACGACCGGCAGGGGCGCACGCAACGCCTCCTCCGGCCGGTGGATCGACTGGAACGCCGATCGCACAGCCGAGGCTGCGTGACCGAGATGATGCGATCCCCACGCAAATGGGTTGCTGATGGCCATAGTCTTCCTCCCGATTACTCGTGTTCGAGGGAAGCGCGGATCGCCCCGTTCCAGGGCCTCTAGCCGATTTACGAGAGAGCCGCGATCCGCCTCATCATGAATGCGTCATCAATCGACATTCCTCTGCCGAGCCTCATGCGGCCCTATTTCAATATGTGCCTTTGCCGGGCGGTTTGGAATGACCTTGTAGGGCGGAAGAGCGAAGCGTCATCCGCCAGCCGCGCTTGGGCGCGGCATTCCGCGTCGGGGGAATCACCGTTTGGCGGAATACGCTTCGCTCTTCCGCCCTACGATTCTTTAGTTGGCGCGCTGAAAGACGGTCGTCCGGTTTTCCGCAAACGCCGGAAAGAAAACCCGTTCGCGCCATTCGCGATCAAAACCGGGCAACTTCTCGAGCCGGCTGATCAGATTATCGAAGCCGGTCAGCTCCTCATGGACCGTATGCACAAGGTCTTCCGTAAAGATATCGCAGCAGATCAGGTCGATCGTTAGCAGATCGCGTTTGTAAAGGACGACGGCGGTCACCGTGTCGAGGCGCACGGTTTCAGTCTGCGTCGGCAACGCGATTGTGAAACTGTCCTCCGCGATAGTGATTTGCTCCCTAGCCATCCGCGAGCTTCCGCTGCGCCGCCAGCAGATCCATCCAGGCCTCGCGCTTCTGGCTGGGGGAGCGCAGCAGGAAGGCGGGGTGGAAGGTGGGCAGCAGCGGGATCGTGCCGCCGTCGGGTTTCGACCAGGTGAACCACTTGCCGCGCAGGCGCGTGATGCCCTCGGTCCGGTTGGTCAGCGTCTTGGCGGCTGTGTCGCCCAGCAGCACGATCAGTGCCGGGTTCACCAGCGCGATATGGCGGTCGATGAAGGGCTGGCACAGCGCCATCTCCGCCGGGCTCGGCTTGCGGTTCCCCGGCGGGCGCCAGTTTACGATGTTGGTGATATAGCTGTCGGTCCGGTCATGGCCGATGGCGGCCAGCATCCGGTCCAAAAGCTGCCCTGCCGGCCCGACGAAGGGCAGGCCGCGCCGGTCCTCCTCTGCACCTGGCGCCTCGCCGATCAGCATCAGCCGGGCCTCTGGATTGCCGTCGGCGAAGACCAGGTTGGTCGCGGTGGCCTTGAGGCTGAGGCCTTCGAATTTGCGGATTGCCTCGCGGAGTTCGTCCAGCGTCTGCGCCGCGGCGGCGAGCTCGCGGGCGGTGGCGGTGGCTTCGGAAGTGCCGAGGGGGATGTCGGGGGTTGGACGAGCAGAAGGGGAGGGCTCAGGTGCCACCCCTCCACCATCAAATCGTGTCCCTCCCCCTTGAGGGGGAAGGTTAGGTGGGGGTGAATGCCGGGGCAGGGCGACTGGTCTCTCGACCGCCCGAAACCGATCCACCGGCTCGTCCGCGATGGCCTCGTCGGCGCCGACGGAGACCAGCCAGGCCAGGGCCGCGGCGGCGTCATGCCGATCAGTGATCACCATTGTCAGCGCAAGCCTTCATATTTCCTGTCAGACCTTTTATGACGGACGCACACACAAGGGAAAAGAGGCAACAAGAAATGGAT
>Ga0268266_10002217_pt1 | contig 21233 bp, 21 predicted proteins | sample KBSS13metaG_FD_190356 | JGI IMG/M metagenome (GOLD analysis project Ga0268266, IMG submission 190356) | Switchgrass rhizosphere microbial communities from Kellogg Biological Station, Michigan, USA - KBS S1-3 metaG (SPAdes) (version 2) | ecosystem: Host-associated > Plants > Roots > Rhizosphere... | reverse complement strand
CAGGCCCATCGTGACTTCTTCCGGGATAATGTTGCGCTTGGTGCCACCGTGGATCATGCCGACAGTGAGAACTGCAGGCTGCTGAGGATCGACCTGGCGGGCCACGATGGATTGCGCAAGGACGACGAACTCGGCAGCCATAAGAACGGGGTCTTTGCCATTTTGCGGAGCTGAGCCGTGAGAACCAATGCCCCGCATGATGACGTCGATGCTGGTGGAGCTGGCCTGCTGGGGTCCGCCTCTGATGGCGATGGAGCCTGCAGGATACGTGGAGGAGTCGTGCTCCGCGAGGATGATGTCTGGCCGGCCGAAGCGCTGGTAGAGGTCGTCAGCGAGCATGGCGCGCGCCCCATCGATGGTTTCTTCAGATGGCTGGCCAATGAGTATGACGGTGCCATGCCACTGCGATTTGCGTTCGGCAAGTTCGCGGGCTGTTCCCAGGAGCACGGTGACGTGGATATCGTGACCGCAGGCATGCATCACAGAAACGTCCTGGCCTTGGGCATTTGTGGAACGGACCGTTGAGGCGTAGTCGAGGCCGGTTTTCTCCTCGACTGGGAGCGCGTCCATATCTGCGCGAATGAGGAGGCGCGGGCCGGGGCCGTTCTGGAGAATGGCGACGACGCCGTATGCCTGGGAGCCGTCCTCGTATTTGCCGACGCGCTCGGTGACGGAGTAGCCGAGTTTGCGCAGTTCTGCGGCGAGCAAGGAAGAGGTCTTCTCCTCGTGGTGGGAGAGCTCGGGGCTGTGATGAAGGCGCTTGTAAGTCTCCGTCAGTGCAGGAAGCTGCTTATCAACAGACGAGGAGAGATCGGAGGCGGCCTGGGCATGAAGGAAGTTGCAGGCAGACGCTAACACAGCAAACGCAAAGAGATGCTGATTCATCGGGTTCGAGCTCCAAGCCAGATTGAGGCAAGGCTACCACGCGATACAGGCCGCGCTGCTCGTCACAAGTATTCGATGGCACGGTGGCCTTCCTATTGTGTTCCCATACAAGAGAGCGTAGAGTGCTCCTATTGCGGACCCATAGGAGAGAAGAATGGGCGACAAGACGGATGTGTGGCAGGGCACGCTGGCGCTGATGATTTTGAAAACGCTGGAGACGATGGGCCCGCAACATGGGTACGGGCTGGCTCGGCGCATCGAGCAGACCAGCGGCGATCTGTTGCAGTTGAATTATGGGACGTTGTACCCCGCGTTGCTGAAACTGGAGCAGGAGGGGTATGTACGTTCCCAGTGGGGCACTTCCGACAACAACCGTAAGGCGAAGTTCTACGAGCTGACGAAGGCGGGGCAGAAACAGGTTCGCAGAGCGACGGCGGACTGGGAACAGACGACGGAGATTCTGTCGCGATTTCTCACGCCGGCGGAAGAGGCATAGGCGGAGCGGCGAATGAGTTCAGTACCGGCAAAGATGCGGGCGTTCCTAATTCGGCTCAGCCGGAGTGTGCGCGGACGCCGTGGTGCGAACGAGTTCGATGAGGAGCTTGAGGCGCATGTCGCAATGCATACGGAGGCCGGGATTGCGGCGGGGCTGGATGAAGAAGAGGCGCGCGGCAAGACGCGCGGCTTCGATTGAGCCGATGCGGGCATTGCGGATGGAGTAGGAGGATTCTTTGAGAAAGCTGCGGGGAGCGTTTGTTCGGATGTTGGGAGTGGTGCGGCGGGCGCGCGCGCATGACGAGTTCTCAGCGGAGCTTGAAGCGCACATCGCTATGCATACGGAAGACGGTGTTCGAGCGGGGTTGAGTCAGGAAGATGCGCGAAGGCGGGCGATGATGCAATTGGGCGGAGTGGAGCAGGCGCGGCAATTCCGCCGTGAAGGGCGAACGCTGCCGTGGATTGAGAATGTCGCGCGGGATCTGCGCTATGCAATGCGGACGTTGGCAAAGCATCCGGCGATCACTCTGGTGGCGATGATTTCGATCGGGCTGGGAATTGGGGCGAACGCAACAATCTTTGCGATGGTGAGCCGATTTGTGTTGCGGCCCGCACCAGTAGGAGATCCGGCGACGCTGCTGTCTCTGCATATCGCCCCGAAAGGCGATCCATGTTGCAACGAGTTCCCGCTTCCCGTGTATGAAGACATACGAGATCAATCGAAGTCGTTCTCAGGCGTCGCGGCTTTCTACGAGCTGCTTCCGGCATCGATCAGCGGGGGCGGCGAGCCGGAGCGTGTGTGGGGCCAGGCGGTGACGACGAACTACTTCGATGTGCTGCGACTGCCGATGGTTGCGGGCCGCGGATTCGCGGAGCAGGAGAGCCGGTCGCCAGATGTGGTGTTGAGCGCGAGGCTGTGGCAAAGGCGTTTTGGAAGCGATCCACAAATTGTGGGGAAGAGCGTCAAGCTGTCGGGGAAGGCGTTCACGGTGGTCGGCATTGCGCCGGCACCGTTCCGAAGCGTCGATCAAATTCTGGATATACAGTTCTGGGTTCCGCTGGGGATGGCGTCGGAACTGGCTGCCGACCTGCCTCCTCAGAGGTCGCGCGAGTATCACTGGCTCGCTGTTGTCGCGAGGCTGCGCGATGGCGTGGCGCGCAGCGAGGCCGCAAGCGAACTGGATACGATGGCCCACCGCTTTGAAGCAGAGTATCCGAAGACGGACAAGAACATGGCGTTCCGGTTTGAGCAGGCCGGCTCGCTACCGCCTAGAGAGAGAAATGCAGTTCTGACATTTTTGTCTGTGCTTAGCGTGATCGTTGTCTTGTTGCTGGCGATTGCGGGAGCGAACGTTGCGAACCTGTTGTTTGCGAAGGCGGCGGGACGGCAAAGGGAGATGGCTGTTCGGCTGGCGCTTGGCGCAACGCGAGCGCGGCTTCGAAGACAGATGATGCTGGAGAGCACTCTGCTGGGCGTGGCGGGCGGCACGCTGGGTGTGTTGATGTCGCTGTGGGCTACGCAGGCGCTTTCAGCATTTCATTTTCCCGCGCCCATCCCGCTGAACCTGTTCGTGGCTCTGGACTGGCGAACGCTGGTGTACACGCTGGTGGTAAGTATCGCGTGCGGTGTACTGCTGGGAATGGCGCCTGCCTGGGCGGCGTCGCGGCCGATGCTCGCCAACGCACTGAAAGGAGAGGACGCGCTGGCGCGACCGGGACGGCGTGTGACATTGCGTAATGTTCTGGTGATCGCCCAGATTGCGATGTCGGTGGTGCTGCTTTGCGTGACGGGGCTATTTCTGAGGAGTCTGGAAAGCGCGGCAAGAATCGACCTTGGATTCCGTTCGCAGGGATTGCTGCTGATGTCGATTGATCCAAGACTGAACGGGTACTCACCGGAACAGATCAGCCGGTTCATGCGTGAGTTGCGTGAGCGAGTTGCGGCGCTGCCTGGAGTAGATGCGGCGGTTCCGACGGATGTGGCGATGCTCTCGGGCGGCCATCGCAGCGATGGGTTCGCAATAGCAGGACGCGAAGGGAAAGATGCTGTGAATGCGATGACGGAGCTGTACATGATCACTCCGGGATACTTCGAAGCGATGGGGATTCCGATATTGTCGGGGCACGATGTCGGAAACGACGCGGCGAATGGTCCGCGCGTTGCGGTGGTCAACAAGGCATTTGCGGACAGGCTGTTTCCGGGCGCGAATCCAATCGGGCAGCACGTGCAGGGCGGGCGCTGGACGTACGAGATTATTGGCGTGGTTGGGAACACGAAAGCCCGCACGATCGGAGAAGATACACGGCCAGTGCTGTATCGATCCCTGGATCAGAGCATCGCAGAGGATCCATCTGGGATGGGGTACACCCTTGTGGTGCACACGCCGGGAAATCCTGCAGCGCTGTCGGAGGCGGTGCGTCGGCAGATCTACGGGCTCGATCCGAATATTGCGATCTTCAACGAGGAGACGATGGAGGAGCATGTGAAGTCGGCGTACTTTCTTCCTCGATTGGCGGCGACGTTGTTCGGCGTTTTCGGCGGGATCGGGCTGGTGCTGGCGGCTGTGGGGCTTTACGGAGTCATGAGCTACGCGGTGAGCAGGCGAACCCGGGAGATTGGCATCCGGATGGCGCTGGGCGCACGCAGTGGCAATGTAGCTGGACTGATTGTTCGCCAGGGGATGGCGCTGGCGTTGATTGCGACGGCCCTGGGCTGGCCGGTGGCGTGGATGCTGTCGCGGTTTGCTTCGAGCTTCCTGTACGGGATCAAGCCGCATGACGTTGTGACGTTTGTGGCCGTGCCGGTGTTTCTTGCGGTGATTGCTTTGGTCGCGTGCTGGCTGCCGGCACGGCGAGCGGCATTGGTGGATCCAGTACAAGCGTTGCGGACGGAGTAGAGGAGTCGAAGATGGGACAACACAGAGCATTTTGGCTTCGGGTTCGAGGGGTGTTTGTGCGGCGCAAAGCGGTGGAGTTTGATGCCGAACTGGAGAGCCACATCGCCATGGACGTCGATGCGCGTGTGCGTGCGGGAGCGAGCAGGGACGATGCGCGAAGGGAGGCGTTGATGCGACTCGGTGGAGAGGAGCAGGCCCGGCAGGCGTATCGCGAACGGGCCACTCTGCCGCCATTAGAGAGTTTTCTGCAGGACGTGCGGTTTGCGCTGCGGCAAATGCGGCGAGCGCCGGGATTCACAGTCACAGCGGTGCTGACGCTGGCGCTGGGGATCGGGGCAAATGCCGTGATCTACACGCTGGTGGACTCGATCCTATTGCGGCCCCTGCCGTATCTTCAACAGGACAGGCTGGTGCGGATAGCAGGAACGAATTCGCCGGTGTTCCCGAAGGGATGGATTCGTGAGCTTGGATCGCATGCGACAGCGCTGAAGGCCGTAGCTGGATATGGGCCTGACATCGAGTCAAACATTTCTGGCGGAGATGTTCCGGAAAGGGTCTTCGGCACAGCGGTGACGGTGAATGCGTTCGAAGTGTTGGGTGTAAAGCCGGCGCTGGGAAGCTTCTTTTCGGAGCGGGATGCGGTCGCCGGCGAAGATCATGACGTAGTGCTGAGCTATGGATACTGGCGACAGCATTTTGGCGGAGATGCGGGTGCTATCGGGCGGCAGATTCGCATCGACGGCGTTTCACGGCGAATCTCAGGGGTGATGCCGGCTGGAGTGCATTTCCCGTATGCGGACACGCAGTTTGTAATTCCGATTTCGTACAAGGGGGGAGATGCGTTCGATCCGTGGAGCATCTTTGATTTGCGCGGGTTTGGGCGATTGGCAGACGGAGCGACTACGGCGCAGGCTCAAGCAGAGCTAAGAAGGCTGCATGCCGTATTGCTGCCCGTGTTTCCATTTCGAATGCCGGACATCTGGGCTTCGGATATGAGCGTGATACCGCTGCTTGAATCGCAGACGGGTGCGATGCGGCCGAGATTACTGCTGCTGTTTGGAGCGGTAGGGCTGATCCTGCTGATCGCGTGCGCTAATGTGGCGAACCTGATGCTGGCGCGGGCGAGTGCGCGCGAGCGGGAGATCGCGGTGCGAAGCGCGCTGGGCGCTTCGGGTAGGAGGCTCGTGCAGCAGCTGCTGTCAGAGAGCGTGGTGGTCGGACTAACAGCGGGGGCGGTAGGGCTGGGCGCGGCAGTGGCGAGTTTGAGGATTCTAGTGAGCCTTCTGCCTGCGGATACGCCGAGGATTCAAGATGTATCGCTGCATTGGAGCGACGTGGTGTTTACTCTCTGCTCGTCGATATTTGCGGGGCTGGTGTTCGGGTTGATTCCTTCGCTGAAGATGGCGGGGATGAATCTGCTGAGCACGTTGCGGATGGGCGGACGCGGGCTGGCAGGACAGGGGTCAAGATTTGGAATCTCGAAGATCCTGGTGATGGCGCAGATCGGGCTGACGGTGGTTGTGATTACGGCGGCGGGGCTGGTGCTGCACAGCCTATATCGAATCACAAAGGTTGATCCGGGATTCAGGACGGACCACATCGTAACGGCCGAGGTATCGCTGGATGCGTCCGCATGCAAGGAGAAGGGAAGGTGCCAATCATTCTTCGATGCGCTGCTGGTCCGTTCGAGCGGAATTGCGGGCGTGGAGAGCGCGGCGCTGGTGGACTCGTTGCCGCTGAGCGGGCGTGCTGATAACTACGTGTTCGACGCCGAGGATCATCCACGCGATGCGCGACAAGGAGCGCTGCTGGCGACGAGCAGGGTGGTTTCACCGGGCTATTTCAATGTTCTAAGCCTGAAGCTGGTGCGCGGGAGACTGCTGGAGCAGCAGGACGCAACCGGAGCCACGCATGCTGTAGTAGTAAACGAGCATATCGCGCAAAGGCTGTGGCCTAACCAGGATCCGCTCGGTAAGCACTTACTAGATGTTGGAGATGAGAAGACACCAGCTGTCTGGAATCCAGAGAAGGCTTCAATGGTTGTAGGAGTGGTACGGAATGCCTTGGAAGGAGGTCTCCAGGGAGGCTTCAGGGATGAGGTCTTTTTGCCGCTGACAACGGAGCGGGATCGGCCCGTCATGTATGCGATGTTGCGGACGCACACGAGCGCGAGCGAGGCAGCGGCGGGACTGCGGAACGCTGTAGCGGGAATCAATTCTTTGATTCCAGTAACGCGGGTGCGAACGATGGATGACCTGGTTGCAAGCTCGGTGGCGGCGCCGCGGGCACTGGCGATTCTGCTGCTGGGCTTTGGCGCACTGGCGATAGTGATTGGTGCGGTGGGCGTTTACAGCCTGATTGCGTACATCGTGAGTTGGCGGACGAGAGAAATCGGACTGAGGCTTGCGTTGGGCGCGCAGCGGTGGCAGATCGTGATGACCGTCGTAAGGGAGAGCCTGTTCCTGTCACTGGCGGGATGCGTAGCGGGCCTGGCTGGAGCAGTCGCCCTGAGCCGAGTTCTACATAGTTTCTTGTTCGAGGTTAGCGCGCTCGATCCGCTAACCTTCGGGTCGGTGCCGGTTCTGATGGCAATTGTGGCGGTTGCGGCCGCCTGGATTCCGGCTCGGCGGGCGGCGGGAGTGGATCCGATGGAGGCGCTGCGGGCGGATTAACTTTCGAGGTATTCCCAGAAGCTGTCGGCTAGTTCGGCTCCTAGTTCGTTAGTCATGCGGCGCGCTGCGCGCTCCACTTCTTCAATGAGCTGGTGAAGATAGCTGCGAGAGCTGGAGATTGCGACGACGCCGAGGGTCGCGGACCGCCAGGTTACTGCCTCGTCCATTTCAGCGACGGAGATGTTGAACCCCTGGCGAAGCTGATCTTTCATGGATCGCACGACGTGGCGACGGTCTTTGAGCGACTGGGCATGCTCAATACGGAGCTCGAGAGTTAGATGTGCTACGGGCATGGCTTCGAGGCCTCGTACGGCGGCCAGAGAAGGAATTCCCTGGTTGTGACTTCCCGGGGTGCTCCATTGTAGCGCGTTCATCGCAGGGGTTCAGGAGAGTCTGAGCGCGGTGATTCCGTGGCCTTTCGTAAGAGGGCGAAGGCCACGATGGTCTCGTCGGAATCGCCGGTCTCAGCGAGAATTTCGCTTTCGAACTCGTGCGGGAGATGCATTTCGCATGCGGCAATCTGTTCGTCGGTGGCTCCCACGAAGCAGAGTTCGCAGCAGGCAAGGCCATCCCCTTCCGCGACACGCACGGGCGGCCCAAAGACGCGGCAGGTCATGGGACGCCAGGCGTAAATGTCGCAAAGGCCAGTTTGAGGGTTGAGGGCGGGACAGGGTGCGTCGTTGGCAAAGTCTTCGAAGCGGTCCTGGTCGGCTTCGGATTGGCCGAGCATGCCGGTAGCGAGATTACCCGGGAAATCGGGACCGTATTGTTCGAGCCATGAGCGGGCGCGGGTGGAGATTGCTTGAGCGGTATCAGGATCGGAGATTTCGAGAGCTTTCATCCCGGACTGAATCCGGGCAGCGTCGAGGGCATTGATGGAGAACACGCCGTGGCAGCATTGGGTGCACCCGGGGCGACAGGCTAGCCATTGACCGGCGCGGTGAGAAACGTCGGAGAGCGCCGCGTCCATGATTTGCACGAGCTCGGAGTCGCGAACGGGCAGCGGCATAGATCCAGAGTATCGGAGAACATGCGCGATCACAGCCCGGCTGCAACTCAGCGGAGGTTTCGCAGGTTTTTCGCGAGGAGGTTGGGCTGGCTCCGAAGGCGTGGTGCCGGGTGCAGAGATTTCAGCGGGCGGTGCAGCTGCTTCATGCGGGGGTGGAAGTGCGCTCGGCGGAGCTGGCTCTGGATTGTGGTTATTATGACCAGTCGCACTTCGCGAATGATCGTGAAGTGACTCGCAGTTCGTCCCCCGATTGCCATTTCCGATTTTTACAAGATTAGGGTGCGGGGCAAATGGCATTCTGGCGGCATAGGTAATCCAGAGGAGGTTTTCTATGACTGGTAAGGTTCCAATATCTCCGTCTACGATCATGCCAGCTGTGCGGTATCGCGATGCGAATGCGGCGATTGAGTGGTTGTGCAAGGTATTCGGGTTTGAGAAGCACGCGGTGTATCCGGGGCCGAACGGAACAGTGGGACATGCAGAGCTGAAGCTTGGCGGGGGCATGATCATGCTGGGTTCAGAGAAGGACGATGACTACGGGCGCGGATTCAAGCCGCCGGGTGAAGTGGGCGGTGTGGAGACGCGGAGCGTTTACATTGTGGTGGCCGATGCTGATGCAGTGTATGAGCGAGCTAAGTCGGCGGGTGGCAGGATTGTTCGCGAGCTTCAAAACACGGATTACGGCAGCCGTGAGTTTACGGTGAAAGATCCGGAGGGGCACTCTTGGAGCGTGGGTACCTATGATCCGTGGGCTGCGCATTCGTAGTCAAATCTAGTAAGTAATGAAACTGCGCTGGTAGTGGTATCCCGCCCAAGCAAAGCCTGGACGGGGCATCCAGTTGTTGTTCGGGGAAGCTGTGCCGGTACGATATAGTCGGTCTGTTTGGTGGAGGTCACCGATTGAAGATTTCTAAGGTTGTCGTTGCGAGTGTTGTGGTGTGTGCGGGTGTGGCGAGCGCGCAGTCTCGCCTGCTGGTCGCGGTGAAGGGTACGCAGAGCCTGGCGATTGTCGATCCAGGGAATGGGTCGGTCCTGGGGACTGTTCCTGAGGGCGGTACCACGGGGCATGAAGTGATCGCGTCAGCGGACGGGAAGACTGCATTTGTGCCGATTTACGGCAACTCGGGTGTGGGTAAACCGGGTACGGATGGAGACACGATCGCTGCCATCGATCTCGCTTCGAAAAAGGTGGTTGGAAAAATCGAGTTCAACCACGGGGTGCGGCCGCACTGTCCGCTGATCGGTCCAAAGGATGGCATGCTGTACGTGACGACGGAACTGGACAAGACGATTACCATTATCGATCCGAAGACGCTGAAGGTTATGGGGGCGCTTCCGACGGGACAAGAGCAGAGCCACATGATGGTTCTGTCGCATGATGGAAGGCGGGCATACACGGTTAACGTGGGGCCGGGGACTGTGTCGGCGATTGATGTGGCGGGACGCAAAGTTTTGAAGGTGATCAAGATCTCGGACAACACACAGCGAATAAGCATGACACCGGATGACAAGTGGGTTTTCACCGCGGACCAAACCAAGCCGCAGATGGTGGCGATTGATACGGCGAAGAACGAAGTGGCTAAGTGGATTCCGCTAGAGGGAAACGGGTATGGATCAACCGTTACACCGGATGGGAAATGGCTGCTGGTGGCGCTGCCGGATCAGAACAAGGTGGCGGCGATCGATTTGAAGACCATGCAGGTGGCGCGGACGGTTCCAGTGGGTGAGTATCCGCAGGAGGTGCTAGTGCAGCCGGACGGAAAGACGGCGTATGTGTCGTGTATGCATGGCGCGGGGACGGTATCGGAGATCGATCTGGGAAGTTGGAAGGTGACGCGGACGATTTCGACGGGGAACTCGACGGATGGGTTGGCTTGGGCGGGGCAGTAGTTCACAGAACATCAATGCAGAAGCTCTGGTGCTGGCGTTGCCGAATCGAGATGCCGATGCTCGACGAGGCGGAATTTGCCGAGGTTGCTAAGCTCCATTCGGAAGCGGTGAGAGGAGTGAAGCAGTTTCGCGAATCGACAGGGTCCGATCTTAGACACCCAACCATTTCCGATCTCTTCAGACCGGTACGCGAGAAATACGAGCAGTTGACCGGAATGAAGGAGATAGATGAGAACGCGATCATGCACCATCGCATTGCGATCTACGGACCACCGTGCGGGCGATGTGGCAAGCCGTTGCGGACACCGATGGCAAAGCTCTGCGCCAATTGTGGGTTGCCGGTATCGATAGCTGCTTCTTAGTTGAGCGGCCGATCCCAGGTTTCGAGCTGGTGTTTGAACTCGCTCATGAATTTGCCGGCGTCGGCTCCGTCGATGAGTCGATGGTCGAAGCCAAGGCAGTAATACTGCATCGAACGAATGGCGATGGTGTCGTTGCCTTCGGCGTCGGTGAGGACAATGGGCTCTTTCTTGAGAGCGCCGATGGCGAGGATGGCGGCTTCGGGCTGGTTGATGATGGGGATGCCAAATTCGTCGCCGAAGATTCCGGGATTGGTGAGCGTGAAGGTGGATCCGCCCACTTCGTCGGGTGAGAGCTTCTTGTTGCGGGCGCGGCTGGCGAGGTCGGCGATGGTGCGGGCGAGATCGGAGAAGCTGCGCTTCTCGGACTCACGGACGGTGGGAACGATGAGTCCCCACTCGAGCGCGACGGCTATGCCGAGATTGATGTTGGCGTGGTAGTGGACCGCGTTATCGACGAGCGAGGCGTTAACGATGGGCTGGCGCCGCAGGGCTTCGATCGACGCGGCGGCAACGAACGGCATGTAGGTTAGCTTGACGCCGTGACGCTGTTCGAAGGCTGCACGTTCGCGGTCGCGGAGACGCACGATGCGGGTCATGTCGACCTTGTAGACAGAGTGCACATGCGGGGCGATGCGCTTGCTCTCGACCATGCGCTGGGCGATGATGGCGCGCATTTTGGTGAGCGGTACAACTTCGCTCGTCAGGTCTTTCGGAGCCTGGCGTTCAGGTTTGGGCTGCGGGGCCAACTGCGGCACCTGCGGTGCGGCAGCCCTTTGGTCGAGGTAACTCAGAATGTCCTGCTTGTTGATGCGGCCGTTCGACCCGGTGCCGTGCACCGAGCGAAGGTCGATGCTGTGTTCTCTTGCCATGCGGCGGACGAGGGGCGAGGATCTCACGCTCTCATGCAGGACAGGCTGCGCCGATTGTGCTGTCGCGGGCTGCTCCTGCACTTGCAATATGGGTGATTTCGCTTGCGTTGCTGCTTGCTGAGCGGGTTCGGTTGAGTTGGCTGCACTCCCACCAATGACGGCAACAACTGCGTTTATCTGGACGGTTTCGCCTTCCTGGGCGCGAATTTCGGTGATCGTGCCTTCGACCGGAGAGGGGATCTCGGCATCGACTTTGTCGGTGGAGATTTCGAAGAGCAGCTCGTCTCGCTGGACGGAGTCGCCTACTTTTTTGAGCCACTTGGTAATGGTGCCTTCGAAGATGGACTCTCCCATCTGAGGCATCACTATTTCAATGCCACCTGAACTGGACGGAGGAGTCGCCGGCGCCTGGAGAGTCGTCGACTGCGGCTTGGCCCCGGAGGATGGCTCCGAACTGGCTGGGTGAGCTGTCTTGGAGCCGTTCTCGGAGAGGGTGGCGACGACGGTGTTGATGCCGACGGTGGCACCTTCAGGGAATTTGATTTCGGTAAGAACGCCGGAGATGGGTGAAGGAATTTCGGCGTCAACCTTGTCAGTGGAAATTTCGAAGAGCGGCTCATCCTTTTCGACAGAATCGCCGATCTGCTTGAGCCATTTGGTAATGGTGCCCTCAACGATCGACTCGCCCATCTGGGGCATGATGACGGGGGTTGGCATGAATCGTTCACTCCGCGAGGCGGGATAGCAGGCCAGGCTCCTGCCGGATTATAAATTGCGCCAGCTATGGCGCGTGATTGATGATCCCGCTCGCCACGATGAGACTGCGGTATGCGGGATAGGTGAAGTGCCGGGCAATTGTAAGGATGGGGCACCCGCCAGGTGATCGCCTAATCGGTCAAGCCTGGAGGGGAGGGTTGGGATCATCGCTGTGAAGTTGGCGTACCTCATCCGGTACCCGTAGGGGCGTGTCATTGGCCGGAAAATTCTTTTTGGCCTCCGCATGAGCGCGAAGGCTATCAAGAGATTCAACGGCAAGGATCTGCTGAGAAAAGACATGGCCAAATTGACTTGCGGCCTGATCGGCGACTTGCTCGAGAGCAGGCAGTGACACGGCTTCAGGCAGTTCGAGGTTGAGGCTGGTGACGGGCTTGTCGGTGATGCCGCAAGGGTTGATCAGCTGGAAGTCTCGTAGATCCGTGGTGACGTTGAAGGCGAATCCGTGCGAGGTTATTCCGCGGGAGACGTGAATCCCGATGGCTCCGATCTTGCGTTCGCGCGTGGGGCCGGGATGGTTGTCGTGCAGGCCACACCAGACGCCAGTGAGACCGGCGATGCGGCCCGCGCGCACGCCATAGACTCCGCACAGGCGGATGAGGGCTTCTTCCATCATGCGGACGAAGTCTACCGGACCGAGGCGGCTCCCGTTCGGCTTATGGAGGCTGCGGAGGTCGAAGATCGGATAGCCGACGAGCTGGCCGGGACCGTGATAGGTGACGTCTCCGCCACGATTGACTTCGTGAAGCGCGACACCGTGTTTGGCGAGCAACTCATCCGATGCGAGGACATTGGCTCGGCTGGCATTGCGTCCGAGGGTGAGAACCGGAGGGTGTTCGAGGAGAAGGAGCGTGTTGTCGATAAGACCAGCGAGGCGCATGGCTGCGACTTCTGCCTGGAGCCTAAGAGCTTCGTCGTAGCCTATGCGGCCAAGGTAAAGGTACTCAATCATCACAACTACTTCATTCTAGTTATGCCGTGAGGATCAGCGCTGGGGAGCCGGCTCGAAAATGCCCGCGAAGTTTGAACGAACGCGCAGGAAGACGAGAAGCCAAAGCAGGCTGACTACGGCCGCCATTGGTAGACCGGAAGGAGCCATGGTGATGTGGGTTAGGTCGATGTTGATGATCATGCCAGCGAGAACGGTTAGCGCCAAAGGGACGTAACGGTTGATAAGGAGCAGGATGCCCGGAGCTATCTGGAAGAAGCCCAAGGCCAGGATGTAGTGAGAGGTGTTGAGGGCATTCGTGAAGTCGGCGAGGGGACCTGGGGGCATCGGCGGTGTGGGGAGAAAATGGAATAGCATGTTCGAGCCGAAGAAGACGAAGATGACGCCGAGCAGGTAGCGGGCGATGGTGGCGGCGATTTTCATGGGTACTCCTGGGATTGGATCTGGAAAACGAAGCTTAGGGGGAACGCGGTTTTCACAATGGATGCGCTGCGGCAATCGGTTGATTCAGAAGAAAGCAGCAGGCAGGGAGAAATGCAGGCAGTGGCGACCGGGGCGGGCACCACTGCCTGCGACGGCAGCGATCAGCTCAAGGGCTCGATCAGCTGACGCAATGGGTTGGACCCGCCTTCCCCGGGCAGTGCCAACCCTGTTCGGACTAGTTCCCATGGAGGGTGGTTGCTAGTCCGTTGGATTCCCCCCAGGCAAGAACACGACGGGAATCCAATCTAAACTCGGCACATCAGAATGTTTTGCGGTTGACTGAAGCGGTCACAAGCTACTGCCTGAAGACACTATGGTCGCGCAGAATTCGCTCACGAGGCGGTTGGACGACCAGAGCTGTGAAGGATGCAAGCTAGGCAGAGAGGCGTGCGGGTGGCCCACGGGAAGGATTGGGGCCGTTCAGGTCCTGGGTGTGGGGAGTGACCGATAGAGGGCTGGATTCCGCGATGGGCGACGTGGCTGGTGGGAGAACAAGAGACGTATTAAGGTTGATTCTCTTGCCCCGCAGGCGATGCATCCGCTGAGCCGGTGACCGATGAGCAGGCGCAGCGAGCACGACGTCATGCGCGATTCTGCTGAGCTGGTGGTGATGCGTACCATCGGAGCGCTCAAGGACTCGACAAGAAGGCGAACTCATGCGGCTGCCAAAGGCCCGGAGACCGAATGGAGCCAGCAGCGAGATCAGGAGCAGAGCTCTGACGATCTGACGATGCGCCTTCATGATTGAGTGCTGAGTATACCTATCGGAAAAACGTTTTCGCAATGTCTGCCGGAGACAATTTCAAGTGAGGATGTTACGCAGATGCAGTTACGGCTGATCATTACTCTTGAATAGTTGACATGATGGGCCGGTGCTTTGATGATCCCTTTAGAGTGACGCAGGAAAACACTGCCAAGAGGACACTCGGCATGGAACGCACAGAGTATCGGGGGGCGTCAGGTGACGCCCAGCATCAGGAGGCGATCAGTGCCATGGTCGGTGGACTGATTGCAAAGCGGGGCTACTACTCAGTAATCGATGAACTGGTGGCGGCTGTGTACAACCTTGGCGAGATGTCGCTGGCCGATCCGGATAACACCGAGAAGATGCGCGATTTTGACATGTGGGCTTATGCGGTGAGGGCGGCTATCGTAAAACACGACGGTGAAAACACGTTTGAGAACCGGCTGACGGAATGGGACCGCATTCTGGCAAAACGGATGGGGATCATACTCGATTGACTTTCCCGGAACTGGGCGAGTGGGTGAGCGCCCTTTGTGCTAAGTCGAACAAATCGTTCAGCTTGCCGATGCCCTCAAGTGATGTGATCTATCTCACATAACTCATAACGATCCTGTGGGACCATCGCGGTGTAGTGAAAGTCCGAGCCCGGGTTTGTCCCGCTCCCTCCGTTTTTCCCCGAAAGACCTGAAAAGCGAACAACTACAAAAGCTCAGCCAGTGCGCAGCAGGGTCTGTTCGCCAGAAGGAGCAACCCTTGTGTCCAGGGCATGCGACGTCTGCGCGCCGTTTCTAAGGAGGTCGCAATGAAGGTATTTACCAGTGTTTTTGTTGTAGAAGGGCCGCGCACCTCGTTCGAGGAGTTGGAAACGACTCTGAAGAGTGACCGCGAAACGGAAGGGCCGTCCAAAATGGGTCGTAAGCAGATGTTGGAAGTGCATGTGAGCAAAGAAACGCCACCAGGCCGAGACGGTCGAAGGGCATGAGCATTCAGCCGGGCCGCCGGATTCTGGAGGTCCTGCGACGCTTAGAAAGCTGGAGGACTCGGTTGCTCCAGAGACCCGGGATCAGGCTGATCTGAAGCAGCGTCTTCGGCGACGGATTGCCGAAGTCGATCGGGGCGCGGACAGAGCGGGAAATCTACTGGCAGGTGATTAAGTTGACGATACATTCAGATCATAGTCTGCTCGACTCGCTGCGCGCGGTATTGCGCAGGTTTGAGAGCGACATGGGCCACGACGCGCAAAGCGTCGCCGATTTGCAGCGAATTCTTCGCGCGCGTATTGCGGAACTGGAGGCTGCGGAAGACTCGCGCCGAAGCTCACGCATGGGAAGCAGGACGGAATAGGAGAACCGCTGAATATTGCGGACGGTTTTGGAAACTTCGGCAAGAGGCCTATAAGCCGAATTCTGTCGTGTGCGGTCATTCCTCTAGGCGGAGCGTTACCGCTCGCGCTCATCAGCGACCTACCCGGAGGTTTCGACAGCTCCCGAGGGAGCCAGAGGTGAACCGTCTGAACGCATCGGGTCGATGCGCAACGCCGCGTGGTCCACTCGCGAACGTTTCCCCCCCTATTTGGTCTTGCTCCGTGTGGGGTTTACCATGCCTCCGCCGTTACCGCCGGAGCGGTGCGCTCTTACCGCACCTTTTCACCCTTACCACTGCGTGGGGCAGCCCTTTGGACTAGTCCATCGAGCACCCCGGCTGCCTCTTCGGAAAGAGGCATTACAGAGGCGGTATGTTTTCTGTGGCACTGGCCGTCTACGGGCCTTGAAGCCCGCATCCCGGACGTTATCCGGCACACTACCCTGCGGAGTTCGGACTTTCCTCCCCCGGCTGTCCAGCACTTGCGTGAAGGGCGCCGGCAGCGACCGCCCGGTCCTCTTGCCACACCTATTTTATCGCTATTTGCTTGTCTCACCGTTGGTTTTTCGGGTGGTGGCGCATGGCTTTGTGGATGGCCTTCCAGCGAGCTTTGGTCTCGCTCATGAGGCGCTTGTCGGCGGTGCGATCGAGGTAGTCCAGTTCGCGCTGAAGTTTCCGGTAGCTTTCTAGCCGGCAGGAATCGATCGCCGAATCCGCAACAGCGCAGCCGGGTTCGCCGGAGTGGGCACAGTCGCGGAAGCGGCAGTTCTCGGCGAGTTGCTGTATGTCCTCGAAGCTGGCATCGAGATGATCCGACGACGCCCATAGCTGGACTTCGCGGAGTCCGGGCATATCGATGAGGAGCCAGCCCGATGGGACGATAAATAGCGACCTGACTGTTGTGGTGTGGCGGCCGCGATGATCGTCTTCGCGAACTTCGCCAGTGGACTGACGAGACTGGCGAAGGAGGAGGTTGACCAAGGTAGATTTGCCGACGCCGGAGGAGCCGATGAGGGCTGCAGTCTCGCCCTGTGCCACGTGGTTGTTGAGCTCCTGAATTCCTCGGCCGGTAATTGCGCTGATGAGGAGAACGGGCGCGGTCGTTGACTCTGAAAGGCGATTCGCGATCTGGTCGGGGTCGAAAGGAAGAGTTCTGTTGAGATCCGCTTTGTTGAGGAGAATCACGGGACGGGCGCCACTTTGCTGCGCGACGACAAGGTACCGTTCGATGCGGCGTTCATTGAAGTCGCGATCGAGGCCGCAGACGATGAACAGGACGTCTATGTTGGCGGCAAGGACCTGCTCCTGGGTTGACTTGCCGGGCTGTCTGCGCGACAGCACGGTCTTGCGCTCGAAGATATGCTCGATAACGGTTGTACCGGGCCGCAACGCAACCCAGTCGCCCACGGCCGGCCACATGGAGCTGTCGCGCCGGAATTCTCCGCTCACGACTGCCTGCAGTTCTCCGGATTCGCTCCAAACAGTGAAGCGATCCCGCGAGGCTGAGGCTATACGCGCAGGCGTGCCGCGATGCTGCTGGATGGCGAAGTAGCCATTCCAGCCAAAGTTCTCCAATTGCACTGGATGATCCTCTCGGTGTGAAAGACAAGAACGCACACCTCACCAGGAAGCTCTCAGATGAGGCGACTTTTGAGAGGACGAATTAGGCAGTTTCGGACAGCGGCGCCCCTTAGGTGGAGCAAGATTAGCATAAGGTGGATTTCCGATGGAATCGATTTCGAATGGTAATAGGCGAGCTGGCGCCGGCCGTTAGTATGAACACATGTTACGCGTGAAGCTATTGGGTGAAGGGGCGAAGCTGCCAGTTGTTGCGCATCCAGGTGAGGATCTTGGGTATGACGTGTTCTCGCTTGAGGGAATGGTTCTGGAGCCAAATAAGACAGTGAGAGTGCGGACAGGGATCTCGGTTGAGGCGCGTCATCCGGAGACAGGTGTCGCTCTCGGATTGCTGGTGCGCGACCGTTCCTCGATGGCCTCGCGGGGGATCGCCACAACGGCTGGCGTGATCGATGCGGGCTATCGCGGCGAGGTGCAGATTGTGATGACGAATTTGGGGATCGAGCCGATCGAGTTGAAAGCGGGAGAGAAAATCGCGCAGATGATTCCGGTGCCGGTACTCACGGGAAAGGTGGAAGAGGCGGAAACGCTGGAGGATTCGGCTCGACTCGCGAAAGGGTTTGGAAGTTCGGGACGGTGATTACAAGGGAACAAGGGAACAAGGGAACAAGGGAACAAGGGAACAAGGGAAAAACCTTAGATGCCAGATTCGACGAGCGCCGGGCGTGAAGCGAGTAGCAGGTTGAGGTTGGGATGCCTTTAGTGTCGGTGACGAGGTTGAGGGTGCGGTCATGGCGATTCATGCCGGCGTTTCTCTTCTCCGCCCTTCGCATTGGAAAGCAGACGGCTCAGGCTGACGGGTGCCTGGCCGCGAAGGTGTTCCGCGATCGGCGCAATGCGTTTTGGACTTGCACATGCTGGGAGACGGAAGCCGCGATGAAGGCATTTATGACCGCAGGTCCGCACGGAGCGGCAATGCGCAAGCTGCTTGAGTGGTGCGACGAAGCCTCGTTAGCGCACTGGGCTCAGGAAGAGGACGAGATGCCGACATGGAGCGAAGCTCATCGGCGCATGCTGCGGCACGGCAGGGCCTCAAAGGTGAACCACCCGTCGAATGCTCAGAAGGCGTTTCGGATTGATGAGCCAGATGAATCGAGGAAGGATAGAAGAATTAAGTGATTATGGTGGATAGTGTCGGATGTGGAGCGTTAGCCGCCTTCTCCCGACTTAAGCACCGCGGGCTGTCATCTCATGGAGTTGGGCACGGGCGGGCGCAAGGATCTGCTTGGCGGCCCGTTCGCCGGAACGGATAGCGGCGTGGACGGTGCCCCAATGACCAGTGACGTCTGTATGTTCTCCGGCGAAATAGAGAGTGTTATCCACGGGAGTGGCGAACTCGAGAACAGCATCAAGGGCACGAGCAGGAATGTAGCTGTACGCGCCGAAGGAATAGGGGTCGGTTTGCCAGTCGTGAGTGGCACAGAAAATAAGCTGAGAGCGCAGGTAGTCGACGGGGATCGGGAAGATGCGAGCGAGCTCCTGGCATGCCAGGTCGCCGACCTGCTCTCGGGTGCACTGATCGAAAGCCGATGAACGTGGACCGCCAATCCACCCGGTAAGTGTGCGAGTTTCCCAGGGGTGGGCTGTCCACCAGACGGGCGGCATCGTGCCGTGCGTGAAAAGGAAACTCAGCTTCTCGAATTTCAGATCATCGTGGCTGGCCCACCAGCGCTCGCGGAAAAGCAGCGTGAAGCGACGGACCGGGCCCATGGAAATCTGTTGAGCCGCGATCAGGGTACGAGGGACGGGGTCAAAGACGACGCCGAACTGATGAAGTACACCGAGAGGGACAGCGACGACGACTTTGACGGCAGAGAGCTCGAGGAGTTCTCCGCCATCGCGCGCGAATACGTCTACCCTGCCTCGCCGCCATTCAATTCTTTCGACGGGGCGCGAGAGTTCAATTCGGGCGCCTGCCTCGCGAACCTTCCTGGCGAGGAACTGGGGCAGCCGGTCGTAGCCTTCGAGAATGCGGAAGACCTCGTCGCCATGAATTTCCTCTTCGGCGTGTTGCTGGACCGCTAGGGAGTGGATACCGATCTGGCGATAGTCCGCGGCGTTGAAGCTCTGAACGTAGCTGATGATCTCTTCGCGCTTTTCAGGAGACAACTTGTCGAGGGGAGGGTAGTCGGCGAATGCGAGATCGGGACCCTTCCACTTTTCAAGCTGATTTAGAAACTTGAAGATTCCGCTTTGCTCGTCGCATTTTTTGAGCTTGCCGTCTTTATGGCAGTAGTCGGCGCCGTCGAGGGCGTAGGTGTCGAGATTGGCTTCGCGGATGAGGTCCCAGAGTTCTGGTGGATGTCCGTGTATGAATTCTGCCCCGAGTTCGATAATCTGGTTGCCTTCCCGGAGGGTGCGGATCCGACCGCCTACACAGTCGCGGGCTTCGAGGACGAGAACCTGACGCCCCGCCTCGGCTAGACGCCGCGCGACCGTCAGGCCGGCCATGCCAGCTCCGATCACCAGAATTCGCTGTTTTCCGGGTTCCATCAGATGAATTGGATGCGGCGAGGCTGGGGAAGTCAATGAGAATCGGGATCGCCGTAAGGACGGGAAAGCTCATCCAAATGCAAAACAGACTTACTAGCTTTTTTCTTTGACAGCAAGATCGGGCCAATTCTCGAACTCAAGTGGGGCCTAGTGCCCGAGAGGAGCAGCGATGAACCGAGTCGGCCGAATGTTTTGCGGGCAATTGATTGGATTTATGGCGTTGACACTCGCTTTCGGAGGCACAGCCCAGGAACCGGATGCGATGCGGGCCGAACCCGATGCGACGACCACCCTGCATCACATCAAGACGGTTTTCTTGATCGTGATGGAGAACCACAACTGGACAGGTGCAAGCAGCGGGAACATCAAAGGGAATTCTGCCGCGCCGTACATCAACTACACGCTCTTGCCCATGGCCTCGTATGCCAATGGGTACAAGAACCCGCCCGGAATTCACCCGAGTCTGCCGAACTATTTGTGGCTGGAGGGAGGAACGAGCTTTGGAGTTCGAGACGATGGGTTGCCATCGCAGCACAATCTGACTACGAGCAATCATCTGGTGAAACTGCTCGAGAAAGCCGGGATTTCGTGGCGGTCCTACGACGAAAGCATCAGCGGTACGAACTGCCCGCTGACGAACCAGGGCTCCAAAGACTCCAGCGGTAACCAGCTTTACCAGGCTCACCACAATCCATTCGTGTATTTCAGCGACCAGACAAATAACCGTTCCAGTTCATCCGCGAACTGCATTTCGCATATCAGACCATTCACTCAACTTGCGCATGATCTTTCGGCGAACACTGTGGCGCGGTACAACTTCATCACCCCAAACGTGTGCGATGACATGCACGACAGCTGCGGCGGAAATGCGATCGCGAATGGGGATGCGTGGTTGAAGAAGACCGTTCCGATGATCCTGAACTCGGCGGCATACCGCAGCGGAGGCGTTCTGTTTGTCACCTGGGATGAGGCGGCGTCGGGGGATGGGCCAATTCCGATGATTGTGCTGTCGCCGTACGCGAAAGGAAATCACTATTCGAACTCGACTTACTATACGCATAGCTCCACATTGCGAACGATCCAGGAGATATTCGGAGTCTATCCGCTGATTCGCTATGCGGATTCGGCAACAGACCTGAAGGCGATGTTCTCGGTATTTCCTTGAGCCCAGTACATCCACGAGGAACTACTGGGGGACTGTTCCCGTAGATAATGGGGTCGCGGGCCGGAAAATGACCGTTTGCCCGCTGAAAACGAGGGCAGGCGATGCGCAAGTTTGTCGTTGGTCTAGTAGCGGGTTTGCTGATGGCAGGTTCGATAGTTTCCGCAGTGGCTCAAAGCCGCGGGGGGCGGGGCGGTTCGGGACAGATCGTCATTGTGTTTAAGGACGGTCACCGCCAGAGTTTTAATTCAGCCGACATCTCCCGGATTGAATTCCCGGGCGGCGAGCCGATCGCTGACGTGGGCTCCACGCCGCCAGGAGCGCCACCGAGGGGACATTTTCTGGGGAAATGGGAAGTTGGAGATGGAAACGGCGGTAAATTCACCATCACCCTGAATGAGGATGGGAGCGCCTGGCGATCGCTGCATCGAATCCGTGGTCGCTGGTCGTATGTGAATGGCGAGGCTAGAGTTAGGTGGGATGATGGAGCACAGGACTGCCTCCGCCGGGTAGATGGTCAAGACAAGAAGTTTGCATATCGGGCGGGA
>Ga0268266_10002216_pt1 | contig 21236 bp, 16 predicted proteins | sample KBSS13metaG_FD_190356 | JGI IMG/M metagenome (GOLD analysis project Ga0268266, IMG submission 190356) | Switchgrass rhizosphere microbial communities from Kellogg Biological Station, Michigan, USA - KBS S1-3 metaG (SPAdes) (version 2) | ecosystem: Host-associated > Plants > Roots > Rhizosphere... | reverse complement strand
ATTTGAAACGGGTGCTGGCCGATTACACGCAAACGCATAACGACAGACGACCCGCCAGCGTGCTCATGCTTATCGGGCCGGAGGGCGATTTCACCCCGGCGGAGATCGCACTGGCACGCTCTCACGGCTGCACCCCCCTCACCCTCGGCCCGATCATTCTTCGGGTGGAAACGGCAGCAATTTATTGTTTGAGCATTCTTTCCTACGAGTTATTGGCGGAAAATCAGGCGATCGCCTAACAACAAGAAAAACCCGCGCCGGGAAGCGCGGGGTTTTCGCAGAGAGGGAAAGTCGTTAGGCGGATTTGCTGCGCCGCAGAAAGCGCTGTCCGCAAAGCAAAATGCCAACGCCCAGCAGCATGTAAACGGACGGCTCGGGGATGACATTCAAAGAGAAATCGTCTAGCGCGACGCCATTGTCAGCGCCGGTCAAATCGGTTGTGAGCCAGCTTAGTCCAAAATTAGCACCGTTGGCGATGGACAACCCTGATAGAGTAAGAAGAATAGGCGTAGATGTTGGCGTACCGCTCGTCCCACTCGAAATACCAGAGAAGTCCGCAGCATTAACCGTCGAATTACCCGCCAACCCGCCGGTGCCGGAGAGGTCCCACCCACTGGTGTTCGCATAACGCCACTGCTCATAATTGAAAGCAATAACGAGATCCGTGAGCGTTGAACCCGTATTATTTGTAAAGTTCACTGAAATGGTAATGCTTCCCGGAGTCGCACTGCGAAGCGCGCCAAAGGAATTATCTCCACCTGTTCCGTAACTCCAGGCTCCTCCAGTCGCAGAAGTACCGGTGCCAATTCCATTAAATGTCGACGTCCCGGTGAACGCGTAGGCCCACCCTGTGGGTATAGTCACGTTCGTACCCAAGAAGCCATTCGCATCCTGACTATACGAACTGCCAGTAAGGCTGATCTGCGCTTGCGCAGCTCCAGTCATCTCAGCCGCGAGAGCGATCGTTAGTGCAATTTTAGTAAATTTCGTCATCGGACTTTTCCCGAATATTTCTCTACAATCAGTGCCGAGAATGTCAGCCTGCCAACCGGATGGCAAGACTTTTTTGCATAAAATTTGAAGTTTTTTCAAGGATCGGCGCTGCTGGGCCATATTTAGCCTAAAACCGTTCTAGCCGGTTATTTAGATCGCCTGCAGACAAACTAAAAAAAGCGCCTGGGTTTTCCCAGGCGCTTTCGAGAAATTCGCTGTTATTGGCGCGTTTAGCGACCGCGCCGCTGACCGCCACCGCCATCGCGACGTCCACCACCACCACCACCGTAGCCGCCGCCTCCGCCGCCGTAGCCTCCACCGCCGCCACCATAGCCGCCTCCCCCGCCGCCGTAACCGCCACGACCGCCGCCGCCGCCACTCGGGCGCGGTTCACGGGGACGCGCTTCGTTCACGGTCAAGGGCCGGCCTTCGACCGTTTTGCCGTTGAATTCGGTAATCGCTTTTTGCGCATCGGCCTCATTGGACATGGTAACAAAGGCAAAACCGCGGGACTTGCCGGTAAATTTGTCCTGCATGAGGGTGACTTCGGAGACCGCGCCCGCCTGGGCGAATAGGTCCTGAAGATCGGTTTCGGTGGTATTGAAGGAAAGATTTCCTACGTATAATTTGGTGCCCATCTGAGTTTATTCTTATTCTTATTCGAAACGCTGCTCGGTCACTGTTCCCGCTAATCGGATTTCAAATCGCCACTGAATAAACTCAACTGACAATTCACCAACGCCCAGAACTGCTATTTCTGGCGGTATGTAAGGGCAATGGGGAGTCAAATCAAGCAGAATAAACGGCGGCGAGTCTCCGAAAATGACGAGAGAGCGGAATAATTCACCCAAGAAAAATCAGCCCCGCGTCGCAGTTGTCGCGGCGGGCGTGATCAGCCCTCTCGGCGCCGGGCTCGAGGCAACGTTGGAAGCGCTGCGGGCAGCGCGAGATTGCATTTCACCCGTGACCCGTTTCCCGGTCGAACAGTGCCGTTGCACCACGGCCGGTCAAGTCGATGACGCCTGGTTGAAAAACGTGCCTAACGATCGGCGGACGCGCCGCCTCCATCGCGCTTCCCGCATGATGATCTGCGCGCTCACGGAGCTGCGAGAACAAGCGCCGGATTTTGAGCCCGAGCTTTCGGTCGTCGGAACGACCAGCGGGGGAATGAGTTTCGGCGAAGATTATTACCGCACGCTCGAGCGAAAGGAATTACGACCACGACATTTGCCGTCGTGGATCGCGAATTATCCGCCACAAAAACCTGTGGTCGACGCGCTCGAAGCCTGCGGCCTGTCGTCGCCTTGCCAGGTAATTGCAAACGCCTGCGCCTCCGGCACCAACGCCATCGGCCATGCTTTCGAATGCATCCGCTCCGGACGCTACACCCGTGTTTTGACAGGCGGATATGACGCGCTTTCCGAGCTGGTTTTTGTCGGATTCGATTCGCTCCAAGCCGCCACGCCGGAAAAATGCCGCCCGTTTGACGCCGCGCGAAGTGGGCTCGTCCTTGGGGAAGGAGCAGCAGTTCTTGCACTCGAAAATCTGAGTGCGGCAGAGGCGCGCGGGGCGACAATCCTGGCAGAAATCGCCGGCTACGGCATTTCGACCGATAACCATCATCTCACGCAGCCAGCTCCTTCCGGGATCGGGCCGCGTCAGGCGATGGAGCGGGCGCTCCAAAGCGCGACGCTCGCACCGGCAGCGATCACCTACATCAACGCACACGGCACCGCGACGCCGTTTAACGATGCCACTGAGGGGAAAGCCATTTCCGAGTTGTTCGGTAGGGTTCCGGTCAGCTCGACCAAGGGAATGATGGGTCACTCGTTAGGCGCAGCCGGCGCGATCGAGGCGGTATTCACGATCCTCGCGCTTCGAAATCGATTCCTGCCGGCCAATATTAATTTTCGCAGCTCGGATACGGAACTCGATATCGATATCGTCGCGAACGAGATCCGCTCCGCCGCGTCGGGTGCAGCGCTTTCCAACTCGTTCGGCTTCGGAGGGACGAATGCTTCGATCGTGATCGAGGCACGCGCCGCATGAGTCTGGGCATCGCCGGCCTCGGATGGGTCACACCGCTCGGAGCGACCATCGAAGAGGTGTGGGAAAAACTCTGCTCCGGTGCCGCACCGGAACCGACAGCGATCAGCGAATCGTTAGGCGAGAAAACCTTTCGAGCGTACCAAGTTCCACCCGCAGTGGTGGCGGAAGTTGCGCGTCAGCCGCGGCTCCGCCGTTCCAGCGCGATCTCGCGTTTCGCCGTCCTGGCCGGTTTAAATGCATTGCGCGACGCAAACATTGAATTGGATGAGGCGAGTGCGGCTCGGACTGCACTAATTTTCGCGATCTCCAATGGCGGGGTGATCTACACCCGCCGCTTCTATCAGAAAATTGTCGAGTCGGGAGCGGCGGCGGCGAGCCCACTTTTGTTTCCCGAAACGGTTTTCAATGCGCCCGCCAGTCATCTCGCTGCAATCCTCGGAATTACCGGCGCGACTTACACGCTCGTTGGCGACGGCGCGGTTGGGATCCTGGCCCTGAAAATGGCCGAGGAGCTGATGACAAATAGCGAACTGGATCGCTGCCTGGTGGTCGGCGCAGAGGAGGCGGACTGGTTGCTTTGCGATGCGTACCAGCGGTGGCGACTGCTACGTGCGGAGCCGCCGATCGAGCCATTCGCGCGGCCGCCGCGCGGCATGCTCTTGAGCGAAGGCGCGGGCGCAGTAGTGGTCGGCCGCGAGGGAAAACTCAGTCTTCAGTGCATCCATCCCGGTGGGAATTTTGCTCACCGCAGAGAACTCGCCGGTCATCTCGACGCGATCGCTCGCGATCTCCAAGCCGGTAATTCCACCGATGTTTTGATCGCCAGCGCGAACGGAACATTCATTGATCAAGCCGAGGAGGCAGCGGCCAAGAATCACTTCCCGGAAGCGGCGGTTTACACTCCGAAACCGGCACTAGGTGAAAGCGTCGGGGCGAGCGCGCTCTGGCAGTTGATTTGTGCCGCCCAGGCGCTTCGGACCCAGCAGCTGCCCCCGCTCTTGCACGTTCCGGCGAATTGCGGCCTAACGAGTGCGCGAGTTCCCAGTGAGAAGGACTGGCATCGCGCAGTCGTGACAAGCTGCGGGCTCAATCAGCAGGTAGCGGCGCTCGCCTTGCAGCTGAAATCTATTTCGACGGATCGGTAAGGAACTTGTCACCGAAGCGACGCTCGCCCGGCATTGTTTTGGGTTTTACTTTGCAACGACTCCGACGCGCCATTACCTTCGGCGTCCCGGGATGCGTAAGCTGGTTTCTCTCCTTCTTTGCCTGCTCGCCGTCGGTCGCGTGACCGCTCAGGATTTGGAAGGTCCCGGCTCGCTTCCGATTGAGATCAACTCGACAGGCGGAACGACCTACGAAAATGGCCTGGCAACCGCTCGCGATAACGTGGGAATTCATTTCGGCGACACCGACATATATTCGGACTTCGCGCAGTACGATTCTCTCAAGCGGAACATTTTTTTGAGAGGCCACGTGCGGATTTATCGAGGCACCTCGCTCTACCTCGCTGAAAACGCGACCTACAACGTCGATACGAAAGCGATCACCGCCACGCAAATGCGGTCGGGAACCTATCCTTACCTCTTAAGCGGAGAAAACGTGACGAGTGAATCCGACGAAGAATACACAGTCAAACACGGAAGCTTCACCACACACGATGTCGAGCACCCGGATTTTCACCTCAACGCGCAGAGTGTGCGGATTTATCAGAACGACCGGGTCATTTTCAAATACGTGACCTTTTACGTCGGCAAGGTCCCGATCTTTTGGTGGCCTTACCTTTATCAATCTCTCGACCAGACCTTCAGTTATATGGTCGTCCCGGCCTACCTCAGCTCGTGGGGACCATCGCTTCTCGGACAGGTCACTTTCCCGATTGGCGACAAGATCACAAGCACGTTGAAACTCGATTATCGCACTCGGCGCGGACCCGCAATCGGCTTCGATTCCGAGATTCGCTACGGCAAGGATGATCACAGTCTGGCCAAGATCTCCACTTACTATTTGCAGGATCAAAATCCGGATTTGAACCGGACCACACTGCCGCGGCCAGGCACGCCAACCGGCCGTTATAAATTGTCGCTCAAGGATCGCACTTACATCACCGAAGACATTGAGGCGACGGCCGATTTGACCAAATTGAGCGACGCATTCCTGCTCCAGGATTTCTTCCCCGGTCAGTTTCGGGTCGATCCCGAACCGGATAACAACATCGCCATCACGAAAACCAGTCCCTTCTACACCCTGACGGGTTACGCACGGTTCCAGCTCAACACTTTTTTTGAAACCACCGACCGCCTCCCTGAGATCGCGCTCGACATCAAACGTCACGGACTCTTCGGCGGCCCAATTTTTTACGAAGGCGAAACAAGCGCTGCTTACCTGCAGAGGAATTTTCCGGCGAATTCGCTCTTCGAAGACTATAATGCGTTTCGGATAGATTCCTTCCACCAGTTCACTTACCCCAACACCTATTTCGGTTGGCTCTCGATTGTTCCCCGAGTCGGATTTCGTGAAACTTATTACAGTCGCTCCCAGGATTTGACTGGTTCGACCTTTGTTCCCAATCCTGATCCGTTGGCGCCGGAATTTCCCCTCCCCAATCCGTCAACTGATCCACTCCTGGGCCCACCGCTCAATTACGGAGGTGGCGTCTTTCGCAGCATTTTCAACACAGGAGTCGAAGGTTCGTTCAAAGTTTCAAGAGCATGGGACGATGTGCAAAACCGCACCCTTGGTCTTGACGGTCTCCGTCACATCATTCAGCCATTCGCAAACTTCTCCTACGTTTCTTCGCCGAATGTCGATCCGGCGACAATTCTTCAGTTCGACCGCGTCCAGCCTTCCACCAAGCTCAACCCAATCGATTTTCCGCAATACACCTCGATCGATGCGATCGATAACTGGACAATCGCCCGCGTCGGCGTCCGAAACCGCTTTCAAACCCGGCGCGACGATCTGACCGTCAGCTGGCTCGAGCTGGAGACTTACGTCGACGTCAACTTCGATAATCCCTTCGACAAAACCGATTACTCGAATGTCTTTAATCGGCTTCGATTTGCTCCGGTGCCATGGGCGACGCTCGTCGTCGAGTCGCAGATTCCGTTACTGGACAAAGGGTTCACCGAGGTAAACACCACGATCAATTTCAAGCCGACCGCGAATACCCAGCTCACGTTCGGGCATCGTTACCTCAATAATAATCCATTCTTTCTGAACAGCAGCCTTTTCACCGTCGGAGGCTACTACCGAATCAATGACAATTGGGGAGTTGGTTTCCTCGAACAGTACGAGGCCACCACCAACATTGTGGAACAACAACGTTACGAAATTTACCGCGATCTAACCAGCTGGGTGGCCTCGGTGGGCGGGATCATTCGCAATAATGCCGGGGTCAAGGAATACGGGGTTTTGCTCACGTTCACCCTCAAGGCTTTTCCGAAATTCGGACTCGACCTGAATTTCGATCCCTCCGGAACAAACCAGTCGAACAACCAGTGATCAGCTCGGAGCGAAACGCAAATCCCGAATCATAAATCAACATGGATCTCTCAATTATTGGCTCTGGGTATGTCGGCCTCGTGACCGGCGCATGTTTCGCTGATGTCGGACACAACGTTGTTTGCGTGGACAACGACGCACGCAAGGTCGAGTCGCTCCAGCAAGGAAAGGTGCCAATCTATGAACCGGGTCTCGAAGAGATCGTGCACCGCAACGTCTCCGCGCAGCGCCTGCGTTTCACGAGCAGCATCAAAGAGGGCGTTGACCATGGACAGGTTGTGTTCATCGCCGTGCCGACCCCGCAGGATGCCGACGGCAGTGTTGACTTGAGTTTCATCGAAAAAGTCGCGCGCGAAATCGCCGGTGTGCTCACTCAATATCGGGTCATTGTTGATAAGAGCACCGTGCCGGTAAAGACCGGCGAAAAAGTCGCTGAGACGATCAAGCGCTACAACAAGCACGGGGCCGAATTCGATGTCGTGAGCAACCCGGAGTTCCTCCGGGAAGGTTGCGCGGTCGCTGACTTGATGCAGCCCGACCGAATCGTCATTGGCGCACAAAGCGAGCGCGCGATCGATTTGATGAAGAAGGTTTACGAACCCTTCATGGCGCCGATTTTAGTCACCGACATTAACAGCGCGGAGTTAATCAAACACGCCGCCAACTCTTTTCTCGCGCTCAAGATTTCTTATATCAACGCCGTTTCCGCGATCTGCGATGCGAGCGGTGCGGATGTCGAAAAAGTGGCGGATGGCATCGGGATGGATCGGCGAATTGGGCGGAATTTCCTCAATGCCGGGATCGGTTATGGCGGCTCCTGTTTTCCGAAAGACATCGCCGCCTTCATCATCATCAGCGAACAACTCGGCGTGCCGTTCAATCTGCTCAAGGAAGTCCAGCGCATCAATGCGGAACAAAAGGAGCGCTTTCTTAAAGTCGTGCGAGACGCGCTTTGGGTCCTGCGGGACAAGAAAATCGCCGTCTGGGGATTGACGTTTAAACCGGACACCGATGACATCCGGTCTTCGGTCGCAATTGACCTCGTCGCTGACATTTTGCGAGAGGGCGCGCAGGTGAGCGCTTACGATCCGAAAGGAATGGACAAAGCGCGGGAGATAAAAGCGATCTCGGGTGCTCGCCTAACGAGCTCGGCCCTGGAAGCGGCCGAAAATGCCGAGGCACTGATTATCGCGACGGAGTGGACGGAGTTTTGCAATGTGGACCTCAATACCCTGCGCGAGAAAATGCACACCCCGATGGTTTTTGACGGGCGAAATATTTTCGATCCAGAGACGATGCGGAAACTCGGGTTCCAATACACGTCAATCGGACGCCCGCTGGCAAAAGCAATCTAGGAACGAGCCGATTCCATTAGCGGAGTAGGAATGAAGTCCGGCCGCGCACTCGCTCTTGCCTGCCTCGAACGCTGGCGAAACGGGGCTGAGTTCGCTGACAAGACTGTTGCCGAAATTTTTTCGCGCAGCTCGCTTCGCACGGCGGATCGCGCTTTCGCCCTCGAGCTGTTCTATGGCGTCCTGCGCAATCTCAGTCTGCTTGATTTTTGGATCGGGCAACTGCGCCTCGCATCGCTGGATCCAGGCGCACGGGATCTTCTTCGACTCGGCATATACCAAATTTTGGTCATTGAGACGGCTGCACACGCCGCCGTTTACGAGACCGTAGCCCTCGCCCACCCGCGTGCGCGTGCCTTGATCAACGCAATCTTGCGGCGCGCGCTTCGTGAAAAGGATGCCCTAACGAGTCTGGCAGGCGCGCAGCCACCGGCCGTCCGTTTCTCTCTCCCCGAGTTTCTCTTTTCGAAATGGTCGACCCAATTCGGTGAAGAGGCTGCGCTCGAACTCGCTGCTTGGAACAACCGGCCGCCGCCAATTTATGCGCGCATCAACCAACTAAGGATGACGCCGGCGGACTTTCTCAAACAACACCGAGGCAGTTTTCTTCTTTCTGGCAGGACCAACTTTGTCGGTTTGCCCGATCCGACGCTGGCTCTGCGTAATGGGGATTGCTACGTCCAGGACCCAAGCACAGCGATTGCTTGCGAGCTTTTGCGGCCGGCGCCGGGCGAGAATGTGCTCGATGCCTGCGCTGCGCCAGGCGGCAAGGGAGCGTATTTGGCGGAGATGATGCAGAACGAGGGGAGGATTGTTCTCGTCGATTACCATGAGTCGCGCCTGAGCCGACTCCGCGAAAATCTCGTTAGGCTCGGGTTAACTAACGCGAGCACTCTGTTTTGCGACTGGGCAGATGGCGCTTCAGTCCAAGCGAGCGGCCTTGAAAAAGGCTCTTTCGATAAAATCCTCATCGACGCGCCCTGCACAAACACCGGCGTTATTAGGCGCCGGGTCGATGTTCGCTGGCGGCTCCAGCCAGGCGATTTTTTCCGCATGCCTCGACAGCAACTCGTCATTCTCGAAGCGGTTGCACCGCTCCTCAAACCCGGCGGTTCGTTAGTCTACAGCACTTGCAGTTTGGAACCGGAAGAGAACGAAGCCGTGGTCGCGGCTTTTCTCCAGCAGCATCCTCCCTTTCGCCAGACGACCGAGCAAACCTCGCTCCCCGTTCGCGACGGCTTCGATGGCGCCTACGCCGCGCGGCTGGAGTTGTAGCCGCTTCGCCGTGCGAAGCGCGGGTCTGGCCTGCCATGGCAGAATAACGTCGACACCCGCGTCGCGCACAGGCGACGGTTACAGCGGTTGCATCCCCAGATCGCAGTGGAATGATACCGACTTATGCAAGACGCCCGTTTCGACAAACTCGCTTCCCTTTTAGTCGATTATTCCACAACTCTTAAACGCAACGAAAAAGTCCTGATTGAATCATTCGATGCGCCCGAGGAAATGATCATCGCGCTCATCCGCGCGACGCGGAAGGCAGGCGCGGTTCCGTTTGTGCAGATGCAGCGCGCCCGGGTCAGCCGAGAACTCGCCCTCGAAATTGACGCGCGGCAGCTCGACGTGACAGCGGCGCAGGAACTCGCCCGAATGAAGAAGATGGATGCCTACATCGGGATACGCGGGAGTAACAACATCAGCGAGCTAAGCGATGTCCCGGTCGAACGAATGAAACTGATCGCCAAAAAATTGCGCCCGGTCCAGGACCACCGCGTTCAAAAAACGAAGTGGGTTGTGTTGCGCTGGCCAACCCCGGCGATGGCACAACAGGCCGGCATGAGCACGGAGGCTTTCGAGGATTTCTTTTTCAAGGTTTGCACGCTGGATTACCGAAAGCTGCAACCGGGCATGAAAGCGCTGAAGGCTCTCATGGAAAAAACGGATCGGGTGCAAATCAAAGGTCCGGGAACCGATCTGCGTTTCAGCATTAAAGGGATCTCGTCCATTATTTGCGGGGGCGATCGCAACATTCCTGATGGCGAAGTCTTCAGCTGTCCAGTCAAAGACTCCGTTGAAGGTCACGTCACCTTTAACGCGCCCAGTATTTATCAAAGCACGCCGTTCGATAACATCCGGCTCGATTTCCGCGACGGTAAAATTGTCGAGGCAACGAGCAATCAGCCCAAAAAGCTAAACGCGATCCTCGATTCCGATGCCGGCGCGCGCTACATCGGTGAGTTTTCGCTCGGCTGTAATCCCTACATCATGCAGCCAATGCGGGATATTCTCTTCGACGAAAAAATCGCCGGCTCTTACCACTTTACACCTGGTCAGGCTTATCAGGAGGCAGACAACGGAAACCGCAGTCAGGTCCACTGGGATATGGTGTGCATCCAGCGCAAGGATTACGGTGGCGGCGAGATCTTCTTTGATGGCGAACTCGTGAGAAAAGACGGCGAGTTCCTGCCCAAATCGTTGCGCTCCCTTAACTGGACTCGGTTCAAATAAAAAACAAAGCCGGGATCGAACTTCGATCCCGGCTCAGGTTTCCAGACGTCCAGCCAACGACGGCGGAGCCGTAATTACATGCTGCCGGCGCCAGGGATGACCTGGAGCATCGCGAGATCAGATCCGTTCAGTTGCACGTTCTCGATGTGGAAAACAGGCGAGCTGTCGATCGAGCTCGGACCGGAGCCCGGCAATTGCATGAAGACATTCCGAGTCGAGGAGTTAAGCACAATCGCCGAGATTTCGAACAGCGGTGTGAATTCGATCGCCGCGATCTGGAAATGCGCGGTGAGATGCACGGAAGCTTGTTCCTGATGCGACGGCGTGACTTGGACCGGCGCGGCCCCGGATCCCGCAACCAGCTCAAGGCCGGAGATCGCAAAAGAAGGTGAAGTCAGAACGGCGGGCTTTTCCCGGCCTGAAGGAACCAAGCGAATGGTGCCAATAGTTCCACCAACAAGATCGATTCTCGCCACTTCGAAGGTTACCTGAAGATTCATCGGCGGCTGCGGATCCTGCGAAGGCGCCAATCGCATCGAGACCACCTTGGAGGTCGGTTTCAGAGCTAAGCCGCTCATCTTGAAGGTCGGCGTCAGTTGCATCGATGCGATCTCCAAGGAGAAAGTCAATTGAACGGCAGTGTGCATGCTGCCAGCTGGCTGTTGCACCGACATGGTCGGCGACGAGGATGCTGGGCGAAAGGCGGGAGCGGCGGGAGTAATGGTGGTTTCAGGCATTTTAAACGTTGGTGTTGGCTGTATTCGGACGGATTCGGATTCGGTGAAAAGGATCTTAGAAGCAAAAGAAGGAGTTTCAATTGAAGACTGCACAACCTCATGACCGGCGATCGGAACTGCCACAGAGTCTTCTGGTTCTATCAAAACCAGCTCCGATTCTGGTTCGGGTTTAGTCAGCTCCGACATGACGGGGGCGGGAGTAAATGCAGTGGTTAGTTGTGGAATTGGCTGGCCCTGACCGACCGGTTCTTCTTCGACCAGCGGTTCTTCATCAACCGGGGTCGGCGGCTCCGCAGCAGGAGTTTCATCCGTGCGTCGAGCTGCAACCAGAAAACCCATCTCGGCGAGTTCGGCAGGAATGTCGAATGGTGCTGGCGGCTCGACCGCTCGCGGCGGCTCAACGGCTTGTGGCGACTCCGCAAATAGCGGCGCCTCGACAACTGGCGGCGGCTCAGCTTTTGGCGGCTCTGCTGCCGCCGGCGGCCATACCTCTGATGGCTTAGCACTCGGCGTAGCGATCAATGATGTCGTTGGTCCAGGGGCGACAACGTCGGGCGTTGCAGGAGTCGCGAGCTCCTTTTCTTTCGCCACCGGCGGAGCCGGTGGCTCCTCAACAACGAGTGAAACTTCTTTCTTGTCGCGAAGTGGCGCTGTCTCGGACCTGGCGAGACTTCCTTCGGCTGGACTCTTTGCAACCAAGCCTGAGGCGAATCCAACGGGAGCCGCAGCTTCGTTAGGCGAAGTCGTTCTCGATTCGTCAACGCCGGGAGAAGAACCGCGCGCGGTAATCGCCCCAGTAGGAAGGACCGGTCCCCGCACGGACGGTTCGCTCGCTTGAAGGTTCAACGAAAACTTCGGTGGACCGGCTGAGATACTCCCGGGCGGAGTTTTGCGGTCCTTGTTCGTCGCGGCCTCTTCGTCTGAAAACGGTGGCTCGGTCAGCGGTGTTGCGGACTTGATAAGCGGAGTGGTGGATAAGCTGCGGCGAAATTGGTTCACAACTAGCCAAGCGAGAAGCAGGATTCCTGCCAGTAAGAATCCAGCAACCAAAAGCGTTCGTGGATTTAAAAAGCCATCGACGCGCTCGGAAAAAGTAGGTTCCGACCACGCGCGCACTTGCGCTGCTGCGGCCGTTGCTGCGGCCGAGGCGGCTGGATGGGTAACCGGAAGTGGAGTGCTCTTTGCCACCGTCAATGACGAGGAAGCGATCGTCGGTTGTACGATGGGCGCAGCCGATACCGCTGGAGTAGCCGCGGCGACCGCTACACTGCTCGCCGGAGTTTGAGCCGGAATCGAGGCGGGTGAAGTTGCTGCGGGGGATGTGATCGCAGCTGCCGTTGGCGCAGCTGTTGTTATCGCGGCCGTTCCCGCCACGGGCGCTGGGGTCTCGCCAACCGCTGAAACTTCTGGAGCTGGTAATGATCCGGCCTGTCCAAGGCGCATCGCCGGCGTTGGACCCGTACCGGGTGGCGCTTCCGCTTGGGCCAACGTAGCCGTGGTCGGTCCAGCGTCACTCTCACTCCGGCTCAACCAGCCCAAGTCATAGAATGGATCGGCGAAGATTATGTTGAGCGCCGGCGAATAGATCTTTCGGGCCGACGTCACCCAGTCTTTGGCCGGTTCCGGCCGGTTATGTTTGAATTCCCAAGCGGACTGCGCGTAATAGAGGGCCGGGGTGTCACCGGTGAATTTGAATTGATCCATCAACTGCTGCGCTTCGGTTTCCTTGCCCTGAAGCAGCAGAGTCATAAAAATGTTGTACTTTATGAGCTGAGCCGCCTGGTTTTTCTCGCCAGGAGCGGTGGCGAACAGAGCCTCAAATCGCTCGCGGGCCTTGGCATAATCTCTCTTCTTGAAAGGGATCTGGGCGAGGTTGTATTGCGCCTCGCGGAATTTCGGATCGGCCGTGACCGCTTTCTTAAAGGCCGTCTCGGCCTCATCGAGTTTCTTCTCCTCCATTAGGATCTCGCCGCGCAAATTCGCAAATGCCGGCTCGTTAGGCGAACCCTCTTCCGCCAGGTCAAGAAGCTTGGCCGCGCCGGCAAGATCACGCTGCTGAAACGCTCGCTCCGCTTTCTCGAAATTTGCCTTGGCATCGGACTTCATCCGTTCCGAGCGATCGGTCGAGGAGGTAATCTCAAGGGCAGCTCGGGATTCGCCAGCAGGCTTTTCCATCCACCCAATCTCGTAGAGCGACTCTGCGTAAAGTTTGTTGAGCGAAGGTGGATATTGCTTTTTCGCGGCGGTTAGCCATTCCTTCGCTTCCTTTTCGTTCCCGTGTTGAAAAGCGATCGCGGCGTTCGAGTAGTAAAGCGCTGGGCTGTCTTTCGCCTGCTCGAACTTATTCAACATCCAATCGACCGTGTTCTCCTTCCCCTGGCGAACGAAGGTAAGTAAAATCTTGTATTGGATGAGCTGGCCGGTTTCAGGCTGCATTTTCTCGGCCGGGCCAGCCATCAAGGTTTCGAATCGGTTGCGCGCCTGGGCCCAGTCCTTTCTTAGAAACGGGATTTCTGCGAGGTTAAAACTCGCATTCCAAAAATGCGGATCGAGGGAGATTGCCTTACGCAAAGCCACCTCCGCCTGGTCGAATTTGCCCTGGCGCATGAGGACCACTCCCCGCAGATTGAGCGATTCCGCCAAATCGGGCTGCCGGGCGTCGATCTGGTCCAAGGCTTTCAAAGCCTCGTCGTAGCGCTCTGCGTCAAAAGCACGGAAGGCCTTATCGTAAAATGATTCTAGCTCTGATTTCGTATGCGGCGCCGCTTGGACTGCCAAAGTCACCAAAAGGAGGGAAACTGTTGCGAATATTCGCATTTTCATGACAGGGCGCATCAAACCTCGGCTAGTTACGAAAAACAAGTTTATTTCTTGAGTCTCGTCGGCTGCGGCGACGGGGATGGCGTTGGTTTGCTCGGGCCAGCGGCAGTTGACCCACCCTTCTCGTTCCGGTGCCGAAATGGGTAAAGGACGAGGCCCCTCACTATATCCCCAAGGTTCTGGGGCCGCTCTAGCTCGGTTGCAGGGGAAGGGCTGGACGTCGTTGCGGCCACGACAGGACGAGGCGAAGGGACCGGCGTCGCAACTGCCGCACGTCCGCTCTTCCGCTTGGAGCGAGCGGAGTCCTCGCTCGTCAGAGAGGCTGACCCGGAATTTTTTCTGGTTCGACTGGAAGAAGGCTCGGTTGATCGCGATTCTTTCTCCTGCGCAATTGTCGCCGGGGTTGCGGTCGGCTTCGGCTCCTCCTTGGGTGGCGCCGTCGTGGCAACCTTTTCAGCGGTCGGACTCGGTTCCGTTTCGAGGGCTACTTGCCGGGGCGCGTCTGCTATCTCCTGCTTGCCCGACCAGCCCAACTCGCTAAGAGGCGCCGCAAAGGCCTCGTTCAGATCCTCTGGAAACAAATTCCGCGCATTCGCGACCCAGTTATTTCCCAACTTCGGGTTGCCATGCTGAAAAGCCCAAGCGGCCTGCCCGTAATAAAGTGCGGGGGTCTCATCCATCATTTTGAAATCATCCAATGCCTTTTGCGCCGGCCCGTCGCGCCCCTCTAAGAGCACCGTCAGAAAAATTTGATAGCGAATCAGTTGCTCCCAATGTCGTTGCTGCTTGCCCCCGGCAATCGCCCCCAGGAGTGCTTCGAGCTCTTTGCGGGCGGAATCATACTCGCGCTTCCGGAAAGGGATTTGCGTGAGGTTGAAGCGCGCTTCCAAAAACTGCGGATCCACGGCAACTGCCTTTTGCAAGGCTGTCTCGGCGGCACTCTCTTTTCCCTGCGCCAGAAAAATCTTCCCTCGTAAATTGAGCGATACGGCCTGATTCGACTCAGTTGCGTCGACTTGATCGAGCAACTGCAATCCAGCTTGGTAATCCCGCTGTCGATAAGCTTGTTCCGCCTTTGCAAAATTCTCCTGGGCTCGGCCCACCAGATCCGCCCGCGATGCAACCTCAAGCGCCACGGGCACGGCACCTTCAGGCTTCTCCATCAACCCGACTTCGTAAAACGATTCGAGGAAAAGCTTGTAGAGCGTAGGAGAGAACGACTTTTCCGCTGCCTTCAATGCCGCCACCGCTTCCGGCTTTTGTTTGCGACGAAGTGCCACCGCAGCTTTGCCGCAATAGTAGGCTGGGCTGGTCGACGATGTTTGCAATCGATCCACAATTTCAACGGCTTTCTTTTCCCTCCCCTCGAGCAAATAGGTCAGCAAAATCTTGAATTGAATTAGATCGCCCGTCGTCCCCTGAGCTTGTTCGCTTTTTGCGTCGGCCAACGCCTCGAACCTGCGACGGGCTTCCGGCCAGTTCTTTCGCTGGAAAGGAACTTCGGCGAGATTGAAGCGCGCCTCCCAAAGCGAGGGCTCAAGTTCGTGCGCCTTCTGCAACGCCTTTTCCGCCAGGTCATATTCGCCCATCCGCATCAAGGCCACCCCGCGAAGATTTTTTGCAGCCGCCAGATCCGGCTGGCGCGCGTCAATCGCATCGAGCTGTTTTAGTGCCTCGGAAACGTTCCCTCCGTTCAGCGCCTGCGCCGCTCCGGCGTACATCATCTCGAGTTCGGATTTCGTTGGCGCCACCACATTGGCTGCGACGGAACCGAGCCCCAGCAAAACAATCAGTGCGCCCTCGCAAGGTTTCATCGCCATCCCATCAAGCCTGTGTCCATCGCCGGTGGCAAGGTATATGAATCTTCAGCGACATGACAGATTGGGCAACCTGGCAACCGCGCGTCCGCGCTACACTTCTTTTCATTGTCCGGGAGGAAAAGATTCTTCTGATTCACAAGAAACGAGGTTTCGGCGCGGGCAAAATCAACGGACCCGGCGGCAAGGTGGATCCGGGTGAAACACCTTTAGAGTCGGCGTTGCGCGAAACGTTCGAAGAGCTCGGAATAAAACCACTCGGGACCGAAGCCCGCGGCGAATTGCACTTTCAATTCCGCGACGGCTTCAGTTTGCATTGCACCGTTTTTCTCGCCCACGATTTCGAGGGAGAACCGCAGGAAACCGACGAAGCGTTGCCGTTTTGGATTTCGCTCGATGCCATTCCCTACGACAAGATGTGGGCCGACGATCGCCATTGGCTTCCGCTCCTCATTCGCGGCGCACACTTTGCCGGTTATTTCGAATTTGATGGCGAACAGCTGCTCAGTCGGGAGATCATCGTTAGGGAAGTGTGATGTCTCTCTGTTCGTCTCGCGGCGAAGGGGATGACAAATTTCAGGACGCGCGCTCTACTGTCTTTTCCAGCGCGAGCGCGGCGCTCCCGATCATGCCGGCATCATTGCCTAACTTTGCCGGTACAATCGTTAGGCCTTGATGAAAGATCTTCATCGTCCGCTCTTCAATCACGCGCCGAATTGGGCCAAAGACATATTCGCCCGCCTGTCCCACCCCGCCGCCAATCACAATCCGGTCCGGATTCAAAAGCCAGACGATGTCACAGAGTGTGATTCCGATGTTGAATCCGACCTCTTCCCAGACTCGGTGCGCAACGGCGTCGCCCGCTTCAGCCGCTTTCTTCAGCGCGAGAGGCGAACACTCATCCAAGCTTTTCGTTAGGTCGGCGGCGCGATAAAGAGTTTGAGCGCGTTCTGAAATCTGCACATGGCCGACGTATTTCTCCAACGCGCCAAAGTTACCGTACTGTCCGGGCACGCCATTCGGATCGATCGTCATCTGCCCGATCTCGCCTGCGCCGAGATTACTGCCGCGATAGAGTTTTCCATCCAAAATCAGACCGCCACCGACGCCGGTGCCTAACGTCACACAAACAACGTTCACTCCTCCGCGCGCGGCCCCGCAAAGCCATTCTGCGTAGGTCATCGCTTTGGCGTCATTATCGATCGCAGCCGGCAGACCGGTCCATTCTTCGAGGAGAGCGGTAAGCGCAACATCCTCCCACCCCGGGACATTCGAGAGCTGCCACACGCGACCGTTGATGCTGTCGATCAATCCCGGCAAACCCGCGCCTATCGCCGCCACTTCGGGATGTTGGCCGCGTAGTTTCTCGATCGCCTCGCGAATCGCATTCAGCAGCGAATCGTGACCGAGGTAGTCAAGAGTCCGGATCGGTTCCAGGCGCGCGACGACCTCACCCTCTGCGACAACGCCCGGCTTAACCGTAGTGCCGCCAAAGTCGATCCCAATCGCCGTCTTGCCCATCGCGCGCCTTCTAACGATTCAAATTCGCGATAATGCGCAAACCTTCCAGCGTCAGATTCGGGTGCACCGCCTCGATCTCTGGCATTCGTGCAGCGATCAATCGGGCATAGCCACCAGTGGCAACGATTCGCGCCTTGCGGCGACCGAACGCCTCCTGGCTGATCCTGGCCAGGATTTCCCTAACGAGACCGCGATAACCAAAGACGGCCCCGGACATCATCGCTCCCTTCGTTGATCGCCCCACCGCACGCCGCGGCTCGGCGAGTGTCAGCTTGGGTAGCAACGCCGTTCTTTTGTACAGGTAATTGGTCATGGCTTCGAGGCCGGGAGCGATCACGCCCCCGATGTAGCAACGTTTCGCCGAGACGACATCGAACGTGACCGCCGTTCCGAAATCTACCACCACCGCTGGATATCCATAGAGCGCGACGACGGCCGCCGCATTGGCGAGTCGATCGGCCCCGATTGAATCTGGGTTGGGATAGTCCACCCCGACGCCAAGATTGCATTTTGCACCGACGAATTTCACCGGGACCTTCTCCGCGGCGCGGCGAATGACCGCGTCTTTTCTCGGCACAACCGACGAGACAACAATTTGCTCGACGCTTCGGCTGCGAAGCAACTTTCGCAGCGCAGTGGAGCTTAATCGCCTCGTCTCGATTCGGTGCGCCTTTCCGAGCTTGGCGGAAGAGGCAAACACCAGCTTGGTGAATGAATTGCTAATATCGATAAGGAGGTAATTTGCCTTCCGGTCAGTCGCGAGTCGCGGCATAACGGGCGCAACAAACACCGCCCCGCCATTTCACACAACCTTCGTGAAGCGTGGGATGCGTCCGAGGCTTGCTCCGTCGAAGCCGTACGCGTAGCCTCGGCGCGTGAGGAAATTGGTTCATCGTCCGCGCCGTCTGCGCCGCACCCGGGCTCTGCGCGACCTCGTCCGGGAAACGAGTCTCAGTGCGAACGATTTCATTCTCCCGTTTTTCGTTAACGAAAAGCTCAACACCCGCCGCCCGATCAACAGCATGCCGGGCGTCGACCAACTTGCGCCGCACGAAATAGCCGCCGAGGCCGCGCTCGCCTCCGCGGCCGGCGTGCAGGCTGTCATTCTCTTCGGCATTCCTAACGAAAAGGACGAACAGGCGTCCGGCGCTTATGCCGAGGATGGCGTCGTGCAAAAAGCGGTTCGTGCAATCAAGTCTGAATGCCCTGATCTGATCGTTATTACCGATGTCTGCCTGTGCGAATATATGAGCCACGGTCATTGCGGCGTCACCCGGATCGACGGCGACCATTTCCATGTTCTGAATGACGAAAGTGTTGCCCTCCTCGTTAAGACTTCGCTCTCACACGCCGCCGCCGGCGCGGACCTTGTCGCTCCGAGCGACATGATGGACGGCCGGATCGGTGCAATCCGCGAGGCGCTCGACGGCGCTGGCTATGACCAGACCGGCATCATGAGTTATGCCGCAAAATTTGCCTCCGCCTTGTACGGACCCTTCCGCGAAGCAGCGGAAAGTCCGCCACAATTTGGCGATCGACGCAGTTATCAGATGGATCCGGCCAACGCCAACGAAGCGCTCCGCGAGGCCGCGCTCGATGTCGCGGAAGGCGCAGACATCATCCTCGTCAAACCCGCCCTGCCTTATCTGGACATTCTTTGGCGAGTCCGTGAGCGTTTTGGCCTAACGACTGCCGTGTACCACGTCAGCGGTGAATACGCCATGGTCAAGGCCGCGGCGGAGCGTGGTTGGCTCGATGAACGCCAGATCGTCTTGGAAATCATGACTGGCTTGAAGCGCGCCGGCGCCGATCTCATCGTCACTTATTGGGCGCGGGAGCTGGCGGAATGGACGCGTCGTTAGGCCAGGCGGGGCTGGAGGGACGATCCGCCCCAGGCGGATGTCGTCCGAGTTTCAAAGATGCAGACACGGACGGCACAGAGGCCATCCCTCCAAATCACCGCGGGGAAACGGCGAATCATCTCGAACTAAAACGCCTCGCGCTTCTTTGGGCCCAGGAAAACCGGTATCCGATCGCCGCGCTCGAAGTTTCCCTTCCACAATGCCGCTATCGAGCTGATGTGGCCGCCTATCGACCGGAGAAAAACGGGGCGCTCGGCCACACTGCCGTCTTCGAGTGCAAACAATCCGCGCCTGATCTGCGCCGCGATGATTGTCGCAGCGCCCAAACGCTGGCTCGACTGGACTCCCTTGGACGACGCCGCCAGATTCTCGAGAGATGTTTGCGCATCCATTATCCGACCTTGCGGACTGGCGAATCTCTCTTTCCCGAGTGGGACGCACACGATTTCGGGTCGATCGAGCATCGCGGTTACCGTCGGGTCATGCGCGAGCTGGCAGCGTTGCAGATTCAACTGCGCGACGGCCGTAAATTCGAAAAACTTTCACGCTACGGTTGCGCCAATCTTTTCTTTCTCGTCGTGCCCAACGATCTCCACCGCCAACCGGAGCCGCCTCTCGGCTGGGGCCTCCTTGTCGCACATGAGGGCACGCTCAAGTTGCAGCGCAAACCTGCCTGGCACGAGAGTCCAGAAGTCATTCGCTTGCGAGTTCTGCAAAAAATTGCGGCGGCGGGGACCCGTCAGTTGAATCGAAAACTGGGAGTCATTCCGGCACCCATCATGTTTCAGCATTGATCGCCAACTGAGATAACCGCGACCGCTCGAGCGGGATACCTGATCTTTTGGACGGGTTGAAATTCTGTTTTAGATTGTCGGCGTAATGATCTCGATTCGCGCACGTGGTGCGGAGCGGATTGTCGGTCCGCCTTCTCAGGCGTTCTGTTTGCGTTACCGCGTTTCTGCGAAACGCAAAAAAACTCGGACCAATTGGTACGCGGTTCGCTGTGGTTGGAATTCTCCATCTCCCGATGAAACCCAATTACGAAGTTGAATTGGCGAACCGGTTGTCTCGTTACGACAACTTAAATCGACGCGCCAGCTCGTTCCCGCGGATCGCATTCGAATTTCAAGCTCCGCGTGGAGGCGACTTCAATCATGGAGGCGGACGACCGAATCGCCCTCGAGGTTTCACCCAGCTCGCCCGCGAGGTGTTCTGCCGCGACACGCGGCGTACTTTTGGGATAGAAACCGTTTTAATTAGTACCATCACGCTCGCTACAGCGTGGCAGATTGCCGACATGATTCGCGAGGTTTTCGTGGTCCTGAAAAACGGCGGGATCTACTAGTCTGCTCCCGCCAGGCAGCGCAAGACTGCGACTAAACCGCGCCCTCTACCTCGCTCGTCCCAGGTTGCCTAACGAGAAATTCGTCGCGATAACGGGGCGTTTCTTCAGGCGCGAAGCCGTGCCGCATGATGTTTTCGGTGACGATTCGCGGAATCAAAAATTGCAGCAGGTAATCGCCCCCGCCCGCTTTGGTTCCGCCGCCGCTCATCTTGAATCCACCGAAGGGATGCCGACCCACGACAGCCCCGGTGCAGGAACGATTGATGTAAACATTTCCCGCTTCCAGCTCCGCCTTCATGCGATGAATGTTCGCCGGGCTGCGCGAGAAAAATCCCGCGGTTAGCGCGTAGTCTGTGCTGTTCGCGACTTCCACCGCTTCGTCGAGATCACGCACCTTGATCACACTCAAAACCGGACCGAAAATTTCTTCGCGCGCGATCCGGGCCGTCGGTTTCACGTTTGTGAAAATGGTCGGCGGAATGAAGTAACCGTCCTTGGGTATATCCTTCGCCTGATAGGCGAGCGTCGCTTCTTTCTTACCGGCTTCAATCATCTCCAGGATGCGCTTGTAAGCGCGCTCGTCGATCACCGGGCCGACTGTGATTCCCGGATTCTCGGGATTACCAACTTTCAAACTCGCCGCGGCGGCGAGCAAGCGCTCGATCACCCGATCGTAATTCTCTTCGAGCACAATCATGCGTGAGAGCGCGGAGCATTTCTGTCCCTGATAA
>Ga0268266_10002215_pt1 | contig 21243 bp, 15 predicted proteins | sample KBSS13metaG_FD_190356 | JGI IMG/M metagenome (GOLD analysis project Ga0268266, IMG submission 190356) | Switchgrass rhizosphere microbial communities from Kellogg Biological Station, Michigan, USA - KBS S1-3 metaG (SPAdes) (version 2) | ecosystem: Host-associated > Plants > Roots > Rhizosphere... | reverse complement strand
GTGACCCCACAGGATCACCTGGGCGATGTGATCGGCGACGTCAACCGTCGTCGCGGCACCATCCAGGAGCAGATCGAGCGCGGTGCCAACATCGCCGTGGTGTCGACTGTGCCGCTGTCGGAGATGTTTGGTTACATCGGGCAGTTGCGCAGCATGACCTCAGGTCGTGCGTCGTACACGATGGAGTTCTCGCACTACGAGCCTGTCCCGAAGCAGGTTGCCGATGCGGTGATCGCGGACGCCAACAAGGCCCGCGCTGCTGCAAACGCCTAAGCCGTAAAGACTCAGGTGCGGGTCACTCGGTTTCGAGTGACCCGCACTGGCAGGGAACCGACCCTGCGCATCTCTTCATCGTCGAACGACTGCGGGTCCCGCAGATAGCCGACGAGCATCTCGAAAGCATCCTGTCCCCAGAATAGTTCGTTGCCTACGACATACGTCGGCACGCGCTGCTCTGGTTTTCGAGCCGGCAGTAACAGGCTTGGGCTGATTTGAGACATACGCAGTTGCGGCGTACATTCCCCGGCTGGGAGGTTCAGTTGCGAGGAGGAACGCCAATGAAGAGCCTCGAAATCACCGGTGGTGGAGGTATTCACCTTCACGTAATCGATGCGGGTAATGCCAGCGGACCGCCTTTCGTCTTTATTCACGGCTTCTCGCAGTGCGCGCTGAGTTGGATGCGGCAGTTGAACTCGCCATTGGCCGACACCTACCGGCTAGTTGCCATGGATTTGCGAGGTCACGGGCTCTCGGACAAGCCTCGGGAGGGCTACGCGGACTCACGCCTGTGGGCTGATGATGTGCAAGCAGTTATTCAGCAACTGGATCTCGATCATCCGATTCTGTGTGGCTGGTCCTACGGCCCTCTCGTGATCCTCGATTACCTTCGGCACCATGGAGAGAAGAACATCCGGGGTGCCAATTTCGTCGGTGGCGTCACCAAGCTGGGCAGTGACCAGGCGGCGTCGGTGTTGACTGCGGAATTTCTCAACTTGATTCCGGGATTCTTTTCCTCGGATGCAGAACAGAGCGTTCAAAGTCTTACTGCATTGTTGCGGTTATGTTTTGTCAGCGAGCTTTCAACCGAAGACCTGTACAGGATGCTCGGATATAGCGTCAGCGTGCCGCCGTACGTCCGGCAGGCGTTATTCTCGCGCTCATTCGATAACGACGATCTCTTGCCCAGAATTCGCGTGCCCGTGCTGATTACCCATGGTATGTCAGACTCAGTCGTCAAACCCGTAGTCATCGATCAACAGATGTCATCCATTGCGTCCGCCAGGATCGAGCGGATGGCTACTGGACACGCCTGCTTCTGGGACGACCCAGTAGGCTACAACGAGTGCCTGCAGAGGTTCGCGGACGATCTCTAGGGTCGGGTCACTCGGGAGCGGGTGACCCCCACTGGCAGGGAATCCACCCTGCGCATCTCTTCATCGTCGAACGACTGCGGATCCCGCAGATAGTCGACGAGCATCTCGAAAGCATCCTGTCCCCAGAAGAGCTCGTTGCCCACGACATACGTCGGCACACCGAACACGCCCCGCTGGATTGCCCAGTCCGTACTGTCCCGCAGGGATTTTTTGACCTCCGGGTCAACAACAACACTGGCATCAGGTAGCCCCAACGCCTGCGCGAGATCTGCGAGCACGGCGGGATCGGCGACATCGCGACCCTGACCGAACACGAAGTCGAACGCCGTCGACACGGCCTTCAAGGAGCTGCCTGCCGCAACCACCAGGCGCATGGCATTCAGGCAATTGAACGGATGGGTGGGAGGCATTTTGAACGGCACGCCCATATGGCGGGCGCGCCAGACGACGAACCGATAAGTGAACCGGCGCTTGGATTCGATTTCAGCGGGTCCGACCTGGCCGTGGTGATTCAACACCACGCCGAACAACGCCGGCACCAGTTCGACCTCGACCCCCGGCGGCAGCTGCGACAGCTGTGCAAGCCCCAGATAGGCATAGGGAGAGATGAGATCGAATACCCAGGAAATCTTCATGGGGTCAAAGTGTAGCTCGCTCTGCCGACACAAAGTCAATGAAGGCCCGCAGGGCGGCCGGTACCTGCCTGCGCCCCGGGTAATAGAGATAGAAACCGCTGTAGTAAGGACACCAGTCCTCCAGCACGCGCACCAGCTTGCGAGCCGATATCAGGTGTTGCACCTGTGATTCGAACGCAAACGCAATACCGGCTCCGTCCAACGCGGCCTGCACCATCAGCTCCGTATCGCCCAAAGTGAGCGGACCGCCCACTTCGATTTTCAGCTCCGCCCCACCCTTTTCAAACTCCCAGTCATACAACCGGCCGCTGCCGAATCGAAACCGGATGCACGGCAGGTTCTTCAGTTGCTCCGGCCGGCGGGGCTTGGAGTAGCGATTGAAGAACTCGGGGGATGCAACAATGGCCGTGCGTTGGCGGGGACCTAACGGCACCGCGACCATGTCTTTCGCAATGGTCTCCCCGAAGCGCACACCCGCATCGAAGCTCTCCGACACCATATCGACGAGCGAGTCGTTCACGACGATCTCAACACTCACGGCCGGATGAGCTGCCATGAACCGGGTGACCGTCGGCAACAGCACCATCTGCGTTGACGGGCGGGAGGCGTTGATGCGCAGCGAGCCGATGGGTTGGCCCCGGTAGTGATTCAGATCATCGAGCGCATCGGCGATGTCGCGGAATGCGGGGGTGATGCGTTCGACCAGGCGCTCTCCCGCTTCGGTGAGCGCCACGCTGCGTGTAGTGCGATTCAGCAGGCGCACCTTCAGGCGTTCCTCGATAGTCCGCAGTGCATGGCTCAAGGCCGAAGGCGTGCATCCCAGCTCATCCGCGGCTTTGCGGAAGCTCCGGTGCCGGGCAACGGCCAGAAAGCTCGCCAGGTCCGAGTGATTCATGAATTTTTCTCATCAACTTGAAGAGAATTTGCTGGATTATCTCAGCTATCGCAAGCCCTACATTGGCTCCAGGCAATCAATCACTCACTGGAGACACATCATGCGTACCTGGTTCGTCACTGGAGCTTCCCGCGGTTTTGGCGCCCTCATTGCCGAAGAGGCGCTGGCAAAAGGCGACGCCGTCGTAGCCACCGCTCGCGATCCGAAGTCAGTCACCCAGCGTCTGGGCAACCATCCGAACCTGCTGGCCGTGGCACTGGACGTCACGCAGGAATCGCAAGCGCTCGCGGCAGCCAAAGCCGCCATCGAGCGCTTCGGCCGTATCGACATCCTGGTCAACAACGCCGGTTACGGCCTGTTGGGCGCTGTTGAAGAGGCGAGCGCCGAGGAAGTCGAGTCGGTTTACCGAACCAACGTGTTCGGGCTGTTGGCGGTCACCCGCGCAGTGCTGCCTCATATGCGGCAGCAGCGTTCCGGCCGCGTTCTCAACATCTCGTCGGTGGGCGGCTACCGCGGCTTCGCCGGCTGGGGTATCTACTGCTCGACGAAGTTTGCGGTGGAGGGACTGTCGGAAGCTCTAGCCATGGAGCTCGCCCCACTAGGAGTACACGTCACGGCGGTCGAGCCGGGCTACTTCCGCACCGACTTTCTCGACCAGTCTTCTCTGTCGACTGTTCCGACGGTCATCGACGACTATCATCAGAGCTCCGGCGCCATGCGCAGCCATGCGGTCGGTGTGAACCACCAGCAGCCCGGCGACCCGGCCAAGCTGGCCAAAGTCCTGGTGAGCTTCGTAGACGTTCAGAACCCTCCGGTACGCCTACCCCTGGGCAGTGACACGGTGGCCGCGATCGAGAAGAAGGACGCCGAGACCGCGCAGATCATCGCCACTTGGCGGTCCACTGCGGTATCGACTGACTTTGCGAAGTAGCCTGTCGGAGTGGCGGCCTCCCGAACGTCCTCGGGACACATCACTGAAGGAGGCCGTCCATGACTGCAATGCCCAAGATCGTCTCGGCAGACGAATGGCAGAAAGCCCATGACGCACTGCTGGCGAAGGAGAAAGACCTCACCCACGCCCGCGACGCACTGGCCGCCGAGAGACGCCAGCTGCCCATGGTCGAAGTTGAAAAGAACTACGTGTTCGACAGCGGCACCGGCCCGGTGAGCCTGCTCGACCTGTTCGAGGGCCGGCCGCAACTTCTGCTGTATCACTTCATGTACGCCCCCGGTGTGCGCGGCTGGCCGGAGGCCGCCTGCCCAGGTTGCTCCATGTTTCTTGACAACATCGGCCAGTTCACGCCGGTCCATCTGCAGGCACGCGGAATTTCACTGGCGGTCGTATCGCGTGCGCCGCTGGCCCAGATCCAGGCCTACCAGAAGCGCATGGAGTGGCCGCACCGTTGGGTGTCTTCCGCCGGAAATTCGTTCAATGTCGATTTCGGCATGACCGTCCCGGAAGGCGAACATCACGGACTCAGTGTGTTCCTGAGCCAGGATGGTGCGATCTACCGTACCTATTTCACTTCACAGCGCGGCACCGAAGGACTGGGAAACGTCTGGGGTTTTCTGGATGCAACGCCCTATGGCCGCCAGGAGAACTGGGAGAGCTCACCCACAGGATGGCCACAAGGGGCCCCCTACCAATGGTGGCGGCGACATGACGAGTACGGTAAATAGGAGGGATGTCATTCGCAGTCAGCCTGATTTTAGCGGTGTCAGCTCTCACGCAGGGAGAGACTGACGAATACACCCGGTATGAGTTGTTGGCGCCGGAGACGTCGAGCTTCAAGATCTACTACGAAGTCACGGCGACCACCGCCGGGGCGAAATACTTCTACAACCCGATCCGCAAAGGCAGTGCGGCGAGCGACGAGAAAGTGCTCGACGCCATGAGCGGCAAGCCGTTGCATTTCGAAGTAGTGAGTGGCACGGAGGCTCGTAAAGACCCTCTGATGGCGGATGCGGACAGCGACACCAACTACATCAAGGTCACGCTGGCGCGGCCCGTACCTGAAAACGGCCAGGGGCGCATCATCATCCTCAAGACCTACAAGGATGAAAAGAGCTACCACCCCGACGGCAGCAACGGCCTGGTGTTTGATCGCCCCCTGGGCATCAAGCGCAACAAGGTGGTTCTGCCCGCCGGCTACGAAGTGGTGGGATTGACCGTCCCGTCGCAGATCCGGACTGAGAGCGACGGCCGCATCGCCATCAGCTTCCTGCATGCCGGGAAGGGCGAGGCGCCGCTGGTGTTGAAGGCGGTCAAGGATGTTCAACCCACAGCGCCCAAGGCGCTGACGGACAAGCGCAGTTGGGAATCACCCTTCCAGGGCGAGACCGAGGAAGCTCGACTCTCCGAGCGCGCCCACCAGGACCGGGACATAGTTTATTTCCTGCAGCAGCCTGAGACACACGCCTTCGATCTCTATCACGACTACACGGAAAAGCGCGTTGGCATCAATGGCTACGCGAATGTCGTTCGTGAAGGCAGCGTAGCCAGCCATCCGGCCGCAAGCATCCTCGACACCGGCGAGAAGCTCAAAGCCACGGAGATGAGCGGCGCCGACATGATCGCGTCGAAAATCAATGTCGGTGAAGAGGTGGACCCGAAGGCGCGGGTCGTCGTCATTCCCTTCAAGACCGTGCAGGAAGGACAGTCCATTCGACTGCGAATCGCAGAAACGTACACGGCACCGGCGAGCTACGGACTGGACGGCGATGAGTTGGTCTTTGATCGCAGCCTGGGCCGGCCGAGAAATGCAGTGGTGTTGCCGTCGGGCTGGTATTGCTCATTCAACGCCATACCGGCCACGGTGAGTCAGCAGGCCGATGGGAATGTCCGCCTGGACTATTGGGATGACCGGCCGGAACCGGTCGACGTCCTGCTGAAAGCCCGGCGCCGGATCAAATCACCTCAGCCGTCTCAGCAGTAAACAACGTCCCTGCGCTCTTGTGGCGCTCAAACACGGCAGCAGACAGCGGATGCACCGCATTCTGGGGTGCGCGTGCCAGCAGTGAATGAATCCGCTCGCGGGACTGCGCTGCCGCGGTGGGAGAGATAACCCCGTCCTGCTGCGCCGAGATCATGGCCTGCGCAAAGTCCCGGCAGCGATCCGTGTCAGTGGCATACGAACACACCATCATCAGATCGGTACCGGCCAGCAGCAAGCGGGCCGCCGCGGTCGGATCATCAAACATCTTCGACACCGCATGCATGCCGATGTCGTCGGACACAACCACGCCCTTGTACCCCAATTCCCCGCGCAGGATCTCCTGACCGAACTTGCGCGACAGAGTCACCGGCTCGGTCGGATCGAGCTTCGGCAACAACAGGTGGCTGGTCATGATCATCGGGATGCCGGCCTCGATCGCCGCCCGGAACGGCGGCAACTCCCGCACGCGAAGACCGTCGAGGTCCCGAGTCAACACCGGCAACTCGCGGTGCGAGTCCGTATCCGTGTCACCGTGACCGGGGAAATGCTTACCGCAGGCCAACACCTTCTCGGCCTGCATGGCGTGCATGAATGCCAGGGCCGCCGCGGTGACCACCTCGCCGGTCGTACCGAACGAGCGATTACCGATGACCGGGTTGGCAGGATTACTGTGAATGTCGAGCACGGGCGCGAAGTTCAAGTTGACGCCCAATGAGGCCAACTCCACGCCCATGGCACGCCCGACAGCAGCCGCCTGCTGCGGCCAGCGCGCGGCATACGCGAAACGAGTAATCGGCGCCGGTGTGCGGGTCACCCGCCCGCCTTCGTGATCGATACCGATGAAGATCCGGTCGCGACGGATCGTGTTGCGCACGTCATCAATCAGCTTGCGGTGCGTCTCGAGCCACTGCTCATACGGCTGGTCTTGCTGGAAATTGCTCTTGAAGAGAATGACGCCCGCGGGCCGCAGGTCCGCGAGCAGCGCTCGGTCACGCTCATGCAACTGCGCCGTCGGCCGCAGGCCGATCAGGAAGTGATCGCCGGCCGCGCTGATGTCTGGCTTGTTCATGGTGCGGGCATGATACAGCCCATGGGGGAGTCGTAAGATACAAGCCAGCGCACACTCCTCCGTTGTAGGGTCTCGCGGCCGGACCCCTCAGGAGAATCTACCGTGGCCTCTGTACCCCCGTTTTCATCGGCCGAAATCCGCACAGCCGTAAGCGCAGCCATTCACAGGCATTGGGGACTTTTCCTGTTCGAGGGAATCGTGCTCATTGTCCTGGGCACGTTGGCCCTGCTCGTACCCGAGATTGCCTCCGTTGCTGCCACTGTCGTATTTGGGTGGATCCTGCTCGTCAGCGGGATTGTCGGCCTCGTGGCAACCTTCCGGGCGCAAGGGTCGCCGGGATTTGTGTGGTCGCTGCTCTCCGCCATTCTCGGAATCGCTGCAGGCATCATCCTGCTGGCCATGCCCGTTCAGGGCGCCCTCACCCTCACTGCCGTCTTGATTGCTTTCCTGCTGGTTGAAGGCGTGACGACAGTGCTGTTCGCGCTCGATCACCGCAAAGGCTCATCCGGCCGTTGGAGCTGGGTGCTGGCCAGCGGCATCCTGGATATCGGGCTCGGGATCATTCTGCTGGCGGGCTTGCCGGGGACCGGCGTCTGGGCGCTGGGCCTGCTGATCGGCATCAATATGATTTTCGGTGGGTGGTCGTTGGTCTGGATGGCGCTGCACGCCCGCTCAGAGGTCATGGCGACGACCGCGCCATGACCTGAGAGCGAAGAAGGATCAGTAGCCCGTCGCGATTGAGGTCGGGTGCATACCCGCCGGCACGGTGGCAGTAGTCGCTGGAGTCAGCGCGCCGTTGCCGCCGATCGTGAACTGCGCGATCGTCGTGCCGCCGCGATTCGTGGCGTAAACAAACTGACCAGTTGGATCAACCGTCACCGAGCTCGTCCCCGGTTCACCTGTAGTCACAGCGGCCGCGATGGCGGACAGGCTACCGTCGGTGCCCACTGCGTATTGAGAAACGGTACCGTCACCCTGGTTGGCGACGTAGACATAGCGCCCCTGGTAGTCGATCGCGATTCCTACGGGCGAGGTGCCAGAGTTAACCAATCCGGTGGGAACCGTTGCGGTAGCCAACGGCGTCAGAGTGCCATCCGTGTTGATCGAGTATTGACCAATGTTGTTATCTCCGAGATTCGCCACGTAGAGATATTTCGAGTTCGGATGAATAGCAATCGCAACGGGTCCGCTTCCAGACGGAGCGGTCGCCGCGGCGCCATTCATTGGAGTGAGAGAGCCATCTGTCTGGCTGACCAGGTACTGCGAAATGGTGCTCGGCCCCGCCGGCGGCGTCCTGGCATTCGCGCCGAAGTTGCCGGCATATGCGAAGTGACCCGTCGGATCTATGACGATCGTAGCGGGGTTGGCACCTGAAGGGACTGTCGCCGTCGTCATGGGAATGAGCTGACCATCCACCCCGATCCTGTATTGGGAGATGGTGCTGTCGCCGAGGTTGGCGACGTAGGCGTACCGGTCGGAGGGATCAATGGTGACCGCATTCGGGTTGTTGCCCGTCGCGACGGATCCCGTGCCGATCTTGCTCAGTGTGCCATCCGTACCGTTGATCTGATACTGCGAGACGCTGGAGGAATTCCAGTTGGAGACGTAGACGTACTCGCCTGTGGGCTCAACGGAGATGCTGAACGGCTGGTGATCGGTCGCCACAGTACCCGTCGCCAGCGCCGTCAGCATGCCGGTAGATTCGATCTTGTACTGTGAGACGGTGTCGCCGTCGAAGTTGGTCGCGTAAGCGTAGACCTGCGCGGTCACGGTCAACGTCACCGGAGCGATGGTATAGCCAGCCAGTGTCGCCATGATGGTCGCAGTGCCCGTGTGATTTTTCGCCTGCGCCTCGCCGGAGCCGACGAAGTCCACAATCGTGGTATCTGAGCTGCTCCACGTCACGCTGGACGACACGTCCTTAGTCGAGGTGTCCGTATAGGTGCCAATAGCATGCAACTGCGCGCTCTTATTGACACCCAGAGTCGGCTGCTTGGGTGACAGCACAACCGAGACGAGCGTTGCGGGGGTCACCGTCAAAACATCGCTGCCCTTCACAGTGCCCGTCGTAGCGTTGGTGTACGTCGCAGTGATATTTGCAGTGCCTGCCGTCGATCCAGTCGCCAGTCCCGACGTCGCAATGATGGTCGCGTTGCTCGAGTCAGACGTCCAAGTGACGCTGGTCGTCAGGTCCTTCGTCGTACTGTCGCTGTAGTTTCCTGTAGCGGTGAATTGCAGAGTCAGACCGGCAACGACGGACGCGCTGGCCGGCGTAACGGTAATTGAGGACAGCGTCACAGTCGGCGGATTGGAGCCGCCACCACCACCACCCCCGCCGCCACCGCCTCCTCCACCGCCACCCGAGCCGCCACCGCCACCGCAGGCGGCCACGAGGCCGATCAACGTTATGTGTAAAGCCAACCGACTGAGGAATCTGATCATGAAATATTTACTCATCTTCCCTGGACCGATGTTCGCCCGTCCGTCTTTGCGGCGTAGCGATGAAATGAAGACCCGTGTCACAGTGTTGTGCAAGGACACTGTGTACACGGACGTGGGATATTTTTCTGAGAAGCGGGTCTCAACGGACCCGCAGATCGGCAGGGGACCTAGGTCGGGGATCAGAATCTATACAGCAATGAGAGCCTGTAGGCGCGTCCGAGGATCGGCCGCGCGATGAACGTGTTGGCACCTGCGTCGGTGCTCTGTACCTCGCCCTGGCGGGGGTTGCCTTCCGTGAGCCCTTGCGAGTTCGTCACGTTATCAACGTAGCCATACAGCTCGAAATGTTCGTTGAACGCGAACCGGCCGCTGGCGTTGAGCACATCGTACTTGGGCAGCACGACGGAGTTCGCCGTGTCTACGTAGCGGGCTCCTTCCCATTCCCAAGAAACCTGTAGACGCAACCGCTGATCGAACAGGTTGAAACCCGGAACCACCCGTACGCTCACCTTTGGCACGCGAATCAACTGATTGCCGTCAAAGTCACGCTGTACCGGGGCACCACCGACGTTGTCGGTATAGCGCAGCCCGAAGTACTTCGGTTGCTCGAGGGTAGCACTGTAGGTCAGGTCGAAGAATTCGATTGGATAGATGCCCCCATCCAACTCTACGCCGTAGGTCTTCGTATCCGCATAAAGCTGCTGAGGCACAGGAGGTGTGCTGGTGTTGACGTTGAAGACGTTGTTGGTGAAGCCAACGTTGTTGTACTTCGTCCAGAACGCCGTGGCGTACAGGTCAGTCCACTGGTTCGCGAACTTGTAGCCGATTTCGGCCAGGTCCATTGTCTGCGTGACGGGCAGCGCGACGGTCGGGTTGCTGGTCGTAAGAGTCGCCGTCGTGTAGGTGCTGAGGTTGGGCAGACGAAAAGTGGGCGTGTAGCGGGCGAACAACCCCTGGTGGTCACTGAACTGCCAGTTGGTGCCTAGGGTCCAGCCGACCTTGCTGAACGTCTGATCGAAGTGTTCAAACGTGCCCGTCCCTGTCAGGATCTGCGAGGTAGCGGGCGTGCCGAGGCTCACAGTGGTACGTACCTCGGGATTCGCCGTGAGATGGACCTGCTCCCAGCGCGCGCCGGCGTCGATGCGCAGTTGATCGGTGAGCTGCCATTCATCCGCCAGATAGAACGCGGTGGTCGTCGACTGGCCGGTCGCGTTCGCCCACTCATAACCATAATGGAAGATGCCCTTGTCGGTCAGATACGTCGTCGCTCCGGTTGGGTCTATGGAGACCAGATCGAGCAACCGCGAATTGTTCTGCACATCGAGCAGCGCGGTGGAAGAGTAACGCGAGAAGTCCTGGTTGATGTCGGCGACATAGAAGCCCAGGGTCGCATCGTGCGACCCTGCCAACTCGAACTTCTTCATGATGCGCGCGTCGTTCATGAACTCCTTGACGGGCGAAGTTACACTCCGCAATCCGCCGACCACCATCAACGCATTGCCGTTCTGGTTGGCAACATCGAAAATCGTGCTCGGCGAGTCCGTATAGCGCAACTGCAGAGTCGTCCCTGCCGGCAGGCCCTTCGACTGCTGCTGCAGGAAGCTCGAGGCGCTTTGCACGCTGTTGGGATACACGCCGTTGCGCAGAGTGTCGGTCTGGTCATAACGGGCGTGATCGCTGAACTTGTAGCCCTCGGCAAATTCAAACTCGAAATTCAGCGTCGCCTGGGTGCGCTGGATCTGGGTACCCAGCGAGTTGTCGAACAGGAAGTCCGGACCTGCGGTCTTCATCCGGATGTATTCGGTCTCGGGACCGGCGATGGTGCCGAAGTTGCCGTCGAATCCCGGCACGGCGCGAATCTTGCCGTCAGGATAGGTCCGCATCGGGATTCCGAGGTCGAGGTACACCTTGTCATCCAGACGCTTGAGGTCAAAAGACACCTTCCCGCCTTCAAAGTCACGCGCCAGTGTCAGCCGGAACTGGCCACCGTCATCGCCATGGAAGCCCGGGTCGCGAACGCCGTCGTCGTACCGGTAGAAACCACCCAACGACACTTTCCAGTCGCCGATCGGCGCGCCGTACCACAGGTCCAGTCGATTCAGGCCGTAGTCACCGGCTGTGTATTTGACGACGCCCTGCGCATGGTCGCCCACGCTGCGGGAAATGTAGTTGACCGCACCGGCAGGCGCGTTGGAATAGAAGATGGAGGAAGGACCGCCGCGGACCACTTCGATCCGGTCGATGGTTTCATCGAGGCGGAAGGCCTGGTCGCCGTTCAGATAACCCAGCGCCGGGTCATGTTGGACGGGCATACCGTCTTCGAGCAGCGTGATGGAGCCGAAGCCGTCGACCGGAATGCCGCGGGCGCGAACGTTACCGCTGGCCTCACCGCCCGAAGACTCTACCCAGAAGCCCGGCACCGACTTGAGCGATTCGGTGACGCTGGTCGGACCTTGTAGACGCAGCTTTTTCTGGTCAATGGTGGTGACGGAATAACTCGTCTCTTCCTTGGTGCGCTCTTCGATACCGGCGCGGCCGGTGACGATGACTTCCTTGAAGTCAGCGGTGCTGGGCGGTGTTTGCGCCGTTGGCGGAGCGACGGTCGTGGTCGTGACGCGTTTGATGATCACTGCGCCCGGCTTGAAGAATTCGTACTTCAGACCGGTGCCGGACAACAATTGTGTGAGGGCCTGGTCCGGCGTCAGCGCGCCCTTCAACGCGGGCGCCTGCATGCCGGCGACATCGGATTCCGAGAACATCAGTTGCAGGCCCGCTTGTGCTGCGAACTGCTGCAGAGCTGCGCCCAGAGCTTGCGTCTCGATGCTGTAGGTCTGTGTTTGCGACTGCGCCCAGGCGGGGTGTCCGGCAGCGAATCCCAGACCCAAAAGCAGCGCGAGACCGGTATGTGTTATCTTCATGCCCAGTAAGGACGAAACCCGCAACACAACCCGCAGCTCTGTCACTAAATATTCATGAAGGGGATTGATAAGGGGGCATGGGAGCGGACCACCTCATAACGATCGGAGCCGACTGTGGATGTGCGCAGGACGGCTGTATCCACCGCCGCGGCGTCGAGCTGAATCGGATCGCCGACCGCTACTACGACCGCCTGGTGCGCTTCTTCAAGCGCCGCAGCCGCTCCACGGAGGATGCCGCGGACCTGGCCCAGGACACGTTCGCTCGCCTGTGGGCCACCGACCTGCGGCAGATTCAAAAGCCCGAATCCTTCCTGTTCACGACCGCCCTCAATCTACTGCGCGACCGCGCCCGATCCGCCCAGGTGCGCCATGCGGCCTTGAGTGTTCCGGCCGAGGAGGAACTGTTGGTATGCCCAGCCCCCCAGGCCGAGCGCGTGCTCGACGGCGAACAGCAGATGCAGGTTCTGGAGGCAGCGCTGGCTGAGTTGAGCCCCAAGTGCCGCGCCGTGTTCGAGCAATTTCACTTTGAGGGACACTCACAGAAGGAAATTGCCGACACGCAGGGTATCTCCGTCTCAATGGTGGAGAAGTACGTCAGGCAGGCCGTCAATCATTGTCAGAAGCGCCTGACCGAATCCAGTGCCGAGCCAACACGCACGCGGAAGTTTGTGTTGGGAGCGACTGCGGCCGTCTGTGCAATCATCTGTTGCATCGTCGGATTCATCCAGATGCGGGCGCAGAACCTGGTCGCGACCCGCATCGGGGAGACTCGGCCGATGGAGCTGGAGGACGGCTCGCGCATCGTACTCGACACGCAATCGCGTTTGCGTGTCAGCTACACAGACGGCGCACGCGACATCGACCTGCTGGCAGGCCAGGCGCACTTTGAAGTAGCGAAGGACAGTCATAGGCCGTTCACTGTGCACACCCCCACAGCGGAAATCGTTGCAGTTGGGACCAAGTTCGATGTCGCCATTCTTCCGACACGCACCACCGTGACGCTCATCGAAGGCAAGGTGAATGTACGGACACTGCACTCGGAGTCGTCGGATGTTGCCACCCTCGCCCCCGGCGAGCAGGTGCAAGTCACCAACGAGGGACATCTGCTCGAACAGCCGGCCGTAAAGATCGAGAATGTGACAGCGTGGCAGCGCGGCACACTCGTTCTCGATGATGTGCCGGTGGCGGATGCGTTGGCACAGATGAATCGCTACTCCGTGACCCAGATCGTGATCTGCGCTCCCGGGCTCGAAACCCAGCGTGTCAGCGGTGTCTTCCGCGTCGGCGATGTTGAAACCGAGGCGCTGGCCCTGCAGCGTTATTTCGGGCTCCGTGAGGTCTCACATTCCGACCGCGAGATTGTCCTGCGGCGTTAGAATGGACCGAAAGGCGCAACGCGACACCGGAGAACGATCATGGCTCATGCGGGCAAATGCTTTTGCGGCAAGGTGACATTCGAGGCGTCCGGCAACCCGGAAGGCATGGGGTACTGTCACTGTGAATCCTGTCGGCACTGGTCCGCAGGACCGGTGAATGGCTTCACCCTGTGGAAGCCCGAGGCCCTGAAAATCACCTCGGGCGAGAGCAGCATCGGCACCTACAACAAGACGCCGATCAGCTTCCGGAAATGGTGCAAGGAGTGCGGCGGACATCTGTTCACCCAGCACCCCACCATGGGGCTCGTGGATATCTATGCGGCGATGTTGCCGACGCTCAAATTTGAGCCGGGCGTGCATGTGAACTACGGCGAGACGGTGCTGCACATCCACGACGGGAAGCCTAAATTCAAGGACATGCCGGCGGAGATGGGCGGCTCGGGAGTGACGCTCCCGGAGTGAGACGAGCCCTTGGCAGGGTGCGAGCGTAGGCATCATCCTTGCTGGCGACGACCGGCTTTAAAATTGAAGTGCCGACCGCTTGGCCTGGATAGATGATCGACCGCCGTTCTCTGCTCACAACCGCTGCTTCCACTCTCGCACTGTCGGCGCTCGGGCTGCCCCTTCGGGCCAGCGCCGCCGCGGCTGGCCTGAAGCTCGGTAAACCTCAGCCGTTCTCCTTCGATGCGCTCGTCAAAGAGATGCAGTCGCGTGCCGGGCAGCCGTACGAGCCGCCAAGCTCCTTGCCGCAGTCGGTGCTCGAGCGCATCGATTACGCGGAGCACGGCAAGATCAAGTTCAACACTGACTTCGCCTTGTTCCGCGACGGGCCCGGCGATTTCCCGGTCACGTTTTTTCACCTGGGAAAATATTTCCGCGCGCCGGTGCACCTGTTCGTGCTCTCGGCCGCCGGCCAGAACGCGACCGCAAGCGAGATTCTGTACGACCCGGCCTACTTCACCATGCCGGCCAACAGTCCAGCGCACGAGCTGCCCAAGGGGGCCGGGTTCGCCGGCTTCCGGCTGCAGGAAAGCCGCACCGGGGATCAGCAGAAGCTCGACTGGCACACCAACGACTGGGTGGCCTTCCTCGGCGCCTCTTATTTCCGGGCCATCGGCGAGCTGGCGCAATACGGCCTGTCGGCCCGCGGCATCGCCATCGATGTGAGCGCCCCCGGCCGCTCCGAGGAGTTTCCGGATTTCACGCACTTCTACTTCGAGCCCGGCGCCAACGGCTCAACCGACTTCACGGTGTATGCAGCCCTCGAAGGCCCCAGCGTGACCGGCGCCTACAAGTTTGTCATGCAGCGCGGCGAGGCCGTGAACATGGACATACAGGCCCGGATTTTTCTGCGGCGCGATGTCGGCCAACTCGGCATCGCCCCCATGACCTCGATGTACTGGTACTCCGAAACCAACAAGCCCGGACCGATCGACTGGCGGCCGGAGATCCACGATTCCGACGGGCTGGTGATGTGGAACGGGGCCGGCGAATACATCTGGCGGCCGCTCAATGACAACGCCCATCCCACGACCTCGGTGTTTGCCGACAAGTCGCCGCGGGGATTCGGGTTGTTACAGCGCGATCGCAACTTCGATCATTATCTCGACGGCGTGCACTACGAGCGCCGCCCGAGCCTGTGGGTGGAGCCCGTGGGCGATTGGGGCGAAGGATCAGTCCAACTCGTCGAGCTGCCCACGGATGATGAGACGATGGACAACGTCGTTGCCATGTGGGTACCCAAACAACCCGCCAAGGCAGGCACCAGCCTGCAGGTGCACTACAAGCTCAACTGGGCCGCCGGCGAGCCGCACGAAACCAACCTGGCCCGCTGTATTGCCACCCGCATGGGTCGTGGCGGCGAGCCGGGCCAGAATCGCCCGCGCGGCGTGCGCAAGTTTGTAGTGGAGTTTCTCGGCGGTCGCCTGTCGACGTTGCCTTTCGGCACCCAGCCTCAGCCGGTGCTGTCAGCTTCGTCGGGCAGCTTTTCCGATGTATTCACGGAAGCGGTGCCCGACAGTGTCGCGGGACACTGGCGGGCCCAGTTTGACTTCACCGCTTCGGGCACCGATGTGGTCGACATGCGCCTGTATCTCAAGGTCGGGGACCAGACGCTGTCGGAGACATGGTTATATCAATACCACGTCCGCTGACAGTTACTTCTCGCGATCGATGGCGTAGAGCATGGAGAACAGGGGGAGCTTCTTGTCCTCCTGGTTCGGATCCTTCCCCTTCAGACCCTGGTAAACGGCCTGGCCGCAGAACGCGCGTCCCGGCTTGCTGGGCTTGTCCAGTGTCATGGCTTTGCTGTTGCCGACAGTTTCCTGATCCTGCTTGGTAATGAAGTCCTGCATCTCGGCTGCCTGCAGCAGCGAGCCATCCTTCATCTTCACAATCCACGCCCAGCCGCCGGCGACGAGTTGGTCGCCCTTTTCAATCGTACCGCGGATGACAACCTCGGAATTCTCGGGCAGGTCCGCGGGCACCGTGTCCGTCAAATACACCATCTGTTTGCCGAACGAGCCACCCGCCACATTCGGCGGCCGGTTCCAGCGCATGGCGGTCTCGAAGTCCCCGCAGGTCTTGGCTTCCCACAGGTGGTTGTATGACTTGCGCCCTTGCGGCCCGGTATTCTCCGCCGTCATGTAGCCGATCTTCTTCATCGCGGCGTCGGAGGGAACCTCCGGGGGGCCCAACGCTTTTTTCGCGCCGCCGAACTGATCACAGCCGGTGAGTCCGGCCGCCAGCAGACAGGCGCCCATAAACAGCGATTTTGAGTACTTCATAGATAGCTCAACCTTCGGCCAGTGCCGCAAGTTCCACAGCTTACGCGATAATGCCCCGATGAATGGACTGATGACCCTGACACCCCCCATGCCGCCCATGGCTTCCGACCGGATCGGAGGCCTGGAAGTTCTGTTCACCCTGCGTAGGAACGCGCTCAGCGCTTTTCCTGAACGATGCATTAACGAGCCTGTCGTCCGGCTGCGGGCTGCGGGCCGTCCGCTCGCGCTCGTCACAGCGCCTGATGCCATCGGGCACATGATGATCACGAATGCGCAAGACTACGTGCGCCTGCCCTTCGGGCGCCGCGTTCTCGGGCCTATCGTCGGAAGAGGTTTGCTCGTCAGCGAAGGCGAGACTTGGAGGCAACAGCGGCGCGCCATGGCACCCGCATTTACGCCGCGGAACGTGCCCATCATGAGCGCACATATCGTGCGCTGCACTGAAGCGACCTGCGATCGTCTGGAGAAGACCGTGGGCACACCGGTCAATCTGCTCGATGAGATGCAGACACTCAGCCTGGAAATTGCCACCCGGTCCTTGTTCTCGATGGAGGCTGCCACCTTCGGCCCCCAGGTGCGCGCGTTGGTATCGGAATACATGGGAACGGTCGGTCGTCTGTATCTGACTGATGTCTTCCTTCCGGAATCCATACCAACGCCGATGCGCCGACGACGGGCTGATTTCCGCAGGCGCTGGACCCGACTGATTGCTTCGATCATCGAGACCCGCCGCCGGTCGGGTGCGACCGACGCTCCGCGGGATCTTTTCGACCTGCTGTCGGACGCGCATGGTGCCGACCAACAAGACCTGCTCGCCGACGAAGTATCCACGATGATCGTTGCCGGTCACGAGACCACCGCCCTGACACTGTTTTGGATGTGCTCGCTCCTCGCACGAGCGCCTGAGTGGCAGTCCAGACTGGCGCAAGAAGCGGCGCGCCACGACCTCTCAGCGGCTGAGGCCGGCAAGACGCTTCCCAAGCTCGAGATCGCTCGCGCCGTGGTTCAGGAAACGCTGCGACTGTACTCACCGGGCTTCATGGCGGGCCGTCTCGCAAAGAAGACTCACGAGGTGTGCGGCGTGAAAATTCCGGAAGGCTCCATGGTGCTGGTCCCCTTCTGGCTCATTCACAGAATCCCGCAGTGGTGGCCGAACCCGACAGCGTTCAACCCATCGCGCTTTCTCGACGGCAACGAACCGGCGCGCCACACCTATCTGCCCTTCGGTGTGGGACGCCATGTTTGCATCGGAGCGCAGTTGGCGATGTCGGAGGCGATCCTGGCCATCGCACGCATCGCCCAGCAATTCAAGATCAACATGGTCGACGAGCGACCGATACTACCCGTCGCTACTTTGACGACCCGACCCGATTACGCGCCTCGGTTTGTTCTGCAGGCTCACTGAGTCAGCGTCACCCGCATCCGGTTATCGTCGGAGACACGGTCGATGAGCTTGTTGTAGGGATCAATTCCCACCTCAAACGGCTCACCATCGACCGTGAGCGTTATGCGGCTGTCACCGTCTGCCACGTCACGCTTGGCCAGGTACAACACCTTCTGATGCTGCTCCTGTCCGTCGGGAGCCTTACCGAACACTCCGACATCGATGGGGTTGTTGAACTTCGCGGGTGACTCCTTGCCTACGCCATCCACGTAGACCTTGCTGGTTCGCACATCGAGGGTGACATCGTATTTGCCATCCGGTCGATGCTTCGCCGTCGCCGCCACCACCCGATCGTCAAACACGGTGATTTTCTCGAACAGATCCTCAATCAGCGGCGACCACTTCGGCCCGGCCTCCTGCCGCAGATCCGCGAGAAACTCCCGGGTTGTGGTGTAAGGCGGCATCTGGAACGCCTTCTCGTGATCGAAACGTGCCAGCGTTCGATCCACCACGTCCTCGCCGAGGTAGTCCTTCAGTGAATACATCACCACGGAGCCCTTGCGATAGTGGATGTACTGTTGGTTTTCAACGAGCGCCAGCGGCATCTCCTCCACCAGCTCGCCGCTGCGGTCCCTCAGGTAGTGATCCAGCTCGTACTTGAGGAATTTGCGCATCCGGGGCCACCCGTACTCCTTTTCCTGCACCATCAGGGCGGAGTATTGCGCGAAGGTTTCATCGAGCAGGGTGACGCCCTGGAGGTAAGCACCGATCACCTGGTGTGCCCACCATTGATGGGCCACTTCGTGAGCAGTGACATAGAACACGTAATCGACGTCTTCAGGGTCGCGCAGATCGGCAATGAAGCCGATGCGCTCCGAAAACGGCACGGTGTTGGCAAAGCTCTGTGCAAAACGCTCGTAGCCTGGAAACTCCAGGATGCGCATCTGGCGGAACTGGTACGGCGCATACGCCCGGCTGAAATGCTCCAGGGACTTGCGGGTCGCGTAGAGCATCCGATCGACGTTGTAGGGATGCTGGGGATCGTAATAGACCTCCAGCGCTACATCCTTCCAACGATCCCGCTCGACAGCGTAGCGAGCCGATTGGAACGAGAAGAAGTTGAGGATCGGGGTGTCCTGCTTGTAGTGGAAATAATGACGGCCGTTCGCCGTCCATTCCTTCTGCAGGTAACCGGGTGCCAAGGCAATCTGATCCGGCTCAGTGGACACCGTCGTCTCGAACGTCACCCAGTCGGAATCACGACCGATGAGACTGTTGCCCCGCGCCGCCGGATCGTCGATCTTCGGCATCCGCGGCACGGGTCCCAGCCCATACCTGCGGCGCTCGTTCCGATCCTCCAGTTGCTCCTCATCGCTGTAGCCGAAATGCGGGAAGTTGGAGCTGTCGACAAACGTACCGTTGTCGACGACGCGGTAGTCATCCGGCGTGTTCCGGAAGCCGCGGCTCAAATAACGCAGCGTGAAGTCGAAATCCATGGCAGCCCCGGGCGCCATCGGCTGCGCGAGCCGATAAATCGTGTAGCCCTGGATCCGGTCATCGCTGACAACCGTGGCTTGCGGGAATTTGAGGTCCACGATGTCCATGTAGATCGGCAGACGCATGTGCAGATCGCGGATCGGCGCCGATGTGCGGTTCACCAACTTGTAGTGGCCACGCACATCCACGTGCCGCGCGTGCGGATAGATATCCATGTCGATCTTTACATCGACGATGCGCGGCTGCGGCAGGTCCTTGTACTGGCGATACCGCTTCTCGTAGTTGGCTTGCCGCTCGTTCTTCAAATCACCCGGCACATAGCGGTTGATGATATTGGTGTTGTAGAAGATCCAGACGCCGAGCCCGACGAAAGCCGCCAGCGAGGCCGCAAGCAACCTCCGCGCCGACGGGGCGAAGCGCTGGCGCGCAATTCGAGTGCGCTCCTTCCAGCCTTGGGCGGTTCCCCGTAACCAGTAGAGCGCGGCTACCACCATCATTGCCGCAGCGAGGCTCGCCCAATACGCCTGGAACCACAGGTGGCCGGCCAGGAAATGCCCATAGCCGTTCATATCCGAGTACTTCGCCTCGGGCGCACTGCCGAAATCGTACAGGTGGTGATCGAAATGCAGTTGCGTGAGCGCGATCTTGCTGATGAGGAAAATCACCGTCAGCAGGTAGCCGAGGAACTTGTTGTTCGCCAGCACCTGCAGAAACAACATCAGCGTGCCTATGAGGAGGAATTCCAGTCCTTCGAGGGCGATGTTGGATAGGTACAGACCCGGATCGAGCGTGTGGTAGCCCCGGATGAGCTGATACACGCCGCATTCGAGACTGCCGACCGCCAGGAAGGTGGCGATAACCGCCGCAAGCGCTGCCAGTTTGGCCAGTAACGGGATCCAGTCTGACAGCGGAAACGCATCAGTCACTTCGCTGATGCGTGCACCGCGCTCACGCCAGACGAGCTCGCCTGCGTAAAAGGCGATGATGATCACCAGCAGGAAATTGAAGCTCCCATCCATGGCTTCCGTCATCAGATGGGTCACCGGATAGACTTGGGTGCCGTAGATTTCGTTGGAATGGGATATGAATGCCGCCAGGTTCGCCATCCCGAACGCCACCATGACCATGAACGGGACGCCCAGCAGCACGCTGCGAGTCTCAAAGCGCGCGAGCTTCGCGAACTGCTGGAATCGAGCGGCTGCGTCGAACTGCAGAGTGATGGGCGGCAGGACGATCGGGCCGGGTGCGGCTTCGCGTGTGGCCGCCTCTTTGCGTCGCCGCCGACGCCACAACCGAAGTGGCTCGCGGTTCAAACGAAACACAGCCAGTGTCGTAGCCAACATCGCGGCCCCCACCGAGAGCCACACGACCCTGTTGACCAGCAACAACCCGGCTACCTCGGGGAGCCGCGTGTTGCGATCGTTGGCGGACCAGTAGCGTGTGACGATATCGAATGCGGCCAACCCGAAGGGATCGATCAGGGCCGCGAGGGTCCAGTGATCGATGTCATCGCGGACCAGGGTCAGCGCCACCTGCCAAAGCACGAAAAACGCGATCATGCCGACATACGTTCCCAGCATGGAGCGGGTCAACGTGGCCAGCAGAAACAGGAATGCGGCGATAAACAACATGTTGGGCAGCACAAAGACTGCGAACGCGTAGGCATAAGCACCGTAACTGGTCGCGCCCAGCCGCGCTGGATCGACCCACGGCATGAGGACCCCGAGAAAAATGCCCACAGCAACGAAGATCAGCACTCCCACAGAGGCCACATAGCCGGCTGCGAAGCGGCCACCGAGATAGGCTGTTCTCGGAATCGGCGTGGCAAAGATCATCTCCGCCATGCCGACGTCGAAATCTCGTAGCGCCGCCCCCGCGACAAACATAGCGACCAGGAACATCCCGATAACGCTGAAGAACATCAACAGATGC
>Ga0268266_10002214_pt1 | contig 21248 bp, 16 predicted proteins | sample KBSS13metaG_FD_190356 | JGI IMG/M metagenome (GOLD analysis project Ga0268266, IMG submission 190356) | Switchgrass rhizosphere microbial communities from Kellogg Biological Station, Michigan, USA - KBS S1-3 metaG (SPAdes) (version 2) | ecosystem: Host-associated > Plants > Roots > Rhizosphere... | reverse complement strand
GCCGGACGTCCAACGCCGCGAGACGCTGGCCGACTGGTTCACGGCCAAGAGCAATCCCTGGTTCGCTCGCGCGTTCGTGAACCGCATGTGGGCCGAAATGGTCGGCCGCGGTTTTTATGAGCCCATCGATGATCTCGGCCCCGACCGCACAGCCACTGCGCCGAAAACGCTGGAGATCCTCTCGCTAGCGTTCGCCAATCACGACTACGACGTGAAGTGGTTGATGCGCACGATCGCCATGACCAACGCGTACCAGCACATCAGCCTGACGCGCGGAACCAACACCGCGGCGCCATTCGCAGCCACCACGCCGCAGCCGCTGCGGGCCGATCAGTTGTACGACTCGCTGCGGAGCGCTTTGGCGGTCGAAGATTTCGACGTCGCGCGGGCCGAGCGATTTAAGGGCAAAGGAGGACGCCTGCAGCAAGGCGCCCGCTTTGAGTTCAACCGCACGTTCGGTTTCGACCCCAGCCTGCCACGCGACGACGTCGCGGCCTCGATCCCGCAAGCGCTGTTGTTGATGAACAGCCCCATGCTGCAGCGGGCGATCAGCGCCAAGCAGGCCTCGACGCTGCTGGGCAAGCTGTTGACGCAGAACATGGACGACCGTGAGGTGATCGGCGAGCTCTACCTGCGCTGCCTGGCCCGCGAGCCGAAGCCGGACGAAGTGCACACCTGCCTCGCCTACGTGAGCGCGGTCAAGAATCGGCCCGAGGCGTTCGAAGACCTGCTTTGGGCTTTGCTCAACTCGACCGAATTCTCGCAACGCAAATAGCGACGATCGTATTCGTTGAATCCGTCCAGGAATGCAAAACATGAATCTCTGGCATCGTCAACTCGGTCTACGCGTCAATCGCGACGGCGTGATTGATCGGCGAGACTTTGTGCGCGGCGTCTCGGCTGCTGGCCTGGCTGCCGGCGCGCTAAACTGGAGCGAACTGGTCAGCGCGAAGGCCGACGAGCTCCGCAGCCGTGGCATGGCCTGCATTCTGCTCTTCATGCGCGGCGGGCCGAGCCAGTTCGAAACGTTCAGCCCCAAGCCGGGCCACGCCAACGGCGGCGAAACCAAAGCGATCGACACGGCCGTCCCCGGCGTGCAGTTCGCTGACAACTTGCCACACATGGCCAAGATCGCCGACGACCTGGCCGTGATCCGTTCGATGACCATGAAGGAAGGCAACCACGTCCGCGCAACCTACCTGATGCACACTGGCTACGCGCCCACAGCCAGCGTCAAGTATCCCACGCTCGGCGCGCTGGTGGCCAAGGAGATAGGCGACCGTACGTCGGACCTACCATCGTTCGTGCGGATCGGAGATCGCGCGGCCGAAGGGGGCGGCGGTCTGTTGGGCGTTGAATATGACGCCTTCTCAATGGCCAATCCGCAGGCCCCGGCCAACACCTCGCTATCGACCGGAGCAAATCGCTACACGCGCCGGCTCGGCTTGCTCAACCGCCTGGAATCTTCATACGCCGCCGATGGCTCGGACCACGAAGTAGCCGAGCATCAAAAGCTATACGCCAAGGCAGCCAAGATGATCACCAGCGCGAAGATGGAAGCGTTCCAACTGGATCGCGAGCCGGACGCCATGCGTGACGCTTACGGCCGCACTGACTTTGGCTCTGGCTGTTTGCTGGCGCGGCGCCTGGTCGAGGCCGGCGTGACGTTCGTTGAAGTCGACGTGAACGGTTGGGACACGCACGACGACAATTTCGGTCGCGTCAGCAAGCTGTGCGGCCAGGTCGATCAGCCTGCGGCGCAACTCATCACGGATCTCAAGCAACGTGGCATGCTCGACAAGACGCTGGTGATCTGGATGGGCGAGTTCGGTCGCACGCCACGCATCAATCCGCGCGGCGGGCGAGATCATTTCCCGAAGGCCTTCAACCTGGCAATTGCCGGCGGCGGAGTCCGCGGCGGGCAGGTCATCGGCAGCACCGACGCTGGCGGCGACGAAGTCAAAGATCGCCCGATCGGCGTGCAGGATCTATTTCAGTCGTTTTGCAAAAGCCTGCAGATTGATCCGACGGTCGAAAATCAAAGCGGCGCCGGCCGCCCCATCAAAATCGTCGACGGCGGCAAGCCGGTGGAAGAGCTGTTCGCGTAGAACTCGCGCGATCCGCAGTTCGACGAACGATTTACCTTCTCTCGGCGTCTCCGTGCCTCGGCGGTTCAATCTCTTTGTTCCGCTGTGAAGGATGAGATGAACCGCCGAGACGCCGAGACGCCGAGGCGCAGAGGAAAATCGAGGCACTCAAACCGGAGTGGCTGGCAGTCTTCAATCTGCGGCCATCTACGAAATCTGCGGTTCCCACTCTTCGATTAATTTATCGGTTCGCAACAGGGCCAAGCCCCTTATGGTGACGTCTCTATGCCCTCTCAGTGACCGCTGTGTTCTCTGCGCAAAGTATTTCCGACATTCTGACGCCGGTTGCCCCTGGGGCGTTCCGGTGGTACAAATTTCTGTGCCCTCCTGTACGTCTGCGCACTAGCGCATCTTGGAGGATCGTTCTCCCCCTCTGCCCTGTAAGGCGCGCGACTGCGCATGAGTGAACTTCCGGCTATTGAGCGGTTTGTCTCCAGTACGGGTCAGCGAATCTATCGCATCCCTTGCGAGGCCTTCCCCAATTTCATCGCCTACGTCTATTTGATGTTCGATGGCGGCCCGCTCACGCTGATCGATACCGGCAGCGGTTACGGCAACTGCAACAAGCAGGTCCTCACCGGCCTCGCAGCCGTCCGCGACGAGTTTCATGAGCGATTCGAGATCGCCGATATCGACCGGATCTTGATTACGCATGGCCACATTGATCACTTCGGCGGCCTCTCGCATTTGCAGAAGTTGACCAATGCCGAAGTTGGCATCCATGGGCTAGATCGTTGGGTGCTGACCGCTTACGAAGAACGCGTCGCCGTGGCCACCAAGGCGCTGCGGACCTACCTGCAACGGTCCGGCGTCGAAGCCGACATGCAGCCGATTCTGATGGAGATGTACGGCTTCTCCAAAAAGCATGTCAGCAGCACCAAGGTCGACATGGTGCTGGCCGACAACCAAGAACTCGACGGCATGCGGTTCATCCACACGCCCGGCCATTGCCCGGGGCAGGTTTGCATCGAGATTGGCGACGTATTGATCAGCGCGGACCACATTCTGAATCACATCACGCCGCACCAGGCGCCTGAGAGTATCACGGCCTACACCGGACTGGGGCATTATCTCGATGCGCTCGAAAAAGTCCGCCGCATCCCGGGCTTCCGCCTGGCGCTGGGCGGGCATGAAAACCCAATCGAAGAAGTCTACACCCGCATCGACGAAATCCGGATCAGCCACGAGCGTAAGCTCGATCGGATCAAGACGGCCATTTCCGATTCGGTCGATCCGATCACGATCAACGACATTACAAAGGTCATGTACCCACGCGTGATCGGCTTCAACACGCTGCTAGCGCTCGAAGAAGTTGGCGCGCATGTTGAGTATCTCTACCAACACGGGCATCTGCGGGTGGCGAATCTCGACGAAGTAGAAGAACAAGACAGCCCAGCCCTGCGCTACCGCGTGGCGTAGCGATCGGTAGTTGCCGTAGTATAGGCGCCCCGTGCGTGCCAATGAACAAAGACGGGATTGACCGCAGGGGACGCGGAGAGCGCAGAGGAAGAGGACGAAAGATCTAAACAAGCGTGTCGGGAGGGCGAGGCTCCCGCCGAGCCGCGAACTGAATAGAGATCGCGCACCGAACGTAGGGTACGCACTCTGTGCGTACCACCGAAGCTAAAGCAAACATCATTCGCAGTTCATGGTACGCACGGAGTGCGTACCCTACAGGATGACGGCGTATCGCTTATGAGTTGGCAAGGCATCGAAGGTCACGACGACGTGGTGGCAAAGTTCCGGGCGATGCTCGCCGGCGGACGGCTGGCCAGCACGTTTCTGTTCGTCGGGCCGTCGGGCGTTGGCAAGCGAATGTTCGCCAAGCGCCTCGCCCAAACGTTCCTTTGTTCCAAGCGCGATCCGATCGAGATGGCCCCCTGCGGCGTCTGCGACGCCTGCGCGCAGGTGCTGGCCGGCACGCACCCAGACATTTTGCGAGTGGCCAAACCGGCCGACCGCAGCGCGATTCCGGTTGATCTGATCATTGGCTCCAAAGAGAAGCGAATGCAGGAAGGGCTTTGTCACGACATCTCGCTGAAGCCGTTCATGGGCGGGCGGCGCGTGGCGATCATCGAAGACGCTGACGACCTGAACGAAGAAGGCGCGAACGCCCTGCTCAAAACGCTCGAAGAGCCGCCGCCGCGGTCGGTGATGATCTTGATCGGCACGAGCCCCGACCGGCAGTTGCCCACCATTCGCTCGCGCGCCCAGTTGATCCGCTTCACCCCGCTCGAGCCGGCGGTCATCGCGAGGTTGCTCCTTTCGCAGGAGATCATTACAGAGGAAACCGAGGCAGCGCGGATCGCCGCCCAATGCGGCGGCAGCCTGACGCAGGCCATCGAAATGGCCGACCCGGCCCTGATGCGCTTTCGCAATGAGCTGGTAGCGCAACTGGCCGAAGGAACGTTTGACAACGTCGGCTTTGCAAAGCTGTTGATCGCGCTGGTCGAAGAAGCGGGCAAAGAGGCCCCACCGCGGCGAGCTCGAATGCGGCAGGTGATCGCGATGGCGATTCAGTTCTACCGCGAACTATTGCGAGCGATGTCTGGCGCCCCGGCGATGGAAGAAGCGGCGACTACCGCGGTCGATCGCGCGCTGGCCACCGGCCGGTTCGATCCAGACAACGTCGGCCGCTTGATCGAACGCTCACTCGACGCCCTGGAACACGTCGACCGCAACGCCCACCAGGCAGCGCTCTTGGAATGCTGGCTGGATGATCTCTCGCAGCTGGCGGTTGTGTAAGAATCGCCGAAGCGCGATTCGTAAAATCCGCATTGAAAATACTTCGATCGACCGTGGCCATTCCCCAGTTGCCCCTGGGCCCACTTTTAGTCCATAATTGACGTTTCCCCCGGCGGTCCCTCGCGCGAAAGGACTGCTACAGCATTGATTGTCTGCCACGCCTTTGGCCATCCCAGGCCCTGATTGACTTCCGCGTTCAGAATGCAATAGGCCGACCAACGGGAGGCCGGCGTTCGATGGCGAGACCTTCAGCGCAAACGTAAACCAACGCACGCAGACCCCAATAAACTCGCAGGGACCCAACATGCCGTTCAATCGTCGTTTGTTTCTTGGCTCCGCCGCCGGCGGTTTGGCGACACTTAGCGTCGGCGCGTACGCTTACGGCGCTGACCCCAAGCCGGTCGTCGTGCCGAAAGGGGGCCTCGACACGTTGTTCCTCACGTGGCAGCGCGACCCAACGACGACGATGACCGTGCAGTGGCTCGACGCCGATACGGCCGAGCCCCCGGCCATCACCTACGCCGTCTTAGGCAAAGAAGAATGGCAGGCCGCGCCCGCAGTGCGCAAGACGAACTACCCGCTCACCGATCTGAAGGTCTATCGAACCGAGCTGGCCGGGCTGACGCCGGGTACCGAGTATCAGTTCAAGATCGCCAGCGAGACGAAGTCGCGCCGCTTTCGCACCATGCCTGCCAAGGCAACCAACGCCTTTCATTTCGCCTCGGGCGGAGATTGCGGTGTTAACGAGCACGCCATCAAGAACAACATCATCGCCGCCAAGCAAGATCCGATGTTCACGCTGATCGGTGGTGACCTCGGCTACGACAACGGCCGTGACGCCAACACCAGCGTGCAGTTCGTCCGCAATTACAGCCAGCACATGGTCGACAGCCAAGGCCGCACGATTCCGCTCGTGGTTTGCATCGGCAATCACGAAGTCGACGGTGGCTACAACAAGCCGCGCAAAGACGCGCCGTTTTATTTCGCGCTGCATGACGGTCTCTACCCGGAGAAGAGCTACGCCACGCTCGACTTTGGCGACTATCTGAGCCTGGTGCTATTAGACACTGGGCACGTCTCGCAGATCGGCGGCGAGCAGACCGACTGGCTGTCGAAAGCGCTGGCCGAGCGCGTCGACCGGCCGAACCTGATCTGCGTGAATCACTCGCCGGCCTATCCGTCGTATCGACCAAGCGATGGCATCCTCGGCAGCGGCGCCGAGAACCGCAAGTTCTGGGTGCCGCTCTTCGAGAAGTACAACGTCGATTTGGTGCTGGAGCATCACGACCACACGTTCAAGCGCACCCACCCGATGAAAGACGGCCACATCGACAAGAACGGCATCGTCTACCTCGGCGACGGCTCGTGGGGCAAGCTCCGCGCGCCACTAGCGCCAGAAAAACGCCCTTACCTGGTGAAGGCGACCGCGAACTACCATATGACGCTCCACCGCCTGGAAGGCGAACAACGTTTTCACATGGCGATTGACGAAAACGGCAAGATTATCGACGTTTGCACGACGTTGAAGAAACCGCGCGGGAAGAGTGTGGGCTGAAATAACTCCCAGGGTTTGCCAGAACATCGAGGCTGGGGCACGAGAAATGGTACGCCGGCTCGTAACTTCGTTATCCGGGGCAATGACTCGGGCTGTCGTCTGCGTTGCGCTTGTTCTGGTTGGGTCGCAGGCAAACTTTGCACCGGCAGCCGATTCGCCTCTGCTAACTCGCAAGTCGGCGTTATCGGCGCTACAGGAACAACGAGATCCTTACCGCGATCTGGGCGAGATCGTTCCGGTCGCAGAGCGGGTCGCTTGCTGGACAGCTAACTGTCATGACGCATTTCTGTTTCTGAGCGTCGTTAGCGACGTTGACGCAGAACTGGCCGCGTGCACCGCAACGGCGCAGCCACTCGAAGTTCAGTATCGTGGGATGCAACTGCTTGCCATGCGCGGTTCGACCAAGGGACTACGCCTGGCCGCAGAATGGATGCGCAGCGAAAGCCGGTCGCAACGATTTGCTGCCTGGAACGCGGTGAACGCTTGTCCCAATTCGGACGTCGTTTGGAACGTGCTATCGCCAGAATTGGTTCTTGCTCTGTATCGCGCCGAGCAAGATTCGATGGTAAAGTTTAAAATCATCGAGGTCTTCGGCCGGCACAAAGCCAGATTTGCCGTCGACACGCTCTGTCGATCGCTTGCATTCCCACTCATTGGCAAGTCTGACGACTTCATTGTTCGTGCGTTAGGTGAGATTGGTGATCCTCGGGCCGTCGAGGTACTCACTCGAGCCCCTCGCATTTCAGAAGAGATTGTCACCGCGCTCGGCAAGATTGGAGACGCCAAGGGCGCTAACTGCGTCATCGAGCATTTGAGCGTCCCAAGCGCGCCCTTAGCGCTAGCACGGATTGGCGGAGCAAAGGCCCTGCCAGCGCTAAAAAGGAACCTCGACCAAGTTGCGTGGCGCGAGGAAATAAGCAACGAGCGCAACCTAGCGGCCGAACAAGGCGCCAGAGATCATCGAGTCGAAGTCGGAATGGCGATCTCGCTTCTCGAAGGAGCCGACGCACAGGTTGCCTTGTTAGCTGTCGCCGAGTCTGGGCAATATAGCGCAGCAATTCGATCGCTTGCCTTGGAGGAATTGCAACGGCGCGGAGTTTCGCGTGTCCGCTCTCGATTTTTGACACTGTATCGATCGGAGATTGCCGCCTCCGAGCAGACTTCCGCCAAGGGGCAATGCGTCCCGCCCTCCGAGGTGCTATCTCGTTGCATTTCTATCGCAGCGGACGACGCAGAGGACGAGACAACCGAGGCTTTGATAGAGCACCTGCGGCAGCTAAGTAAGGCCTCGGCTTGGCTGCAGACTGATCAAACGCAAACTCGCGCCGCAGCTTTTTCCTATGCGATGCATCGAGGCGTCACGTCCATGGTCATTCACGCGCTGCACAATAGAATCGGCAACGAAGTATTCGCACTGCGAGCAAGACTCGCCGATCAGCTTTCGGCGGAAGAAGGTGCTGATGCGAGCGACTAGGCGTCGCTGGCGGCGTCGCTAAGGCCGATTGCAACTTGCGGCCCTATTTCTTAGCCCGCCGCAGTCGGCGCCCCGGTAAATGGCCGGTTACGGCTCCGCTCGTTCACGCGCTCTGGATTCTTCCACGCGTTCTTCCAGAACTGCGCCCAAATGGCGCCCATGCCGGGTAGCACCGTTTTGTGGTAGTCGGACCCGGCCGGCAACTGTTGCATCAGTCGGCGATGGGCTTTGCCGAGTGCGTGATACGGCAGGTGCGGGAACATATGGTGCAACGCGTGGAACCGCAGGCCGAGCGGCACGAACAGCTCCGTGACGATCGGGTTGTCCGCCAGCGTGATCGAGTCCTGCAATTGGCCCAGGTAGCTGACCTGCTCTGCTTCGCTCAGGTAGTGGTGCAGGCACAACGTGCGGACGAAGTTCAGGCTCAATACCGACGCGGCGATGAGGAACATCAGCCCTAGTCGGGTCCAATCGTACAGGCCCACCAAGGTCAGGACGATCGGGATCCAAATCCGGATGCTGCAGGCGATGTCTAAGAACTTCCAATAGCCTAGCGGCATGTTCGGCGAGATCTCCAGTCGGTGCTTGAAGTTGATCACGCCAAACGATGAGAACTTCGCCAGCAACCACGGGCGGAAGGGCGGATAAATAATCGATACGGGCGTGAAGAACAAAAACCGCAGCACAACCAGAAACGGCCAGAGAATCGTGAGCAGAAAGAAGTAACCGATCGTGCGCGCCGGATCGACGCCGAAGGGCAGGTACTCGCCATCCGTGTCCGTGCCGTAGCTGTCGCAGCGGTGATGGTCCAAGTGGTGGACGTAAGCGAACGACGGAAACAATAGCGGAATCCCGCACAGCAAGTCCCAGCCAATCTGGAACGAGCGAAGCTTAGTGCTCCGCATGTGACTGATCTCATGCACAAACGATGTGGCGCGAAAAATGGCAAAGACCGAGACCACGTAGCACAAGGCCCGCTGCCAGGTGAACCCCTCCATGCCGAGGAACGCCGCGCCGCAGCTATAGCCAACGCCGATCGAGACCAACATGTCGGCCCAATAGACGCTTGCCTTCGGGACGGCCAAATCGCGAACCGCCGCCTTGGCTGTTTTCAGCCAAGGAGGAAGGTCCCCATGGGTTGTGCCGTTCGGCGTCGCATGAGAGGAGTGCGCCTGGTAGATCGTGGACATTTCGTGCGGGGGCCTTCGCGGTGGGGCGGGTCAATGATTTTCGCCGTGAACGTGCAGGCGCCCGTTCAACGTGATAAATCGTTCACTATGAGGCGTATGCCTGAGAGATTCCGCCACAGGGCGGATTACGCCGATCGGCATGGTCCGCAAGGGTGGCAGGGACGCGGGCGCGGATTGCGCAATCGGAAATCTTTACGCGATTGAATGGCCAGCCAGCAGGAGGACATATCGCTGGTCTGCCTGGGTTGTCCGGCCAGGCATGGGATATGGCAGTTCCATGAATCAAATGGAGGTGTCGATATCATCCCAATCTGTCGAGCCCATAACATTCGTTAGCCAATTCAGCGCTTAATGTCGTTGTTGGACTACGTGGAAGCCCTTGCAAACGGTTAACGGTACTCGTCTGCTTTTGCCTGTCCAATTGAGGTTGAACGGAAGCATCCAGTCGCGCATCGATGCATCGCGAATCGCCCAATGGATGCGCAGATGCAGGTCTTTGGCGTCAAGGATCTCAGCGACCGAGCGAAGTTGCATCTGTTCGATGCACGGAGTCTCTCCCATGATCAGAATGGCCGTCTGCAATAGCTTTTTTATATTGCATCGCGAACTTGGCCAGGCGAGTCGATCAGTCAGGTTTAACGCCCAGAACAATGTCCAGATACTTTCCGTTCGCCGATAGAAGTCGATGCACTTATTTTGAGACGGCGAATCGTCCAGCAAAAAGACCTTCTCGGAGGGGCTCACACCGGGCCACGCATCCAATTGCTCGATAAGTGCTAGAGAATCGGCTTGATCCATGCCATCTGCGCGAGAGACGACTGCAAGCAGTACTTGCGACCGACGCACAACATCTTCGATGGTCTGTATGGTTACTTCATCATCGTCCTCAACAACGAGGCGACCGTGAAAGACAGGAACCGCTTTCTTTCGAAGTAACTTGAAGGACCTCGATGCGCGGTTTGCCTGTCGTGGGCTGACGTCATCCCAGGTGTTCGGACAGGGATAGCCAGACTTGTGCATCTACCAACAGCCCCCGTGACTACCCGCGGAACAGAATGTGCAGAGGCGCCGCATCGGCCAGCCAAGCATGCTTATGCAAGCTGCGCGATTGGTGAACTGGATTCTGATTGGGGACTGTTGCCAAGTAAAGCGTAGCCCGCAATTTTGTCACTCCTGACACTTGTCAGTTGACGAGTGACAAGTGCGTGACCATGACGCTAACGCCGCACCGCCACCACGCGGAAGCCAATGTGGTCGTAACGCCGTTCCGGTTCGAAGCGTAAACGGAACGCGCTTCGGCACGGCCAGCCTTCGTCGGTCCAGGCCCCTCCGCGGCGCGAGCGGGATCGATCGCCATGTTCGCTTTTTGTCGCCGTCGATTCGGCGTCGTGCAGATCAGGATCAGCGCCGCCCGGTAGCTTCGCCCGGTACCAATCGCGGCACCACTCGAAAATGTTGCCGTGCATGTCGTGCAGGCCCCAGGCATTTGCGGGGTAACTGCCGACCGGCGCTGCGCGGCCGAGCGATGGGCCCTCTTCGCCGCCGTTGTACGGCTTGCCTTTGAAGTTTGCTTGTTTGCTACTGAGCGAATCGCCGAACCAGGTGGCCGTGGTTGTGCCTGCGCGGCAGGCGTATTCCCACTGTGCTTCGGTCGGTAGACGGAACTCCCAATCGGTCGGCAGTTCGCCTGAGTTGTGAGCAAGCTCCGTCAACTTCTGGCAGTACAACTCTGCCTCGGCAAAATTCACGTTGCCGACGGGCAGGTCATCACCGGCTGGAAGCTCTTCGGTCAACTCGCCCGGCAAATCGCCGACGATTCGCTTCCAATCGCCCTGCGTTGTTTCGTACTTCGCCATCCAGAAGCCGCGCGTGAGCGTGACCTCGACCTGGTTCTCGCCGGGCCGGCGTTCCGGTTCGCTGCGCGGACTGCCCATCGTGAATGTGCCGGCGGGACACCAACAGAGAGCAACGCCCGCCACGCTTCGTTCGTCGCCAGCCTGCGCGCCATCAAAGGCCGTTGGCGCCGCAGGTTTTGCCGGCGCGGCCGGTGGCGCAGAACGCTGGCAACTGAGAACGTTGCCAGGCACCACGATCAACGTGGCAATTGTGAGCCAGAATCGATGAGCGTGCATCTCGGCTGTCCCCCGCATGCAGACGCGCAGGACTGCTTGTTAACCTGCGCTTAGATCGGTTATAGCCGATCCAACTGCGCAGTCACTACGAGAGACCGTTTCACGCCGGCGTTCTTTAGAGAGCCGGAGTTCTGCCGTGGCACGAACGCAGTACAGGACAAGTACTCGCCTGGTCGCGATTACTTCGGCGCCGTGATCCGAGCGCTCGGAACGACTGGCTGCGCTGGCGCGACGGGTTGGAGAGTCGTCGTCGGCGTCACAGGTTGCAGCGGCGCTGCTGGCTGGACCGGAATGGCGGGTTGAAGTTGCGGGCCAGGGGCTGGAATGGCGGCGCCAGGGATTGCCGCGCCCGGCGCGACAGGCGGCGCAAACCCATCAACAGGCGGTGGCGGCAGGCCATCAATGCCGGCCCGCGCGGCAGCGCGCGCTGAGTCGACAGCGCGGACGTAGCGAGTCAGCAAATCCTGCGTCGAACGGAATTCCGGGCGCTGCGTCAGCGGTGCGTAAGAAGCAGTCTGCGCCACCTTGTCGTACTTTGCCTGAGTCTGCGCGAGCGCCTCGGCGCTGGGGTCCGTGCCTTTGGCAACTTCGGGCGGCAACGCCAAAAAGTTCTTCCAGTTCGCGTCGAGCAGCGGCTCCATGTGCAGATACGCGCCAACCAGGACTGGGCGCAAATTGTTCGGTGTGTCCGGCAAAGTGATCGGACCAGCGGCCGGCGCGGCTGTCGTCGGCGGCGGGCCTGGAGGTCCCATCGGGGCGTCCACAGGTCCGGCCGGAGGGGCAGCCGTGTCTCGCGCGATTAGCGCCATCAACTGCGCGGCCGATTGCGGCAGCGTTGGTGGGTTGCCGTAATAGACTGCGTCGGCGCGGTTATCTACTTTCAGAACCGAGCCATCGAGCGCGACTCCCAAAAAGAGTCCGCGAGCGGCCGAGTAAGAATAAACCTCAGCGTTCAGCTTGATGTCGGTCCCGGCCGAAGTTTGGCGCCCGACGGGTCCGGCGGCCACCGAGGCGTCGGCGCCGAGCGTGAACTCGCGCCCGGAGAGCATCGTTTCAATGCCCTTACGGTTCTTGAAGACCAACACGATATCGGTCGATTGCAGCCCAGCCTGCCAGCCAACGCTGCCACCGGTGAAGGTGACGAAGATTGGCGCTCGCCAGTTGCCGTCGGGGTTTTTCACCATCACCACGCCACGGCCAAAGCGGCCAGCGATGACAAAGCCACCTTTGACGACGTTGGGGATGATGGCGATCGCCTGCGCGTCGGCCAGCATCGACTGCGGAATCGATTGCGCTTTAAAGTTCGTAAAGCTTTGAAAGACGGCCGTCGAGGCCATCATCGTGCGCGTTTCTTGCGAAGGCTCAAAGCCTTGTGCCTGGAGGCTGGCGGCTGCCGAGAGAGTCGCTGTGACCACGATTGCGTGGATCAAAACTTTGCGCGCCGTCATGGTTTGATGACCTCCAGGTCCAAATATTTAAGAGCCCGGGACGAATACGCCCGTGGGCGCTGGCAGGAACCCTGGAACGCTGCGCGGGAGGGGCCCTGCCAAACGGGCCGAAAGAGTAGTCCAGATCATCCGTTAGGTCCAGATCAGTCAGGGACCGGAAAGACCGCGCAGTTCGCCCAGGCGCCGCAAGTTGAGTGGGCAGATTTGACACCCTACCAATAGCGAGGTATGACAGCCGCAGCGGGCTGTTCTGCGCGCACTTTGCAAAATACCCCAACCGGCGCTGGGCTGACTCTTCACCACTTGCGCATCTCTCACTGGGAAGCAATCGACCATGATCTTCGGCAAACTGTGGCACGCCTTGTCGGCCCAGATGAACAAGCTAGCAAACTACTTCTGGACGGCCGATCCGATCGCCCAGATGCAGTACGAGTACGATCTGGCCGTCAACCAGTTGAAAGAAGGACGCGAAGGGCTCGAGCAATACCGCGCCCTGGTCGAGCGCGTCACTCGCCAGGTCGCCAATGACCGGACTCACGTCAATAACCTGGAGGCCAAGATCAAGGCCTACCTGCAGGCCGGCGACCGCGAAACAGCGGCCCGCTTTGCCCTCGAACTGCAAAAAGCCAAGCAAGGCCTGGCCGAGAACGAAGGGCAGCTCAAGCTGCACGAGGAGGCCTACGGCAATAACCTCACCAAGATCAAGCACGCCACGGGCAAGCTCTCGACGATTCGCGAAAAGATCGCCAAGTACGATGCTGAGTTGAAGATGAGCCGGGCCGAGGCCGAAGTCGCCAAGCTGGCATCGAGTTTGAACTTCGACGTCACGACGGATTTCGGTCAGATCGAGCAAGTGATCCAGGACAAGATCGGCCTGAACCGCGCGAAGGTGCGCGTGGCCGCGGACCTTTCCGGCGAAGGGCTGGTCGATATCAAGCGCGAACAAGAGATGGAAAAAGTTCAGGCAGACATGGCGCTGCGCGATTTTGAAGTCAGCATGGGCATGGTCACGCCCGAGACCGCAGCCGTGCCACAAACCGCCAAGGAACTCGGCCCAGCGGCCAAGGCCACTGAGAAACAATCGAACTAAGCGGACTGCGTGTTTCGCAATTCAGCACGTCCACGGATTCGCACGCACACGTGACGCCCGACCCGACCGACACGGCAGCCTCTTCCGCCAAAGCCACCTCTGGCAAGCAACTGCGCGCCGATTTGCCCGAGTGGTTTCCTGAGTGGTCGCACGAGCTTGCCGAGCTCTACTTCTCCGGCACGACCTGCCTGTTTGTCCTCAGTGGCAACGTGCATGACCTGCTGCCGGCGAACGCCGATGGCACGGCGTACACGGGCCTGACCGAGTTTTTGGCCGGGCAGATCTTTGGCGGCTGGGATATTGTCTTGCACTATGACCTGGCGCGCGGATTGCGACCGCTGGCGGGACCAGATCCGCAACGCCTGCAAGTGATGGTCCGCTTGCTCTCTGGCCGGTTTGGCGAATTGGCCCAGTGGCCGCGCGACCCGGACCAGGTGCTGCAACTGCTCGATTCGTTCATTGAACGCAATTTGGTCGAAACGGCGCCCGAACGCCGGCTGCGGATTGCAATTTTGTTCGGCTATGGTCAGTACCTTGCGCCGTCTGGCGATCAGACGTCGCTGGATCGTGGCGACAAGGCCCGCCTGGTGCGGTTGCTGAACTGGGCCCAAAATCCTTACATCAAGCAGGCGAACATCGCGTTCTGTTTGCTTGCCGATAAGCTAACTGAAGTCAACGACCGGCTGGTTTCGAGTCCTCACGTAGCCGTGCTCGATGTGCCGCTGCCAAACCGCGACGCGCGGTTGCACTACATCGAAAAGGCTGACGGTAAGAACACGCAGGCGCTCAAAGACATCTCGGCTGGCGAACTGGCCGATCTCTCGAACGGCTTGACGCTCGTCAATCTCGAAGTCTTGCTCGCGCAAGCCCGCCAGGCGCCGCAAACGCTGGGGCGTGACCGCTTCCGCGAGTTGAAACGCCAGATGATCGAGCGGCAATGCCAAGGGCTGATCGAATTTATCGAGCCAAAGCACAACCTTGATACCGTGGTCGGCCACGCAGCCGCCAAGCAGCGACTGCGCGACGACGCCATTTGGATCAGCCGTGGCCAGCTCGATACGGCGCCGATGGGATACCTGATTACTGGTCCGGTCGGCACCGGCAAATCGTTTTTGGCCGAGTGCTATGCTGGCTCAATCGGCGTGCCGTGCGTCAAGTTGCGCAACTTCCGCTCGAAGTACGTCGGAGAGACCGAAGGAAACCTGGAACAGGTGCTCAGCGTGCTCCGCTCGCTGGGGCCGGTGGTTGTGATGATCGACGAGGCCGACGCGGCGCTCGGCAGCCGCAAGTCGGAGGGAGATTCCGGCACGTCGAGCCGAGTCTTCTCGATGATCGCCAGCCAGATGGGCGACACGACCTATCGCGGTAAGATCGTCTGGATGCTGCTCACCTCGCGTCCGGATCTGCTGCCAATCGATCTGAAGCGGCAAGGGCGGGCCGAAGTCCACATTCCGCTGTTGTATCCAGAGACCGAGGCGGACATTCGCGAGATGTTCGTCTCGATGGCCAAGAAGAACAAAATCACCCTGGCCGCCGACGCCGTGCCGGCCGTAAAGGCAGACCGTCATTTGAGCGGCGCTGATATCGAAGGCGTGGTGCTTTCGGCGCGGCGGATTGCGCTCGTGGCCAATCGCAAAGAAGTCACGCAGGCAGACATCAGCGAGGCGCTCGGTGATTTTATTCCTTCGGCCCAAGGCCTGGAAAAGGAATTGCAGGAGCTGGCCGCGGTGTTGGAATGCACGCAGATGGCGTTTCTGACGCCGGAGTGGCGCGAAAAGGTCGCCAAGCCCGGCGGCCGCGCTGCGCTGCAAGAACGATTTGCCGCGGTGCAGCAATTGATCGCGGAGAGTTGAAACAGTCGCGTTAACACAATTCGTTTCGCACTGCTGGGCAAGCCAGCAGTGGCACACGTCGCCCAAGTAGAAAGCGAAGACCCATGGCACACCAACATAAGTCCAGCTGGCTAGACCCCAAGTCCGATACGCCACTGATTGAAGAACAAGCCCGACGTCTCAATACCTTTGTCGAAGCGCTGGCAGATGGCCGTATCGACGACAAAGAAGTCGCGGCCCAAGAAGCGCGGCTCGTCGCGGCGATGAAAGAAGTCGAACCGCTGCTCGAGCCGGCCGTGCATGAAAAGGTGACGAAGCTGCTCTGCGAACTAACGGCGTACGATTTGATGAACGTGCTGCACTCGATGGAAGCCTCGCGCCCGAAGACCAAGTTCCGTGGGTGAGATTGGAGTTGTTCGACACTAACCCGAAGCGCCAGCGAGGGTTCTTCTTCTCCACAACGCAACGAAGAACCCTCGCTGGCGCTTCGGGTTGGTGGCAGATTAAGCGTAATCGCCGACGTCAAGTGGCGTAAGTTTGTGTCCAGCGACCCGGGGGCAGTGCTGTGCGACGATAGCGCAACGCGTTTTGCGACATCATGATGCGAGCTGGACTCCGCTTTAGGGCCGTTGCCGGTCGTGGGCAACTCGCGTAATCTGACTCACAGCCGCGAACCCCGACGAGATTGGGACGAATCGCGCAAATCCTATTGGAGGACATTTCCGTGGCAGGGCAACCAAAACCAACGTTCTATATCGCGCTCGTGCTTGTCGTCGCCGGCCTGATCGGCCTGGCGGTGTGGAACGCAGATATATTCGCGCCGAAGCAAAAGCAGGAAGACACGAAGGTCGACCCGAAGGTTTTGGCCGGCGATGTCGAATCGCCCGATGGCGGTGGCTTAACCACGGTCAAGGAATACACGTTTGTTCCATCGCAAAAGCTGCCGCCGGTAACGGGCGTTTCGGACTACAAGCCGCTCGAAGAGAACGACAACACTGTCGACTTTGCGCTCAATACCTGGGCCGGCTGGGCGCCAATCATCCTGGCGAACGAAGGCTTCGCCCCGAAGAAAATCTGGAAGACGCCCGACGGGAAGGAATTCAAAGTCAACCTGATCCTGGCCGACGACCCGGTCGCCATGCGACAGTCGTACGTGGCCCGCGGCGCTCACATCGGCTGGGCGACGCTGGACATGCTGCCGCTGTTTGTCGACGCGATGGTCGAGAACAAAGACAGCCGGATCATGCCGCGGGTATTCCAACAGGTCGATTTCTCGAACGGTGGCGACGGCATCGTCGTTCGCAATGACATCAAGACGATTTCCGACCTGAGCGGCAAGACGCTGGCGCTCGCGCAGAATTCGCCATCAAACTATTTTGCCCTCAACATGATTGTGGCCGGTGGCTTGCAGCCGAGTGACGTGAAATTCATTTTCACGGCCGACGCGTTTCAAGCGGCCGCCGCGTTCAATGGTCGGCCGGAGATCGCCGGTTGCGTCTCCTGGGCGCCTGACATTTACAACCTGCAGAAGAAGCCGGGCAACCGAATGTTGGTGACAACGCAAACGGCCAACAAGCTGATTGCGGACGTCTGGTTTGCCCGCGCTGACTTTGCCAAAGACCACCCCGACATCTGCGAGGCGCTGGTTCGCGGCATCTTTGACGCCATGACCGACATGAAGGATGAAGGCAAACGCAAGCACGCCGCCGACCTGATGGCCGTGGGCTACAACATTCCGGCCAGCGAAACGATCAACATGTTGGGCGACGCCCACAGCACAAACTGGGCCGAGAACTATCAGTTCTTCATGAACCAGAACAATCCGGCGAACTTCGAACGGATTTGGAATCAGGCGTACTACCTGTATCGCGCCGTCCGACAGATCACGCACACGCCGGTGCCGTTCGATCAAGTGATGGACTTCTCAATCATCGCCAAGCTGGGCAAAGAAGAGAAATACTCGTCAACCAAGGACGAGTACAAGCTGCAATTGATGCCCAAGACGGCGCTGCAAATCAAAGCTGAGAACGATCAGATTTTGACCAACACGGTCATTATCCACTTCTTTCCGAACAGCGCAGATCTCTACAAGAAAATCGACGAAGAGGTCGATGGCAAGACCGTCTCCCGGCTCTACGACCCGAGCGTCGACGCCGTGGTCGAGGAGATCGGCAAGCTCTCCGGACAGTTCGGCAATGCCCGGATTATCATCGAAGGGCATACCGACGATTCGATGAAGGGGCGCGTGCCGGCGAGCCTGGTAAAAGAGCTTTCGCAGCAACGTGCGCTGGCCGTCAAGCAGGCGCTCGCCGACAAGTTCAAGATCGACCCTAACCAGTTCGTCGCCGAAGGACGTGGCTGGGACGCCCCGGCCGATCCGGGCGATCCGGAGAACCACGCCAAGAACCGCCGCGTGGAAGTCAAGGTCTACACGGCAGAACAGCAGTAAGCGCCGCGGAGCATATTTAACTACTGCGAAGCAGCAGTCCGAAGCCAACAGCGGCGACCTACCGATGGCAGAGCAAGCAACTCCGAGCGAAAGTGCGCAGTCGCGGGCCGCGGCAAAACCTGCGCCGTCGAAGTTGCGCGCTTGGGCTCGCGATTTCTTCGAGTTGCGACGCCCGGCCCCGCTGTGGCAGTCCATCTTCTTTGGCCTGTTGTGCCTGGCGTTTGTCTACGCGCTCTGGAGCTGGGTCACACTGGGCGAGACCAGCGAAGACCGGATCGTTTCGTCGGCGTCGCTGCCAAGTCCGGCCGAAACATTCGCCAAGTTTCATGATCTGTGGTTTGAAATGGCGCTCACTCGTAACCTGCTCGCCAGCCTGCAGCGAGTGACGCTTGGCTTTGCCCTGGCGGCAGCAATCGGCGTGCCGCTGGGGATTCTCTGCGGATGTTTCTCGTGGGCCGGGGCCTTTTTTGCGCCGATCTCGGTCTTCGGTCGCAATATTCCCATCGCCGCGCTGATCCCCATTACGTTCCTGCTCTTCGGCATTGGCGAAGGTCAGAAGGTGATGTTCATTTTCATCGCCTGTGTGGCCTTTGTGCTGACGGATACCGCGCGCTCGATCATGGAAGTTGGGCAGCAATATATCGACACCGCCTACACGCTCGGCGCCAGTCGCCGGCAAACGATTCTGAAGGTGCTGGTGCCGCTGGCCATGCCCAGCGTGTTCAATTCGTTGCGATTGCTGTTCGGCCTGGCGTTCGGCTACATCATGTTGGCCGAAGTGATCACGACGGGTGATCACGCTGGCGGGATTGGCAACATCATTCAGCAATGCCAGAAGCGCGGACTCACAGGCCAGATTATTTTGGTGCTGATGATCATCCCAGTGGTCGCCCTGGCGATTGACCGCCTCATCTACTGGATGCAGTGTGAATTGTTTCCGTATCGCTACGGTGGCGTGGGCGTGCTGAACTCGGCCATCGAGTGGGGATTGCATCGCTGGGAAGACGCCAAGGGGCTGGTGATTCGTCCGGCCGCTTTGCCAAGCCAGCCGGCTGGCATCACGACCGCGGTCTCGCCATCAGCGCCTGCTCAACCTGTGGTATCAGCGACGCCCTCGGCCGCAACATCCGCTGAGCCGGAGAAGCCGCAATGAGCGACGATGCCTCTCCATCGAACCTGGCCACTGGCGCCTCGGCTCCGATCGGGGCCAGTAATGTCCCGGCTGAAGGGATCGGCGTTGGTCATGTGCTGGAGCATGTCCGTCGCCCGGCCGATGTTTCGCTGCCGCGAATCGTCGAATTTCGCAAAGTCACCAAGACGTACAACGAGGGCGGCCGCAAAGAATACACCGCAATTCGCGATGTCTCGTTCGTCGTCGAAGACCTGCCCGGCAAAGGCGAGTTCGTTTGTGTCCTCGGCCCCAGCGGTTGTGGCAAGAGCACCATCCTGCGATTGATCGCCGGACTTGGCCCGCAGTTCCCGGCCACTAGTGGCGAGGTGCAGGTGATGGGCGAACCTGTAACCGGCCCCGGGGCCGATCGTGGCATGGTCTTTCAGGACTACACCAGCTTCGATCACCGCACGGTACTCGACAACGTCACGTTCGGTCTGGAATGCCAGGGCGTGCGGCGCAGCGAGCGGTATGCCCTGGGCCGAGAATGGATTGCGCGCGTTGGGCTGAATGTCGAGACCGATCAATACAAATATCCGCACGAGTTGTCAGGCGGCATGCGGCAACGAGTGGCCATTGCCCGCACGCTGGTGCTGCGTCCGCGCATCATTCTGATGGATGAGCCGTTCGGCGCGCTCGATCCGCAAACTCGCATGAACATGCAGGATCTGCTCGTCAGCCTGTGGCGAAGCGTCGAGGCGACGGTTTTCTTCGTTACGCATTCGATTGAAGAGGCGGTGTTTCTCGGCGATCGGGTGTATGTCCTGGGGGGCTCGCCAGGGACAATCGCCCGCGAACTGGAGATCGAACCGGCCGATCGCCCGGCCCGCGAAATGGCGGTGCAGCCTCGCTTTCTGAAGACGGTCGATTACATTCGTGATTTGATTGTAAAGTTAGAGCAGAAGCCGGAGCATGTGCTGACCGCGTGACGCGTCCAGCAGACGGCGCAGAATTGCGACTTGAATTCCTTCCCCCCGAGTGTTGCCGTGCGGTTGACCAATTACCTCAAAACAGCGTTCCTGGTCCCCTGGAACCTGCTCGCATTTGGCGCAACTGTTGCGTTTGGGGTCATTATTCGTCAGCCAGACGTGGTGATTCCCTTGGCGCTGGCTGCTGAAACGGCCTATCTCGGCCTGCTGGGCATGCACCCGAAGTTTCAGCAGTACGTCGACGCGCAAGACGCCAAGCAGGCGCGCGTCGATGGCTCGCTCGAGCAAGAGCAGATGCTCCGGCAGATGGTTGCGGCGCTGCCGCGCGAGTCGATGCAGCGTTTCGAAGCGCTGCGAGCACGCTGCCTGGAGTTGCAACAGATCGCGGTCGAGCTAAAACGCCCCAGCGACGGCGTGCGTCCTTTGGATGATTTGCAACTCGAAGGGCTCGACCGTCTGCTGTGGATCTACCTGAAGCTGCTGTTCACGCAGTACTCGCTGGAGCGTTTCTTCGAGAAAACTCCTCCTGGGCCAATCGACTCGGACATCAAACGCCTCGACGCCAAGCTGAAGGCCCTGCCGGCCGACGCAACGGATCCCAATCAGCTAAAGATTCGCAAGGCAGTCGAAGATAACCTGCAAACCAGTCGAGACCGTCTGGCGAACCTGCTCAAGGCGCGACAGACGTACGAGATTCTGCAGTTGGAAGTCGACCGGCTGGAAAACAAGATCCGCTCGCTCAGCGAACTGGCCGTGAACCGCCAGGAACCGGACTTCATCACGGGCCAGGTCGACCAGGTGGCCTCGAGCATGGTCGAAACCGAACGAACGATGAACGACCTGCAATTTGCCACCGGGCTGCATTCGTTCGAAGACAACGCCCCGTCCCTCTTGCGGCGACCGCCGGTCAAGCAAGTGACGAAGCAACGCTAACTTGGAGGTTAGAAATTCCGCGTCTCGGTGTCCGGGAGGGCGAGGCCACTGCTGTGAACAAGCTATCAAGGTGGTTGCTTGCATTTGGTGGTGGATTGTTTGGCGGCTTGAATTAGTTTCCAGGCAGAGGAGTGGCCGCCGGGGATTTTGGTG
>Ga0268266_10002212_pt1 | contig 21255 bp, 18 predicted proteins | sample KBSS13metaG_FD_190356 | JGI IMG/M metagenome (GOLD analysis project Ga0268266, IMG submission 190356) | Switchgrass rhizosphere microbial communities from Kellogg Biological Station, Michigan, USA - KBS S1-3 metaG (SPAdes) (version 2) | ecosystem: Host-associated > Plants > Roots > Rhizosphere... | reverse complement strand
CGGCGGCATGGATCTCGACGGCCGGCCGCTGGTGACGCGCACCAGCTTCCGCATGCTCCATACGCTGACCAACCTGGGGCCAGCGCCGGAGCCCAACATGACGGTCCTGTGGTCGCGCCATCTGCCGGAGGCGTTCAAGACCTATTGCATCCGTATCAGCCGCGACACCTCGTCGATCCAGTACGAGAACGACGACCTGATGCGGCCCTATCACGGCGACGACTACGGCATCGCCTGCTGCGTCTCGGCGATGCGGCTCGGCAAGCAGATGCAGTTTTTCGGTGCGCGCGTGAATCTCGCCAAGGCCCTGCTCTATGCGATCAACGGCGGCAAGGACGAGATGAGCGGCGAGCAGGTGGCACCACCCGCGGTGCCGGTGACCGCCGACGTGCTCGACTACGACGAGGTGTTCCCCAAGTTCGATGCCATGATGGACTGGCTGGCGCGCACCTATGTGCACGCGATGAACTGTATCCATTACATGCACGATAAGTACTTCTACGAGCGCCTCGAGATGGCGCTGCACGACCGCGACATCCTGCGCACCATGGCATTCGGCATTGCCGGCCTGTCGGTGGCCGCCGACAGCCTGTCGGCGATCCGCCACGCCAAGGTCCATGTCATCCGCGACGAGAAGGGCCAGGCGGTCGACTACAGGGTCGAGGGCGACTATCCGAAGTACGGCAATGCCGATTCGCGGGTCGACGACATCGCCGCCGACCTGGTGTCGCGCTTCATGGCGAAGATCCGTCGGCATCCGACCTACCGCGGCGCGACGCATACCCAGTCGGTGCTGACCATCACCTCCAACGTGGTCTATGGCAAACACACTGGAAACACCCCGGACGGACGGCGCAAGGGAGAGCCGTTCGGTCCTGGCGCCAATCCAATGCATGGCCGCGATTCGCACGGTTGGCTGGCGTCCTGTATCTCGGTGGCACGCCTGCCCTATGCCGATGCCCAGGACGGCATCAGCTACACCGTCAGCATCGCCCCCACGCTTGCGCCGAAGGATGCCGAAGGCGGCGTGGCCAATGCGGTGAAGGCGTTCGACGCCTATTTCGGCCAGGGCGGTTTCCATATGAACCTCAACGTGCTGTCGCTCGACACGCTGAAGGACGCGATGGAAAACCCGGAGAAATATCCACAACTCACCATTCGCGTCTCGGGCTACGCGGTGAACTTCGTCCGCCTCTCGCGCGAGCAGCAGCTCGACGTCATCAGCCGCACCTTCCACGGCAAGTTCTGAGCCGGACGATGACGGAACCGGGCACCCTCGAAGTCGGCAGCCGCCACGAGCTGCGCGTAAGCCTCTCCCCTGATGCGCCGGAGACGGCCGGCTTCGAGGGAACCGAGGGCGCTGTCGGTTGGGTTCATTCCTACGAAACTGGATCGACGGTTGACGGACCCGGCATCCGCATCACGCTGTTCATGTCGGGGTGCTTCCTGCGCTGCCAGTATTGCCACAACCCAGATACCTGGCGTCTCAAGGACGGCCACCGAGTGGAACTCGCCAAGGCGATCAGGCGGCTGGCCGAGTTCGCGCCGATGCTAAGCGCCATGGGCGGCGGGCTGACGATTTCGGGCGGCGAGCCATTGGTCCAGGTGGAATTCACCCGCGGGATGTTCGCTGCAGCCAAACGGATGGGCCTCCATACGGCGCTCGATACGTCGGGCTTCCTCGGCGCAAGGGCCGACGACGCCTACCTCGCGAATGTCGACTTGGTGCTTCTCGACATCAAGAGCGGCGATCCCGATACCTATCGCGCTGTCACTGGCCAGAACCTGGAACCGACGCTGCGCTTCGCCCATCGGCTCAACGCCGTCGGCAAGCCAGTGTGGGTACGCTACGTACTGGTGCCTGGACTGACGGACGCGCCGGCCAACATCGAGAAGGTCGCCCACCTCGTGGGACCGATGAACAACGTCGAATGGGTCGAGGTGCTCCCGTTCCATCAGATGGGCGGGTTCAAGTGGAAGTCGCTCGGCCTCGAGTATCGGCTAGCCGACACGCAGACGCCGAGCGAGCAGCAGGTCGCGGCGGCGATGGACATCTTTCGCCAGGCCGGCTGCAAGGTCCGCTGACGATGGCGATGATCGCCGAGTTCCTAGCAGCCCAACCCATCCTCGCCCTGTTCCTTGCCGTAGCGCTCGGCTACGCGGTCGGGCAGATCAACGTCTTCGGCTTCTCGCTGGGCATCGGCGCGGTGCTGTTCGTCGGGCTGGCAATTGGCGCGATCGCGCCCAAGGCGCTGATCGCCGGTCCGATCGGGCTGATCGGCCTCACGATGTTCCTCTACGGCATCGGCATCCTCTACGGCGGGCAGTTCTTCGAGGGCCTGTCGGGACCCGGCCGGATGTACAACCTGCTCGCTTTCGTGGCCGTGCTGGCCAGCCTTTTCGTGGCCCTGGCGCTCGGCCGGCTGCTCGGCATCGACACCGGCGAGACGCTCGGGGTGTTCGCCGGGTCGATGACCAGCACCCCGACCCTGCAGGCCGCCCTCGACCTGATGGGCAACAAGGCGCCGTCGATCGGGTACTCGGTCAGCTATCCGTTCGGCGTGATCGGGCCGATCCTGTGCTTCTACCTGATGACGCGCGCGGTGAAGCCGATCTTCCCTCCGGCGCCGGCGCGCTTCCACATGGGCGAGATCACGATTGATCGCCTGCCGCGGGGCGTCTCGACGCTCGGCGACTTGCGCCAATCGCTGCCGGCGGGCGTCCAGGTCTCGAGCGTCCGCCAGGATCATCATAACAGGCTGCCCGACGATTCCCTCGCGCTGCGCACGGGCGACGGGCTACTGATCGTTGCCGACCGGCAGACGGCGATCGGCGAGACGGCCGCCCTGTTTGGCCGGCTCGACCCCAACCGTCTCGGCAAGGACCGCAGCGACCTCTCCTACCAGCGCTTCTTCGTGTCCAACGCGCGGCTCACCAGCACGGCGCTGTCGGACCTGCCCGCGCCGGCCGATCTCCCACTTCACGTCATCCATGTGCGGCGCTATGACGTGGATCTCGTTCCGGCGCCAGACCTCGTGCTGGAGGTGGGAGACCGCGTCGGCGTGCTCGTGCCGGTCGACCAAATCCAGGCGGCGAGGACATTCTTTGGCGACACGGTGAAGGCGGCCGCGGAATTCAGCTACATCTCCGTCGGCCTCGGCATGGTGCTGGGCGTGCTGCTCGGGCTCGTGCCGATACCGTTACCAGGCGTCGGCACGGTGACGCTGGGCATCGGCGGCGGACCGCTGATCGTGGCGCTGATCGCCGGCCGCCTCCGGCGCACGGGACCGATCACCTGGGTTATGCCCCTGCCCGCCAACATCGTACTGCGCAATTTTGGCCTGACGCTGTTCCTGGCAACGGTCGGCATCAACTCGGGCCAGGCCTTCCTGACCACGGTCGTGCGGACCGGCCCGATCCTGCTGGTCGTCGGCGCGGTCGTCGTCCTGACCGCGATCTTCGTCATCCTGCTGGTCGGTCACTTCATCCTGCGCATCCCGTTCGACGACCTTCTCGGCGTCGCCTCGGGCGCCACGGGCAATCCGGCGATCGTCGTCTACGCCAGCCGCATGGCGCCGACGGAACGCACGAATATTGCCTACGCCATGATCTTTCCATCGGCCACGATCGTGAAGGTCGTCGGCGTCCAGATCGCCGGGCTCATTCTCGCAGGTTGAGACTGCGAGACTCCATGGCGAAGATCAGTAAAGCTTGATGCCATAATTCAGGATCAATCGCACCTCGTCGACAACCGTGGTCGTACCGTTTTGCGTGGTCCAAGACTTGCCGTACCGGGCACGCAGCCACAGACCCTGCAGCGGCTTCCAGTTCGGCCTCCATTCTAGATTGAAGTCCCACTCGCTTTCGACGAGCGGCCCCCCAGCCGCGGGTGCGCCGGTCCAGCCATTGAAATAGAAAACCGATGCTGCAACACCGGGCAGTCCGATCGGCGCCATGACGTACGATGCGCCGACCATGATCGCGTTCTCGCCGGCTCGGTTGAAGGCTAGGATCTGCGCGTCAGTGTAAAACGGATTGGCGCTCCACGGCGTCTGCACGTTGAAGCCGGGGTTCACCACCGAGTACGCGGCTGTAAGGATTGCGGTCGAATAGCCTATCTGCAGCTGGGTGCCGAACTGGTTCGTTGCCCAGTAGTTGCCTCCGTTCAGCAGATTCATGCCGACACTGTTCTGGGCGGCGAACTGCCCCTGTAGCATCACGCTGGTATCGCCGAAATCGTGCCCGGCCCGTCCTTCCGCATAGAAGATGTTCATCGTATCCTGCGCATAATACTCGATGGCACCGATGTGGACTGGTCCCCAACGCATCAGACCGCCTAAGAGCCCGACGCCGCGATCTTCGCTGGCGCCCGCGGCGCGGGACATTGAGATGAATTCAGTCGAATTGCGTTCCTTGATCGCGGCGATGTAGCCGCCGCCATACCGAAAGAACGGACCGCTCCCTTCCGAATCGCCATAGCTACCCATCAGCGTGTAGCCATAGAAGGTCTTGGGCGTCATACGATTGTCGTGCGGCCCGATAAACGGCGTATCGTAAAGGTACCGCCCGGCGACGATCGTGTTCTGCTCGTTGAGATGCACCTTGCCGTAGAGCTGGCCGAGCACCCCGTATTGCTGCTGGCCTGCTTTTAGGAGACCGGTGCCATCGTGATCCAGCGGCGCATAGACCGGAAAGGAGGTGTAGAGCACAAGACCGCCAGAAATCAGGTTCCAGAGGCGCCCCGTCTCGAAGTTGAAGGAACCGCCGGCCGCCCAAGCCTCCTTCCACGTCGAACTCCCGCCGTTCTGAACGTTGGTGAGTTCGTCGCGATAGTAGGAGCGAAAATTGAAGCCGGCCTTGGAATCGCGGATAAAGGCCGGCGTATCCCGAAGCTGCTCCTTCATCTGCGGAAACAGCATCAACGGTTCGGGTGTTTTGAGCGAGGTGAAACTGCGCTCGATCGCTCCGATCGCCTGACTGGGATTGGCAGGGATCGGGTCTTCTTGCTTGGCGCTTTGCGCGCCAGCCTGCCAACCGGCGCCGAGCACCGCGGCCGCCATCAGACTGGCCAGGGTCCGGCGGTGATGAACGAAGCGAATGGTTGCCTCCCCTGCAACGTGACGCGAGATCTCTTCCTGATCCTCCTCAGCAGAGGACGAGGTTCTGCGCGAGCCCTGCTTCGCTGGTCTCCTTGTACTTGGCGTTCATGTCCTTCCCTGTGTCGGCCAGGGTCTTGATCGTCGTGTCGAGATCGACGCGATGGCGCGAGGCGATCTCGTTGGTGGCGATCATGACGGCGATCCACGCCTTCACCGCGCCGAAGGCGCAGCGCTCGATGCAGGGTACCTGGACATAGCCCGCGACCGGATCGCAGGTCATGCCGAGATGATGCTCGAGCGCCGATTCGGCGGCGTTCTCCATCACCTGCGGCGTCGTGCCCAGTGTCTGGCAGATCAGTGCGGCGGCCATCGCCGAGGCAACGCCAATCTCCGATTGGCAACCCCCTTCCGCCGCGGCCAGGGTCGCATTGTGCTTGCACAGATAGCCGACCGCGAGCCCGGCCAGCAGGCCCTCGCGGATCTTCTCCCGCGGCACGTTGCGTGGCCCTTCGGCGAGCGCATAGACGACCGCCGGCATAACACCGGCCGAGCCGCCGGTCGGCGCGGTGATAACGAGATGGCCGCGCGCGTTTTCCTCTGAGGCAGCCAGGGCGAAGGCGGAGACCAGGGCGATTGCCTTGTCGGCCGCGTATTTGTCGTCTTGGGCGCGCTCGAAGACGGTCGATGCCTTGGAATGCAGCTTGATTGGGCCGGGCAGCACGTCGTTCTTGAACGTCAAACCGACCTTCACCGTCGCCACCATGGCGTTCATGATCTTGTCGAGGAAGGCGTTCACCTCCGCCTCGCTCTTGCCCGAGATCGTCGTCTCGTTCGCCATCATCAGCTGTGCGACCGAGAGGTTGTTCTTCTCCGCGTGCTCGCGGAGCTCCTTCATCGTCGCATAGGGGTACTTCGGCGGGTTCTTCTTCGGCGGCTCGTAGCCCTTCCATTCGATGAAGCCGCCGCCGACCGAGTAGTATTCGAGCTCGTGGAGCGACTTGCCCTCGGGGCCGATGAGCTTGCAGATCATGGTGTTGGGATGATGGAAGTCGCCCTTCACCGAGTCGTAGACAATGTCGACCAAAGACAGGTTGAAGGTCTTGTCGCCGAGCTTCAAAGGATAGAACTGGCTGGGCTTGTCCCGCATCTCGTCGAGGAACAGCGGGTCGACAGTGGCCGGCTCCTTGCCGATCAGACCGGCCAGTGCGGCGCGTTCTGTTCCGTGTCCCTTTCCCGTGGCGCTCAGGCTGCCGAACAGATGCACCTTGAGTCCGGTTGCCTTTGCAAGTTGGCCGGTCGGCAGCTTAGTGCAGCGCTGATAGAAATCGTATGTGATACGCATTGGCCCGATGGTGTGCGAGCTCGAGGGACCAGGGCCGACCTTGTAGAATTCGTCTGCGAGAGTCATCACCGGCCCCTTGCTTGCCTTTACTACGGCAAGATCGGGCGAAAGCTCGGCTCCGAGCTTCGGCGCAACCGCTTCCTTTGTCGCTTGCTGCGCCCGCGCCTCGGCCGTCCAGGTGCCGCCAGTCATCACCGCTGCCGCGCCGATCGCAGCGTGACGCATCAGAAAAGTCCGGCGGTCCACGTCCAACTGCTGCGTCGTCGAGGACGTCGGGAAGCTGGAGGTTTCGTTGGCCTTGTTCATTGTTTCCTCCCTCTGTAACTGGCCGCATTACAAGGCCACCCCTTTCGGGTCGCATTGATCAAAATCAACCGACGCAGGCTTGTCCCTAATCTGCACCTTCAACGGTCGTAGGGGCTCCGATTGAGAAATGTCAAAGCGCTGTCGAGCCTCGGCATGAAACAGTCGCGTCGTAGAGAGACAGGAAGGAGCGTCATGAAGCGTCGCGCGTTTCTGACGCTCACAGCAGCACTCGGCGCAAGTCTGCGTGCGGGCGAAACAATGGCACAGACCGACACGCCGAAGTTCAAGCCGGAAGAGCTTGAGCAGATGCTGGCGCCGATCGCGCTATACCCGGATGCCTTGCTGTCCCAGGTCATGATGGCGGCGAGCTATCCCCTGGAAGTGGTCGACGCGGCGCGCTGGTCGAAAGCCAATCCGACGCTCAAGGGCGATGCCGCAGTCAACGCCGTCAAGGACAAGGAATGGGATGCGAGCGTGAAGTCACTGGTCGCATTCCCCGATGTGCTCGCGCGGATGAGTGATCATCTCGATTGGACCCGCAAGCTCGGCGACGCCATGATCGCCCAGGAGGGCGATGTCGCCGACGCCATCCAACGCCTGCGTCGCCGGGCCGCCGGCGCTGGGAACCTGCAGAGCACGCCGCAACAAACCGTGACCACCGAAGGGACGGGCGAGTCCGTTCAATATGCGATCGCCCCGGCAAGCCCGGAGGTTGTCTATGTCCCCTCGTACGATCCGAACCGATTTACGGATCCTGGCCCTATCCGTCCTAGCCTCCGACCTATTGGCCGACCGGCGGCGCCCTCATGTCGGGTATCCTCTGGGGAGTCGGGATTGCGGCCGTCGGCGCGATGTTCGGCAGCTGGGCGTGGCGCGGTTACGGCAATTCCTATGCGAACGTGAATGTGAACAAGGCGGTCAACATCGACCGCAATTTCAATCGCAACCAGATCGGCGGCGACGGCCGATGGCAGCATCGCGTCGACCATCGCCAGGGCGTGGCCTATCGCGACAATGCGACCCGCCAGCGCTTCAACCAGCAAAGGCCCGGCGCCGAGCAGCGTCAGCAATTCCGCGGCCGGTTGGAGAGTGGCCCGCAACCTCGTCCCGGAGGAGGGCCGGGCGGACCGGGGGCTGCCCAGCGGCCAGGTTTGGCGGCCGACCGACCCGGCGCCGGCCAGCGGCCCGCCGTGGGCGCCGGCCAGGGCGGCAACAGGATCCAGCAGCGCCCTGCACAAAACATTCAGAATCGCACGAACCAGCGCCCCGGCGCGCTGAATGGCGCCAGCCGCGGCCAGCAGATCAACCGTGAAGGCGCCCGTGGCCGCCAGCAGATGAACAGGTCGGGCGGCGGACGGCCAGGAGGAGGCGGCGGCGGACGGGGTGGTGGCGGCGGTGGCGGTCGTCCGGGCGGCGGCGGTGGCGGACGGGGTGGCGGCGGAGGCGGAGGACGCAGATGAAGAATCGGCTTCTACGGTTCCTGCTGTCGCTCGTCTGCGCGGGCGGTCTGACGATGGGCGCGGCGGCGCAAGCACCCATGCCTGCTCAAGCGCCTGCGTCTGCGAAAGTCCTGCAAGCCTTTTCAACGCCGGACCAAGCCGCCGAGACGCTGACAGAAGCGCTGCGTAAGGACGACGACAAGACGATAATGTCCATACTGGGAGCAGGTTGGCGCGACCTCGTGCCCAGTACGCGCGAGGACGAGGACGAGACCCGGGCGCACTACCTCGCCGCGTGGGATGAAAGCCACAAGATCGTCCTGTCTGGCGACGCCAAGGCGCAGATCGAGGTCGGCAAGACCGGCTTCCTCATGGCGATCCCGCTAGTCAAGGATCCTGGCGGTTGGCACTTCGACGTCGAAGAGGGCCAGAAGGAGATCGACGCGCGCTTCATCGGCCGTAACGAGCTGCGGGTCGTGCAGAGCCTCCTGGCCCTGGTCGATGCGCAGCAGGACTATTCGGCGATGGATCCGATGAAGTTCGGGGTGCCGACCTACGCCCGCCGCCTCTTCAGCTCACCGGGCAAGAAGGACGGCCTCTATTGGGAGAGCAAGCCCGGCGAGCCCGAGAGCCCGCTCGGGCCGCTGATTGCCAAGGCGCAGCTCGAGAACGGCCCGGACAACGGCTACTATGGCTACAATTACCGGTTGCTCTACGGCCAAGGGCCGGACGCGCCGGGCGGCGCCTACAGCTATCTCGTCAACGGCCGGATGATCGGTGGATTCGCCGCGATTGCCTGGCCGGTGCGGTACGGCGATACCGGCGTGATGACCTTCATCGTCAGCCACTCCGGCGACGTCTACGAGCAGGACCTCGGCGCCGACACCGTCCAGCGTGCCGCCCAGATCAACCTGTTCGATCCCGGCAAGGGCTGGGAGAAGGCGGATATGACGCCTTAACGTTGCTCGACCGGTTCGTCGCATAGCTCAAGAGACCGCGTGGCTCGTCCAGGTCTGCTAATGAGTTCCGAGCACGCTGGAGGAGCCACGCGGTCCCTTGAGCATGATTCGTAAGCGTCACGGAGTGGTGCGAGCCTAGGCGCCTTCAATCGATGATATGGTAACCGCCGTCGACGTAGATCATGTCGCCGGTGATCAGGCGGGTCGCATCGTGCGCCAGGAGAGCCGTCGCCGCGCCGACGTCGTCGATGCCGACCAGCGTGCGCGTCGGGGCACGGCTGTGCGCCTTTTCGAGCAGGGCGTCGAACTCGGGAACTCCCGACGCTGCGCGGGACGCGAGCGGCCCGGGAGAGATTGCATGGACCCGAAGCCCCTCGGGGCCGAGCTCCGCCGCGAGATAGCAGACGGAATTTTCGCTCGGCGAGATGGGCCTTGCGGACGAAGCTCCAGCAGGAGACTTCCATCGTCGTCAGGAAGCCCTCGCGCTCGACGTCGATCACGCGTCCCTGCAAGGCCTCCCCGGGCGAAAGGGCGATCGAATGAACCAGGAAGTCGAGCTGCCCCCATTCCTGAGTGATGCGCTCGAACACCTGCTCGAGCTTTCCCCGAGTCCGCACGTCGAGCGGCATGACGATCGGTGCCTCGACGATTTCGGCCGTGGCTCGACGCACTTGCGCGCCTTCTCGTTGAGATCGGTGACGGCAAGTTCCGCACCAAAGGCGCGAAAGCCTTAGCGCAGCCACAGGCGATCGACTGATCGTTGGCGATTCCAGTTTTGGTCGGCGAATTGGCGCCGGGGATCGCGGCGATGCGCGCAGCACGTGGCCCGACCTTGCTCTCAGCAACTCTGTTGATTGACAAAACGCAACTCCAACAGCTGCCCGTACGCTAGACTTGCCGGCATGGCGCGGAGGGAGTCGCGATGGAGTGGCGCAGCAAGTACGTCATCAGGAGCTATATCCGTAGCGCCGTATGGATCACCCCCTTGTTCGCCTACGTGACTTCCTTCGCGTTGATCCGACTGCTGACCTGGCTCGACGACAGGCTCGGCTGGGACTGGTCGTGGACGATCCAGGTCAGCGTCGCTCAAAGCATGCTCCAGGTGTTCGTGGCCGCGATGTTGTCATTCATCGTCTTCACGTCGAGCTCAATGCTGGTAGCGATCCAGATCGCCAGCGCCCAGCTGACGCCGCGCATCATTGCCACCGCGCTGCTGCGCGACAATACGATCCGCTCAGTCATTGCCCTGTTCGTCCTGACATTCACCTTCAATCTCGGCGTGCTAGCGCGCACTCAGAACGACGTGCCCTATCTAGTCTTCACCGTTGCGTTGCTGCTCACCATCCTTTCGGTCGCAGCCTTCCTCTACTTGATCGACTATTCGGCGCGGCTTCTGAGGCCAGTGACGATTGTCTGGCTGCTCGGCGAGCGCGGGCTTGCCGTAATCGACGACATCTATCCGTCGAAGGTCAGCGATGCGCATCCGGTGGTTACACCGCCGGTGCTGAACGGCTCAATCGTCGAGATCCGTCATCGACGCAAGTCAGCCATCGTGCTGGCGATCGACCTCGAGACTATGAAGCGCGAGGCCGCGCGCACCGGCGGCGTCATAGAGCTGGTAGTCCGTGTTGGCGACTTCGTTGCCACCGGCGAGCTGCTCTATCGACTCTATGGCCAGGCCGGTCACGCCAATGAACCTCTGCTGCGCCAAGCAATCGCAATGGGGCGCGAGCGCACGATCGAGCAAGACCCGACTTTCGCGTTCAGAATCATCGTCGATATTGCCCTTAAGGCGTTAAGCAAGGCGATCAATGATCCCACAACGGCCGTGTTGGCGATCGACCAGCTGCACCGGCTGCTGCGGGTCGCCGGGCGCCGTCATTTGCACGACGACTTCGTTCCGGCGGGCGGCGAAGGTTGGGTCATTTTGAAGACGCCGGACTGGAGCGACTTCGTTGAACTGTCATGTCGCGAAATCCGCTTCTATGGCGCGGAGAACTTCCAGGTAGCACGCCGATTGCGTGCGATGCTCGATAACTTAATCGATGTCTTGCCCGCGCGTCGCGCGCCCTTGCTACGCCGCGAGCTCGATTTGCTCGATCAGGCAATTGACAGCGCTCACACGCAATCTGATGACCGTGCGCTCAGTCGAATACCGGATCTCCAAGGACTAGGTTCAACTGCCAGAGCAACTCCGAATGCAACACAATTGTGAATTCTCAACCCAGCCGTCTGCAAGGCTACAAGCCTACTGTCGTCAAGCAAACGCACAACCACATCCTCGTTTACTGCTCTTTCAACGCCTAATGCAAAAACTTCCAGCGATAAGGCCAGGACCGCATCATCTTCCAGGCTTCATTACCGCCCGGGCGAGGAGAACGTTCTGATGCCAGTCGTGGCTATACTTCTGATCGTACTAGTCCGGGCCGCCGATAGTGTCTTTCTGCGCCCGCATAACCGACCCAAACGGCTGACGCGCAAGTCGCAGAAGCTGCAGTTCGTCGAGGGGAACAACGTCGTTCGGTCTGGCACGCTCCTCACCTTTAAGGTGCCACTGTATCCAGGCGGACTGGATGGCGTCACGCCGGGCAGCAGTTGCATCGCCAATGCCTAAGGCTCCAACCACGACATCATCGCCGCCAAGGAAAACGGCGCCGTCGTCCGCGCCCTGCTATTGCGGATCCAGGCTATCGTCCTGCCGGTGACAAAGCTGATATTCGGTGGGTACTAAGGAGCGCCCGTCGACTGGAGAGGTCGCCGAAGTCAGTTGCAGGCACACTCCAGTTGGGGAGCCCATTAAACGAGGGGAGTATAGTCAGCGCCCATGTCCACAACAGTAGCCCTGACAGCGCTTCCGTCTCTGCTTGCCGCCTGCATCGCTCTGCTGATCGGCGGCGTGCTGACCGACCGGGTATCGCTGCTGGTACGCTTCAGCATTCCGGTGCCGATTGTCGGGGGTCTGGTAGTGGCGACGGCGATGCTGCTGCTGAAGCTCACCGCTGGACTTCAGTTCACGCTCGAGACCTCGACCAAATCCACGCTGTTGCTGATCTTCTTTGCGTCGATTGGGCTCACCGCCGACCTCGCGCTGCTGCGTCGTGGCGGGCCGAGACTGGGGCGCTTCCTCCTCGCGCTGTTTCCCTTCCTCGTTGTGCAGAACATGCTCGGCATCCTGCTCGCCAAGCTACTCGGCCTGCACGCCGTGCTCGGGCTGGTGGCCGGATCGGTCACCCTGATCGGTGGGCACGGCACCGGCTCGGCCTATGCCGAGCGCTTCGCCGCTGACTACGGCATTCTGGGTGTGATGGGCCTGACCATGACATCGGCGACGATCGGCCTGGTGATTGGCGGCGTGATTGGCGGTCCGGTGGCGGGCTCGCTGATACAGCGGCTAAACGGCGGCGTCCCCGCAACAGCGAAAGCAAGCGGCGGCGTGGTAGGTGGGCCGGAAACGATTTCCGTAACCACGCGCACGCTGACCATCGCCCTGTCCGCGGCGCTCGCGGCGGTGCTTGCCGGCGAGGCGATTGCCGGCCTGCTGGAGGGCTCGGCGATCACTATCCCGAGCTTCTTGTGGTGCCTGCTCGTCGGGCTGATGCTGCGCAACGGCCTGGCCGCCTTGGGCCTGCATCTGCCGGATGCGCCGACCGAGTTGACCGGCTCCTTCTGCCTGTCGCTGTTCCTGGTCTGGACCATGATGACTCTCGACCTTGCCGGCGTCGTGTCGTTGGCCGGTCCGCTGCTGATCATACTCGTCGGCCAGGCCATACTGGTCGTGGTATGGGCACGCCGGGTCGTCTTTCCGCTCGCCGGCCGTGACCTCGAGGCCGCAGTGTGCGCCGGCGCATTCTGCGGCTTCGCCATGGGCGCCACCGCGACGGCAATCGCCAACATGCAGGCCGTGACTCGGCGCTACGGTCCAGCGCCGGAGTCCTTCGTCGTCGTACCGATAGTTGGCGCGTTCTTCGTCGACCTGATGAACATGGCCGTTCTTACCTTCTTCCTCTTTCCAGGAATAATCCGCGGGCTCTGAGGAGGTGCCGGGTGCCGCAGCCACGCGTTCTCGCGTCGAAACACCGTAAGTCACAAGGCGTAGGCTTCAGCCGTCGGCTCACGGCTCCTTGCGGCAAAGAATAGGCAATCGATGGGGCTGTTTCTCCAGGCTTCCACCCTTCTCGTAGCGCTTCAGGTTGCCATCTTCATCGGCATCGCCTTACGCGTCATCATGCGCCGGCCGGCGCGAGGCGTCGCGCTTTCCTGGTTGCTGCTGGTGGCGGCATTGCCTCTCTTCGGGGCGTTGGTCTACCTGCTGATCGGCGAGCGTCGCATCGGGCGCAAGCGATCTCTCGGGATCAGAGACCTGCGTCTCGATCTCAAGAAGATTGCTGCAGCGACGATCTCCCCGGAATTCCTGTCGGCCGACTGGCAGGGCTTGCCGCCAACAGCAGAGGCGCTGGACCGCCTCGGACGATCCCTCGTCGGTGGGCCCACCGTTCACGGCAATCGCTTGAAGCTTTTGTCCGACACCCAGGCCATTCTTGCCTCGATTGCAGGAGACGTCGATGGAGCGAGCACCAGCGTCCTGATGGAGTTCTACATCTGGAACGAAGGAGGAGCGGCGGACAAGATCCTGGAGGCGGTCATCCGGGCAGCCCATCGTGGCGTTCCATGCTTTCTGCTGATCGATGGGCTTGGCGCTCGCCCCTGGTGGAAGGGCCGCCAGCCGCAACGCCTGCGCGACGCCGGCGTGCAACTTCGTGCCGCGCTTCCAACGGGACTGATGCGCACCCTGATCGGCCGCACCGATCTCCGCCTACACCGCAAGATCGTGGTCATCGACGGCAAGGTCGCGTGGACCGGCAGCATGAACCTCGTTGACCCGCGTTATTTCAAGCAGGGCTCCGGCGTGGGTGAATGGGTCGATGCCATGGTCCGCGTCGAAGGGACGGTGGTGAATCCGCTGTCCGGGATCCTGGCAGCGGATTGGTCCCTCGAGACTGGCGAGCCGCTGCACAGGCTGATCAATGATGCGGGCCTCGGGCGAGCGAAGCCGATCGGAACGGCCAATGTGCAAGTCGTCTCATCCGGGCCGGGCCAGTCGGCGGATGGCCTTCTGCAGATGATCCTCGGACTGATCAACGGGGCGCGCGACGAGTTGGTACTGACCACGCCATACCTCGTGCCCGATGACGCCGTGATCGTGGCATTGCGCGGCGCCGCCGCTCGCGGCGTAAGGGTGACGCTGATCGTGCCGGAAAAGGTCGACTCATTCCTGACGCGCTACGCGAGCCGGTCCTACTACGATGACCTTCTCGACGCGGGCGTCATGATCCAGCTCTACCGCGGCGGCCTCCTTCATACCAAGTCGATATCAGTCGATGGAACGATGTCGATGTTCGGCACTGTCAACCTCGACATGCGAAGTCTCTGGTTGAACTACGAGGTCGCACTCTTCATTTATCAGGCCGAGTTCGCCCTTGCCCTGCGCGCGCTCCAGCAAAGCTACCTCGCCCAATCCACCTGCATCGATCCGGCACAGTGGGAAGCTCGTTCCTTCAGAGAGCGCTTCATCGAGAATGTGCTTCGCCTCTTCAGCCCACTACTCTGACCGGCCAAGCGTACGACAAGAGCACATTGAGCCAAACAGGTTGGCAGCCTGTCGTGTAGGTGCGGTCGACCTGAACTACGTCGCGTAAGCCTCTCGTATTCCAGCCTGAGAGTACGGTCGCCTGTTTTCGTTGAAGGTGCGCCGGGCACACCTCACCCGCGACTTGTCGGCTATGCGCGTCTTTAGAGCCCATCCACTACTGTGAGGCTGGGCGCCATCGCGCCGCACGATGCAATCTGACCGCCATGCTGGCGGTCAGGACGAGAGTGGCGAAGTGCGCCGAGGACGCGCGGTCAACGTTCGCCGTTCCGACTACGCTGTGGCAAACAACGCAAGTACTGCCAGCGCTACGATGAGGAACGCGACAGCCATGTGGCCGTCGGCCTGTCCGGGCATCAGGTTGCCGCCGCGCAATGCTTCTGGGAATACAGCGTGGTCAAGTAGCTCTGGCGAGCCTCGACGGCCTTGCGGTCTGTTCCGGCGGCGTCCTTGAAGTCCATGGCGAACAGGGCCGGCCAGAATAGGATGGCGCCAGCGACGCCCATGGCAATGTTCTGACCGCGCTTGCTGCCTTCTTCGGCGGAAAGCGACGCGATCTTGGCGGTGTTTGTCGACATCTCCGCATAGAGCGCGCCACAGTCCAAGCCCTGGTCTGTCGGCTGCACCACAGGAATGTAGGCCGCATCTCTGCCGGCACAGGCGCCGAGCAGCGCGACGAGCGTTACTGCGCTCACAAGTTTACGTACGTTGAACATCCGGTTCCTCCTAAGAACCCCTCGAAGGCATCGGAATTGAGCCCCCACGACCTCAAGCCCGCCCTTTGCAGAAGGGTCGGGCCGGGGCGCGCGGGTCTGGGCTTTTGATCATTCGACCAGGCGAGCAATGCTGTAGTGCCGCCCTCATGTGAGGCTGCATCGTCAACAATCATTGACCCACGCGGACAAACCATTGACCGCGATCGTCAGGGAGCTGCCGGGTTATCGGTGCTTTGCGCGGAATTGCATTGGGGTTGTTCCTGTCCAGCGCTTGAACGCACGCACCAGCACTGCAGGTGCAGAATAGCCTGTCAGATAGGCGATCTGGTCGAGGCGAAGGTCGGTGTCGCCGAGATAGCTCTTCGCAAGTCCGCTCCGTACGTCGTCAAGCAACGCGCTGAATGAGGTGCCCTTCTCGGCAAGACGGCGCTCAAGGGTCTTGCTGCTCATATTCATGACGCTCGCAATGTCGTCCAGATTGACGGTCCCCTTGGCGATCCCGTCGATCATCAGTTCCCGGACATCGTGAACGATGTCCTGCCTCGTCGGAGCAGGACCCAGAATATTCCGGCAGGCTCGCTCAAGCACCTTGAGGAGCGCGCTGTCGGCGCCGATTACTGGCATATGCATGGTGTCGGTGTCGTAGACAAGTGCGTTCCACTCGGCGTCGAACCTGACGGGACAGCCGAGATAGTCTCCGTAGGCGAACCTGCCGTTCGGACGACCGTGTATGAACTCCGAACGCACGGGCGACACATGCTTGCGCGTCATGTCTCGGCAGGCTCGGACGATAATCGCAGCCATGTACTCCGTACCGTGACGCATACCACGGAGCGCATCATCTGCTTCTCGGAAGCGCAAAGTTACATGCGGTCCCATGCGCTCAACTTCGATGTCCTCGCCTTCGCCGAGAACACGAAAGTAGCGTTGGGCATTGCTGAGGGCATCGAACAGAGTAGGTGAATTGAGCATGAGAAAGCCAAGCATGCCGCTGCCCCTGGCATCATGTGCCGCCCCCAGGCGGAGCCCATAGCAGGCGTCCCCAAGGGTCGTCGCAGCGCGTTCGACGAGGGCCAGCACGGCGGCGTAAGGGACGCGGTTGTCGGGGTCCAACACGTCGGCACGTTGCAAACCGACTTCCTTGAGGAGACCGTCGAAATCGATGCCATGCTTCCGGAGATCGCCAATCACTCTGGTCGCCAGGCGGGCATCGATCTTGTGGGATTGCGACATGTAGACCGCCGAGCTCGGAAAGCGTGGCGTCAACGGTCAAGGATAAGCCGACATCGGTCAATGTCATTCACTGCCTGAAGGCTGCCGACGCCGTGCGAAGGCAGGGCGAAACCACCCCACCGCACCAACGTCGGCAGCGCGCGATGGATCGCGCCTCGGCGCAGCGTTGGATCGCGCGTCAGAGAGCATTCAGGGTGACGCCGCCTCCCCGCAGCGTCACCGACGAGACGGATACCAGTGCCTGCCCAGCGCCGCATTGGCGGCGACGGACAATCCATTGACCTATACCGACAATCGATCGACCGTGACCGTCCAGCGGGTCAATCGCGTCTCACGTGTTGCAAGCGCTGCCGCCTTCTGGGTCGGCGGCGGCGCTGCGACAGTTCTGCACATTCAACGCTTATGGCGAGAAACTCGCGACGCGCGCGTTCACGTTCGGCAAGTACAGCGTCAGCACGAACAGACGGCTAACCGCTGCACTGCCCCAGGGCGAGCGTCACATGTACGATGTCCCGCTCACGGCGGGTCGTCATGGCGAGGCCGCAGCGCGTGAAGACTTTCAGCATCGGCATGTTCTCAGCCAGCACTTCGGCGTTGAAATCTCGCAGCCCGGCCGCGCGCGCAACCCCGGTCAGGTGCCGGATCAGGTGCGTGGCGATGCCCTGTCCCTGATGGGGGTCGTCGATCGCAAACGCAAGCTCGGCGCAGCCCGGCCGCGAGACGATGTAGCGCGCGCCTCCCACGATCGTCTCGCGCCCACCCTCGGAGAGCACGGCCGCCAAAGCCACGTGATCGACGAAGTCGACGTCGAGAAAGTAGTGAATCTCGCTCTCGCTGAAGCCGTGCTTGGGGCCGAAGAAGCGGCGATAAACCGCCTCCTTGCCGAGCCGCCCGAACGCAGCCAGCATCGCGGCGCGGTCTGGCGGCCGCAGCGCGCGGATGTGCAGCGTTGCGCCGTTGCGCAGGCGCTCCGTGGCAGCGTAGGTGGCGGCATTCACGAGGCGTGCCGGCCCGGCCGCGCTTCCGAACGCCTTGCCGCCGCACGCGGCGTCGCCGTCGGAATGGCGGGCGCAGCCCAGCGCCTCGATGTCGAACGCCACACCCAGGTAACGTCGGTGTCCGAGGCGGGCGCCATCTATTTCGATGCCTTAGCGGCCGGCCGCTGCTCCGTAAGCGCGCCCTCGAGCGTCGGGCCGACCTGCTTGTCCTCGTGAACGGTAATGCCGAGGTCCTGCAGGAGCCCGGTCTCGAGGTTGTAGATCCAGCCGTGCACCGACACGTCCTGGCCGCGGCGCCAAGCCTGCAGCACGATCGGGCTGCGGCAGACGTTGCGCACCTGCTCGATCACGTTCAGCTCGCACAGAGCATCGATCCGGTCCTTGCGGTCGAGTGCGTCGAGTTGCGCGCTGTGCCTGCGGGTCAGCTCGCCAACGGCGAACAGCCAGTTGTTGAGCAAGCCGAGTTCGTTCTGCTTCAGGGCCGTCTTCACGCCGCCGCAACCGTAGTGGCCGCACACGACGATGTGGCGCACCCTCAGCCACTCCACGGCATACTGAAGGACGGCGAGGCCGTTGAAGTCGACCATCTGCATCTGATTGGCAATGTTGCGATGGAAAAAAACCTCGCCCGGCATGACGCCCATACTCTCGTTGCCTGGGACGCGGCTGTCGGAACAGCCGATCCACAGCACGCGCGGCGTCTGGTGCTGGGAGAGCCGGTCGAAGAATCCAGGAATATCCCGGTTTATCTGTTCGGCCCACACCCGGTTGCTCGCCATCATCCTGGGAAGAATGTCATTGTCCTGATCCGCCATATTTCCTTGATAACACGAAATCACCTGCTCATCCCCAGCCAGCCGATCACGACGCCGAGTGGTTCGACCGTCTCCACCTGGGCCTCGAGCCTATCCAAGCCTGGGCCGCAGCAGCCGGGCGATGTGCACCGGCTGCCTCATCTCGCGCTGTGCCGAGGCGCGCCCGCTGCGCGACACGACCTTGCCGGGTTAGTCGAGCGGGTGCCGCAGATCACCTACAAGGCGAGGACGCGCGAGGCATTATTGACGACTTCTCCTTCACCCTCACGCGCTCGATAGCGCACACTTCCCTGTGCCCAGCCTCGGCCCAGCTCGGATAGTGCCGCCGGTATTTGTCGCGTCGGCCACCGAACAGCAGTGACGGGCCGCCGCAGATTGATAATCGAAGCCTCAGAATACGGTCGACACCTCGGTGCCGGCGAAGTCCCAGCGACCGACCACGCCCTCCTCGTGGTGCGCACCGAACCGAAGCGCCTACTCTAGCTCGTCGACTGGCACCGGCTTGCGATCCTTCAGAAGAAGGGTGAGAGCATCAGCGCCATGCCTTCGGTATGATCCGCACCGCGTCGCAGCCCTCGATCCTCATTACGAGTGGAGCGAGGTCGGGGCCTCTCGCGAGCTGATCGGGGCGGACTGTAAGGATGCCTTCAGGCTCGCCTGATCATCCGCAAGATGATGAGCAAGATCACAGCGCCGATGACTGCGGTGACGATGGACGCGACGAAGCCGGAGCCGATGCTGATGCCAAGAACGCCGCTCAGCCATCCGCCAAGAACCGCACCAACGATACCCACGATGATGTTGACTATCAGGCCGAACCCGCCACCCTTGACCAACAAACCGGCGAGCCAACCTGCAATCGCACCAATTATCAGCCAAACGACGATGCCATGAGCTGCCATGAAAGCCTCCGGCCAGTTCAATCGGAGTGTAGGGTCCCATGTACTCTGTGCAACCGTTAAGGGTAGCTCACTTATGCACAATCCGATGGCAAAAGGGCGCAACCAGAGAGAGGGACATCGATATCGAAGCCGCCCCTGATGTTACCTCGCCCTCGGGAGGGAGCCGAGCCGCCGCGTCTACATTGGCACGCCGATGATCGCGATCACGGCCACGTTCATGTTCACGTCGAACGCTTCCATGTTGGATGCCTCCACGTCTGCAGGAGATGCCCAACGCGAACCTACGTCTTCGCTGCCCGGGAGTGAGGGACACGCTGACAATACCGCGCCGCCAAAATCAGCGCCTTAGTCGCCTGGGCAGTGACTGAGTAGATGGTCTAGCCTTCGCGCATTGCGGCAACCTTCTGCTCGATCCAACCTGCGCCGAAAAACATTCCCCACTTTCCCGACATTCCCGGCGTTCAGGCCACCTTCGCCGTCTGGTCCGGGAATGTCGGATTTGTCGGGAATGTTTTGGGCCGGCCCGGAGACCTCGACCCGATAACTGAACGCCGATCTAGGGGCCCAGCCTTGTAGGATAGAAACGTCGGTGGGATGCCACACCTGCTCGAGCAGCATGAAGGGCCAGGCAGCGCCCGGCTCGATGCCCTAAACACACCGGCCGCTCGGGCAAACTTATCTGGCGCCAGTGCAAGCTGGCGGTTCCGATGCCGAGTCCCGGTGCAGGCCACCGTCCCCGGCAGCAAGGATCAGGTCGCCCCGGAGAGGACAATAGTAACTCCCAAATGCTTTTGCGGGACGCGGAGGATTGTTCTGTAATTTTTGTGGACGCCGCAGTTGCAGCGTGGCGCCGGGAGGCCGGGACCGCCGAGATATGCGGCGAATAGCGAGCGGGTCTTCGATACCGAAACCGCCGGTCGAGGTGGTCACCGGGGTGGGGGGCCTCGCGGCCGGCCGCACCGCTGGCGCCGGCCGGCGTAGGCCGCACGCACCTGATCGGCGCCTGCGTCCACGTCCAGCCAAGCTACGTTGAGCTTGTTTGCCGTCCTCGCTTGGACGCAGCCCGCAACCGCCTGGAGGCCGCCAACAACATCATCACCGAGCGCTCGACGGCGCCGTCAGAGCGCCGCCTTTATCCGCTGTACCGTACCGGAGCCGACGCCGAACTCTGCAGCGATCTTCAGGATGCCCTTGTCCCCCTTCGCCAAAGCCTTCCTGATGCTCGCCTCGGTGCCGGCGGCGATCCTGGGCCGGCCGAGGGTCTTGCCATTGGCGCGGGCGCGCTTGAGGCCAGCGTTGACGCGGGCGACGATCATCGACCGCTCGAACTGGGCGAACACCCCGCACATCTGGAACATGGCCTCTCCCGCTGGCGTCGAGGTGTCCAGCGCCTGCTGGTGGAGATATAGCCCGACGCCTGCCCCCCGGACCTCTCCAAGGAAGGCGACGAGGTGCTGCAGGGACCTGCCAAGGCGATCCACCGACCACGCGGCGATCACGTCGAACTCGCGGCGGGTTGCGCCCCGGAGCATGCGGTCGAAGGCCGGTCGCCTGTCGCGGCCATTGGCCCCGCTGATCCCATGGTCGCTGTACTCCTGCACAACTTCCCAGCTTCGGCGTTCAGCTACGATCAGCAGCTCCCGGCGCTGGTTCTCCACGCTCTGTCCGTCGGTGCTTACACGGATGTAGATCGCGACGCGCTTGGGCTTGGTCATGGTGTCGAGGGCTTTCCTTGGTCGAGAGCGTCAACCTACTCCAAAGGCTATGCATTAATCAATTGGTTACGGCATGGCCAACTG
>Ga0268266_10002210_pt1 | contig 21265 bp, 18 predicted proteins | sample KBSS13metaG_FD_190356 | JGI IMG/M metagenome (GOLD analysis project Ga0268266, IMG submission 190356) | Switchgrass rhizosphere microbial communities from Kellogg Biological Station, Michigan, USA - KBS S1-3 metaG (SPAdes) (version 2) | ecosystem: Host-associated > Plants > Roots > Rhizosphere... | reverse complement strand
CGGGCGAGCCTGCTCGCGCATCGCTGGCCCGGCAACGTGCGCGAATTGGAAAATGTGCTTTCAGTGGGCGCCGCGCTCGCCGGCGGCGGCGTGATCGAACCGGCGCATCTGGAGCTTCCGGGCGCGGCGGGGAGTGAGCCCGCGGGCTCCTATCATCAGCAGGTCGACGCGCTGCGCCGGCGCCTGGTCGCCGAGGCCCTGGAGGATTGCGCGGGCAATTACACCCGCGTCGCCGGCCGGCTCGGGGTTTCGCGCCAGGCGGTTTCCTATCTCATCCGCCAGCTCGGGCTCGAACGGAAAAAATGAACCGAAGGGATCAGGCGCTGTAGAAAGCCGCGCGTTCGCCGCCGAGGCTGGCGCGCAGCCGTTCGGCGACACGCTCGAGCCCTTCGCGATCGATGTCGTCGAAGGCCGCGGGCTGATGGGAATCGATGTCGAGCACGGCGACGAGGTCGCCGTCGGGATGGAAGATCGGAATCACGATCTCCGAGCGTGCCCCCTCGTCACAGGCGATGTGCCCCGGAAACTGATGGACGTCGGCGACCACCTGCGGCGCGCGCTCGCGGGCGGCGGCGCCGCAGACGCCGCGATCGAAGGGTATTTCGAGACACCCGAGCGGCCCCTGATAGGGGCCGACGCGCAGCAGGCGCGGCGCCACCACGCGATAGAAACCCGTCCAGCTCGCGGCGGACAGGCGCTGGTGGAGGATGCAGGCGCAGGTGGACATCGCGGTGATCGGGTCGTCGACGCCTTCGAGCACGGCGTCGATCTCCCGCAGGGCTTCGCGGTAGATCTCATGCTTGGCGGTGGTGGATTCTTCGTTCACGGTGGCGTTCATGACGGCGATTCTACTTGAGTCCAGATATCCGGAGCTTTCGCTCAAACGATCCCCCGATCCCGCGGTGGTTTCAGGCCCGGAGTGAGAACCGGGAACAAACATCGCCATCCGCGAAGTTTAAAAAAGATGGGCTTCGCTCGTGCTGATCGATGCAGAATCTCTCCCAGGGGCTCCCCTTTCCATCCCGAACCGTCCGGAATCGCTCCTTTTGAGGACATTTTTCGTCGGAACTATTGACATGTCGCCTTTCCTTTTTGATAATGAGTGCGGTTTTTTGATCGAAGGCTTATTTCACTCCATTTCTGATAACGCCCGAGGAGGCAAGAACATCATGGCCGAAACCGAATCCCCGGATTCAAAACTCTACACACTCTCCGAAATTTCTACCAAGACCGGCATCTCGATGCCGACTCTGCAGAGATACAAGAAGCTTTACCAGGACCGCATCCCTTCCGAGGGGGAGGGGCGCAAGCAGCGTTACCCCGAGAGCGCCCTGCCGGTTTTCGATGTGCTCAAGAATGAGAACGCGGGCAAGCGGGGCCGTCCGCGCAAGGATCCTTCCGCTCCCCGTCCGGAGCGTCCGGCCGCGAGCAAGCGCCGTCCGGGCCGTCCCGCGCGCGCCGCCAAGGCCACTCCCGCCGCCGCCGCGCCGGCCAAGCGTGCCGGAGGCCGCAAGGCCGCTGCCGCGGCGAGTGGCGCCGCCGCCAAGCGGACTCCGGGCCGTAAGGCCGCCGCGACGCCGACCGGCCGCCGTCCGGGCCGTCCGGCCAAGACCGCGCAGAAAACCGCGCAGAAGCCGGCTCAGAAGCCTGGAAATCTGATGACGCTCACCCAGATCAGCGAGACCACCGGCATTTCCTATCCCACGCTGGTCCGCTACGTGCGCATGCATGCCAATCGTCTGCCGAGCGAGGGTAAGGGGCGCGCGCGCCGCTTCTATCCGCAAGCGGTGGACGTGTTCCGTCAGCTCCGTTCCGAGAGCGGCCGCGGCGGACGCAAGAAGGGGAGCGGCGCCGCGAAGCCCGCTGCCTCCACCGGCCGCGGCCGGGGTCGCGCGGCGGCCTCGCAGTCCACGGGCGAGGCGATCAGCGGTGCGATCGGCCAGCGTCTCAAGCAACTCGAGAAGACGCAGCAGAACCTCGAAAAGCGGTTCAAGGGCTTCGTCGACAGCCTGCAGAAGCTCTTCCGCTGATCGATCCGTTCCTCCGGTTTGTCGAGAAACCCCGGCGTGACCCGCCGGGGTTTTTGTTTTTACAGGGCCTTTACGACGCCGCCAGATGATCCCAGCCCTGATCGGGCAGCAGCGAGCGGCTGCCTTCCCGCAGCAGCGTCACTCGCTTCCCCTTCACGATCTTTCCGATGCGCCGGGCCTGTTCTTCTGGCGGCTCGATCCCTTCCGGCAGCGTGAACAGCAGAACGTAGTCCTCACCGCCGCCGAGCGCGAGCGCGAGCGGATCGGCGCCGACCGCCGCGCAGAGCTTTGTAAAACGTTCGGAGAACGGCAGCGCTCCGGCGTCGATCTCCGCGCCGGCGCCGCTCGCCTTGCAGAGGCGATGGAGATCGCGCGCCAGGCCGTCTGATACATCCATCGCCGCGCCTTCCCGCTGAGTCCCGAGCCAGAGGCCCAGCGCGAGCTGAGGGCGCGGTTCGAGATGGCGGCGGATGGCCCGACGTATGGCTTTTTGCAAAGAAGGGATTGCTTCTTTCAGCTCGCTACGTTCGATCAACATTCGTCCGGCCGCCGATTCGCCGATCGTTCCACCCAGCCAGAGCGCGTGTCCGGGGATCGCGCCGCTCCGGTGAAGCCAGCGTGCTCCCTCAGGTTTCGTTCCGAACAGAGTGAGGCTCGCGGTGAGCCGCTCGGGATTGCGCGCCAGGTCGCCTCCCGCGAGAGTGATCTCGTGGCGGCGGCAGCCCGCGAGCAGAGCGGTGAAGAACCGGCGGTGATCGAAACCGGGCGGCGCGGCGAGGGCGAGGAAGGCGTAGGCGGGGGTGGCGCCCATCGCCGCGAGATCGGAAAGGTTCACCGCCAGCAGGCGCCGCGCCACCACCGACGGATCGAGACCGGGAGGGAAATGAATGCCGGCGATCTGGTGATCTACGGTGATCGCGAAGGGGCCGCCCGCCGGCAGGATCGCCGCGTCGTCGCCGATCGGCGAGCCGCCGGGCTGTTGGCCCGAGCGGCGCCGCAGCCAATCGATCAGGCGGTCTTCGCGATCGAACGGAGGGGGGCTCACACCGTGGCGGGCTGCGGCTGCTCGCTGGCGATCTCGGTGGGCTGGCCGTCCGGCGTCACGTCGGGCTGCCGGACGTCGGGATCGATCAGCGCGAGCTTCAGCACGTCGTCCATGTGATCGACGAAGTGGAAGGTGAGCCCGTCGGTGATCGTCGCCGGGATGTCGGCGAGATCGCGCCGGTTGAGCTTCGGAACGATCACCTGCTGAATGCCGGCGAGCTTGGCGGCGAGCGTCTTCTCTTTCAGGCCGCCGATCGGCAGCACGTCGCCGCGCAGGGTGATCTCGCCGGTCATCGCCAGCCGCCGGTTGATCGGCTTGCCGGTGAGCACGGAGAGGATCGCGGAACCGATCGTGATACCGGCCGACGGGCCGTCCTTGGGGATCGAGCCCGCGGGCACGTGGACGTGCAGGTCGTGCTTGGCGAAGAAGTCCTCGCCGATCCCGTGCGTGGCGGCGTAGGCGCGGGCGAAGGAGAGCGCCGCCTGCGCCGACTCTTTCATCACGTCGCCGAGCTGGCCGGTGAGCAGGAGCTGCCCCTTGCCGGGCACCGCCACCACCTCGATGAACAGCAGGTCGCCGCCCACCGAGGTCCAGGCGAGGCCGGTGGCGACGCCGACGCGGTCGCGGGTCAGCAGCTCTTCCGCGAAGTGCTTGCGGGCGCCGAGGAACTCCTCGACCTTCGCCGGATCGATCACCATCCGCTCGGCCTCGCCGCGCGCCACCTTCACCGCCACCTTGCGGCAGATCGCCGCCAGCTCGCGCTCGAGATTGCGCAGCCCCGCCTCCTTGGTGTAGCCGGAGATGACGGCGCTGACCGCCTCGTCGGTGAACTCGATCTGCTCGTCGGAAAGACCGTTCTCCTTCGTCTGCTTGGGGATCAGGTGGAGGCGCGCGATGCGCAGCTTCTCCTCCTGCGTGTAACCGGTCAGGCGGATGATCTCCATGCGGTCGAGGAAGGCCGGCTGGATCGGCTCCAGCATGTTGGCGGTGGCGATGAACATCACCCGCGACAGATCGTAGGGGATGCCGAGGTAGTGATCGACGAAGCTGAAGTTCTGCTCCGGATCGAGCACCTCGAGCAGCGCGGACGACGGATCGCCGCGGAAGTCGGCGCCGATCTTGTCGATCTCGTCGAGCACGAAGACCGGATTGCTCGTCCCCGCCTGGCGGATCCCCTGGACGATGCGGCCGGGGAGCGCGCCGACGTAGGTGCGGCGATGGCCGCGGATCTCCGCCTCGTCGCGCACGCCGCCGAGCGAGATGCGCACGAACTTGCGGCCGAGCGAGCGGGCGATCGAGCGTCCGAGCGAGGTCTTGCCGACGCCCGGCGGGCCCACGAAGCAGAGGATCGGGCCGCGGGTGTCCGGCTTCAGCTTGCGCACGGCGAGATATTCGAGGATGCGCTCCTTGATCTTCTCGAGGTCGTAGTGGTCCTCGTCGAGCACGTCCTGGGCGTGCTTCAGATCGAGATCGTCCTCGGAGGTGATGCCCCAGGGGAGCGCTGTCAGCCAGTCGAGGTAGGTGCGGATAATCTGCGTCTCGGCGCTCTCCGGATGGCTGCGCTCGAGCCGGCGGATCTGCCGCTCCAGCTCCTCGCGCGCCTCGTCGTTGAGCAGCTTGTCGTCGGCCTGGCGGCGGTAGTTGGCGATCTCCTCGGCCAGCTCCTCCCCCTCGCCCAGCTCCTGCTGGATCGCCTTGAGCTGCTGGCGCAGGAAGTACTCGCGCTGGCTGCGGTCGATCTCGCCGCGCGCCTGCGAGGAGATCTCCTGCTGCATGGTGAGCACCTGGATCTCGCGCACCAGCAGATCGCTCACCCGGCGCAGGCGCTCGATCGGATCGATCATCTCGAGCACCGCCTGCGCCTCGCTCAGCTTCAGATCCAGGTTGCTCGCCGCGAGATCGGCCAGCCGCCCCGGATCCTCCAGGTTGGCGGCGATCACCATCACCTCGGCCGAGATCCCCTTGCCGAGGGTGACGGCGCGGTCCATGCTCTCCTTGACGCTGCGCACCAGGGCCTCGATCTCCATCGACGGCGCCGCCGGGCGCGGCTCCTCGATCCGCTCGATCTTGGCCTGGAGATAGGGCTCCATCTGGCTGATGTGCTGCACGCGGGCGCGCGACAGCCCTTGCACCAGGATACGGATGCGGCCGTCCGGCAGCTTGAGCATCCGCATGATCACCGCCGCGGTGCCCACCTCGAAGAGGTCGGCCTCGCCCGGGTTGTCGGCGGCGGCGTCGCGCTGGGCGACCAGCATGATCACGCGGCTCTCCGAGAGCGCGCGGTCCACCGCCAGCACGCTCTTGTCGCGTCCCACCGAGAGCGGCAGGATGATGTACGGAAAGACGACGGTATCCTTGAGCGGCAGGACGGGGAGAACGTCGGGAATCTTGATGGATTCTTCCTGCGGTTCTCCTGGCGGTCGACTACTCATCCACTGTTTCCTCAGCCTCCAGAATATGCAATACCCGAGCCTCCTGCCGCTTGTCCTGGATCTTCGGGAACTCCAGGATCAGCAGACCGTCCTGCAGCCTGGCCGTCCCCTGGTGGGTGTTGACCGGCGTCAGGACATGGATCTCACGGGTGAACCGTCCGTGCCCGCGCTCCAGACAGTGGAAGCGAACCCGCTGGGCCTCGGGCAGGGCGGTCGACTTGGTGCCGGAGATCACCACCCGCGTTCCGCGCACCTCGATCTTGAGGTCGGCGGTGGTGAAGCCGGGGAGCTCGGCGAGGATCTGAATCACCGTGGGCGTCTCGACGACGTCGATCGGCGGCTGCCATTCGCCGAGCGGCGCGTCGTTCTCGCCGATCTGCATCGCCTCCTGGAACAGGCGGTCGAGCTCGGCCTGGAACCGGGAGATCAGGAACAGGGATTCGTATCGGGCGGCCATCTAGAACTTCATGCCTCCGTGGATTCCTTGCTCGGCTTGAGCAGCGTTTTGACGACGTCCATGAAGGCGTCGATGTCCTCGAACCGGCGGTAGACCGAGGCGAAACGGACGTAGGCCACCTGGTCGAGCTCGCGCAGGCGCTCCATGATGAAGGCGCCGATCTCGTGGGTGGAGATCTCGCGGTCCTCGCGCTCGTTGAGCATCGTCTCGGTCTGATCGACGATCGATTCCAGCTTCTTCAACGCGATCGGCCGCTTCTCGCAAGCCTTCAGCAGGCCGCCGAGCAGCTTCTTGCGGCTGAACTCCTCGCGGGTGCCGTCGTGCTTGACGACCATGTAGGGGATGTCCTCGATCTGCTCGTAGGAGGTGAAGCGCCGGCCGCAGCTCAGGCACTCCCGCCGCCGGCGGATGGTGGCGCCGTCGCGGCTCTCCCGCGAGTCGACCACCCGATCGCGGTTCTCCGAACAGAACGGGCACCTCATCGCGCCCCCCCTCTCACTCCTTGGCGTTCAGCGCGATGTTGAGGCGCAAGAGCAGTTTTTCCAGGGTCGCGGCATCCTTGATGTCCACCGCCAGATCGCGCACGGCGTCCATCACCCGGTGCTGGTCGTCCTCTACCTGGAAGCTGACCAGCACCCGGCGGGCGCGCTGGAAGTCGGCGCGGCGGAGGGTCAGCTCGATGCTGCGCGTCAGCTCGCCGCGGCCGTTGCCGGAAGCTGCCTGAGCGGCCGCCGGGGCCGGGGCGGCGGCGGGCGGAGTCACGATCGGTCGCGGCGCGGTGGACTGCCGCGGGGCGGCGGCCTCGCGGCGGAGCTTCTCGAGCTCGCCCAGCACGTCCATCGTGCGCGGCCTGGCGGCCCCCGGGGGCGCGGCCGGCGGCGCGCCCGGAGGCGAAGCCGGCCGGGGCGCGGGCGCCGGAACCTGGGGGTACGAGCCCGACTGCACCGGCGGCGGCGCGGCGGCGGGGGGCCGGGGAGCCGGGGCGCCCGCGGGCGCCGGGGCGGCGGCGGCCTGCTGCGGTGCCGGGGCTCCGGCCGGTGCCGCGGGCTTCGGCGGCGCGGCGGCGCCCGGGCGCGCCACGGCCGGCTCGTTGCGGCCGAGCCGCTTCTTGAGCGACATCAGGGTGAACCGCGAGATCCCCTTGAGGGTCTCGAACACCCCCATGCCGGTGACCGCCGAGCTTTCGAAGTACGGCCAGTTGTGGCGGTTGAGCGCCGCGTTCATCTCGTCGACCGAGCAGATGTCGGCGAGGTCGCGCTTGTTGAACTGGAGGACGAGGGGGAGGGTGTCGACCGCCAGACCCATCTCCGCCAGGTTCTCCTCCAGGTTGCGGAACGACTCGATATTGGTCTGCAGCATCGCCCGCTGGGAGTCGGCGACGAAGACGACGCCGTCCACCCCCTTCAGCACCAGTTTGCGGGTGGTGTTGTAGAACACCTGCCCGGGCACCGTGTAGAGCTGGATGCGGGTGTTGAAGCCGGCGATCGAGCCGACGTCGATCGGCAGCAGGTCGAAGAAGAGCGTACGGTCGGTCTCCGTCTCCAGCGAGACCATCTCGCCGCGCGATTCCCCGGTGGTGTGCTGATAGATATAGTGCAGATTGGTCGTCTTGCCGCAGAGGCCCGGGCCGTAATAGACGACCTTGGCCGCCATCTGCATCGTGCTGTAATTGAAGAAAACCATAGGGATTAGGCGCGGACTGAAATGGACTCGGAGCATAGCACCCGTGGCCGGGGGTGCGTCAATCGCAAGCGGCTGTAAACCCTCGCGCGCTTTCCGACCCCTGATGCGGGGGTTCCGACCCCCGGGTCGCGGAGCTGGACCCGCGGGCTGGAGTCCCGGACCCGCGGATCGCGGAGCTGGACCCGCGGGTCGGAGTCCTGGACCCGCGAATCGCGGAGCTGGACCCGCGGATCGGAGAGCCGGATTCGCGGGTCGCGGAGCCGGACCCGTGGGTCAAGGTTCCCGGCCCGCGGGTCTTCCTCTATATAGAGCGGATCATTCTTCCGGCTCGTCTCTCCCGGTCTGGTGCAGGATCTCCCCGAGAAGGAAAATCGCCAGCGGCAGCTTCCCCGTCGTCAGACTGCCGAGGGCGGCGAGGTGCTTGCGCAGGGTTTCGCGGTCGTCGCGGGTGACGGGGCCGGTGATGGCGGCGGCGAGCGGCTGCCCCTCGTCGAGAGCGCGGGTGGCGGCGGCGAGGGCTCCCCGGGCGAGCTCCAGGTAGCCGCGGGTCACTTGCTCCGGCAGGCCGATCCCGCCGGCGATCTCCGCGGCGGCGGCGAGCAGGGTCACCACTCCGCCGGCCGCCAGGGTGGCCGCGAAGTGGTAGAGCGGCCGCGCCGCGGCCGGCACCTCGGCGGCCACTCCCCCCCATGCCCCGGCCAGCCGGAAGGCCAGCTCCCGCGCCTCGGGGTCGCCGTCCACGGCGAAGAAGACCCCCCTCCCCTCGGCGGGATCGGGGAGCGGCCGGGGGAGAGCCTTCAGGGGGTGCAGCGAGCCGATGCTGGATCCAGGCGCCGATCCCGCCGCCCGCAGGGGGGCCAGCGCCGAGGCGTCCAGGCTTCCCGAGGTGTGGAGGACGACCCGCGCCTGCGGCCTGGCGGCGAGCCGGGCCGCCACCTCGGCGACCGCGCCGTCCCCGACCGCGATCAGCAGGAGGTCCTGGCCCGCCGTTTCCAGATCCTCCAGAGCTACCCGGGGAGGTCCGCCCGGCCAGGCCGGCTCGCCCACGCGCCGGCCCGCCACCGCCACCAGCTCCGCCCCCGCCGCCATCGCCCAGCGCGCGAGGCTCGACCCCGCCTTGCCAGGGCCGGCGAGGGAGAAGCGGAGACCCGAGAGCGGCGTCTGCATGAGGTTACGATAACAGAGAAGTCCCCTTTTCTCAGTGGTTTGGACGCAGCGCGGCTTGACAGGGAAGAGCCGGAGGGGTACCATGCGTTAGCACTCTCGTGTTGAGAGTGCTAGCCTTTCAGGACCACAAAGCCATGCCGGATGCCAGGGATCACGGAAGTTTGAGCCCGCGGGATCGCGAGATCCTGAAGGACGTCATCCTTACGTACATCCTGAACGCCGAGCCGGTCAGCTCGCGCTCGGTGGCCAAGCACAACTTCGGCCTTTCGGCGGCGACGATCCGCAACGTCATGGCGGACCTCGAGGAGTGGGGCTACCTGATGCAGCCGCACACCTCGGCGGGGCGGGTGCCCACGGCGGCGGCCTACCACCTGTTCATCCAGTCGATGATGGAGGCGCGCTCGGTCCCGGCCAAGGAGCGGCGCTACATCCAGGACAACCTCCAGGGGGTGACGGCGGACGCCGACCATCTCCTGGGCACGGCGTCGCACCTGCTCTCCGAGCTGTCGAGCCAGGTGGGGGTCGTGGTCTCGCCGGCGATCGGGGAGACGGTGCTCAAGGCGGTCGACTTCGTCCCCATCGCCGGCCGCAAGATCCTCTGTGTGGTGGTCTCCTCGACGGGGTTCATCGACAACAAGGTGATCGAGACCGAGGAGGAGATCCCCCGCGAGGAGCTGGTGCGGATCTCCAACTACCTGACCGAGAACTTCGCCGGCCAGACCCTGCGCGACATCCGCGAGCGGCTGGTGCGCATGATGGTCGAGGAGAAGGCGCAGATGGACCGCATGCTGGCGCGGACGATCGAGCTGGCCCAGGCCGGCCTCGCCTCCGACGGCCCGCAGGGCGTGATGGTGGACGGCACCTCGATGCTGCTCGCCAAGCCCGAGCTCGCCGACGTCCAGCGGGTGCGGCGGATGTTCGACGCCTTCGCCGACAAGGCGCGCCTCGTGCGCATCCTCAACCGCTGCATCCAGGGGGGCGGCGTGCGCGTGCTGATCGGCGAGGATTCGGAGCTGACCTCGGAGCTGGAATTCAGCGTCGTGGCCACCCCGTACGGCGTCGGCGAGCGGCCGCTCGGCACGCTCGGCATCGTCGGCCCGTCGCGGATGGACTATGAGACGATCATCCCGCTGGTCCACTTCCTGGGCGAGACGCTGAGCCGGGCCCTGGCCGACACCTTCTCGGGGGACTCCGACCGGCGCCCGGAGCGGCGGTAAGCCCCGGCAGCACCTATCCTTTATCAATAGACCGAGAGCGAGGACCGCGATGGCAGACAAGATGAAAAACGCGGGCGACGCCCCCGAGGTGGCGCTCGATCTGGACGATCAGACGACCGATATCGAGGCCGCCATGCGCGACGCGGTGGCGGCGGTGGAAGGGGTGGAGTCCGGCGCGCGGGGCGAGGCGGCCGCGCCGGCCGGCGCCGGTGCCGCCACCGGCGGCGCCGACGACCCGGCGAAGCTGCGCCAGGAGGCCGCCGACCTGCGTGACCGCCTGACGCGCACGCTGGCCGACTTCGACAATTTCAGGAAGCGCGCCGAGCGCGACCGCCAGGAGCAGAAGCGCTACGCCCTGTTCGATCCGCTGCGCGATTTCCTGACGGTGGCCGACAACCTCGACCTGGCGCTCTCGGCCCAGGGGCCGGCGGAGGATCTCAAGCGCGGCGTCGAGATGATCCACCGCCAGATGATCGAGCTGCTGCGCCGCTTCGGCGTCACCGAGGTCTCGGCGGTGGGGCAGCCGTTCGATCCCACGGTGCACGAGGCGGTGGCGCGCGAGGAGAGCGCGGAGGTCAAGTCGCCCACGGTGTCGGCCGAGCTGCGGCGCGGCTACAAGCTGCACGACCGGCTGCTGCGGCCGGCGATGGTGAAGGTGGCGGTGCCCGCCGAGGCGCCGGCGCCGGTCACCGGCGGCGGGGGGAGCGGGGAGGAAGGGCCGGCGCTCTGAGGCTGGGGTTCCTGGAGCGTCCTGCCCTTCGAATTCTCACCCCCTGACCCCCTCTCCACGGGGTGGAGAGGGGGAATGATTCCCAACGGCAAGTTGCTTGTAGGGTGCGCCGCGGCAACACGCGCCGGGAAACCACGTACAATGAGGGCAACTTTTTCGGCTTCTTAAATTTTCGGCGCGAATACGGCTCCTCCTATGAGCAAGATCCTGGGCATCGACCTCGGCACGACCAATAGCTGCGCCGCGATCGTGGAGGCCACCGTCTCGGTGGTGCTCGCGAACCGCGAGGGGAGCCGCACGACCGCCTCGATCGTCGCCTTTTCGGAGGAGGGGGACCGCCTGGTCGGCCAGATCGCCAAGCGCCAGGCGATCACCAATCCGGAGAACACGGTCTACGCCGTCAAGCGGCTGATCGGCCGCAAGTTCCGCGACGCCCAGGTGGAGCGGGCCCGCGGCGTCCTCCCCTATACCCTGGTCGAGGCGCTGAACGGCGACGTCAAGATCGAGATCCGCGACCGCCAGTACAGCCCGGAGGAGATCTCGGCGCTGGTGCTGCGCGAGATCAAGGAGTTCGTCGAGGAGCAGCTCCAGGAGGAGGTGCGCGAGGCGGTGATCACCGTCCCCGCCTACTTCAACGACTCGCAGCGCCAGGCCACCAAGGACGCCGGCAAGATCGCCGGCCTCGACGTCGTCCGCATCCTCAACGAGCCGACCGCCGCCGCCCTCGCCTACGGCCTCGACCAGCCGACCTCGGCGACGGCCGCCAGCACGATCGCCGTCTACGACCTCGGCGGCGGCACCTTCGACATCTCGATCCTCCAGCTCTCGCAGGGGATCTTCGAGGTGCGCTCGACCTCCGGCGACACCTATCTCGGCGGCGAGGACTTCGACCAGCGGATCATGGACTGGCTGATCGCCGGGTTCGCCGACGAGACCGGCATCGACCTGCGCGAGGACCGCATGGCCCTCCAGCGCCTGAAGGAGGCGGCCGAGCGCGCCAAGTGCGAGCTGTCGGCCACCGAGGAGACGTCGCTCAACCTGCCCTTCATCTCGGCCGACCGCTCGGGGCCGCGCCACCTCGCCCGCACGCTCTCCCGGATGGAGTTCGAGGACCTGGTGCGCGACCTCGTCGAGCGCACCGAGGGCCCCTGCATGGACGCGCTCGCCGGCGCCGGCCTGCGGGCCGACGAGATCGACGAGGTGCTGCTGGTGGGCGGCCAGACCCGCACCCCCCTGGTGGCCCAGGCGGTCGAGCGGATCTTCGGCCGGAAGCCCAACCGCGAGATCAACCCCGACGAGGTGGTCGCCATGGGCGCCGCCATCCAGGGGGGGATCCTGCGCGGCGACATCAAGGACCTGGTGCTGCTCGACATCACCCCGCTGTCGCTCGGCGTCGAGACCCAGGGCGGGCTGTTCACCAAGCTGATCGAGCGCAACTCGACGATCCCGACCAAGAACACGCAGATCTTCACCACCGTGGTGGACAACCAGAGCACCGTGGCCGTCCACGTCGTCCAGGGGGAGCGCCAGCTCGCCGCCGAGAACAAGTCGCTCGGCCGCTTCGAGCTGGTGGGCGTGCCGCCGGCGCCGCGCGGGGTGCCGCAGATCGAGGTGACCTTCGCCATCGATTCCAACGGCATCGTCAACGTCTCGGCGCGCGACATGGCGACCAACCTCTCCCAGAGCATTCAGATCAACCCCGCGGGCGGGCTCTCCGAGACCGAGGTCCAGCGCCTCGTCGACGAGGCCGACCGCAACTCGCAGGCGGACGTCGAGCGGCGCGAGATCCGCCAGCTCAAGAACCGCCTGGAGGGGCTGATCTACAGCAACGAGCGGGTCTTCGGACAGTTCCGCGACATGCTCCACGAGGACGACCGCAAGCGGATCCACGAAGCCCTGATGCACGCGCGCATGGCGCTCAACAACGAGAAGCGCGCCGACCTGGAGGCCGCGATCTACGATTTGAACACCGTCTCCCGCACGCTCTCCGATGTGATGCTGACCCGTGCGAGCGGCTCCGGACAGGCGAAAGGTTAGAAGGAATGGCGAAACGCGATTATTACGAGATTCTGGCGGTCGGCAAGACCGCCTCCGCGCAGGAGATCAAGTCGGCGTACCGCAAGATCGCGGTGCGCGACCATCCGGACAAGAACCCGGGCGACAAGGAGGCCGAGGAGCGCTTCAAGGAGGCGGCCGAGGCCTATGCCGTGCTCTCGGACGCCGAGAAGCGGGCGCGCTACGACCGCTTCGGCCATCAGGGGGTGGCGGGGGCGGGAGCCGGCTTCGATCCGACGATCTTCGCCGACTTTTCGGACATCCTCGGCGACCTCTTCGGCTTCGGCGGCGCCGGCGGGCGGCGGGGGGGCGGCCCGGCGGGGATGACCCGCGGCGCCGACCTGCGCTATGACCTCACCCTCAGCTTCGAGGAGGCGGCCTTCGGCACCGAGACGACGCTGAAGATCCCGCGCCTGGAGACCTGCCCCAAGTGCTCGGGCGCGGGCAGCGCCAGCGGCGCTCCGCCCGCCGTCTGCCAGGCGTGCGCCGGCCGCGGCCAGGTGCGCTACACGCAGGGATTCTTCACCGTCGCCCGCACCTGCCCGCAGTGCCAGGGGGAGGGGCGGGTGGTCACCGATCCCTGCACCGAGTGCCAGGGGGAGGGGCGGGTGGAGGAGGAGCGCTCGATCACTGTCAAGATCCCGGCCGGGGTGGATACCGGCGCCCGCCTCCGCCTCTCGGGCGAGGGGGAGCACGGCCGCCGCGGCGGACCGGCGGGCGACCTCTACGTGGTGCTCCAGGTGCGGCCGCACAAGCAGTTCCGCCGCGACGGCTCGACGGTGCTGTCGCGGGTGTCGATCAGCTACCCGCAGGCGGTGCTCGGCACCGCGATCGAGGTGGACACGCTGCACGGCAAGTCGACGCTCGACATCCCGGCCGGCACCCAGCACGGCCGCGACTTCCGCCTGCGCAGCCAGGGGATCGCCCGGCTCGAGGGGGGCGGCAAGGGGGATCACGTCGTCACCGTCGAGGTGGTGGTGCCCAACCCGCGCGACCTCTCCCCCGAGGAGCTGCAGATCCTGCGGCGCATGGCCGAGATCGGCGGCCACCCGGTGAAGGAGGAGAAGGGGGTCATGGAGCGGATGAAGGGGCTGTTCGGGTAGACCGCCGAGTGCCCCATCTCCGACGCATCTACGCCCTCCCTCCCGATCTGGAGGAAGCCGCCGTCGCCGTCCTCTGGATGGCCGGCACGCTCGGCGTGCAATCCGCGACCACGGCCGACGGCCGGCTGCGCCTGGAGGCGTGGTTTCCGCTCGAGACCGAGCCGATCGACATGCTGCCCGGGGTCGAGCTGGAGGTCGAGGAGACGGTTCCCGACGCCGACTGGTTCGCCACCTGGCGGGAGCGGGCCCAGCCCTTTCCCGTCGGGCGGACCCTCTATCTCGATCCCCGCGAGCCGGAGGACGCGCCCCCCGAGATTCCTGAAGGCCGGCGGCTGCTCCGGCTGCCGGCCCGCGCGGCGTTCGGCACCGGCAGCCACGAATCCACCTCGCTCGCCCTCGAGCTGCTGGAGGACGCCGAGCTCCAGGGGCGGCGGGTGCTCGACGTCGGCACCGGCACCGGCGTGCTCGCCTTCGCCGCCCTCCTCTTCGGGGCGAGGTCGGTGGTCGGCTTCGACGTCGACCCGGCCTCCCCCTTCCACGCGCGGGACAACAGCGCTCTCAACGGCCTCCATCCGCGCCTCTTCGCCGGCCGCCTGGCGGCGCTGCGCGAGCGCCCCCGCTTCGATCTCGCCCTGGTCAACGTGGTTCCCGAGCAGATCCTCCCCGAGATGCCCGATCTCGCCGACCTCCTGCTCCCCGGCGCCGAGGCGATCCTCTCCGGCATCCTCGCCGAGCGCGGCCGGCAGGTGCTCGACCGCATGCGCGGGCTGGGCTTCGTCGAGCGCGACCGGCGGGCGGCGGGGGATTGGGTGGCGTTCCGCGTCGGGCGGATACAATAGCCGGCCATGATCACCCACCTCGTCGAGCCCGCCGCCTTCGACCTCCCGAGCATCAAGATCGAGGGGGAGTCCTATCAACACCTCTTCCGGGCGCGGCGGGTGGCCGCGGGGGAGGCGATGCGGGTGGTGGACGGCCGGGGGCGGGCGCGGTGGGGGAAGGTGGAGCGGGTGGACCGCACCTCGGCCACGGTGACGCTGGGGGAGCCGGCGCCGGACAACGAGCCGGCGTTCCAACTGGAGCTGATCGTCCCCACCTGCCGGCCCGAGCGGGCCTCGTGGCTGATCGAGAAGGCGACCGAGCTGGGGGTCTTCGCCATCCGCTTCACCAACATGGCGCGGGCGCCGCGCGAGCTGGGCGCGATGACCTTCGACCGGCTGCGCCGGGTCGCCGTGGCGGCCCTCGAGCAGTGCCACCGCTCGCGGCTCCCCGAGATCACCGGCCCGCACGCCTGGAGCCAGGCGGTGGGGCTCGCCGGCCCCGAGGTGCGCTGGTTCCTGGACACCGAGGCGATCGGCGACCCCGGGTTCCAGGGCGGGACGGGGCTGATCCCGCGGGCGGGGGCCAGGGTGGGCGCGCTCCTGGTCGGCCCGGAAGGGGGGCTCGATCCCGCGGAACGGCGGGAGCTCCTCCTCGCCGGCTGGCGTCCGGCGGGGCTGGGCGAGCGCACCCTGCGCCTGGAGACCGCCGCCACCGTGGGCGCCGCGTTTCTCCTGCTCGGCGCCCACGGTCCCGCCCACGATCTATCGTAGGACATCTATTTCCGAAATTGACCGGCCCCGGCCGTTCGGCTAGCATCATCTTTTCCGTCGCTGACCGTTAAAGGAGGTCCCCCTGTGTCCAACCCCTTCGCCGGTGTCCGCTGGATCTGGAAGAACGGCCAGCTCATCGACTTCAAGGACGCCACGGTCCATGTGCTGAGCCACGCGCTCCACTATGGTTCCGGAGTCTTCGAGGGGATCCGCTGCTACAACACGCTGCAGGGATCGGCGGTCTTCCGCCTTCCCGAGCACGTCCGTCGCCTCGAGAATTCGGCGAAGGTGTACCGCATGCCGATCGCCTTCACCACCGACGAGCTCATCGAGGCCTGCTGCGAGACCATCCGCGCCAATGAGTTCCAGTCGTGCTACATCCGCCCGATCGCCTTCCGCGGCTTCGGCAATACGATCGGGGTCAATCCGCTGCGCAACCCGGTCGAGGTGTTCATCGCCTGCTGGCCCTGGGGCAAGTACCTGGGCGAGGAGGCGATGAACGGCGTCGACGTCTGCGTCTCCTCCTGGCGGCGCATCGCGGCCGATTCGATGCCGGCGGTCGCCAAGGCGACCGGCAACTATCTGAACGCCCAGTTGATCAAGATCGAGGCGGTCACCAACGGCTACGTCGAGGGGATCGCGCTCGACGCCCGCGGCTTCGTCAGCGAGGGGTCGGGCGAGAACGTCTTCATGGTGCAGGACGGCGTGCTGCTGACGCCGCCGCTCGCCGCCTCGGTGCTGCAGGGGATCACCCGCGACACGGTGGTCAAGATCGCCCGCGACCTCGGCATCCCGGTGCGCGAGGAGCAGATCCCGCGCGGCCAGCTCTACACCTGCGACGAGCTGTTCATGACCGGCACCGCGGCCGAGATCACGCCGATCCGCTCGGTGGACCGCAACCCGATCGGCAAGGGGTGCCCGGGCGAGATCACCCAGCGCATCATGGCCGAGTTCATGGGGATCATCAGCGGCGAGATCGCGGACCGCCACGGCTGGCTCTATCCGGTCCATTCGGTCGAATCGCGCGTCCAGGCGGCGGCCGCCGCGCCGCAGGCTCTGTAACGTCCAGTCACCAAGCTGTAGGAGGCTCCCGAAATGAACATCAACGACCTGCTCAAGATCGCGGTGGAGAGGAAGGCTTCCGATCTCCATCTCAAGGTCGGGAGCCACCCGGTGATCCGTATCGACGGCGACCTGATCCCGCTCGGCGACCTCAAGCGCCTGATGCAGGAGGACACCATCGCGATGGCGTTCTCGATGATGAACGCCCGCCAGAAGCAGCGCTTCAAGGAGGAGCTCGAGCTCGACATCGCCTACTCGGTGCCGGGGCTCGGCCGCTTCCGCTGCAACGTCTTCCAGCAGCGCGGCGCGGTGGGGCTGGTGCTGCGCGTCATCCCGGCGCGCATCCAGAGCATCCGCGAGCTGATGCTGCCCCCGGTGCTCGAGCGGATCTGCGAGGAGCGGCGGGGCTTGATCCTCTGCACCGGCACCACCGGCTCGGGCAAGTCGACCAGTCTGGCGGCGATGCTCGACTACATCAATTCGACGCGCACCGAGCACATGATCACGATCGAGGACCCGATCGAGTTCCTCCATCGCGACAAGAAGTCGATCGTCAACCAGCGCGAGATCGACGTCGACACCCATTCCTTCGCCGGCGCGCTGCGCGCCGCCCTCCGCCAGGACCCCGACGTCCTGCTGGTGGGCGAGATGAGAGACTACGAGACGATCGAGACCGCCCTGCTCGCCGCCGAGACCGGGCACCTCGTCTTCTCGACCCTGCACACCCTGGACGCGACCGAGACGGTCAACCGCATCATCTCGGTCTTCCCGCCGCACCATCAGAAGCAGATCCGCATCCAGCTCTCGCAGGTGCTGAAGTCGGTGATCTCGCTCCGCCTGGTGCCGCGCGCCGACGGCATGGGCCGCGTGCCCGCCGCCGAGGTGCTGATCTCGACCGCCTACATCCGCGAGTGCATCGAGAACAAGGAGAAGACCAAGTACATCCGCGAGCAGATCGCCCTCGGCACCAGCCAGTACGGCATGCAGACCTTCGACCAGTCGCTCTACCAGCTCTACAAGAGCGGCCTGATCACCCTGGACGAGGCGCTCAAGCGCGCCACCAACCCGGACGAGTTCCGGCTCAAGATCCAGGGCGTGCAGTTCACCGCCGACATCTCGCGCGACCAGATGGACGAATCGATCCAGCTTCCCGGCGAGGGAGATTTCATGAGCGGCGGGGATCTGTCGTTCGAGATCGAGCAGAATTAGGGGCGGTCCCGGGTTCATCAGGTCCTTGCGGACTGGTGCGTCCTGCCCTCCGAATCCTCACCCCCTGGCCCCCTCTCCACGAAGTGGAGAGGGGGAATACAACCTTCCAATGACCTCTTCTTCTCGATATCGCGCCCTCCCTCTCCACTTCGTGGAGAGGGACCGAGGGTGAGGCCTCGAAGGGCAGGCCGTTCGATGTGGAACAGACCCCATGAAGCCTGATTCCTACCAGAAAGCCCTCCAGCTCCTCGCCACCCGCGCGCATTTCCGCCGAGAGCTGGAGGCCAAGCTGCGCCAGCGCGGCTATCCCGGCGAGGAGATCGAGGCGGCGCTGGCGAAGCTGACGGAGGAGGGGTATCTGGACGACCGCGCCACCGCCCGCGTCTTCGTCGAGTCCCGCCAGGGGCGGACCAGCGAGGGGCGGTCGCGGCTGCGGGCGGAGCTGATCAAGCGCGGGGCGCCGGACGACGCCGTCGAGGCGGCGCTGGCCGAGCTCACCCCGGAGGACGATCTGCCGGCGGCCCGCGACGCCGCGGAAAGCTGGCGCCGCAAGGGGGGCCTCGACCCGCGGGCGCTCGCCCGCCATCTGGAGCGAAAGGGGTTTTCCCGCCGTGCTATCGTCAGCGTTTTGAACGGCGAACTGGACGATCTGGGAATCGACGACGGATCATGAAGAGCGCAGACATACGTACAGGCTTTCTCGAATTCTTCCGGGAGCGCGGGCACCGCATCGTGCCGAGCGCGCCCCTGGTTCCGCAGGGCGATGCCACCCTGCTGTTCACCAATGCCGGGATGGTCCAGTTCAAGGACAACTTCCTCGGCATCCAGCGGCCGGAGTCGCCGCGCGCCGCCTCGTCGCAGAAGGTGATGCGCGTCTCCGGCAAGCACAACGATCTCGAGAACGTGGGGCCGAGCCCGCGCCATCACACCTTCTTCGAGATGCTGGGCAACTTCTCCTTCGGCGACTACTTCAAGGAGGACGCCATCCGCTTCGGCTGGGACCTGGTGACCCGCGTCTGGGGCCTGCCGCCCAGCCGGCTCTTCGCCACCGTCTATGAAGAGGACGACGAGGCGTTCGACCTCTGGGTGAAGCTGTCCACCCTGGGCCCCGAGCGGGTCCACCGCTGCGGCAAGAAGGACAACTTCTGGGCGATGGGCGACACCGGTCCCTGCGGCCCGTGCAGCGAGATCTTCGTCGACATCCACCCCGAGCTGCCCGAGGTGAGCTGGGAGGAGGGGTCGGACTCCGGGCGCTACATGGAGATCTGGAACCTGGTCTTCATGCAGTACGACCGCGACTCGGCGGGGAACCTGACGCCGCTGCCGAAGCCGTCGATCGACACCGGCATGGGCCTGGAGCGGATCACCTCCGTGCTCCAGGGGGTGCACTCGAACTACGACACCGACCTCTTCCAGCCGATCCTCGCCGCGGCGGCGGAGCTGGCGCGCACGAAGTATGGCGCCGACGCCGAGAAGGACATCTCGCTGCGGGTGATCGCCGATCACCTGCGGGCGGTCTCCTTCCTGCTCGCCGACGGCGTGATCCCGGGCAACGAGGGGCGCGGCTACGTGCTGCGCCGCATCCTGCGCCGCGCGGTGCGCCACGGCATGCGGCTCGGCTTCGAGGAGCCGTTCCTCTACAAGCTGGTGCCGGTGCTCGGCGAGGTGATGGGCGGCGCCTACCTGGAGCTGGCGGCGACGCGGCAGGCCTCGATGGCCACCATCAAGGCCGAGGAGGAGAAGTTCCTCTCGACGGTCGCCAATGGCGCGCGCCAGGTGCAGGAGGAGATCGAGCGGCTGCGTCCGCAGGGGATCACCACCCTGCCGGGCGCGATGGTCTTCCGTCTCTACGACACCTACGGCCTGCCGCTGGAGGTGATCCGCGAGATCGCCGAGGAGGAGCGCTTCCAGATCGACGAGGCCGGCTTCAGCGAGGCGCTCGAGGTCCAGCGCGAGCAGTCGCGCAAGGCGACGGCCGAGGTGCAGAACCGCCTCGCCGCCCTGCGCGAGGTGCTGCGCGGCCACGCCGATCTGACCGCCACCCATTTCGAGGGGTACGACCGCACGGAGATGACCGACACCCCGGCCGAGGTGGTGCGGCTCGCCACCTGGCGCGAGGGGGCGCCGGTGCGCGTCTCCACCCTGCAGAAGGGGCAGGTGGGCGTCGTCATCCTCGACCAGACGGTGTTCTATGCCGAGTCGGGCGGCGAGGTGGGGGATACCGGCGACATGATCTGGGACGGCGGCCACGCCCGGGTGGTGGACACCCAGAAGGACCAGGGCGGGGTCTTCTTCCACTTCGTCGAGGTGGAGGAGGGGAGCCTCGCCCGCCACACCAAGGTGCAACTGCGGGTGGACCACGACCGGCGGCTCGCCATCCAGCGCAACCACACCGCGACCCACCTGCTGCACGCGGCCCTGCGCCAGGTGCTCGGCAAGAGCGTGCGCCAGGCCGGCTCGCTGGTGGCGCCCGACCGCCTGCGCTTCGACTTCACCTATCACCGCGGCATGTTCCGCCAGGAGTGGGAGCAGACCGAGGACCTGGTCAACGAATGGATCCGCCGGGCGGTGCCGACCGAGTTCGTCTGGCGCAGCTACCAGGAGGCGATCGCCGCCGGCGCCATGGCGCTGTTCGGCGAGAAGTACGGCGAGCGGGTGCGCACGGTGAACATCCCCGGCTTCAGCCTCGAGCTGTGCGGAGGATGCCACGTGCGCAATTCGGGGGAGATCGGGCTCTTCCTGATCGACTCCGAGCGCGGCGTCGCCTCGGGAGTCCGGCGCATCGAGGCGGTGACCGGCACCTACTCGCTCGACGAGGTCCGGCGCCAGCGCACGACCTACGGCGAGCTGGTGGCCCGGCTGGGCATCCGCTCGGGGGATTACGACCAGCAGCTCCAGAAGGCCGACCAGCTCCGCCAGCGGCAGAGCGAGCTGGAGTCCGAGATGCGGAAGCTGCGCATGCAACTCGTCTCCGGTTCGGTGGCCCCCGCCGGAGGGGACGAGGAGCTGCTGGTGGACGGCGTCCGGGTGCTCGCCCGCGAGGTGCCCCCGGCCCCGGCCAACGAGCTGCGCGACATGGCCGACGCCCTGCGCTCCAAGCTCGGCTCCGGCGTGGTGGTGATCGGCACCCGCGGCGACGGCAACGTCAACCTGGTCGTCACGGTGACCAAGGATCTGACCGGGCGCGTCAAGGCGGGCGAGCTGGTCAAGCGGCTCTCGGCGATCGTGGGCGGCGGGGGTGGCGGCCGTCCCGACTTCGCCCAGGCCGGCGGCAAGGACCCGGAGAAGCTCCCCGAGGCGCTGGCCGCGGTGGAGGCGGCGGTGCGCGAGCAGCTCGGGCGGTAGGCCCTCATCACCCCGACCCTCTTCTCCCGTCCCCTCCCACCTCCCTCACCGGGAGAAGAGGGAGACCATTCCTGAACGCTTTGTCCTTCTCCCCTCTCCCGGTGAGGGAGGGCGGGAGGGGACGGGAGAGGGGCCGGGGGT